>Ga0116154_10002866_pt1 | contig 12669 bp, 7 predicted proteins | sample AD_UKC030_MetaG_FD_89898 | JGI IMG/M metagenome (GOLD analysis project Ga0116154, IMG submission 89898) | Active sludge microbial communities of municipal wastewater-treating anaerobic digesters from USA - AD_UKC030_MetaG | ecosystem: Engineered > Bioreactor > Anaerobic > Digestate | place: USA...
GCGGACTCCGGCACGCTTGCAGCGCTTTTGACGCTGGTGCTCAGAGCAAGATAGCGGCTTACAATCTTTTGCTCAAAACAATTTTTGCCACAATCTTCTGCAATAGATAACGCGAACAGGATGTTCGCGTAGGGCGTGTCAATCAGGAGGATTATACACGCCCTAAACTGTTGATCCATTGATGCTGACGTGACGGAAGATTGCGGATGTATACTATTCCTGGATGTATGAAATTTCGGATGCTTTAAAGAAGGCTCCCCGCCGTATGAGGGGCAGGCCTCGCGCCACCTGAGCGATGGCTTTTTTGGCTACTTTTTTCGCCAGTGAAAAAAGTAGCAGAACACCGGCCCTGTTCAGGGCCACCCTCTGCCGAAGGTTTCGGCATCAATCCTGACCCGGTTCCGGGTCATATCGAGCACAACCTTTACGGAGTCGACCTGGTCGGTCAGGTAAAAATAAAAAGGCCCGCGTTTGCGGGCCCTTCTTGTCATATTGCAATCAACTTTTTTACAGCATGAACGTCATTCCGAAAAGTATCGTATGGGCGGTGCCGCCGTACGAATAGCCCGGATTCAGGGTCGGGTCATAATTTTCATAGCTGTAATCGGCCAGGCTCGCCTCGATCTTTGTCTGGTTCTTGTCGACCGTTCTCGGAACCAGGTACTGGAACTGGTACGCAATCGTGAGCTTAATCGGGCCCTGCATGCCGAAATACTTGCCGACGGTAAACGAAGCGCCCACGGACGCGATGTGTTTGTCGTTGTCCATCATGTTGAAAACGGTGTCATTGACCGCCTCGTCGGGAACGAAAGTGGGCTGGTACATGTAGCCGACCATGACAGAAAGCCAGCTAAGCGCGTCGTAGCTTATACCGATCTTGTAAATTAAAATATCGTCGTAATCGGGAAGACCGACCTTGACCTGGTTTTCAAACACGTCCTCGACTTTTGACGAGACTTTGTACATCGACCACATCTGGTATTCCATGTCGAACTCGAGCGTCACGCCCCATCTGCTGTAGGATATTCCGGCCGAAACGTTATGCGGCGAGTAGTAGTCGAAAATGGCCAGCTGGAGAAGCATCATGATGTTGCCGTGCTGTATGCTCGTGATTGTGGGGAACGGGTCGATTTCGAGATACGATTCCTGCCGGTAGCATGCGCCCAGGGAAAGCCCTTCGAGCACCGAAACCGCCTTGCCGAAATCGAAGTAAAACCCGCACACCGCATACGGGCTGAGGTCGAGGTTCATCTTGGCCTGGCCCTCGGGAACCTGCGGGGAGCCCTGCACCTTCACGTTGTCGAGGTTGACCTTGCCCTCGCCGGAAAACGAGGCGTTCAGGCCCAATCCGAGGCCGAACATGTCTTTCATGAAGCCGAGGCCGGCACCGACGAAGGCGCTCAGCTTTCTTGCTTCATGGCCGTAGCGGAGAAAATTGTGCGACCTGAGGTCCACGTCGTTGATCTCGGCCACCGAAAAGTCGGCGTTGAGCGCTGCCGCGACTCCGAGCCGGGCGGACGAAAATATTTTTTCGGGAAGCTTGTACAGAAGGTTCAGGTCTATCGCGAGGCCGACCATGAGCACCGGAGACTCAAGATCTTCGGTAGGGTCCATATTGACATTGCTCCCGCTCGCGAAATCCACCTCGAACAAGGGATGGGTGTACATGACGCCGAGCGATATCTCGTTGGGATAGTAGTCTTTCTCCTCTTTTGCCGCTGAGCCGCCCTCTTCGGTCTTCTTGATGAGCGCCATGGTCTTGGTGCCCTCTGCCGCGCCTTTTTTCCCGTAGTGGGCCCTTCCGAGGCCGGCCGTGTTATAGAAAGCCGACGACCAGTCATGCACGGTCGAGACCACCGCATTGCCCTTGGCCACGGCCTCGGCCGAAATGCCGATCGTCTCGGCAGTGCTGCTCGCGAAAGCGGCTACGGAAAACGCAAGAACAAGACACATTGGACGGATAATGAACAGTACTCGTGACATTATTTTTCTCCTCACCTTTTTCAGTTTTTAATTCTATTTCCCATATATCGATATCTGTTTATTGAACCTTTGGGATTACCCCTGACGGGGTAATCCCTGCTACACAGAACTGATCAATATTTATAACTCTCGAAGCCGTACCTGTCTATGAGGGCCCTGAGCTTTTCATCAGTGGTGTAATTCATTGACTTCGACATATCCCAGACAAGGTCCACCATGGCGGGCCACATATCGGAGTCCTCGTCCTGGACCTTGAAGCTGACCATGAAATCGGTCAGGTCCACGATAACCTGCTCCCACCCGTATGAGCCGGTATTTGCCGTGTCCATCAGGTACTGCATCAGCCCGTACTCGTCCGAATCATCGCCGCTCTGCAGGGAATGGGCGAGTATCTTGAGCAGGCAGTAGTAGGTGAACCCGGTGTCGTCAGCAAGATACGGATGCATTACCGGCAGATGGTACGCCAGTATCCGGTAAATCTTGTTGAAGTCCTCGGCATCTGCGGCGTCATAACCGGTCTCGCCTTCGAAATCCCAATCCGTGCCGTTGTACTTCGCAAGGAGCTTGCCGAGCGTGTACAGCATGCCTTTAATCTGGTCGTCTGTATACCTGCCGGTGGTGTCCTTGGCGAAGACGGCGTCCAGAGTGTCCATCAGCGGTTCGAATATGCTGTAATCGCCGATCTCATTGCCCTCGATGTTGTCGTCGCGTTCGATGAACTTGGTGAAGAGTTCATCCAGGTCGTCGATCGTTTCTTCGAATCCGTCCCAGTTGTCCGCACGGTCGAAGTAGTAGTCGCACTTGACGGTGAAATCTTCAAGACCGTCTGCGAGGGTGAACTCTATCCTCGTGTCGTCGAGATCGGTATCCTCGTCGTCACCGTCTCCGAGCGTGAGAGAGATTGTTCCGCTGAAGGCCTCGCTGCCGGAAAAGCCCGAAATATCACCCGATATATCGGCTGGAGTCAGAGAACCGGCAGCAGAGTTGATCTGCACCGGCGCCGCGGTGGCGCCCCGTTTGTAAATGTATACCACCAGGCCCCCGTTGGTGTAGCCCGAGGTATCCGGATGAAGCTTCAGGTAATCGTCAACTTCTGCGCCGACGTGAGCAAGGTACTCGTCTTCCTTGAGCTGGTTCGCGTCGGTATACGCGGCCAGGCCGACATTCTGCGGCTCGGTCGGTTCAAGAGGCTGGTCCGGGCCGATAATCTTGTCAAGGGCCTTGTCAAGGTCGATATCGTCGTCGCGTTTCTGGAACAGGAAGTTCGGGAAATACGCGTCCCTCTCGTCCTTGTGGTCGGCATCGATCTGCTGGTTGATGGCGGTATAGATTCCCTTGGTTCCCTTTGCCGCGGTCAGCGCCTGCTCGATGCCGTAGAATATCTTTCTTCTCGCGCCCCACTTGGCGAACGTCTGATCGTCGAAATCGGTCGACGAAAGGGCCAGTTCCGCCGTAGTGAAAGCGTCGTCGTCGTACTTGGAGTCCGAGGCGTCCGCCAGCGACGATATGCCGTCCCTGAGCAGGCGGGTCTGAGGCTCGGTCGTTTCGGTATACTGGCACAGCAGCGGAAGCAGTCCGTCGCAGCGTTTGGCTTCATCGGAGCGGTTTGAGCTTGAATCGCTGTCGATGAGGAAGCTCATCACCGTCGGCAGCGGCGCGGGCTGGTAGAAATCCCTGGACGCCCAGCCGCCGAAATATCCGGTGGAGTTGCTCGTGCTGCTGACGAAATCGTCGATATAGACTTCAGACGAGATGAACTTGGAGTGCTCGACCACGTAATCGGTGTCGCTCAGCGACCCCGCCACCCTGGGTATCCAGCCGTTGAAGCATACCGAATGCCCGTTGTTTCCGAGAGACTTGTTGTACACGAACAGCGGCTTCAGAAGCGGGGTCAGCCCGTCAAGCGCGCGGCTCAATGCGTGATTGTCGATCGTATCCCCTTCATGGATGGCGCCGAAGAAAGCGATGATAGCGGGAAGGAGGGCGTTCCTGTGCTGCCAGTTGGTATCGGCATCGCTCACGTTGAAGCCCAGATGCACCGCGTCGGTTGACTTCCTTGAGGACAGGCAGTCCTGGGTGAAGTTGACCGTTCCGTAGGTGACGCCGCTGCCGTCGGTCACCGAATTGTTCGTGATCGCCGTGGTGGCGTTCGACCTGGGGAACGCCAGGCGGTACAGGGCCGGCAGGTTCGCGCCGATGACGAACGGGTTGGCGGCGCCTCTTCCGATCGTGCTGTCGTATATCTTCGAGGCGTTGATCGCCACGATCCCGTCGACCGCCTGCGCGAGCACGCTGATCCGGTAGTCGCCCGGAATCAGCGACTGGTCTTCCTCTATGGTGTCGCCGTCGCATCCGCCGGTATTTGCCTTGGCCCAGACGCCGTTGTCGCGATATTTTCTCGCGTTCGCGAGTCCCGCCCATCCGTTGGTCTCGATGATCTGGAACGCGACCGACTCTTCATAGCTCATTCCCATTGCGGTTCCCGAAAGGAAAAGAGGTATCACAAGGACCAGTTTCTTCTCGTTCACCACGAAGTTATAGTTTCTGAACAGGGCCTCCTCCTGGCTCACGCACGCCCTGTCCGGGTCGTCCTCGCTGACGAGCTCGGTATAGGTCAGTGCTCCGGCGGTCACCGCATTCCCGCTCATGTCAATCGGGGTGTACGACGCGCCGTTGCCGTCGGTCAGCATGTAGTAATCGGTCTTCCAGGTGTCGTGGTAGCGATTGGCCCGGCCGTTCGCCTTGACGACATCGCCTCCCTCGACCCCGAACAGCTTCTCGGCCCCGGAGCCGCTGATGCGCATGAGACCGAGCTCGTCAGAGCTGTCGCCGGTCACCTTGATGCTGTTGAAGTACTGTGTCACGTGCGTCCCGCCGATTATCGCATTGGCCTGGCTTATGATGTCGGCCAGCCTCCATTCCTTCGCGGAAGCCCCGTCCAGCCTGGGATAATCGATGTTGTACGGCGTGCCGTTGATCTCGATGTCGACTTCAAGGTCGGTGTCGAGCTCCATCCACGCGTCCGCGCAGTAGTACTGGTCCGCTATGCCGTTGAACATAAACATCTCGAGCCCGCCCGGCGAAACGATTTCTTCATAAACCGGCGCATCGCCTGGATCATAGTCTTCGTCGGCGATGGTGAAATCGCCGTAATCGTAAACGGTGATGGCGCCCTTGCTGCTGGATATGTAAATGGCGTTTGTTCCGGATGCGGATACCGTTATCTCGTCGTCCGATGAGTCGCTTAAGTTTGTCTGAATCTTGGCAAGGACATCATTGCGGGTCCACGAGCTGTCGACGCTGCCGTCGAAAACGATCGGCTCATAGAACGTGCTTCCGATCTTGATCAGTATGCCGTAGCGCTCGGGCTCGCTGGTTCCGCCGCATCCGCTGCTTCCGCCGGAGGAAAGCGCAATGGGCCACGATGTCATGGTTGTTGTCAGTTCGGAGTTGTCAAACTCGGGGCTGCCGGTGTACTGCGCGGTCTCCTGCGCGTCCCGCTTGCCGTCCGCCGGGAAGATATATTCCCAGGTCGATGGATCGTCGGCGGTCGCGGCCGGTTTATAGATATATGCGTATATTTTGCCATTGAGCCTGCGGTACACGTTGTACGCGCGTGAGCCTATGGTGACCACTTCGCCTTCGAGGCCGGCCTTCTCGGGATCGTAATAATACGGGCCCTCGCCCTCCCAGGTGCAGCGCATGACCTGGCCCAGGGTCCAGCCCGAAGGTATGGCGTTGCCCACGCCGTTTGCCGAATAGGGCACATAGGCGTTCAGGGCTTCACCGTCCCCGCCGTCAGGATTTCCGCCGGTGGGCAGACCCATATCGCCAACGCACGGGCCGCTCATGAAATGGAGAGCGGGGAAATTATAGTCATATCTGAACTTGTAATCGTCCTTGTTGCTCTGGTCGAACTTGTTCCTGCTCCTGAATATGTTGTTCCAGCGCTCGGTTGACCCTTCGAACGCAAGCTCATAGGTTCCGATGGATCCGAGGCTGTCCCGCACGCCGGTCAGGGACTGAAGAGAGTCGTTCAGTGAGACCGTTCCCATGAATTCGCCGTGGCCGTGGCGCCGCAACTCGGCCTGCGCGGTATTGGCCGTCCCGGAATTGCTCACCTCGAGTGAATATTGATCGTACGGGTCAATATGCTTGTATCCGAGATTGCTGGTGACTCCGCCGAGGAACAGGAAGCTTTCGATGAAGCTTGCGGGATACGCCGAGGGGTTGGTGACCCTGTCCCTTCCGAACAGGTCGTATCTGAGAAGATCATACAGTGATTCTTCGATTTTTGCGTTGTCCCAGTCTATGCCGGTGTCGGCCTCGGCCATACGCTGGAACAGGTAATCGCGCGAGTCCGAATCCGGACACACCGCCCCATCCCTGTCTTCGCGCATGAATACTCCGAGCTGGCCGTCAACGACCTCCTTCAGGGTGTTCCTGAGCTCGGCGTCGGAGTAAAAGGCCCCTCCCGCGCTCACGCCGTTCTGATAGTTGTTGCGGCTGTTGTATATATTGCTCGTAATGGTGGCATTGGCGTCGTTCGGAGTTCCGTAAACGCCTCCGCCTTCAGTGAAATAATCTTCGAGATTTGTCAGAAGCGCTTTCAAGACCTCGGTGTTCAGGTCCGTGGTCCCGGAAATCCTGAGAACATTGTCCCTGACATCAAGAAGGTGGTTGTACATCTTCTCCCTGTCAATGGGTTCATATTCCTCACTGGCGGGATTATATTCTTCCATTTGAAGCATCCCCGAAACGATGGCGTGCACGCCCTTTACCAGATTGCCGAGCCCCGTATTGGTGTTTCCACCCATCGAGTCGTATGAAGTGAAAGCATCGCCGTCGCCGTCGACCCATATGGGATAGTCGCAGCGGATCAGTGCCTTGCTCAGCAGTTCCATTATGTCGACATAATCATCGTTGAAGTCCTCGCCCGTGGTCAGGCTTATCATGTCGTCCATTGCATCGTGGAGGTCGGAATAGTCTTCAGCATCGACATCGACTTTTTCATCGAGTATATAGTTGACGACGCTTTCCAGGACCGGGATCAGGCTCGGGCCCACGCCGGGAAGGTTGCCCGGGGTTTCTTCGGAAAGTGCATCCAGAAAATCGTAGAACCCTGTGCGGTAATGGGCGGTATTCGCCACACCGTCATCATAAAAGGATTCAATATCGCCCGTGGTATTATACCACCTCGGGTCGGACTGAGCATCGGTCTGCAGATTATAGCCGTTGAGGTCTTTGAGAAGATAGTGCAGGTCCTGAAACATGCCCGGCAGCGGTCTGTCGGCCGGATCCGGTAAAGCTTCTCTTGACCCGATTCCGCCCTGGAGCAGGGCAAGAAGGCCGGAATTTTCTACCAGGAGATCTTCCAGCGCTTCATCATTGTCCATGTTATAAAATTGAGTCAGATCGGTTGTGTCCGGGTCATAGTTTTTGCCCAGGACCAGGCGTATGAATTCAATTTCATTTTCGCGGAGCGAGTCGCCCAGATGGCCGTTGACCACGTCTCCATCGATGGAATCCCACATCGTTTCCAGCGAATCATACCCGTCGAAAATAGCGAAAAGATTGAAATTCGACAGTCCCTGAATCCGCTCGAACTCCATCTGGGAATTTGAGCAAGCTGTGCACAAAAGCATGCCAGCTATAGCAAGTAGAGCAATTCTTCTCAACATATTCTCCTCCTGGAAAAACTCAGACAATCTTCTATGTAGATAAATTTCATTAAATATTTACCGTCTAGACGGTAAATAAATTAACATTTAAAAAAATAATGACCACAACCTCATTATGGACGCTTTCATGCTTTTTATATTTGTATATACTGGAACTCATATCGAAGAGGGTAAAATTTTTTAACGCTCTTTTATAGCATAATATCTGACACTTCAGTTTAACTATTCATTAAGACAGGGCAATTTATTCTGTCAATAACATTTAGCATTATTTTGGCAAGGTATATAATTAATTATGTCAATTCTTCATCAGGCAATCCATATAAATTCATTTTCAAGGTATTCCATAAAATTGAAGAAAAGACTGCCCGATGGCGCTTAAATCAACGATAAAGTGAACAATGACACAGGGTGTGATGCTGTTTTCCCTGTACCTGACAATCCCGAGAAGCAGACCGAAAAAGAAGGCCAGAACCGCTACCTCGCTGTTTCCCAGAGGAATGTGAATCAAGCCATATAATACCGCCTGGAAAAAAACGACTGCCGGTTTTCTCTTCACTGTTCTTTCAAGCAGCCCGTAAAGGGCTCCCCTGTAGAACACCTCCTCGCCGAATGAATTGAAAAGCGATAAGAGCGCCAGCGGCGGCCAGTATGCGGGCCCCTTGAGCCTGTATCGCACCTGAACAAATGTCACGATAACGTAAGTCACGCCGGCCGCCAGGCCTATGTAAAAAAACGGGCCCGGCTTCTTCCATTTGAACAGGCCTGATACGGGAATTTCGGACAGAACCATCCAGGCCGGGGACAGAAAATAGAACAGCAGAACCGGCAGGTACGCCGCGGATTTGAAATAAGCGTCGCCGATCGAAGCCGTACGGAAAAAGGAAAAAGAAAAGTTGAAAACGCCGGAAGCATGAAAAATGACGCATGAAGCTGACGCATAAACAAGAAGAAATCCGGTCAGGCAGAGCCAAGCGCGCACGACATGCCGGTCACATTTTTTGCTTATACCTGAAACCATTGTTCCTCGCAAATATCAAAGTCATAATAAAGATTCCGGCCGCGATAAAAATGATCATGGCCATCTGCGCCTGAGTCTGGCCGCCGAATATCCTTTTTTCAGTCCTGATGAATTCTATCAGATACCTGAAAATCCCATAGAGCACCAGATACAATGAGACTATTGTCCCCCTGAAGGACTCCTGGAGGTCTTTTTTCTCCATGATGGCATATGATTTGTTTAAAACAACATGCAGCGCCGACAGAAAAATGATCTCATACAGCGGAACCGGATTGTTAAAGTAATAATAGTCGCCGAAGAACCGGCACCTCAGGTGACCGCCCCAGCAGCATCCGGCCATCAGGCAGCCTATTCTTCCCACGGCATGGCCAACCGGGAGATAAATGAATACGATATCCCATGTCCTTCCAAATGGAAGCCGAAGCAGAAATATCACGACAGAAAAAAACAATATCAAAAGCGCGAACCCCCCATGGTAGGTGATCATATTTTCGTGAAGGAATTTCTCGATGAAAAAGCCGATTGACCATTGCGAGGGCGGATAATAGAAAATCGTGACCGCCCTGCCCCCCATGATGCTCACCGGGAGAACGAAGACCAGAGCGAGCACCGCGAACCATCGTACCCTGCTTTTCTCCATTCCGCCGTCGATAAGGCGCCGGTATACGAGAAACGAACAGATAATGACCGCTGCGACGATGAAAAAATAGTATAGAATATCCGATATAATCAATCGCGCAGATTGCTCGACATGGGATCTTAGAAGGTAATGCACCATTGTATACACTCATAAAAATGGAACATCCGAGGCGTGATCTATAGATGCTCCCTATTTCGCGGTTAGAAACCTTACCCTGAGTTTCACCCTGATTTCATGCCAAAGCCTTCCGTTTAATTTCAGTTTTGGCAACAAAAAAATATTTCCTTCTATCGATCCGTTTTTTATTTGATATTTGGTTATTACTGTATTAATGATGTAAGCCATCTTGAACGCGATGGTCGGCCAGTAAACATCCTATGAAAAAAATCGCTACAGCCGCGGCAATAATCCTCTTGCTGGGCAGTTCCCTGTCCGTGTTCGTATATTTCAGGTATCTCCAGAAACCGAGCGTGAAATTCCTTTTGCACATGACGGGAATCACGAAACCCCGGTTTGTAAAAAAAGAAAGCATTACGATAACATGGGCCAACCGTGATATATCGGTTATCAGGTATTTCAACACGCGCCTGAGCTCAAATATCAACTACATGATGATCCACGGCGTGACGCCGCAGGGGAACAATCATCCCCAGATGCACCTGATAAGCCAGGCGATCACCGATGTGACCGGAATGAACATGCTGGTGCCGTCAATCACCGGGCTGGAAGGCGAGAAAGAAATGTCCGAAGCGATACGCGACATTTCTCTGGTGTATGAGGGCCTGCACGCGAGGATTCCCGGGGATTACCGCGCGTTCGGCGTCTGTCTGGCCGCAAGCGGACTGATGGTCGCACTCAACAGCGTACCCCCTGAAATTTATCCGAAAAAAGTTTTTCTTATCGGCCCGTTTCTCGAAGGAAAACAGCTCGTCGACTTCTATAACAGCAATAAAATGGAGGTCGACTTTTTCGTGAAAATGGCCATATCGATGAAAAGCGATCATTTCAGCGAAAAGGAAAAAATCCTGATAAGCAGGGCCATACGGGCCTCTGAACCAGGGCCCACCGATACGGCAGCCATGAAGAAAATTCTCGGTCAGAAACTGTTCAACGACATGGTCATAATGGACCTTCACAATAAGGGCCTGGAGAACATCGACGGCAACATGATGTTCAAATCCGGCAAAAAAATACCGGACTGCAAGTATTTCATCCTGCACGCAAGCAACGACAGAATAATCCCCCAGGTGCAGGGCCGCAGGTTCAATGAATTCCTGAAGCTCAGCGGAGCCCGCACCAGTTTTCTGGGGACCGAACTGTTTGAACACACCCAGAACACGGTGACAGTAACCGGATTCATAAAGGAAGTGAAGTACCTGATCAATTTTTTCGATGAACTCTTCGAAGGCGACGTGGCTAAATAAATAAAGCGAGGTCATCATGGAAAACCCACGAACCTGTCTTGAAACGACCGGACACGCCGAGCAGGACGCTCCGCGCTGTTACATCTGCGGCAGGGAGCTTGATCTCCTCACGGCGCAGGCGTCGGAGGACCCGGCCGATTCGATCTATATATGCTTCGAGTACCTGAAGCAGAAAGCCTTCGTGTACGGCAAATACACCGGCGGCCGGTACGGCGCCATGAGGCTGTCGAAATATTTCACCAGGCAGGAATGCGAAAGCAAAACCTGCGACGATTATATCAGAACGGCGCTCGACCGGAACAATGATAGCGAGTATTCAAGGCTCATCACCTGCGAAAGAGGACAGATGGAGGCCGTCGTGCTCACGAAGAACACCATACAACGGCGCAAAAACGACATGCATACCGATGAAAAACTGGCCGGGTTTTTCAAACGTGCCGATGAAAAGAAGAAATACTTCTGCCACAACCATGCCGCCGGAAGGAACTACATCTGTATTTGCGGCGAGGAGCTGATCGGCGTGGGATCCGAACGCCACCGGGACCTTACCGGCATGAACGACCAGGATTTCATCGGGGCCTTCCTCCCGGGCGTCCTCAGGCTCTGACGCATCGAGCGGCCGCATCACGGGAATTCAAATATGAAAAAATGGAACAGGATTAAAACCACCACCGCGTATTCGAGCCGGATTTTCGACCTCAGGGAGGTCCGGTGCCATCATCCCGCTCTGGAAGTGACGAGCGATTTTCTCGTACTCGAAACCCGGGACTGGATCAACATCGTCGCCCAGGACGAGTCAGGCAGGTTCATTCTCGTGAAGCAGCACCGGCTCGGCACCGACGAGCTCACCCTCGAAACTCCGGGCGGCCTCGTCGAAGAAGGGGAAAGACCCGAGGGAACCGCGAGGAGGGAGCTCCTCGAGGAAACGGGCTACGATGCTGGGGCCATGGTCCTCATGAAAAAGCTCTCGGCGAATCCGGCGATACTGAACAACCACATATATTTTTTTCATGCGACTGGATGCAGAAAAGTGTCGGGCCAGTCGCTCGACCCCTCGGAGGACATCGAAATCCATACCGCGACCGAAGCCGAAATCCTCGAAATGATCAGGACCGGAGAGATGAGCCATTCGGTTGTCGTAACGGCCTTCAGCCTGTATTTTTTCAGTTCTTTCCGGGATTGACGCAGGAGGCTGTCTTACCCCCTCCCTTCCTCCCCCTTAGTAAGGGGGAGGTGACTGAGCGAAGCGAAGTCGGCGGGGGTTTGGAATATCCTCCATGCCTTCTAAGCCTCGGTGGCCGTCTTATGAAGCACTACAGTGAAAGCCCGGCCCTGATGAACTTCACCCCCCACGAAATCGTGATCAGTCCCAGGATGGTCGACATGACCCTGACGAACGTGGTGTTGATGAAACGCCCGAGATATGACGATGCCAGAAACAGGAGCGTGGTGAAAACCAGCACCGAGGTGACGGCCAAGGCCGGGGCAGCGGGGCCGTAATCCTTGACCACGATGATTATCGTCGTTATGGCCGCGGGCCCGGTAAGCAGCGGGGTCCCGATCAGGGCCGCGACCGCCTGGGACGATGATGCTCCCTCGCCGTCGCGAGCGAGCGCCTCGCCGAGCGACATTTTTATGCCAAGGATGCACAGAATTGCGCCGGCAGCTATCTTGAAATCGTGCATGTCTGCGCCGAATACAGACAGAACCGACTCACCCAGGAAAAGCACCGAATAGGAAATCAATGATGCGACCAGCACCGCAAGGACCGCGGTCTTCCTGCGCTGCGGTGCAGGCATACTCTGTGTTGCGACGATGAAAAAGGAAAAGCTCGCGAGCGGATCGAAGATGACAAAAAAAAGAATGGAAAGCTGCAGGATGTCACTTGCTTTCGGAAGATCCATCCGTTTCTCCCTGGGA
>Ga0116154_10002868_pt1 | contig 12664 bp, 13 predicted proteins | sample AD_UKC030_MetaG_FD_89898 | JGI IMG/M metagenome (GOLD analysis project Ga0116154, IMG submission 89898) | Active sludge microbial communities of municipal wastewater-treating anaerobic digesters from USA - AD_UKC030_MetaG | ecosystem: Engineered > Bioreactor > Anaerobic > Digestate | place: USA...
GATATCGGCCGCGCCATCCATCCGCCTTCCTGCGAAGGTCAGAACGAAGGTGCTCTGCAGCAGGGTATGGGTATGGCCCTGATGGAGGAGATCTACTACGACAAGAATGGTCTTGCACTGAACAGCAGTTTCACGGACTACAAGATGCCCGGTCCGGCAGATATGCCAAAATGGACAAACATTCTGGTTGAAGATCCCGACCCGATTGGACCCTACGGGGCCAAGAGCGCGGGTGAAGGTGCCCTGGCCAATCCCCCGGGAGCGGTGCTCAATGCCATCCATAATGCGATCGGCATTATGATGACCGAGGCGCCGGCGACGCCGGAGAAGATCCTGAAGGCGATAAGGGAACAGGGTATTAAATAATTGATTTGACATGTGGTATCATGAGGGGGCGTCTCATTGGGACGCTCCCTCTGTTTTTTGTTACCTCTTTCTATGATTGCCCTATCTTTCCACTGTTATTTTTTGAATTCATCATTGACGGACTTGTTTACCCAAGATTTACGATGTGATTTGACGATTAATGTTGTATGAAGATTCAACCCTGATGTTTATAGCAGGGTTAATCATGAGAAAGGTAAAGGGTAAGGACATGGAAGAGATGCTGTATAAGGGATGTATCATCAGATCGGCATGTACGGAAGTCGTCGGCCAGGCCGGAAAATGGCTGGTGGGACTCGACATCATTACGACCGACAGCGGCTTCAAGGAAATCCAGCCCTGCCATATCATGGTGAATGGTGCGCCTGTCTTCTGCGAAACGGAGCAGGAAGCGATTCAGAAGAGTTTCCAGTACGGTCGTCAAATTCTCGACGAGAAATAATATCGTTACGCCTGCAAGTGAAAACCCCCAAGAGTTTCAAGGCGATTGAACAGCAACCGTTCGGTGTTTCCGTTATGGGTTGGTTTGTGTGAATCGAAGAATGGGAAAATTAGGTTAAATATACCGGATAAGCATGGAACGAAGGGATTTTAACAAAGATGCGGAGAGCTGGGATGAAAATCCGGGACGGATCAAAGCCGCTAATGATATTGCCGACTCCCTGTTAAAAGAAATCCCCTTGACACCCGCCATGCGAGTCCTGGATTTTGGTTGCGGCACCGGCCTTTTGACGCTGCGTTTGTGCCCTCTGGTCGGGTCCGTAATGGGGGTGGACAGTTCAGCGGGGATGCTGGACGTTCTTCGGACCAAGATTTTCAAAAGCAACACCCGGAACGTACAGACGCGGAATCTGGATCTTGAGCGGGGAGATGAACTCGATGGGGAGTATGACCTTGTGGTGAGCAGCATGACCCTGCACCATATCCGGGATATCGAGACTCTTCTTTTAAAATTGTACAAAGTCCTTGCTTCCGGCGGCTGTCTCTGTATCGCCGATCTGGATCTCGACAACGGGCAATTTCATGATGATAATACAGGGGTTTTTCACTTCGGATTTGACCGGGAAATGCTGCGTTCTGCTTTCTCAAATACAGGTCTTGATGGCATTCGGGTGTTTGAAGCGGCTGAAATAAAAAAACCATCACAAAAAGGTGTTCTGCGAGCCTTCTCTGTTTTCTGGGTGATCGGTTTCAAAAGCAAGGCGTAAAACATCACTTGCAATGCTTAACGATATTGTCAGAGGTAGTCATGGAATATGAAAAAAGGCTGATTCCCATTTTGCGTGAGGGGATCCACATTATAAAAATGTTCATTTACAAAACCATCCGCCCTGGTCTGGCTGAACGATATGCAGAGCGGGACCGAATCTATGTGAACCGGCTGACCGGTGCCATAATCAATGAACTCTTCGGGACGCCCAATTGGGAAGAACCGTTTTTGACGTTCAACCGGGAAAACGAGTCCATCATCAAAAGGGAGCTGCAAGCTCTGGCGGATGATTATCCGGCACTGAAAATTCCTCTGACGGACGCCCTGCGGGTACAGTTTATCTGCGACAGCCAGGAAGGGGGCGAAAATGCCCAGATTCTGAGCCAGGCAAAGGAGTTGGAACTGCTTTTAATGGATCGCGATTTCCCGTTGCCGGATCAGTTTATGAATCTTGCCCGCAGTCTCGGTGAGTTAAGTGATCTCACGCTGCAGACGCCCATGGGATCGGCATAACCTAAGCGGATATCACCCAAAACATTCACCAATCAGATCGATTATAACCCGTGGTATTTCCATGGGAATCAGGTGGCCTGCCCCGGGAACGAGTCGGTGTTCGCCCTGCGGAAACAGCCCCGCCGCTTTTTCCAAATCCAACATTTTCCGGCTTTCACTGTTTTCTCCTTCCAGAATCAGGACTGGACAGGAAATTCCGGGCAGCAGGGGCCAGGGATTCTCTGCCGCGCCGCCCATAAAAATCGCCGCCTCGCCCCGGGGAGAACAGGCCAGTTGAAGGCTGCCGTCCGTGTCCACAGTCATGCCGTATTGCAGATACAAATCAAGCATTTCCCGATCCCAGTTGCGAAAAAGGGGCTTGGATTGAAGATACCTTTCCGCCTCCGCCGGTGTTGGCCAGCGATTCTTCCGCCGGATAGCCTGCCGGGCCAGGGGATGTTCTTCGAGCGGCAGCGGTTTGTCATACCGGCTTTCCGGCAGGAGGATGGGTTCGATCAGAATCATCTTTTCCGCCAGGCCGGGGGAGAGGCCGTGAGCAAGCACACAGACACCGCCTCCCATGGAATGGCCAACCAGATAAGGCTTATCAATGTTCAGGTTCCGGCAGAGCCCGACAAGGTCTCCGGCCAGGATGTTCCATCCCAGGCCGCCCCGGTAAGGGTCGGTATCACGATGATCGCAGAAGAAGGGTGCAATGATGCGGAATCTGCTTGAGAGTTCCCGGGCGATCGGGTGCCACAGCCAGGGATTGAAGCCGGTTGCATGCAGCATGATCAGTGTTGGACCGTCTCCGCCATAAAGCAGATACTGTAGGCTTGTTGTTCCGATCTTCGTTTTCAGGACGTGGGGCTTATGCATGGCATGTTCTCCCTGATTGACGTTTTGCGGATTATACTGCAAGGGGATGGTTCGTCTAACATTTTTTTGCGGTGTGGCTTTTCTGTGCACTGATCTTTCCTCCTGACAAACCGGTTGTATTTTCCATCCTTGAAAGCTATGGTCACTTTCATATAAAGATGCATTTTTTAGGCAGCACGTCAATCTGCGCCAAGGTGTTTCGCTTGCAAGTGTAGATATTCTCTTCGATTATATGATTACCGATCGGATCAAAAAACATTATCCCTTCAGGCCCAGGGAATCAAAAACGAGAAACGGATGATTTCATGCAAGATCGATTCAACAGGTCCTTTCTGCAAGCGCTTTTGGCACACTGGAATCTTGAGTTGATGCATGTTCGTCCGGATGACAGGATCGATGGCAGTCCGGAGCGAACCCTGAGCCGCGTGGTGATTGCCGATGTCCGGGAACGGATGTTCGTCCTGGAGGAAATCGCACCGGCCGAGAGCGGGCGTAAACAGCAGATCGCATTGATCCTTGAATACTTGTCCCGGCAGGGTTTGCAAAAAGTGCATCCCTGGCTGGAGGATCGGCAGGGAAAGATCGTGACCGAATATGGCGGCCGCTGCTGGCAGCTGCGCCCTTATATTCCGGGAAGCTCTTTACCCCGTTCCGAATACCTGGGTGAAGCCTGGCGGGGGATAGCCCTGGCGGATTTTTTGATTGACCTGCGGATTGCTGCGTCGAACGCAGGACACTCTTTTGCGGGTGCACCCTTTTCAGTTGTCGATTTCATCCACACCTTGATCGACAAGCTGGCTGCATATCATCCTGAAATTTTAAGTCGAATCAAGCCTGCTCTGGGGTATCTCGCAGATGAATTCTTCGGCGTTCACGATAACCTTCCCCTGGCTTTCTGTCATGGTGATTATCACCCCTTGAACGTCATCTGGTCGGAAGCGGCGATTTTGTCCGTCATTGACTGGGAGTTCTGCGGGGTCAAAACGGAAGCCTATGATCTGGCCCTGCTGCTTGGTTGTCTCGGTATGGAAGATCCCCTGATGCTGAATGGTCCCCTCATCCGGTCGCTGCTGCAACGCATAATCGAGAGAAACCTCTACGATGAGCGCTCGTTGAAATGCCTGCCGGAACTGGTCATGACTCTCCGCTTTGCCTGGCTGTCGGAATGGCTGCGGAAAAACGACATGGAAATGGTTTGCCTCGAACTGGATTATCTGTCGTTGCTTTTCCATAACCAATCAGCGATCAAATCGGCATGGCGATGTTTTTAACTGCCGTCAAATATTCTCATTTGAGCCTCGCAACAACAGGGGGGCCTCATTTCCACCCTTAGAGATTCGGAAGGATCTTTCGGAACATTGCTTTTTTATGACGGCATGTTGCGTCATTTTGCCTGCAGGCTTCCCACAGGAAAAATGTTTTTGATTCACACCATTCATTTCTTGAAACGATGCGGACATTTTGGTAACTTACCGGCAATTTCGCTCGGTCTTGCCTACGATCGTGGCAAAGGTCGGGTATCGAAACGATAACTAAGGGATGATAATCATGGAATTGAGTCGTTCTAACTGCGGCGAATTGGAGCTTGCGGATGTCGGGCGCAATGTGCGTCTCTGCGGCTGGGTGGATGCACTGCGGGATCACGGGGAGGTGTTGTTTATTCATTTAAGGGACAGAAGCGGCATCGTCCAGGTCTTGTTCAGTCCGGCGCAGACAGCGGCCGATTCCTATGCTCGGGCAGGATCTCTCAAAGGTGAATCCTGCATCACCGTGACCGGGAATGTTGTCGCAAGAATCGCGGGGACGGAAAATCCAAACCTGGAAACAGGCCTGATCGAAGTGGCGGCCCATGAGCTGACGGTCCTCAGCCAGGCGGACATTCTGCCGTTTCCGGTTTCGGAAAAGGCCATGATTGCGGGGCAGCCAAAAACCGCTGGGAATGTGACGGAAGATTTGCGTCTCCAGTACCGTTACCTGGACCTTCGACGGCCGTCCATGCAGGCAAATCTGATCAAAAGGCATCGGATCAACAAGTGTGTCCGCGATTTTCTCGATGAACGCGGCTTCATCGAGGTGGAAACGCCGATTCTGACAAAAAGCACCCCTGAAGGGGCACGGGACTATCTGGTGCCGAGCCGGGTGCATCCCAAGAACTTCTACGCCCTGCCCCAGTCGCCCCAGCTTTTCAAACAGCTCCTTATGGTCAGCGGGTTAGAGCGGTATTTCCAGATTGCCCGCTGCTTCCGGGACGAGGACCTGCGCCCGAATCGTCAGCCGGAATTCACTCAGCTCGATCTCGAGGCCTCGTTCATTGACGAGGAATTCCTCTACGAGTTGATCGAGGAACTGATCGTTCGGATGTTTGCCCTGGGCGGCATTGCCCTGCCGAGGCCCTTCCCGCGGATGGCTTACCGTGACGCCATGGATACCATGGGTTCGGATAAGCCCGATACGCGTTTCGGTCTGCGCTTTATCGAAGCGACGGATATTTTTCAGAAGACCTCCTACGGCATCTTTCGACAGATCATCGACCGGGGCGGTTGCATCAAAGGGATCAATATTCCACAAAGTTCGGAACAATTGAGCAAGAACGTGCTCCAGAACGAATACGCCAAGGAAATCGTCCCCGGTTTCGGCGCCAAGGGCATGACCTGGATGCGGGTACAGGGGGAGAAGCTGGAATCGAATATCGTTCAGTTTTTCAGTTCTGCGGAGCAGGGGGCGATACGGGAGCGATTCCAGGCCGCTGACGGGGATGTGATCATCATGATTGCCGATGCATCCTATGATATCGTCACGTCCGCCCTTGGAGAACTGAGACTCCATCTTGCCCGGCGGCTCAATCTGATTCCGGAGGGAGCCTTCAGTCCCCTGTGGGTCACGGATTTCCCCCTGTTCCTGCCGACCGAGGAGGGAATCACGTCCAATCATCATCCCTTTACCGCTCCTGACCGGACCGACTTTGATCCTTTCAACCGGGAGGAACTGCTGAGTCTGAATTCGCGAGCCTACGACCTGGTCATGAACGGGGAGGAACTTGGCGGCGGCAGTATCCGCATCCACGACCGGGATGTTCAGTTCAAAATCTTCCGTGCCCTAGGGCTGACTGAGCGCCAGGTACAGGACAAGTTCGGGTTCTTCCTGAGGGCTCTGGATTTCGGTGCGCCGCCTCACGGAGGCCTCGCGCTGGGTATGGACCGGGTGATTTCCATGATCCTGAGCGCCGTCTCGATTCGGGAGGTTATAGCTTTTCCAAAAAACCGCAGCGCTTACTGCCCGCTGACGGAGGCGCCGTCCGAAGTCGCCGAGGAGCAACTGGCGGAACTCAGTCTGCTGAATCTGGGTTCCCGGCAGGAACTGCCTGGAGCCGGTGAGAACAGCGATCTTCTGGACAACCTGTCCTGGGTGTCCCGGATCGCTGTCAGCGATCAGGAGCGGCCCATAATTGCCGCCACCCTGAAGGAAGCGGAAAAAATGGCGGAAAGTGTTGCCGCGCAGAGCGGGGAAGACGTGCCCCTGTTTTCCGTCCTGCCGATCAAGAATCAAATGAGAAAAGAGGCTCTGGCGAAAAACTCTCACCTTGCCGAGACGGGACAAATGCTGAAAAACGCGCCCGCCGTGAAGGGAGCGTTTTTTAAGGTCGCCAGTATTCTGGAATAAGAGGAGTCGAACTGTGTCTAATCATTTTATCTACCTGGACCCGTCACCCCAGGCAACGGGAGACGGTCCCCTGACGGGAAAGCGGATCGCTGTCCAATCCAACGTTGCCGTTCAGGGTTGGCCCACCGCGGCCGGTTCCCTGGCTCTGGAAAACTACACGGCCCTTGAAGACGCGACCGCGGTTGCACGCATCCGGGCGCAGGGCGGAGTCATTGTCGGGAGCAGCCGGATCAGCGAACTGGGGTTCGGTCTCCGGGACGACGCCGGAGAGGCCGTTTTACGGGACGAAGGCACGGATGCCGTGCTCTTGACGGATTTTCTGGGCGAAGCCCGCGTGACGGCTGCCGATGTCTGTATGTTCGGTTACAAACCGACCTACGGCCTTGTTTCCCGCTTCGGCCTGATCGGCCTGATCCCGTCCATGGAAACCTATGGTGTTGCGTCCGCTTCACTTCGAACCATCTCCGCGGTCATGGAAAGCATTGCCGGTCCCGATGCGCGAGATTTCTCCATGTCGGATCGGGAAAAGCCGGAGTTTGCTTCACGAACAATAAGTGCCAGACCGACCGTCAAAGCGGGCTTTCCGGCGGAAGTGATGACCATGCTGACCGACGAGGAACAACGGGCATATCGTGAGGGACTCCGAATGCTTTCCGAACGGGGAATCCCCGTTGAAGAGGTGTCCATGCCTGAATTCACGTTGTTTTCACTCGTTCATGGCGTGATGGGTTCGGTTGAAGCGTCTTCCAGCGCCGGGAAATATGACGGGGTCCGTTACGGCCACCGCGCCCAGGGAGCCAAAAACTGGAACGAGATGTACCTGAAATCCCGGGGCGAAGCGTTCGGTACGCTGGTGAAATCCTACCTCTTCCAGGGGGCGTATTTTCAGTTCGAAAACTACGACATCTTTGAGAAAGCGGGGCGCATCCGGGCCCGTCTGGTCAAATCCGTGAATGATCTGCTGGATGCGGTCGATGTTCTGGTTCTGCCGACGAAGCGGAAGCCCTTCGAGGCCAGGTGGGCGGAAACGGTGCACGATGTCTATAACGCCTTTTCCCTGACGCTTCCCGCCAACGTCACAGGGCTCCCTGTCTTACAGGTGCCCGGATTCATAATGGACGGGGGAGATGATCTCGGGATGCAATGGATCGGTCCGGCCTTCGGAGATGCCCGTCTGCTTGACCTGGCTAACCATTTTTTTGAACATAACGAGGCAAATGCATGATGGATTACGAAGCCGTTATCGGACTGGAAATACATGTGGAGCTGAACTGCCCCACGAAGATGTTCTGTGATTGCCCCAATCGGCCGGGTGATGAGCCTAACAAGAATACCTGTCCCATTTGCCTGTGGCTGCCCGGCGCGATTCCCCGATTCGGCTACGAAGCGCTGGATAAGGCCGTTCTGGCCTGCCTGGCCCTGAACTGCGAAATACAGGAGAAAAGCGCCTTCGATCAGAAGGTGTACTATTATCCCGACCTGCCGAAGGGATTCCAGTTGTCCCAGGCGCATTATCCGCTGGCGAGAAACGGATGGCTGAATATCATCGGAGAAGACGGACAGGCCAAACGGTTGCGGATCCATCACATTCATATGGAAGAAGATGTGGCGAAGCTCGTTCATGAAATGGAAGGAAAAACCCCGATCAGCCTCGTCGATTTCAACCGGGCGGGAGCACCCCTGATCGAAATCGTAACGGAACCGGACATGCGCAGTCCCCATGATGCCATGGAATTCGTCCGTCTCCTCCGGACGCAGACTCGCTATGCCGGCAGTTCCGAATGCAGTCTTGAAGCTGGAACCATGCGGGTGGATGCAAACATCTCCATCCGGCCCCGGGGAACGGATCAGATGAACACGAAGGTGGAAGTCAAGAACATGAACTCCATCCGCCATGTGGGCGATGCCATTGCCTATGAGATCGAACGCCAGAAGGAAAGCCTGGCGGCTGGGGAACCAATTGTTCTGCACACACGTCTCTGGGACCCGATCAAGAAGGTGACCATCGCCATGCGGGGCAAGTTTGCCGGTCCCTGTGTCCCCGATCCTTCGGTGCCGCCGATTGTGATCTCCCGGGAATGGCTGGCGGATAAGATCGCTCGCCTTCCGGAGATGCCGACGGTGAAGGCGGAGCGTTTCAACAGGCAGTTCGGTCTGTCCGAAGAGGAGGCATTTCAACTGTGCGGCGAAAAAGAAACGGCGGATTATTTCGAGCAGGTTATGGCCTTTCCGGTGCCCGCGCGTATGGCGAACCACTGGCTGACGACACAGCTCCTGCCGGCGTTGAAGGAACGGGAAGAGGCGCTCCCGGCGTCCCGGGTGAGCCCGTCGCGTTTTGCCGAACTCCTGACGCTGATCGATCGTAACGAGGTGAACGCCAATTCGGCGAAGACGGTGCTCGTGCGCCTGTTTGAAACCGATTTGCCGGTTCGGACCGTGATTGAACAGGGCGGTTTTTCGCAGGTGTCGGACGCCTCCGAGCTGGAGGGAATCATTGCCGGCGTACTGGAGAAGCACGCAGCCGCTGTGGCGGATTATCGGGGTGGAAACGCCAAGACACTGGGCTTCCTTATCGGCCAGGCCATGCAGGCTTCAGGCGGCAAGGCCAATCCGAAAATGGTCCGGGAGCTCCTCATCAAGACGCTGACCCCTTAAGCAGCACAAACAAAAAGTATTCTTCTGTCTTTTCCTCTCAAAATGCTGTTTCCTCATGGCTTTTGTCCGGGTGATACGATAAAATTCAGGACAAACCGGCACGGACGGGGACCATGTCGCTTTGTCGAAGTCAGGATTCACTGAGCAATTAATCCAAGCAAGGAGACTGATGATGAAATATCTGCTGCACGTCATGATTTTCTGTCTGCTTCTGGCACTGTCGGGTTGCGGTGCGGTTTATGTGAAGTCGCCCATCGGCGACGCTCCGCTTGTTCTGAATGCTTCCGAGTGGGAAGGAGAATGGTACAGCGGCGACAACGCTGTTATCTCCGTCAAGGTCATTGACAGGGATCAGGGCGTTCTCCAGCTGTCGGCCGTTGATTACGACGTGGAAAACCGGCCGAAGCTGGTTTCCGAAACGGTCCATATCCGCAAATGGCGAGATCACCTTTTTGCCTCCGTGCCGACCCGGTGTGATGACGACATGCCGGCGTTTTTCTGGGCACGCCTGGAGAGGGTTGCCGAACGGGTGATTTTCTGGATGCCGGATCGCCGGAAGATTAAAGCCCTGGTGGAGACGGGAAAATTACCGGGCATGATCGAGAAGGACGAGGATGTCGTTTTGGGCGAGCTCAAAGATGGCCATTACCAGATCCTGACCTCGGAAAAGGAGGGGATTCTCTATCAGTGGAATGACCCGGGTGTGCTGGTAAGAATCCTGCCCTGCAGGTTGAAATGATGTTACATTTGGGGGGGACCGCGCATTGGCTGTGCGGTCCTTACCGACTTTCCGCAGACTCCGACACGGCAAACCAGGCCATGCAGTCGAAAGGCAGCTTATCCGTCGCCTTGACGCCATGCCGCTTCAATTGATCATAGAAAGGCAGCTTCGACGCCCGGACCACCAGCACCTTTTCCGCGCAGGAGAAATAGACGCTTCTATGGAAACGGGTGAAGAGGGCTTTCAGTTCCGGGTAGATCATGGCCCGGTTGGCCAGATCCTTCACAAAACCGTTGTTATCGCCGTTTCTGGCCCTTCCCCGGTTTTTATCCCAACCCGGGGATTGGTATGCCGCCAGGGCCATCCGGAAAGACAACTCGTGCGGCCCGGTTGCGTTGTCCGGTTCAAGCCTGCCCCAGAACAAGGTACGCAATGACCCGGCGTGGGGATCGCGGCTGAAGAATTCCGCGGCGACCTGAATCCATAGTGGTTGCTGCTCTGCCAGGGGCCTGGCGCAAGCAGACCAGTGTTTGACGACACCGATCTCGCTGTTGCGCGCGCTCCACTCAATCGTGCAGTCTCCGCCGGAAATGCGGTAGATCGTGGCGTTCCATTCCGTATTTTTGTCGATGACAACCGGGCTTCTGTTTTCTGTGCTGTCCGGAAAGGTGCTGTTTGTCCCGGCATTTCCGGTCCGTGCGCAGATCAGACCCATAAGAACCAGGCAACCGGTGAGTATCAGGGAAAGGATCCCGTGTGCTGTTCGTGGGTGTGATGTTCTTGGGGAAGCAATCATTTTTATCCTCAGGAGCCGTCTTCTTCGGATTGATCCTCTGCGAAAATTCTTGATGTTTATCGTTCGCAAAATGCGATAATATATGGAAAATTTATCAAAGCAAACCAAATTATCCATGTCTTCGGTCATGTTTTAAGGGAGGGCCTATGAGCGCCAAGATATTCTTGATTATACTGGCTGGAGTCATGGCCCTGTTAATTTCAAGCGCCATTCTGGTCAATGTTCTGGAATCCAGCGGCAAATTGAGCCGTGAAACCATCGGTTCCGGCGGTGTGTCGGCCATACAAATCTACTTTTTCTCTTTGTTCCTCGTCATCTGTTTTACGGTCGTACTGCTTTTCATCAAGCTGTTTCTTTATATGCAGATCAAAATCGGTCATGGCGAGCTGGCCCCGATAAAATGGCTTCAGGTCAATGAAACGGCCGTCATTTACGGACTCTGGGTCATTATGCTGATCGGTTTTTGCATTGCCCTGCAGGGAGCGATCAAGGACGGCCTTTTTAAGTGATGCAAGGAAAATAACCAATGAGCGTCCAATGTGTTGTCTGTAGCAGACCTTTCTCCGATGAGGACTTGGCTGCATCCATATCCGGCAGTATCATGGGGGACGAGCATACGGATACCTATTATCTGTGTCCGGTCTGTCAGGTTTATACCGTACTCAACTACTGGGATGACTTTACAGGCACCGAGTCGACGGAGCTTTCCGGTCCCATGGCGCGTGAACGGGGTGACAAGCTTGTCGCTCTGATCAGGCAGTGTGCGGAACCCTGGGATAAGAAGTGCCGCTGTGAAGCGCACAAAGTCTATTTCAACGACACCCTGGATTGAGAAGTCAGGCCTGGTTTTCAACCAGCGGTCATTTTTGGCATGAGGTATAAGGAAAGAGAGATATGGGCAGCTCTCATTATTGGACAAGCCTCTGGGGATTGTTGCTGTTCATCTTTCTGGGGTTGTTCTGCCTGATGGCGGTCGGCGTGGTCATCGGTTTTTTCTCGGATCGTTTGGGTGTCCTGCCGCTGTGGCATTCTCCCCTTTGGCTTCGCTATAAAACGCTGATCATTGTCTTTGGCGTGATTATTGGGCTGGTGGCGCTTGTCGCCTTGATCCGGTATCAGGGGCTCCGTGAAGAACAACGTGCCCGGGAATATGCGGAAAAGCAGGGCTGGGGCTTTTCGCGGGAGGTGCCGCAGGAGATCGGCGCCGCAGTAAAAAACATCGTCAACGATCTGGACATTGATTTGCATTATACCCGGACCGTTGAGACGGCAAGCCGTCACATCTGGCTCTTCGACTGCTCTTACAGAAATAAAGAAGCTTCCGCTCGCAAATCCTATACTTACGGTATCGCCTGTCTGATTCGGTCGAATCGGTTTCAATCGGTTGAAGCACCTGTAACCATTGAATTTCGGGACTGGACGGAAATCATGAGTTCCGATAAAGTGGACATGGGGAAATCGCCGTTTGGCGAAAAATTTCTGGTTCTGTCCCGGGATGCGGAAACGGCACGCCGGGTCGTGAATGAATCGATTCAGTCGGTGATGCTTCAGTATCTTGCCGATGAGGACGGCGGCAGGGTAAGTGTCACACTGGGCAACAGGGGCGCTGTGTTATTGGCCGGTCGTGTTACCGAACAGGAGCAACTGCCGGAACTGATAGAACTGGCCCGCAGAATCGAAGAAGCGGCACGCTGAAGAAAAAGCAGGGAGGAAAATGACTGATATCAAACAAGATGGCTCGACCGTCTGCAACGGTGGTAATAGCCGCAACACAGGCCTGGAACCAGCCCGGCTGTTTCTGGTCGATGTCGCGGTAAGTCCGGAAACTGCAGCAGCAGTAGCCGAGTACATCGCATTGCGCGGGAAA
>Ga0116154_10002871_pt1 | contig 12663 bp, 10 predicted proteins | sample AD_UKC030_MetaG_FD_89898 | JGI IMG/M metagenome (GOLD analysis project Ga0116154, IMG submission 89898) | Active sludge microbial communities of municipal wastewater-treating anaerobic digesters from USA - AD_UKC030_MetaG | ecosystem: Engineered > Bioreactor > Anaerobic > Digestate | place: USA...
GGCGTGTCGTGCGAGAAAATGCGCTTAAGCAACGGGCTCTACGACGCAGGCATCGTCATCGAATACAACACCGCGCCGATTGTGCCGGGCCGCGGCAGCGCGCTCTTCGTCCACGTCTGGGACGGCGACGGCCGGAAAGCCACAGCCGGTTGCGTGGCGCTCGACCGCGCCCGCCTGAGAGACCTGCTTCGCTGGCTCGACGCCAAGGCCAATCCGGTCATCGCCCTCGGATCAGCGCTGCTCTGCGAGTCCGCGCGTGGTTGTGAGGACGCGCTGGACCAGGTCGGGCAAGGCCCGCTGGAGAGGCGGCGTCATCTCGGTGCTCAGGAGATGCGGTTCCTCGACCTCGATCGCGAGGATGCGGATCGAGTCGGGCATCGGCAGTCCCAGCTCACGCCCCAAGGCCAGCGTCTCGCCGATCCCCAGAAAGTGCGGCGCGGAGTACGACAGCGTTCGGAGGTCGTCAGCCCGGATCTCGTGGACCTCGCCCGCGGGAAGTGTCCCGCGCTGGATCGAGTCGACGAGGACCAGTCCGCGATAGCCGCTGATGTAATCCAGCAGACACAATCCCATCTCCTCGGTTTCCTCGACGTCAATCGCCTCATCGGGGCGGAGTTGGCGCCGGACCTCGCGCGTCACACGCAGCCCGATCGCATCGTCGCAGAGGATGTCATTCCCCAAACCAAGAACCAGAACGCGCTGCCCGGTCTGCTCGGTTCGCGGCGCCGCACATGATGCGGGGTTGTCCATGATGTGAGGGATTGACATACAAGGGTCAGATCGCCATGGCGGCCCAGCCCGGATCGTTCACAGGCCCCGCGCTGAGCCCGATCCGGTCTCCGGCGCGGGAGACAGGCCGGGCCATGTGGTTTCCCGCGCCTCGGTGAGCAGCCCCCCTGCCCCGATCTCCCATTGAGATCGAACTTGGGACCAACGATTGACCGGGGCGCTTCGACGGGCCGCGCCATCGGCCGACGCCTCAGGCTTGTTCGAGCCGGCGCACCAGCGTTCGATCGCGGTCGTAGATGTTGACCGACAGGGGCAGATGACCCGGGAGCGAATGGGTGGCGCAGCCCAGACAGGGATCGTAGGCGCGAAACGCCATCTCGATCTTGTTCAGGAGGCCTTCGGTGACCTTGCCGCCCTTGATGAGGCCCTTGGCGGCGCGCTCGACGCTCATCGCGATCCGCGCGGCGTTGTTCTGCGTGGCGACAATCATGTTCGCCATCGTGATCAAACCCCGTTCGTCGGTCTGGTAATGATGGAACAGCGTGCCGCGCGGGGCTTCGACCACGCCGATGCCTTCCTTGGGGACGCTGGTCGGGACGCGCCGGACATCCGGGCTGGTGATTTCCGGATCGTTCACGAGTTGTTCCATCCGCTCGGCGGCGAAGATCATCTCGATGGCGCGCGCGAGGTGGTTGGCGAGGGTGTGATGGACCGGTTTGCCGCCCAGGGTCTTGAAGAACTCCTCGTAGGCAGCCTGGGCCTTCGGCGTGGCCAGACCATCGGCCGCGTTCAGGCGCGCGAGCGGCGCCACCGAATACACACTGGTCTCGGGACCCTCCGCGAAATCCATCCAGCCGCGCGGCTTGAGGAAGGTGAACTTCATGTAGCTCCACGGCTCGACGTGTTCGGCCACATAGTCGCGATACTGATGCGTGGCGAACTTGCAGATCTCCTTGCCGTTGCAGTCCACAACCCGCAGCTTGCCGTCGTAGAAATTCACCCGGTTCTGCTCGTCCACCATCCCCATGTAGCAGGTCTTGTGCGTGTACGCGTCGGACGTGATCATCTTCACGTACTCCGGATTCCCGAGCACGATCTTCTTGAGCACGTCCACCGTCCACTCCGCGAACTCGACGGCGTCCTTGGCCAACTGCTTGAACTTGGGCAAATCCGCGGGATCGAGCGCCTTGCTGACGCCGCCGGGCAAGCCCAGCACCGGATGCACCACCTTCCCGCCAAAATAGGCGATCAACTCCCGCACCCGGCGCCGCGTGGTGAGAACCCGCTTGCCGGCCTCGAGGCCGACCTTGCCAATCACGCCGACAATGTTCCGCTCCGCCGGCGGCGCTTCCGGGCCGACGATGAAATCCGGACCGCCCAGGACGAAGACGTGCAGGGCGTGGTCTTCGAGCATGAAGGCGTTGTAGACCAGCTCGCGGATCTTCCGGCCCGGCGACGTGGGCTCGACTTTGTACAGATCGTCCAGGCACTTGGTCGCGGCCATGTGGTGGGCGGTGGGACACACGCCGCAAATGCGGCTGGTGATCTGCGGCATGTCCTCCGCCGGCCTGCCAATGCTGAACACCTCGAAACCGCGCAGCTCGGGCACCTGCATGTAAGCGCGCTCGACGTCGCCCTTGTCGTCGAGAAAGATGTCGATCTTGCCGTGCCCTTCGAGGCGGGTGATGGGCTCGACGGTGAACCGACGCCGCCCCATCTGATAGGCCGCGTTGGCGCGCGCCGCCCCCTGGTTGAATGCGTCTTTGACAGCTTGTTCCATAGCGGGTGACCTTATTTGACCGGCAAATTGACTTTACGGCGCATCAGGCTCTTCGCAAGTCCGTAGCGGTAGAACGTGCCCACCGGATCGGGAATCCCCTCGAGCACCTTGTTGATCTCGCCCTCCTCCTTCGGCGCAATGTTCGAACAGAGCGACGAGAGGATTTTGAGCCCCTGGTCGCGCACGCGCGAGGTCGGGCCAAAACACCCGGTGCAGGGCATCCCTCCGCGGAGGCACGCGGCCTCGCATCCGCTGCGCGTGCTCGGCCCCATGCAGACGATGCCCTGCGCCAGCAAACACAGGTTGGGATCCATCAGCTTCTGATGCGGCCGCCTGAACTCCGCGAAGCTGGTGTTCACCGGCTTCGAGGCCTTCCGCGGACACTCGTCGCACAGCGCAATGTCCGGCGCGATCACCGAGCCCTTGGGCGGCAGCCGGTTCTCGAGCAGGGCCGTCACCGCCGCCTTCGTCAGCTTGGGCGTGGGCGGGCACCCCGGCACGTAGTAGTCGACCTCGACCACCTGGTCCAGCGCCCGCACCACGTTGTGCAGTTCCGGCAGGGTCGGCTCGCGACCGCCGTCCGCGAACTTCAATTGCGGGCGCGTCTTCTTCGGATTCGCCATGCTCGGCGCATCCTCGTAATTGAACTTGAGCATGTGCTCGCGCGAGAACTGATTGCCCAGAGCGGGGATGCCGCCCAGATGGGCGCAGGCCCCGTAGGCGATCAGGTACTGGCTCTTGCGGCGCAGCATGTGGGCCATCTCCTCCTGCTCGGTGGTGCGAATGGCCCCGTTGAGCAGGGTGGCCACAATGGACTTGTCGGGCATCGCCTCGATGTCCTTGTACTTGAAATCCATCGCCACGGGCCAAAGGACGATGTCCACCTTCTCGACAACGCCCAGGATGTCCTCGGCCAGGTCGACCACCGTCTCTTCGCAGCCTCCGCACGAGGCGCACCAGTAAAACGCGACTTTGGGTTTAGACATGAGCCACCTCCGATTTCGAGGCTGCAGCGGGCTTCTGGAGCTTCGCGGCGCAGGCGCATCCCGCCCCCGCGGCGTCCCCGCGGATCTCCTCCTCCAGACGGGTGACCTCCTTGTCCCATTCTTCAAAACGCTGCGGCAGACCAAGCGGCCCGAGTTTCATGAGTTGCTCGGTCATTTCGTTGATGACCGCCTTGACCTTGTCGCCTTCGGCGGCCGAAATCCACTCGAGACGCACCCGTTCCTCCTCGATCCCCATGTCCCGGAGCAGGCGCTTGAGCAGTTGGAACCGACGCAACATCTTGTAGTTCCCCTCGGCGTAGTGGCAGTCCCCGGGATGACACCCGCCGATCAGCACGCCGTCCGCCCCGCGCGTCAGCGCGTCCAGGACAAACTGCGGGTCGACCCGCCCCGAACACATCAGCCGGATCACGCGGACATTCGAAGCGTACTTCATGCGCGACACCCCGGCCAGATCGGCCGCCGTGTAGGTGCACCAATTGCAGAAAAACGCCACAATGCGCGGTCGCCATTCCTTAGTCATAAGCCAGTACTCCTTGAATCTCGCTGAAAATCTGCTCGTCCTCGAACAGGTTCTGCACAATCGAACCGGACGGGCAGGCCCCGACACATGTGCCGCAGCCCTTGCACAACGCCTCGTTGATGTGCGCCTTCTTCCGCGTTTCGTCGTACAGAATCGCCGAGTACGGACAGAGCGGAACGCACGATTTGCAGCCCGAGCATTCCTCGTCGAGAATGAACGCGGTGTTCGGCTCCTGCTCGACATAGCCCTTGTCGATCAACACAAGCGCCTCCGCCGCCGCCGCGCCCGCCTGCGCCACGGTGTCCGGAATGTCCCGCGGCCCCTGACACGCCCCGGCGATGAAGATGCCGTCGGTGAACGTGTTGACCGGGGCGAGCTTCGGGTGGCGTTCGAGGAAGAACCCCTCGGTGCCGCAGCTCATGTTGAACAGACGCCTCACATCCTGGGCGTCGGCCTGCGGCTCGAGACCGCTGGACAACACCACCATGTCGACCGGGATGCGCCGCACGTAGCCGGCCAGCGTGTCCTCGACGCGGATCACAAGCTTGCCCTCCTCCTCGGGCGTCATGGCCCAGTCGGTCACCTCGCCCACGCGTCCCCGGATGAAGTGCACACCCTCGTCCAGCAGCTTGTTGTAGAACTCCTCGTAGCCTTTGCCCGGCGCCCGAATGTCAATGTAGAAGTTGTAAACCTCGGCGTCGGTGTGCTCCTTGAGCAAATGCGCCAGCTTCATCGAGTACATGCAGCACACCCGCGAGCACCAGATGTTGGTCTTCTTGTCGCGCGAGCCGACGCAATGGATGATGCCGATGCTCTTCGGATGCTTGGGCGAGCCGTCGGGATTCTTGCCCTCCCGCAGGATCACCTCGCCGCCGGTCGGCCCCGACGCGTTGACCAGCCGCTCGATCTCGAGCGCCGTGTACACGTTCTTGTAGATGCCGTATCCGTACCCCGGGATGCGCTTGGAATCGAACGTCTTGAAGCCCGTGGCCACGATGATCGTGCCGACCTCGATTTCCTTGATCTCCTCTTTCTGCGTGAAATCGATCGCGTTCTTGTCGCCGCACGCCTCGACGCACGTCTTCTTGCACTTGTCCGAGACGATCGGCGTGCCGTCCGGGCCCTTGGCCCGTTTGAAGTTCAGGCAGACGTTGGGATCGATCACGACGATCTGGGGCGTCGCCTGCGGGAAAGGGATGTAGACCGGCTTGCGCTTGCCCAGGCCCTCGTTGAACTCGTCCTCGAACTTCGGCTCCTTGAAAACGCACTGCGAGATGCAATCCATGCACCCGATGCACCGCTCCTCGCTGATGTAACGGGGCTTGCGCTTCACCCGCACCTTGTAGTTGCCCACGTAGCCGTCCACCTGCGCCACCTCCGAGTAGCTCCACAGGGTGATGTTCGGATGCGCCCCCACCTCGGACATCTTCGGCGTCAGAATGCACGCGGCGCAATCAAGCGTCGGAAACGTCTTGTCGAACTTGGCCATGTGCCCGCCGATCGACGGCTCCCGTTCCACCAGGTACACCTTCTTGCCCGCATTGGCCAGCGTCATCGCCGCATGAATGCCCGCGATCCCGCCGCCGACCACCAAGGCATCGGGGTTGATCTTGACCGTCTTGGTCTCGAGCGCCTTGTGGAATGCCACCCGGTCGATCGCCGCATGGGCCAGCGCCTTGGCCTTCGCGGTCGCTTCCCCGCGATCGGTGTGCACCCAGGAATCGTGTTCCCGGATGTTGACCATGTGAAAATAGTACGGGTTCAGGCCGCCGGCCGCCGTCGCGCTGCGGAAGGTGTGCTCGTGAAGCAGAGGCGAGCAGGACGCCACCACCACGCGGTTCAAGTTGTACTCCCGGATGTCCTTCTGGATCAGTTCCTGGCCGGGATCGGAGCACATGTACTTGTAGTCGCGCGAAAGCACCACGTTGGGAAGCCCCTTGACGTACTTGGCGACATCGGCGCAATCCACCATCGCGGCGATGTTGTGCCCGCAATGGCAAACGTAGAAACCGATCCTGGTGTTTTCCTTCGTGCTTTGCATGTCGGTCTTCTTTCGGTTCGAGAAATCGCTTCGGGCGGCTCAACTCGCCGCCGCCGCGGTCCGCGCGGCACAACAGGCCGGCGCCGACGCCAGCGGTTTCATCGGCACCAAACCGCGTTGCAGCCCCATCTGTTTGGCCGTCATGCCAAAGGCCAAACCCATGAGCTGGCTGAAGTACACAGTCGGGATCCGGGTGGATTCCCACTTCGCGGCGATCTTGCCGTGGAACGAGTCCAGATTGAACAGGCAGAGGGGACACACCGTGGCGATCACATCCGCGCCGCGCTTGATGGCTTCCTTCAAAATGATGTAGGAGAGCCGCAGCCCCGCCTCGGGCAGCGTGCCGGTCAGGCTCCCGCCGCAGCACTTGGTCTTGAGCGGGAACTGGACCACCGTCGCGCCCAGCGCTTCGAGGATGCGGTCCATCGAGGTCGGATTGAACTGGTCGTCGAACGTCGCATACGGACGAACGATCTGGCACCCGTAATAAGGCGCCACTTTCAGGCCCTTGAGCGGATGCGTCACCTTCTGCTTGATCGCATCCATCCCCACGTCGCTGATCAGCACGTCCAGCGGATGCCGCACCGGGATGTCGGTCGAGTACTTGAGATTCACGGACGCCATCGCGCGATCGACCGTGGACTTGATGTGCGGGTAGTCGTGGATGAGGTGCTGGGTCTTGTTGAGCACCAGGTAACACGCGCTGCACGGCGCCAGCACCTGCTGCAAGCCCGCTTTCTCCGCAATCGCCAGATTCCGGGAAGCCGCCACGCATGCCTTGCCTTCGTCGACCGCCATGTAGGCCGTCGCCCCGCAGCAGTTCCAATCCGGCAACTCTTCGAGTTCGATGCCGAGGTGCCGCATCACGGGCAGGAGCGACTCCTCGTAGGCCCGTCCTTGTCCCTTCAGCGAGCAGCCAGGATAATACGAGTACTTCATGCGTCGGCCTTTCACTTTCCTTCGTCCACCGTCTCGAGCATCCGCGCCAGGTCAGCCCGGCCCCGGATCTTCTCCTGGATCATCGAGAACCGCCCTGTCTTGATCATGCCCAAGCCCAGGGGAGCCATCCCCATGGCGGCGAAAGGATTGGTCTTCATGTACATCTTGGTGGCCAGCAGGATCTCGTTCACCCGCCCGTAGTCGTGCACCATCTTCGTAAACTCCTGCGCCAACACCGGAGTCGGCAGACCGCGCGGATAAACCTTCTCCTTGATGGCCCGCTGCTTGAGCTCGTACATGATGTCCGTGATCTTGATCTGCCGCGGACACTCGACGGTGCAGGCGTAACACGAGGCGCACAGCCAGATGGTCTTGCTCCCCAGAACCTCGTTCTTGAAGTCGAACCGCGTCATCTCCATCACCTGCCGCGGCGTGAAATCCATGTATATGCTCAAAGGGCACACCCCCGAACAGGTGCCGCACTGGATGCAGTCCTTCAACTCCTCGCACCCAGGCACGCTCATGACTTCCTCGCCGAAGCCTTTGACCCGGTCCGCCTCGTACTTGATTGTGCGCGTCATCTCCATAAAAAACCCGCCTTCCCATCAGCCAATCAGGCCCGTCTTCCCCCAGCCGCCAGAACGCCTCGGTTCGCCCTCGACGCCTGCATCGCCGCCATCCTGATAAGATGCGTTCATTCCTCTAGCCCCCCCTCTGGCCCGGTGCTAACCGGGATTTGTTTAAAAAGCATCTTTTTTTGGTTTGCCCACCCGCCAGCCACCCGGGAACAGCCCGCTCCGCACCCCGCAAACCGCGGAACGGTGCGTCTGGTTGTTGTCGGAGTTCTGTCGCCCGGTGAGGGCACCGGGCCTACAACGAATGGAGACTCCCGCTGTAGGCCGCGTGCCCCCACGCGGCGCAAGGACAGACATCGGTGCAGGCGCCGGGTCAGGGGACCCGGCCTACAAGCTGAGGATGTCCATTCTGTAGGCCGCGTGCCCTCACGCGGCGCAGATCCGATTCCTACCAACAGCATCCAGATACACTGACCGGCGCGGAAAACTCACGGTGTTTTGACGGTGTTTTGACGGTGTTTTGAGCGGTGTTTTGAGTTGACGGCCCAGCTCGCCGACGCACAGAGTGCAGCTCAGCCACTGGGGCAGGGACTGACTCGATCCATGAACGCCATGACACTTCACCAACGGATTCTGCCTGCGACGTCCATCCTCACAACCGCCGCAGCCCTAATCGCTTGCACCCCGCTGGCCGAGGCGGCCACAGTCGCCCACTGGCGATTCGAGGAAGGCCCGGCCGACGCGCAAATGACCCATGTCTCCGGCACCAGCGGGGTTTGGTCGGCAGATGTCGCCGATGCCTCCGGCAACGGCAACGCCCTGTCGGTCTGGACCGGGGAGGGTTGGGCGGGTTACGCTTACAAGGCCGATGTGGCCGCCCCCATCGTCCCGCCCGCGGGCCTCGAGAACAATTTCAGTGTCAAGAATACCGGCGGCTACCCGGGAATGTGGAACAACACCCTCCGGACCTGGACGCCCTCGGCGTTCACAATCGAGGCGTCGTTCAAGCCTGAAACCGGCGGTTGGCGGACAATCGTCGGCCGCGACAGCCTCGGGGCCGGCACACAGCCGGGTGCCGATGCGCTCGCATCGGCCCTCTATTTCCAGATCCAACCCGACAACAACGTCGCCATCACCTTCCAGGATGTGACGGGCTTTCAGTACACCGCCGTGTCCGCCCCGAATGCGGTGCAGGGATTCGATTGGAGCACGGATCCCGATGGCCTCACGGGCAAATGGTACAGCCTGGCGGGCGTGAGCGACGGCGAAACACTCTCTCTCTATCTCAACGAAATCGCGACCGGCACAGGCTATCACCTGGTCGCCCAGACCGATTTGACCGCCCAGGGCAGCGCAAACACGGCCTTCACGGCCGGTCTGGGCAGCGGCGGCGACTGGACCGCGGGCGATTTCACGGTGGGTCGTGGCATGTACAACGGCGGCCATGGCGACCGCGCTTACGGGTTTATCGACGAAGTGCGCCTCTCGGACGGCGCGTTGACGCCTGACCAGTTCCTCTTCGCAATCCCCGAACCGAGCACCTTCGCCCTTGTCCTCCTGGGCGGCCTGACACTCGTCTTCCGCCGCCGCGTCGCGCGCTGAACCGAATCCTGAGGAAGACTCCCGGAGACGTGCGGGCACGCGAGACGCGTGCAGGACGTTGTCATTCCCTGATCGGCCTCAAGACGAGTCTCATGCGGGCCGGAGCGGTGCGCGTTTCGCGGCCACCAACCCCTGCTTGCGGCGCAACAACTCGAGCCGCTGGGCATCGCTGAGCGCGCTGTCCGCGATCTGCCGGTTCACCTGCACGATCTCCCGGTCCAGGGCCGTGTCCCGCAACCGCCTCATCACGTCCTGCAAAAGCCTCTCCGGATCCGCCATTCCAAGGGTTTCAGACACCGCCTCGGTGATGAGCTGCCGACTCCGCGCATCCTCGAATTGGCCGAGAAAGACAGCCACTCCGCGCCACGTCCCGCCCGCCTCCGCCTCGAGACGGCGGCTGATCAGGTCGCGCACCGCGGCGTGCTGCAACCAGTTCAAGTCCAGGCGATCGGCCGCCAGCGGGACCAAAGCGTCGTTGCCCAAAAGCAGCCGGAGCAGCCACAATTCCTGCGGAGCCGGACGCGCCGCCGCCGGCTCGGACGATGGCGACGCGTCGTTTGTCTCGCGTCGGGCGGGCAAGGGTCTGGGACCCTTCCGGAATTCGGCCCGCACCGCCTCGATGCTGACGCCAAGGCGCTGCGCGGTCTTTTGAGCATAGGTGTCGACGAGCACCGCGTTGCCGGTCTTGTGGAGGTTCTCGGCCATGCCGCGCACGATCGCCATGCGGCCGCGGTCCGTGGCCCCGTCATTGGTTCCCACCAGGCGGTCGAGCAGGTAATCGAAAAAACCCTGGGCGTTCTCGATCAGGTTCCGGAACGCCTCGGCCCCCCGATCTCTGATGAAGCTGTCCGGATCGTGAGGGGCGGGGATAGTGGCGACACGGATGGCCAGGCCTGACTGCAGCAAATCGTCCAACGCCCGCAACGCCGCGTTCTGCCCGGCAACGTCCGAATCGAAGCACAGCACGGCTTCGTCGACATACCGCTTGAGAACGTGGCAGTGGTCGCCGGTCAGGGCCGTGCCCTGAGGCGCCACGACGTTTTGCACCCCGGCCATGTAGCAGGCCATCAGATCCAACTGCCCCTCGCAGACGATGACCCGCCCGGCGTCCAGAATCGCCCGCTTCGATTTGTCGAGCCCAAAGAGCACCCGTCCCTTGGTGAAGATCGGCGTCTCGGGGGAGTTGACGTACTTCGCCGTCTTCTCATCCCCGCTCAAGATGCGTCCGCTGAACGCAATCACCCGCCCCTGTTCGTCGCAAATCGGGAACATCAACCGCCCGCGGAACCGGTCGTAATGCCGTCCGAACGTCCCTCCCTCGCCCGGTTTGCGGGTGATCAGGCCCGCCTCCTCGACGATCGCCGGATCGTAACCCTTGCTCTTCGCCCAGTTGACGGTGTCATCCCAGGCGTCCGGAGCGTACCCGAGCCGGAAGAGCCGGACGGCCTCGGCCGTCACACGGCGCCGAATCAGGTAATCCCGCGCGACCTGGCCGGCGGCGTCGTTGTTGAGAACCGCCTGCCAGCGCTGGGTGATCTGCTCGTGCATCTCGAGCAGGGTGTCCTTGCGAAACCGCCTCTGGCGCTCGCCGGGCTCCTGCTCGAACTCGATCGGTATCCGCGCCCGCTCCGCCAGCCGGCGCACAGCCTCGATGAAGCTCAAACTCTCGTATTCGCGCACAAACGTGAATACGTCCCCCCCCTTCTGGCAGCCGAAACAATGAAAGATCTGCCGCTGCGGGTTGACGTGAAAACTCGGCGTCTTCTCACGGTGAAACGGACAGAGAGCCACGAAATTCGCCCCGGCCCGCTTCAGCGGCAGATACCCGCCCACCACATCGACGATGTCGCTGGCGGCGCGGATCTGCTCGATCAACTGCGGCGAGATGAGACCAGTCATGGACCTCTCAACCCGAGCGGGCGCGCCGCCGCCCTTTGTGCGCGCATGTGCCCCGAGCCTCGAACTCGACACACGCCCCGGTCAGGTGAAGCTTCTGACCGGTCACCGCAAACCCCAGTTTCCGGCCAATGTCCTCGGCCAGCCGGGCGATCTCCTCGCTCTCGAACTCGATGATCCGATCGCAGTTCTCGCAGATGAGATGGTTGTGATTCGGATGATCCGCGTAGTTGGGATCGAACACCTGGCGGTTCTTCCCCAGATCCAGCGCCCGCACCAGCCCGCTCCCGGTCAACAAGGGCAGCGTCCGATACACCGTCGCCCGCGACACCGACCGATCCAACGCCCGCGCCCAAACCAGCAACTCATCGGCTGTAAAGTGCTGATGCGTCCCGAACACCGCATCGAGAATCGCGCGGCGCTGGGCGGTGAGTCGAAGCCCGCGTTGGGCCAGGAACGCCACAAAACGCCCGATTGCACATGACTTCCCGGTGGCGGCCATGTCCGCACTATAAAGAGAGGCAATCCCAAGTCAACGCGCCGCGTCGCCAAACCGACAGGTCTCTTGACTCATTTGCCACGGATTTCATCCGGGGAGTAAATCTGATCCGGTAATTTGGCGCGCTTCGTGAGGAACCGTATGCACAGCAACTTTTTTCGTGAGATCTTCGCGGCAGTCGAATAATCTCCCAATCATGCCCCAACGGCAAAGCGAACCGCCCGCCGGGAAATCGGTTTGGGACAATCGAAGCGGCGCGCGCAATCGAGGCGCATCATGCGCCCCTGGGAATCAGCCGACGCAATCCATGTCCGAGGCAGCGCCACCAGGCCCGCCTGCCGCCCGTGACGCAGCCGACACCGCGCGGGAACGCCTGCCAGCCCTGCCCACGCCCGAGGAAATCCGGGAGCGGGTGGTCGAAGTCATGCGGCAGGTTTATCCGCCAGCCCGAGCGAGTGGGAGCGCCGCGGCCAATCGGACGGTACAAGAGCCGGCGGGCACCGACGCCAACGCTTCGCCCCCGACTCGCCACTCCGCGCGATCGGACGCGAGGACGCCGGCCGACGTGATCCCCGCCCGCATGCTCAACGGGTTCGTCTATTGTCCGCGGCTGTTCTACTACAAGTTTGTCGAAGGCGTGTTCGTCGAGAGTGCGGACACCCTGCGCGGCAAGGGACTGCATCGGCGGGTGGACAAAGGCAACGGCGCCCTGCCGCCGGCGGCGACTGGCGCGTCCAAGGACGAACGCTCAACGTCCAACGTCCAACGCTCAACATGCAAAGGCCAAGGCGCGGAAAGCGCGGCACCGGCGACCGCGACCGCCGACACCGGCGAACCATCAACCATCAACCACGAACCATCAACCGACGACGTCATTCATTCCCGCTCGGTGCAGATGGGCTCGGCCCGCCTGGGCGCCACGGCGAAGATGGACCTGATCGAGGCCCGCACGGGAGGTGACGACCTCTTCCGCGCGCTCGAAGTCTGCCCGGTGGACTACAAGGCGGGAGCGCCCAGGGAAGGTGCCGATGGCAACGAGCTGTGGGATGCCGACAAGATGCAGCTTGGGGTGCAA
>Ga0116154_10002873_pt1 | contig 12660 bp, 9 predicted proteins | sample AD_UKC030_MetaG_FD_89898 | JGI IMG/M metagenome (GOLD analysis project Ga0116154, IMG submission 89898) | Active sludge microbial communities of municipal wastewater-treating anaerobic digesters from USA - AD_UKC030_MetaG | ecosystem: Engineered > Bioreactor > Anaerobic > Digestate | place: USA...
AAAGTTGTACGGCTTCCTGATTGCAGGGAATGCGGCAGGCGCCCTTGATGAGCTGCATGCCCTTTATGAAGAAGGTTTTGATCTGATCAATTTCAACAAGAATTTTCTGGAATATTTAAGAAAACGTTTGCTGGAAAGCGTGGAAAAAAATGATTACGCTTTAACAGGGAAACTTTTGGACTGGATTTCGATTTTCCAGAGTTCCTATGAACAGGCCCGCCATACTCCAATAGCGCAGTTGCCGCTGGAAGTGGCTGTAATCGAGGCTGTCATAGGAAGAGAAGCGCCCGCCGGCAATAATAATGTTGCCGTACGCGCGACAGCTGTGAAACCGGAAACAGCTCCCAGAGCCGCCGCTTCAAGACCAGAAGCAGCGCCTGTCCCAACCATGGAAATGCCTATGGAAAGAAAACATGCAGGCATAAATGAAGCAAAAACGGAGGCCGGCGAACAGACTTACACCTTGACCGACATTAAAGCAAAATGGAAAGAGATTATGGCGGCTATCAAGCTCCCATCAGCCAAACAAGCCTTAATGCAGGCCGTTTTGACCAGGGCGGAAAACCATGATATTACCCTGACTTTTGCCAGCAATTTTTATCTGGAAAAAGTGAAGGAACCCGGTAACCGGCTGGAAATAGAAAATGCTTTTAATCAGGTGCTTAAGGCCAGTGTAAAAATTATGGCTGAGCTTAAGGCAACAGGAAGCGGTAACGGCGCAGGCGGTACTTTGCCGGACCCAAACACGTTGAATGTTCCGGGCGGTGATACCCTTGCCGAAAACGTTTTGGAAATTTTTGGAGGCGAAGTGGTAAAATAAACTCCTTATTTTAACATTGCCAGAAATTCCTGTTCGTTTAAAACCGGTACGCCCAGTTTTTTGGCGTTATCGTATTTGCTGCCCGGATTTGCCCCACAGACAAGGTAGCTGGTGGTTTTGCTTACAGCTCCCTGGATTTTTCCTCCGGCCAGGCGGATTTTGTCTTTGGCCTGGTCGCGGGACATTGTTTCAAGGGTGCCGGTGACTACAAAATTTTTACCGGCAATATTGGGATTTTCGATTTTCTTTTCGGTGGCAATTTTAATACCAACCTTTTCCAGTTTTTCCAGAAATTCATGGTTAACATCCCTGTGGAACCACTCTGCTACTTCAACGGCTACCTTTTCACCAAAACCTTCAATTTCTTTTAATTTTTCGGGGGTGAAAGAAGTGCCAATCTGGATTACTTCAGCCATAGTGAGCGGATGATGGCGGCTTTCGGAGTCAATGAAGTGGGCCAGCTCGATAGCGGTTTCTTCACCCACGTAGCGGATACCAAGGGCGAAAATAAGCCGCTCCAGCGGGATGCTTTTGGATGTTTCGATGGCTGAAAGCACATTTTCGGCGCGCTTGTCCTGGAAGAGTTCCAACCCCAGGAAGTCATCCTTGTTAAGGGTAAAAATATCGGCGGGGTCATCCACCAGCTGGTTTTCCAAAAGCTGGTCTACGATTTTTTCGCCAAGGCCTTCAATGTTGAAGGCGGCGACAAAGTGGATGAAACGCTCCCGGTCCTGGGCGTAGCAGTCGGGATTAGTGCAGCGGTGGGCGGATTCACCTTCGGGGCGCTCCACTTTGGAGCCGCAAACCGGGCAGTTTTTGGGGAATACAAACTTGTGTTCCTGCCCTGTACGAAGGTCTTTTAGACTGGCAACAACTTCGGGAATGACATCTCCGGCTTTCTGGATGATGACGGTGTCCCCTATCCGTATATCTTTCTTGTTTAATTCATCTTCATTGTGAAGAGTTGCTCGGGAAATAGTTGAGCCTGCAACGCGAACGGGGCTCAGGATAGCAACCGGGGTAAGAACTCCGGTGCGGCCGACCTGCACATGGATGTCTAAAACACGTGTCGTTGTCTGGGCGGCCGGGAATTTATAGGCAATGGCAAAACGGGGTGCCTTGGCCGTAAATCCCATTATTTTCTGTAAACTTTTGTCATCTACTTTAATCACAACCCCGTCAATTTCATAGGCCAGTTCTTCACGATGGGCATGCCAATGTTTCAGGTAGTGAAAGACTTCATCAATGGAATAACAGAAGCGGTATTCCTTATTAACTTTTAATCCCAAGTCGGCGAACTTTTCCAGAGTTTCACGCTGGGTACGCGGATCATGGGCAAGATTATTTACTCCCAGCTCATAAAAAAACATGGAAAGATTCCTGCTGGCGGCAACCTGCGGATCCAACTGCCGCACCGACCCCGCCGCGGCATTGCGGGGATTGGCAAACTCCTCCAATCCAAGGCGTTTCTGATCTTCATTGATCTTCTGGAAATCGGCCTTGGAAATGTAAACTTCTCCGGAAACTTCCATATCAACTTCCTCATTCAAGCTTAAGGGAACACTTTCAATTGTGCGGATGGTGTGGGTAATATCCTCCCCTTCTTCGCCGTCACCACGGGTAAGCGCTTTGTCATATTTGCCGTTACGGTACATTAAGGTAACGTTCAACCCATCAATTTTCAGTTCGCAGACAAAATGGATTTTATCGGCTGGCGCAAGTTTGCAGATGCGGTCGTACCAGTCGCGGACGTCTGCCTCAGAAAAGGCATCAGTAAGGCTCTTTTTAGGGGTAAGATGTTTAACCTTGGCAAATTTGCCTGAAAGTACGCTTCCAACGCGTTGTGTGGGGGAATCAGGAGTAATGAATTCCGGAAAATCTTCTTCCAGCATTTTAAGCTCCTGTTTAAGCGAATCCCGGACTGCCTCGGAAACTTCCGATTTATCTAGGACAAAATACTGGTAGTTAAGTTCCTTTATTTTTTCTTTCAACTTTTCAATGCGCGTTTGAGCCTCTTTTTTATTCATTTTGGACTATTTAAGTTATGGGATTGGGGTCCGTCATGATGAATGATGGCATAGGGGAATGTCTTCCTTTTAAAGCCATTTTGTGCTATCATATTAGGATAAATTGTATATTTTGGCTATAAAAAATGATTACTGATGATACAAATCAGGATCCCCAAAAAATACTGCTGCGCCATGACCAGATCCAGATTGATCCCGGCACACAGGAAATGCTTAATAAACCCCTTGATATAGCGGAAAATATTGATAAGGTGGACATGGATTTCCTGCAAATGATGATAAATAAAATCGAAAAAAAAGAACTGGACCTGTATAAACCCGAAACCCTCATCAATCATGCAGTCTATGACAAACTTGATGAAATGGCCCAGGGGAAGGCCGATTATGATGCGCTAAACCTGCTATCAACAATCAGGGAAATATATCGCCTTTGGCAAAGCGGTGAACGTGAAACCTATCAGATTATTTACCTGGTTCATAAAGTGAGGCTTACCAAGGAACGTCTGGAAGAGCTTGGGGGTGACATCTACACCATTTAAATGGTATAATAGGAAACAGATAAAACAAAAATATGGCTGACGATATTCAGATAAATCCAACAACAACCGCTACCGGTCAGGCCGCTCCCGCCCAGGGAGGGGCATCCGGGCAAAATCTGGCTGCCAAAAGCGCCATGACTGAACAAAGTGGGGTGATTGATTTGAGCCAGCTTGATGCCGGATCAGCTATTTCAGCCGGCGCCCCGGCAGGACAAGGGTCTGCAGCTACCGCTGCCACAGGGCAACCGCAAACGGCAACTCCAACTACTCAAACTGTAACTTCGCCCGCTCAAACTGCAGCAGGAGTAGCAGGGGCCACAGGGGCATTTAGTCTGGAAGAAGCTGCAATGGCCGCTTCTGCGCAGGCAGCAATTGCTCCACCCGAAAAATTTACAGTTCCCGAACTGGTCAAACAAAAGTTCCCCGATCTGATCCAGCTAATCAAAGATACGGAATCTATGAATGACGAAGAACGGGATTACTGGTTCCAGATCCTGCCAATCATGACTGAGGACCAGATTAAAAAATTCCGCGACATTCTTCTTAATGAAAAAACGCAGCTGCAGAAACTGGATGCGGAATATGAAACCGAGCTGACCAAGCTGAATGAGAAACATATGATTGAATGGAAAGAGTTTGAATCTAAAGAAAAGAAAAAAGCTCTTACACAGGCCGAAGAAGCAGCCAAGGCCCAGGAGCAGGCCACAGAAGAAGACCTGTTAAAACGACTTTCCGCATTCTAAATTCGTATCAGCTTTCCGGCTTCGCCAGAACGATAAGCCTTTTTAGGTTGGTGCCAACGGGCGTGCAGGTGATAAGGGTGAGACGGTTATCCCCGCCCTGGGTTAAAACATCAACTTGTTCAGGCAGAACTACCTTTTTATCGTAAACCTTATAAAGGTACTTTTTCTGGTTGTAATAAACGACTACGGTATCGCCTATATCAACTTCATGAAGCAGGGCAAAAACGTCTTTAAAACGCCCCGGATCCCAAAGAAAATAGGAACTGTGGCCGGTAATGACGACATTTCCGTTTTCACCGGGCTGGGCAGTTCCCGGATAATGAACTACTCCGTTTTGTAATGCCTGCTGGATATCTTTTTCCAGAGCGTTCCAGTCGCGCTTGATCAGGTTTTCGGGGTTGATCTCAATAACGGGGACATTTTTGTTAATGCGGGGGATAATGACGCGTTCATCTGGTGGTGCAACCGATAAACCGATCTGGGGAATCTGTTTTTTGTTCTGATCGGAGGTCTGAGTGATTGGCAACAATTGCTGGGTAACCTGTTCAGATGATGGCAGAATTTTTTCAAGGTAGGGATTAACATTAAAAACCCCCCGTAATTTATCCAGTTTCATCTGGAAAATTTCATAGTAAGCCTGAAAATTGATGGCAAAGAAAAGCACCATAAAAATAAGTGCGGAAGTGGCAATCCACTCCAGTGTATTCCAGATTTTAACGGAGAGTTTTTTTACCGGTACCGGGGGCTGAATTGGCTTCGACCTTAAGGAGGAGAGTTTATCAAGCTGTTCCCTGGAATAACTGATATTCCGGTCTGCCTTTTCATTTTCATTAAGTTTGGGAGTTTCATGGGGCCCCGGAGAATGCTCAATATGAAGAGTGTAAGCATGGCCGGCTGGCTCTGTCGCGGTTGGCGAAACAGGCGGGTTTTCGGCTGTTTCAGTTTGCTGAACAGACGGCTCTTCAGTTGTAAGGGTTTGATCCTGAATGATAACCTGCCGGGTCCTTTCTTCTTTGATTTTTTTAGAACTTTTTTGTTTTTTGTCTGCCATAGTTACAGTTAGCGCTTTTGTCTGCTCACAAGAAATTATAGCCTTTTTTGGCCTTATATACAAGAAACCAGCGCATATTTATTATTTTAAAACACTGATTATTCCTCCACCCAACACCTGGCTCCCGCGATAAAAAACAGCAGACTGGCCGGGGGTGACAGCGCGGACCGGTTTTTCAAACTGGACTTCAGCCTGGCTCCGGGAGAGTAATTTCAGACTGGCCGGCTGGGCGATTCCGCGGTAACGGATTTTAACATCGACATTTCCTTCAACTGAATCCCCGATAAAGGTAATCCCATCAAGGATAAGACTCTGGCTGTATAAGCTTTCCTTTCCACCTACAATTAAGGCGTTTTCTTTTTTATTGAATCCAACTACATACCAGGGCTCGGCATCTGTGGCGCCATTGTTTTTCAATCCACCAATACCAATCCCCTTACGCTGGCCAATGGTATAAAAGGGCAATCCCTGATGTTCACCGATGATTATACCTTCAGTGGTTTTTATCGGCCCGTGCCTGAATAATCCCGGATCCAAATTCCTCTGCAAAAAAGGATGAGGATCTTTTTCCGGTATAAAACAGAGGTTTTGGCTTTCCGGCTTCTGGTTGATAAAATCTATCCCAAACTTTTTTGCCATTTCCCTTACCTGCGCCTTGTTGTATTGCCCAAGGGGAAATAAAATTCTGGCCAGCTTTTCCTGGGTAAGGGTATAGAGAAAATAACTCTGGTCTTTGCCCTGGTCAGAAGCGGCATGGAGTTCATAGATATTTTTGTCTCCGACGGTATTTTTCATAATGGATACATAATGGCCGGTTGCCACAAAATCCGCTTCAAACTGTGGCAGCAATTCCAAAAATTTTCCGAACTTGATGCGGCGATTACATTCAACACAGGGGTTTGGAGTAAGCAACATTGACTGTTCCTTCAGGTAATAATCAACAATCTCTTACTTAAACTCTTCTTCCAGATTAAGTACTTTAAAATCGATCCCAAGCTGTTTGCAAACTTTTGCCGCGTTTTCCCAGCTTTCAATTGAACAGCAGCGGTTTTCCCGGTGCGTGTCTCCAGCGGTTAATTTGCCATTGATGACGGATTCGGCAGGAAGCTGCTCCACCCAAAAACGCATATGCACACCTACCACTTCATATCCCTCCTGTTTAAGCAGGCATGCAGTAACGGAGGAATCTACTCCTCCAGACATTCCAACCAGAACCTTTTTTTTCTTCTTGTTCATCGGAAAAATTTGACTTTTCAAAACCTATATGCCACACTTTTACGTAACCTGCAAGGCCATCGTAATTGTTATTTCGATATGAGCCCGACTGAGGTTTTAGTCAAAAAACTTGAGAGCGATTATGGCATTCAGATTAATGATCTGATTAAGGAAATTTTGAAATACATGCCAGATTTTAATGAAACCAAGTTCCGCAAAGCTTATTTTTTTGCTGCGGACGCCCACCAGGGCCAAATGCGCAGGGAGAATAAACCCTATATATACCATCCCCTTGAAACAGCCAAAATATTAAGTTCACTGCATGTAGATGAAGACACTTTGCTGGCCGCGCTACTTCACGATGTCCCGGAAGACACTTCAAAAACTATTGAAGAGATTGAATCAAAATTCGGGAAAAGAGTGGCCTTTCTGGTGGAAGGAGTTACCAAACTTTCCAAAGTCCACTACCAGAATAACATGGCACAGCGCCAGGTGGATTCACTAAAAAAACTTTTCATCCATTCTGCGCAGGATCCCAGGATTATCCTGATTAAATTGGCCGACCGACTTCATAACATGCGGACCCTGCAATTCCATGACAATCCGGAAAAAAGAAAGCGCATCGCCAATGAGACGATGGAGATTTTTGTGCCTATTACCAACCTTCTTGGAATTGAAGAAATAAAAAATGAACTGGAGGATCTTTGCTTTAGATATATTAATCCGGACGAGTATGCCAGCCTGGCTGCCAGGATGCAGGAAATAAGAGAAAAAAATGCGCCGGTACTGGAAGAAACAATTAACCTGATTGAACAGGGGTTAAGAAAAAACAATATTTCAGCCAGTGTTTTTGGAAGGATAAAAAATCTATATGGCATCTATAAGAAAGTTGTAACGCAGCAGCGTAAACTGGAAGAGTTTGATAACCTGATCTGCCTGCGGATACTGGTTCCGGAAAAATCACAGTGTTACGAGGCGCTTGGCATAGTGCATTCGCTGTTTGTACCAAAAACAGGAAAATTCAAGGATTATATCGCGATGCCAAAAATAAATGGTTACCAGAGCCTCCACACTACTACGTTTGGTTTACATGGCTATACGACTGAGGTACAAATCCGTACCAACCAGATGCATCTGGAAGACGAGTACGGGATAGCAGCCCACTATTTTTTAAAGAGCAATAAAAGTTCAAGGCAGATTCTTGAGGAAGACAAGCGCTCAGATTGGGCAAATAAAATTTCCGAAATTACAAAAGACGAAGACTTAAATCTGAATCTGCTGGAAGAGTTGAAGCTGGATATTCTGCGTGACCGTATTTTCGTTTTTACGCCAAAGGGTGACACCATTGACCTGCCACAAGGCGCGACCTGTATTGATTTTGCCTATAACATCCATACCGAGATCGGGGAAAAGGCCCTAAAGGCAGACGTAAACGGAGATACTGTCCCCATGTCTACGGTTCTTCAAAATGGAGATACTGTAAAAATCATTACCTGTGATTATGAAAAAGGGCCAGACCGTTCCTGGCTTGGATTTGTGAAAACCAATTATGCCAAAAACAAAATCAAAGATTATTTCCACAGAATCTCCCGCGAGGAAAAAGTAAGAACCGGTAAATCACTTCTGCAAAAAGAAATGGACCGTGCCGGACTTGGCCTGATTAAAGAACTTCCATCAAAAAAAATCAGGGAGTTTCTGGTTGAACATAACAGTTACAATTCACTCGACGATATCTTTGCCGGGATAGCCGAGGGCGGTATTAAGCCAATTGATTTTCTGAATCTGTTTTACCCGGACAAGCATGTGACACTTGGGCATTTTAACCTGCTGGAAGGCAAACTGCTCAAAAGTTATCCTGAAAAAGGGACAACTGTTTCCTTTAAAATCATCAGCAAGGATACCTTTTGCCAGCTGGAAAAAATCATGAAGGTGTTTACGAACATGAAAGTGATAATTATTAAGCAAAAATCTTACATATCAAATGTTTCCCACAACCTTGTCTGCCGTTTTATTGTAAGACTTAAGACTTTTTCCCAGGTTTCACAGCTGTTTGAAAACCTGGAACAGGTTGAAGGAATAAAAAAGGTCAGCAGAATTTTCTGGCAGAGGAAACTGCTGTTTGTTCTGGTAAGCATGTTTACGTTTATCATCTGGGCGATCCATCCTTTTGTTCTGCATTATATTTCGGTTAATCTGGTTTCAAGCCAGCACCCGTATATCTCTTCGGTGCTTCTTTACGTGGGGATCTTTATGCTTTTCATGATGGTGTTTTTACTCAAAGCGATCACCCAGCGCAGTTTTCCAGAACTTAGGGAAAGCACCACTTTCTGGGTAATGACTTATCTGTTAAGTACTTTTGCGCTGATAACACTCTTTGCTGAAATTTACTTTTTCCATCTTACTTTCAATTGGGTATTTATTTTTGGGTTAATTATACTGATATTCGCATATTTAACTTCCGAATACCTAAGTTATCGTGACCGCCTTTAACTTTTAAACATGAAAAACTCAAAAATTACCGGTTATGTTGCAGGGATTCTGGCCTCTTTTTTCTGGGGAATCCACTCGGTGCTGATCAGATATCTGACAGAAATGGGGGTTAGCCCTTACCTGATTGCGGGAGTAAGGCTTTATATTGGCGTGATAACATTATTTATCCTGATACTTCTTGGAAAGATTTTCAGGAGAAAAAAAGAAGCAGAGGAAAAAATCCAGTTTAACAGGTATTTCTGGATTGCCGCATTATTTCTGGGAATAAATTTCCTGCTCTTCCAAAGCGGGCTTAGTTTCACACTGGCTTCCGATGCCAATCTGATCCAGAACTTTTCACCTGTGGCGGTGTTGGTTATAAGCACGCTGGTACTTAAACACCGGATTAAGGAAATCGCCCCAAATCAAAAACTCTGGTTAAGTGTTTTTCAGGTGGTGCTGATAGGATCAATCGGGGCTTCGCTGGTGCTGATCAATGATGTTAATGACGCCATTATTAAAAGTGATGTTAAGTTCCTGGGCGATTTTATTGAATTTATCGGGATGGTGTTTTTCTCAATCTTCGTCATTTACAGCAGTGAATTCGCGAAAATAAACAAAAGCGCTTCCAGTCTGAAAATTACCATGCTTACCCTGCTGGTAGCAGCGATTCCGGTTACGTTATTTGTACCTTTTGCCGACCTGATTAAACTGACTGCCTGGGAGTGGTGGGTACTGATTTTTATCGGCGTATTTTCGACGGGTGTTGCCTATGCGCTTTGGCATGTTGCTTCCAAGCAGCTTAACGTTGTACCGCTTACGCTTAACCTGGTTTATATTGGAATAATAACAGTTTTATCAGAAGTGGTATTCCTGAAGATGGAGCTCGACTGGAAATTCATCCTGGGAGCCATATTAATGATCGGAGCATCGGTTGCGGCCGAAAATATCAATATGAAAGCCCAAAAGTTATTGAAAGAAAACCGCAGGGAAGAATCCCCACTGGCTGATATTAAAACGGTTTAGACGTTGAAAAAGAAATGCATAACATCGCCGTCACGGACCTGGTAATCTTTTCCTTCCGTACGCATTAATCCTTTTTCGCGACTGCCGGATTCGCCGTAGTTAACCATGTCTTCCCAATTCAATACTTCAGCCCGGATAAAACCTTTTTCAAAATCAGTATGGATGACACCGGCGGCGCGGGGCGCAAAGTCGCCGCGGTGGATGGTCCAGGCATGAACTTCCATTGGCCCTGCTGTAAAGTAGGTTAGCAGTCCGAGTGTATCGTAGGCGGCGCGTATGAGGGAATTTAAACCGGTTTCCTTTAAACCAAGATCCTGTAAAAAAGTCTGGGCTTCTTCTGTTGGAAGGTCGCCAAGTTCTTCTTCAATTTTAGCGGAGATTGGAATTACCTTTTGCGACGGGTTCAATCCCCATTCTTTTTTCAGGGTTTCCGGATTGATATTTTTAATGTCATTTTCGTCAACGTTGGCGATGTAAAGAAGCGGCTTGGCGGTGAGCAAGTGCAGGTCGCCAAGTTTTTCCTTTTCTTCCGGGGTAAGTTCCATGTCGATCATTTTTTTGCCGCTGCCAAGATGGATATAGGCCTTTTCTACCAATGCCGCGTATTCAACCTTTTCCTTGTTGCCGGATTTGGCGTCGCTTTTGGCTTTGCCCAACCTTTTTTCTACTGTCTGCAAATCTGCCATGATTAGTTCTGTTTCGATTATTTCAATGTCTCTTCTGGGATCAACAGAATCATGGACGTGAATAACGTTTTTGTCGCTAAAAGCCCTAATTACCTGGGCTATGGCGTCGCACTCGCGGATGTGGCTTAAGAACTGGTTGCCAAGACCCTGTCCCTCGCTGGCGCCTTTTACCAGCCCGGCGATGTCATAAAACTCAACAATGGCCGGAATGACCTTATCGGTCTTAACAGCTTCTTTTAATTTGGGGATGCGCGGATCCGGGACTTCAACTACACCTACATTGGGGTCAATTGTACAAAAAGGGTAATTGGCGGCTTTCGCACCTTTTGATCTGGTCAAAGCGTTAAAGAGGGTGGACTTTCCAACGTTGGGCAAACCTACGATTCCAATTTTCATCATACTTCGGCGGGAGTAAAAGATTATTCCAGTTTAACTGTATCAGGGCTTATTTGTACAAGAGTCAAGCCGGCAGGGCTGCTGATATTATCCCTGGACAGCTTAATATTTCCAAGCGACTGGATGGTGCTTAGATCAAGATTTAAACTTATGTCAGAAGCTGTAAGTGAGCTGATGATTGCTGCTGGTCCGGAAAGGGTTACGTTCGCAGAAGCAGGCGTTATTTTGTTTACGGAGAAAGCACTATTTTTGCCAGTTACAGTAACTGCCACCGTCAATGTTTTGCGTTCAGTCGCGTCATTTGAATACTTAACCGTGATCTCATTTTTGCCGGAAGACAGGCTTACTCCATCCGGTAGATCCAGAGCTATTTTCATGGTGCCTCCCTGCGCTAATAGCGTGGGAACATCGATAGGCTGGGTTTTTATTTCGTTAAGTGAATCCATTGTTTTGGAGTCCCCTTCCAGAGTGACCGTTGTTGGAGTCAGTTTTACCAGTTTCTGCCAGGTCGCCTGGTCACTTACCCCGCTAAAGACAGGTGTTATCTTTTGCTGTTTCTGCTGAAGTTTGGCGATAATGTTAAGGCTGACAAGAATTTCCGACGGGACAACCCTGATATTTTCTGACAAATCTTTTTTACCTTCAGGAAGGCCTAAATCCACATTCTGATTAATAGCCTGGTTTTCAGAACCATTTAAAACCAGAGTGGCTGTAACTTCATTGACCGAATCAAGATAGGACTGGGCCCCAATGATTTTGGCCTTATCGAATTCCAGTTTATAATCTTTAACTTCGTATCCATCCTGCGGTGTGCCAACAACCCTAAGAGTTACTTTTGTTTCTTTTTCAGCAGAAGGAGCCAGTTTTACATCAATTTCACTTGGCTCTACTTTCATGATTCTTATCTGTGATTTTACGGAATTGACCGAAACGGGGAGCCTGTATTCCCCAGCTTTTAACCCCTTAAGATCCACAATAACGTTAAAATCTCCCTTGTTGACGGTCTTTTCAATATCCTTGTCATCCTTGATATACACCTGGACACTGGGGAGAACGCTGGCAATGCTTACATTGTAATCAAGGTTAAGCGGCTGTACCTGCATATTTTCCGGCATCCTATAAACAGAATTTTCGATCCCGACTACAAAAATCCAAAGCGAAAAGGCCGCCAAGAGGGCAAGCGCTTTTAAGTCCCAGTTTTGGAGAATCTTATTCATGCTTTATGCTTTGGTTTATGTGGCTTCAGGTGCTGCGTTAATAAAAAATGGAGACGGGCGGGCAGAATATTTTTTTCGATAGCTCCCTGATGGGCAAAAGAAACGGTCCCACGCTCTTCAGAAACAACAATAATCAAGGCATCCGTATTCTGGCTTAGGCCGATGGCCGCTTTGTGACGGGTGCCAACGCCGGCTTCATCAACATTAAAGGTGTGGGGTAAAAGGCATGATGCAGCAACGATTTTGCGGTCGACCATAATAACAGCCCCATCATGCAGCGGTGTCTGATGATTAAAAATGCTGAGAATGAGTTCCTTGGAAATATCGGCATTAAGGGGCGTACCGGTTTCGATATATTCTTTTAAGGGTACGGCCTGCTGGATTACAACTAATGCCCCTTCTCTTTTTTTAGCCAGAGCAAAACATGATTCGACTATATCACCAATCATCTTATCAAGATCTTTAGCCTGT
>Ga0116154_10002874_pt1 | contig 12660 bp, 10 predicted proteins | sample AD_UKC030_MetaG_FD_89898 | JGI IMG/M metagenome (GOLD analysis project Ga0116154, IMG submission 89898) | Active sludge microbial communities of municipal wastewater-treating anaerobic digesters from USA - AD_UKC030_MetaG | ecosystem: Engineered > Bioreactor > Anaerobic > Digestate | place: USA...
TAGAATTCCTCAATGAGAACAAGAAACAACCAAGGTTATTTTCATCGCGTTTTTGTTTCTGTTGGCAATTCTTTTTGTTATATTTTATCCAGAACTTTTTAATCCCCCACATCCAGGTATGAGCATTACAAAAATTAATGAAAGCGTCATACCTGATGGACCAATCGTGCATGTGGTCGATGAAGATTTGGATGAATACCCTTCTCTGGCACGTGCAATTTGTGAGAATTCGCAACAAGGGTATTCCAGACAAAATGGGACAAGGATTAAATATTATATCGGACTTTCCTGGCAGGAATATAACAGAATATTAGGTAGTAAATTCTTCTCACATCATAATACTTTTTTTGAGTTCGACGGGACTTATTATTCATTCGTTCACTCATAGCCTGACGCTAACATGACCATAACACAAATCAATGAAACTGGCATTCCTCACGGTTATATTGTGAAAATAACGGAAGATGACTTTAAAGAGTTCCCCTATCTGGTCCCGACCATCCGGAAAAACTCTCAAAACGGGGTATCATATAACAATGGGACACGGATTGATCACTATCTTGAACTTTCCGGTCCGGAGAAGGACAAAATGTGGGATAGTAAATTCTTCCTGCAACGTGAAGTATATTTTGAGTATAAGGGAAGTTATTATTACTTCACCCTTCCCTGGATTCCCTGACGAATATCGAGGAGAATGAAAACAGACATGATGCCGGAGGGCCACAAGCACACGTCATGAGAATTACCGGGCATTTTCATATTAAATCAGTTACTCCCCGTGCCAGCACTCCATCGAATCCGTGCTGCACCGGTGCTGGCAGATAGTGCCAACGGTCTTGAAGGCGTCCTCGAGATCCGGGAAATTGGGGATCCGGGCGTCCCGGAGGATCCGCAGGGGGGTCTTCATGCTGTCGCCGCCGATCATGCACCCGACGATCATCTTGTGGGTGTTTTTCGAGAAGCGGACGATCTCGTTTGCCACCCGTATCGGGTCCGAGATAGCCGAGGGAACCGCGATGACAAAAGCGATATCCCACAGGTCCTGGTTTTTGATCATGATATCAAAGGTCTTCGCGAACCTGTCGGCGCTCGAATCCCCCACCATGTCGATCGGGTTTGCCCGGCTCCAGTTGGGAGGAAGCACGGTGTCCAGTTCGTTTACCAGTTCATCGGAAAACCGGACCATCCCGATACCATAGTTGTCGGCATAATCGGATGAGAGAACCCCGAACCCTCCGGCATTGGTGATGACGACCGCCCGGGTGCCTTTGGGGTACCCTTCCGAAGCCAGCAGTTCTGCTGCTTGGAATGCTTCGCGGATGGAATGCACCGGTATGATGCCGGCCTGGCGGAAGGCTGCCATGTACACGGCATGGCTCCCGGCGAGCGACCCGGTATGGGAGGCGGCGGCCTTCTGCCCCACGGCAGATGATCCGGCCTTGATAGCAACAATTGGTTTTTTTGACGTGATCCTGCCCGCGGTTTCCAAAAATCTCCTGCCATAGCGGACCTGTTCGATATACAGGATGATCGCTTTTGTGTGGGAATCGTTGCCGGCAAACTGCACGAAGTCCTCGAACGTGAGGTCGGCCTGGTTGCCGACGCTGAGCACCGCGGAGAGGCCGATCTCCTCCGGCAGGCTCCAGTCAACGATGGTGGTGATCATGGCCCCGCTCTGCGAGATGAAGGCAATGTTCCCGGGCTTGGGCGAGACCGGGTCAAACGTCGTATTGATTCCCTGGTGCGGGAGCATGAGCCCGAGACAGTTCGGCCCCATGATCCGTACCCCGTACTGGCGTGCGACTGCAAGCATCTCCTCTTCGATCGTTCGTCCCTGATCACCGGCTTCACGGAATCCCGACGAGACGATGACCGCGAGGGGGATCTTCTTTTCCCCGGCCTCGCGGATGACCTGTGGCACACCCCTGGCAGGAATCGCGATAACCGCCATATCCACGTGTTCGGGAATCTCCAGGAGCGAGGGGTATGCCTTACGCCCGAGGATCCCGGAGGCTTTCGGGTTCACCGGGTAGATCGTTCCCGAAAACGGGAGGAGGTTTCGCGTTATGGCGTAGCCTACCTTGTTCGGGTCCTGCGAAGCCCCGACCACAGCAATGGAATGGAGAGCGGGAAGCTGGTCCGGCAGCGCCGGTCGCTCGTCAGCGACAACCAGCGCCGGTGCATGATCCGTGTACACCCTAGCATCGACCACGCAACCGCCGTTTTCGTACAGGACCAGCGGGTTGAGGTCGAACTCAACGATCTGCGGGCTTGAAAAAAACCACCGGGCAGCTGCGGTGATAACGGAAACAAACGCCTGTTCGTCCCGGGCCGGCTGGTTCCGGTATCCCTGGATGAGGCGGTAGCTCCGGAGTTCCCGCACCATCGTGCGGATCTCGAACTCTTCAACCGGCAGCACGCGGATGGCGACGTCGCGCAGCAGCTCGACAAGCGTTCCCCCCGCACCGATGGTGATCACCTTGCCGAATGTGGGATCGGTCTTCCCGCCGATGATCATCTCAAGTCCCGGGGGGAGCTGCTGCTCGACGATGATGCCATCAATGACTGCACCGGGGACCCGGGCCTTCACATCGCGGGTGATCTGTTCAAAGGCCGCGATTGCTTCGGAAGGTGATCTGATATTGATGATAACCCCGCCGGCATCGCTCTTGTGCACGACCTGCTGAGAGATCACCTTCATCACAACCGGGTACCCGATCGTGTCAGCAGCTTTTCTGGCATCTGCGGCGGTCGTGACCACGCTGAATCCCGGTACAGGGATGCCAGCGGACTTCAGGAGGCCGTAGCCCTCTGCTTCGGAAAGTAACCGGGGGGTCATGGTGTCTGCTCCATTTACTGAGTATGGTTATGGTGGTTTATGAGGGTTCGGTATGATGAAAAATCAATTTATTACATCTTATACTTTATTGAATTAGATATAAAAACATATGAAAAAATATTTATTGTATTGAACTGAATTATTTCCCAATGTCTTCGAACACAACCATAAAATCTCTTCCTTTTATTATGTCTCTTCTTGTTGTGATTATTGTCCTGATCTTTCTGTTGTTTATAATATTTGGGATATCTAATAATCAGAGTAAAACTGTCAATGGTACGGTTTCTAATATCAATACAATAACAAGAATGCCTAGTATGAATATAAATATTAAACCTATCCCTCCTCCAGATATTAATATGACGACCCAAGCTGGAAATCAGGTAATTATTAGTGATTTCCAGAGCTTTTTAACAGAATGGAATAAAAAAATGAACTGGAGTTTCTCCACCCGGCAGATAGTAGATTATAATCGTACGCTGATGAACGGCTTGTTGAAGAAATACCAGAAAACACCTGGATATCTCAGCCTTGATATCCCGGATATAAAGTCGTTCTGTCGGGAAGTTGGAGCTGCCATTAGTCTTACAAAAAATCAGTCTGAAACCTTTGCTACTGCAGCGGATGAGGATTTACGAAGAGCAAAAATGGAATTTGAAAAACCAATTTTGATCGATGGCCTCTCAATTGACAATTGTTCCTTTAATATTGACCGTGGAACACTAAAACAATTCAATATTTCCTACTGGTCCTACGAGTATAGCTCTGATAAAAGTCCCGGCACACTCCATTTTACATCGACACAAACACCATTGAATCTGGTTTTTAGTCCATCAGAATTTACTATGAAATCTGGCAAAGATTACTCTGCTTCAGTTACCATTACCGCAAACCTCTCCTTATCATCAGGATTGTACCAGTTTGAAATCCTGATTGATGGAAAACATACCGGCGAGGTTTATTGCAAGGAAGGTGGCCCGGTTTCTGGATTTGGTCAACGCATGATAAATGTCACGGTCAGTTGATCGAGTGATAAATCGAATTAAATTTCTGGTTTAAAAACTACATTTACTGTATAACCATTAATAAATAAAAAAAATTATCATAGAAATAAAATAGATTCAAAATTCAATTAAAAGTTTATTTATACAATAATGATAAATATTTTTTACTGGCTCACCTACTTAGAACGATTCATGAACCTTCTCTACCCCAAGACACTGAAGAAAATGACCATTTTATTTGGTGATCCGTAATTTTCTCGAGTTTATAACGAAGGTAAAAAAAAATGGAGCGACAAGAATGAAATCGATCCTATTAAAGATTAGTGGTATTGCGTTTTTGTGTTTTTTTCTCTTGACGCTGCCGGTGTCAGCAAATACGAGTGGACAGTTGTCGAATTTAATAAAATTTATACCTCCATCAACACCCGACACGAGTTTCAGTTCTTCGTCTTCAGAAAATCAAGTGTATATCAGTGATTTTCAGAGCTTTTTAGTTGAATGGAATGGAAAAATGAACTGGAGTTTCTCCACCCAGCAGATCGAAATGTATAATCTTACGCTGGAGAATGGCCTGTTAAAGAAATATCAGACAATACCCGGATACCTCACGCTAGATATAACGGACATGAAATCTTTTTGTCTTGAAGTGGGGGATGCTCTTGGGCTTACCAGTAGACAATCTGAAAGATTTGCATCTGCTGCCGATTTTGATTTAAGAAAAGCTAAAATTTCCTCTCATAGTCCAGTATTACTTCCAGAATCGGACAGCTATCAAGAAAGTAGTACCTTACAAGGAGGAGAATCCCAATCAGCTCCATATGCTCATGGAAAGATTGTTTATATGTGTATTATTGTCGATTTTACTGTTAAAAGCACCCTTCCAGACGGCAAATCACTTTTATGGACTCCTGAAGATAGGTCTGATGCACTTAATGATGCTTATAATGGAATGTGGCAAATTCAAAATCAGGCACCAGATGGTGCTACCATGGAAAAGGAACCTACGTTATATCAGTGGATGAATCCAATTACGATCACTGGATCAAACCCTGGAAGAGTTGAAAGTTCAATGAATGAAAATGGATGGATGGAACAAGCAATAATTCAAATGGGATTCCCTGACGGTAGTTATGATGGTACTTTTGACGGCTGGGCATCGGATGATTTTGCTCGAGCTGTAGAAGATGAAAATAATGCGGATTCTGTTGTAATTGTTTATATGACACACGATGGACAAGGTGGATATGCTGCAGTAAATAGGGGGTACGCGGATAAGGTTGTAATTTCCTATTGGGGATTAAATAGCAATTACAACCCTCCCCGATTTTTCGAGTCTGTTCTTAATTCTTATGAACATGAAATCGTCCATACTTACGGTGCGGTAGATGAATACGAAACTCCATACCAACAAACCACTTGCGGAGTTAAAAGTAAGTGGGCTGTTAGTTTTATGAAGGAAATGTACACTAGCACTAACGCTTACAATTGTCCTAATCCTCCTGAGAAATCTATTATGAAAGACGTGTATGATACAACAAATATTCAACAATCGGCTCGAAATTTCATCGGCTGGGGCGATTTCGACGTGGATGGAATACTGGATCCAGACGATGTTCCTCCGGATGGGAATGGGGGATCTAGTATCGGAGTATTCAGGTCCGGAGAGTGGATATTGGATTACGGGATAGATGGGACAGTAAATCGTCGTTTGAACTACGGTCTTCCGACCGATAAACCCGTGGTATGTGATTTTAATAATGATAGAGCAACGGATATCGGAGTATTCAGGTCCGGAGAGTGGATATTGGATTACGGGATAGATGGGACAGTAAATCGTCGTTTGAACTACGGTCTTCCGACCGATAAACCCGTGGTAGGAGACTTCAATAATGATGGAACAACAGATATCGGAGTATTCAGGTCCGGAGAGTGGATATTGGATTACGGGATAGATGGGACAGTAAATCGTCGTTTGAACTACGGCCTTCCAACCGATACACCCTTGACCGGAAAATGGATCTAAATTAACCTTTGTTTTTTTAATTCGATTAATTGGAAAACCCTAAACCACCGTCTCTCTCTACCTCTTCCCGTACGGCTAGTTCTCCTTCAGTGAGCTGGCCAAATCAGACAAGACAGGCACAATCTCTCCCCCTCCCGCTCATATCTCTCACGAGATGGAAGGTTCCTTGAGGATGATGGGGGTAACGAGTTCGTCAAAGAGATGGGTGACCAGTTTTACCGAGAGCTCGTTGTTCGGGAGGAAGACTGTCCCTGGGATCGAAACGCCCTTTTTTCTCAGGTGGGAATACATGTTGTTCTTGTCGGAGCAGATCCGGATAGACGCCAGATCATCGATCACCGGAATACCATGGATGCGGCCATCTGTGCGGCAACATAGGTGACGTTCATCGGGTCGGTCCGGGCCCGGATGAAGAGCGCGTCCATCTTCGGGATCCTGGAGATGCCAACGGGAAAGATGAAATCGACATCATGGCCCATACCTTCCACAACGTCACGGCAATGGATCAGCGCCGTGAGCTGCTCGGCACTGGCAAGGCTCTTGCGGTCAACGAAGATGCCGAGCTCGCTCATAGGAACTCTTGGAGGGAGAGGTACTCTGTGAGGAGCGTCCGCTCATCAGAGGATTTCCGGGAGTACTTTTTCGGGGACAGTGAGGAGAGCAGGTATTTATTGCCGGTCTTTACAAAGACCATGGTCACGAGCTGGAGGGAAAAGAGCTGGTAAATCTTCCCGGGATACCCGTCAATCGGAGCGCAGGAGCCTACCGTCCTGCCAAAGATGCTGACGCAGGAATGGACGGTTATATAGGCCCCGATCTTCTGGTAACAGAACGTATGCCCGGCACCTTATCAGACAGGGAATGCATGACCGGAATCAACATTCCCTCCACCTTACCGCATAACCTTGATAATCTCCTATCACCATCAGTAATAAGGATGCATATCCCTACACCCGAGGAACTCCGCACGCGCCGTGAGGCGCTGGGACTGAAACAGACCGAGCTTGCCCGGCGGGCAGGCATCAGCCAGTCCATGGTCGCCCGTATCGAGGCTGGCAATGTTGACCCGCGGGTCAGTACCTTAAACAAGATCATAATTGTGCTGAACAGTGCGGAACCCAAAAAGATCCGGGCTGCCCAGATCATGCACACGCCGGTCCTTTCCGTGCAGCCACAGGATGCCATCAGCCGGGCGGTGGACATCTTCGAGAAGAACAATATCTCGCAGCTCCCAGTGATCGAGAGGGGTATTCCGGTCGGTTGCATCTCAGAAGCGGTGATTGTAAAGGCCATCGAGCAGCAGCGCCTGCACAAGACTCACCTGTTCACTGTCAGGGACTTCATGGAGTCCGGGTTCCCCACGGTACCCCCGGACATGGATGTGGAAACGGTAATCAACATCCTCCAGCAGAACCACGCGGTGCTGGTGGTCGAAGGAAAGACGGCGCGTGGCGTGATCACCAAGCATGACCTCATTTCGCTGATCCTGTAGGGACCTTTCTTCTATGATTTTTTTTATTTCAGGGTGATGGAACCGTTTTTACTATGAAATTGCATCCTGGCGGAAGTTCGTATCCCTGCTCTGCGAATCATTGAAATCCTGGCTCTTGAGAAACGGGCATGAACGTTTAGAGCTCACCGTGAAACAATGAAAATTGCAGATGTGAGGACTCCCCGCGCGGGGCCCTGATGCGGGGAGCTCTCATAAATATTCAGCCTTCCGGTAATCTGATTATCATCGTTCGCGTGTGAACAGCCGCTCCATGAGCATCTCTACCCAACAAAAACCTACAGTTTCGATACAAGGTCGCGAAGAACAACATCCGGGTCTTTTGCCTTGACAACGCTTGAGGCAAGGAGCACGCCGTCCGTGCCAAGATCGACAGCGATCTTCACGCATTCACCGGACTGGATACCAGCCCCCGTCAGGACTTTCACATTCGGGTTTACCGCATGTACTGTGGCCACAGATCTCCTGATGATCTCAGGGTTTGCCTTCGACACCGACACACCGCTGCCGATCAGTTCCGGGGGTTCGATGGCCACGTACTCGGGCGAGAGCGCAGCCGCAGCCGCACTGGCAGCCTCGTTGTTCGTGCATACCACCGCCGTCATTTTCCCGGCCTGCAGCGCCCTGACTGCAGCCTCAATATCTGCGAGGGTCAGGCGGCGTTCCGAGTGGTTCACGAGCGACCCTGCAGCACCGGCGCCTTTGATGGCATCGGCCGTGATATGGCCGGTATGTGCGCCGGGTTCGACGCCATCCACATGCTGGGCAAAGACGGGGATCGCGAAATGGTGCGCAAGGGGGTGGAGGTCGATATACGTGGGGGCGATCCCGATGGGGACCCCGCTCTCCTTTGCTACGAGTTCTGCTGCCTGTGCGATCCTATGGGCCCGGCTGCCGGTTCCCTCTTTGTAGGTCTTCAGGTTGACAAGGATGAGTGGTGAAGGCATGGTTCCAGCTCCGTGAATTTTCAGGAATGATCCCTATTACTCCATGAGGGTCCGGTTATCATCAATATTTGTGCTCAAATTTCCCCCCGTCAAAAGGGAAGCGGCCCTGATACACCTTTGTTACTCTTTCAGGCCCCGGAGGAAGTGCCCCGTGGTGATCCCCCCGTATGCAAGGGTCTTAACCCGCTCTTTTTGTCCTGATACCTCTTCCGAACCGGATCCCCGGGCCATCTGGTCAATCGCATCACGGTAGATCCGGGTCATCGCGCCGGCATAAGCCCCGGTCCTCCCGCGGCTATCGATCACGAGCTCACTGATCCCGGCCTGCCGGATTGCAGGGAGGTGGTCGATAAGACAGGTCTCCACCGCATTGCCGATCCAGGTCCGGCATTCACCATCGGTCCGGAGCGGGAAGATATGTCCGGTCGTATCCCGGATGCCGAAGAAGAGATGGTCGCCCTCCCTGTCACCCCCGGCCCCGCAGTGACGGACGGGCTCAGGGAGGCAGTCTTCTGTAATCATCGCACCGCTTATCCCCTGCACAATGAGGGCAAAGGAAGCCGTGCAGCCTTCCCGGCGTGCAGCCCGGACGAGCGTGTGACATTCCTCCCCGGACAGTTCCGGTGAGATCGTAAGGGAACAGAAAGGCGGCGAGAGGTGGCAGGCTGTCCGGTGGTTGAAGATGCCGAGCCCGGCAGCGCCACAGAGAGCCATGCCGGGCAGGAACGTCCGGATTGCATGCGCTGCCCCGGGGTTCTCCGTCATGCAAGCTGCAAGGCCGCCCGCGTGCAGCAGCGAAATCTCCGGCAGCATCGCACGGAGATAATAATCGCGGGTGATCTGCGGCAGTTTCAGCACAAAGCGGGCGCCAGAATCCCGGCAGAGCGCCATGGCGGCCTCTGCTGCCCTGCATCCGGTTGTTGTCAGATTCCGGCCCCGCCGCGTGCTGCAGGAATGACGCGGCAGGAGGAATGCCGGCTCAAAACAGATGCTCGTGCATCCTTCCCTGAGAGCCATGGATACTGCTTCCGGCGTATCGGCATATACCGTGAGGGTGGGGGGTGTTGTTGCGATTACGGCATCCCTGGTGCCGGTTGAAATTTTTGGGTGTTCTGTACATGCTGAAGCCAGCTTTTGACGTGCCCGTGCAATCTCTTCTTCCGAGGGGAGGGAAGAAGCAAGGAGCGCTGCCTCTGCCATGAACAGGAACTCCCGGCGCATGCGGTTGAGTTCACCGGCGGGTGCAAAGAGGGAACCGTCATATTCTATGGAACAGTCCCGGATGACAAACGGGGTATCGCCGCTCTTTTTCAGCTGTGCTTCCAGCTGGTTGCGCGAGAGCGGGCGGGTGCGTGCCGGTACAAGACGGAGATCAGGCTGGCAGGACACCCTTACCTTCTTTCCTGAAGCGGATTCGAAATGACCAACCATGCTGATGCACCCCTCAGTATCGACCTTGATACTCAGGTCCACAAAAACCCGGTGCACCAGATCGGCGGGGAGGTGGGCAATGATCTGCCGGGCCCTTGCCTCCCGTTCGCGGGAAGAGGTGATGCAGAGCGCGGATCCTGGCGCAACGGGCCGGGGGGTACTGAACATGATGGTTTTTTTGTCCCGGGTGACCGGCAGGTTGTTGAGCAAAAATCCCCAGTCTTCCTGCCTTTGTCCCGGGTCCTTAAAGAGGAGCCCGTCACCGGTTGCCGGCAGCAGCGTCCCGTTCAGGATCACGGTCACGGTCCCGCTGTGCGGGTCGTGTTTTGTTACCGTACCGATACAGATCCCCCGGTTGTCCGGTGCATCGCGGGCCATGAGGGCATCATAACGGTCACCAAAGAGGTACCCGTTCGTAAAACCCCGGTTGAACGCGAGGAGGAGGTCCTGCTCCGCCTCTGCAGCGGGCTTCCAGTCTCCCGCAGCAATCGCATCGAGGGCCCGGCGGTAGGTTGAGACCACGATCGCAACGTACTCCGGCGATTTCATCCGTCCCTCGATCTTCAGCGAGACAACCGGTGCCTTCACCAGGTCCGGCAGGTGCCGGTACGTGCAGAGGTCTTTTGGCGAGAGGAGATAGGAACCAGCGGAAGGGATATCCCTGATCCGTCCCGGTCTCCCATATGCGTCCTGTTCTCCCGTCACGAGCGTATACGGTTTACGGCAGGGCTGGGCGCACATGCCGCGGTTCCCGCTTCTCCCGCCAATGACCGACGAGAGGAGGCACTGGCCCGAGTAGCTGTAACAGAGCGCACCATGGCAAAAGACCTCAAGCCCGACACCGCTCTTCTGAGTCTGCCCTGCGATGGTCTGGATCTCCGCAAGGGGGAGTTCGCGGGCAAGGACGACCCGGGAGAACCCCTGCTCCGCTGCCCAGATCACCCCGTCGGTGTTATGGATGGTCATCTGGGTTGAGGCATGGAGAGGGAGGTCCGGGACGATCTCCCGAGCCAGCGAGGCGACCCCAATGTCCTGCACGAGCACGGCATCGGCGCCGGCTGCGTAGAGCCAGATGAGATAGTCTGCCACAGGTTCAAGTTCCCGGTCATGGATGAGCGTGTTGACCGTTACATAGACCCGGACGCCGCGGGCATGGGCAAGGCGTATCCCTTCGGTGATCTCCTCATCCGAGAAATTAGCAGCGAATTTCCGGGCGCCGAACCGTTTCCCGCTCAGGTAGACCGCATCGGCACCCGCTGCCAGGGCTGCCCGGAACGATGCCGGCGAACCCGCAGGGGCGAGCAGTTCGGGAAGTCCTTTTTTTCCGTCACGGGGGGCAGGGGACATGGAACAACCGGTTATGGGAGGATTATCCTGATGATACCGGCCGCGAACCCGGCCGGTCTGCCGGAACCGCGTCGGAAATAGTGGATAAGCGACATGTCATCCATGGGTAAGCGATCAGGAATTGGCGATCATGAAATATACACCTATCCTCGTCACAAATCCCGATCGGGTGCCGGATTTTTGCGTGCAGGACCCGTGACGCTGATGCGCTGTCCTTTCCCGGCCCGGCATCTTCCCCTCGCGGTCTTCCGGTACCCTTTTTTAGGGACAAAGGATAAGAGAATGGTACGGATGAAGATCGTTGCAGCGCTGACCGACCCCGCCCACGCCGCTCTGGCACAGGAACAGGGAGCCGACCTCATCGAGCTCCGCCTCGACCTGTTCGGGAGCGACATGGTCCGGAAGGCGCAGCGTGCTCTTGGTGAGGTAACCCTGCCGGTCATCGCAACCCTCCGATCGGCAGCGGAAGGCGGGCAGTTCTTCGGGGATGCAGTGGAGTGGATGGATTTGCTTTCCCCCCTCATCCCGCTTGTGGATTACATTGATATCGAGCAGCGTTTCTCGGTCCATGCACCTGCGGTCAGGGCAGCGAAAAAACAGGTCATCGCCTCGTGCCACGAGGGGAGAATGCTCTCTCTCTTTGAACTCTTCCAGACGGAGCGGAACCTCCGTGCATATGGGGATATCCCGAAGATCATCGTCACCCCGCTGAGCGGGGACGATCTCATCGACCTCATCTCCTTTACCTCCGCTGCCAGGAAACCGATCTGCACCGGTGTCATGGGCTCCCAGTTTCGTCATGCCCGGGCGATCCTCCCGCTCTTCGGCTCGGAATTCGTGTACTGCCATACCGGCAACCCGACGGCAACGGGGCAGTACTCGGTAGCGGAGTTCGTGCAACTGAGGAAACTGCTGGGCATATAACCATCCCACAGCCAGATCTCTTTTTTTCCTGCTTTTTGTCTGTCATAACAAAATCCGCACACAATTTCGGAAAAATCCGCATTGGAGAAAACAGTTTTTTCTCCTCATGATCGACACCCTTTGCGCCATCCCTGCGCCTGTCGGGGGCTCATGGCGCATTGCGACAGGATTATCCTCTTTTCTCTCAGGATATGGTAAAAAAACCCTTCTTTCGTGATTATCATAATGCGGGGCTGCCACAGCGGCGGGGCTCAAGCGTGAGCAAAAGTCCCCGGGAGCGCCTGTCCGATGATTTCTCCCGAACTGAAAAATCCTCTTTTTTTTTTGACAACCTCTTACCCCTCCACGCGTTCTCCCTCAAAATCCGGTACCCGCTAAATCCATGAAAAAACCGCAGAAAAACCGGACCGGAGGGAGGGATCGGACCCGTTTTTTCGCTAAGCGTCTTTCGTGGATGCGGTGAATGAGGATTTCTTGTGGTCCTCCTTCCCGGGTGTTACCCTCAGCACCTCCGCGCGAAACGATGGTGAAGACTGAGAGGCCGGTATGGTTTTTTGGTTTTGCCAAAGAACCTGCCCGATCCCCCGGCCTTCAGAAAACCTGTTTTCACTCAGGAGAAATCCTTGTTTCAATGA
>Ga0116154_10002875_pt1 | contig 12657 bp, 10 predicted proteins | sample AD_UKC030_MetaG_FD_89898 | JGI IMG/M metagenome (GOLD analysis project Ga0116154, IMG submission 89898) | Active sludge microbial communities of municipal wastewater-treating anaerobic digesters from USA - AD_UKC030_MetaG | ecosystem: Engineered > Bioreactor > Anaerobic > Digestate | place: USA...
CGTGAGCAATTACTGGCTGACCAGCATGGGTTACAACAGGGAAGACGTAATCGGTCGCCCCCTGACCAGTTTTTTAACCGATGAATCTAAATTATTCGCCAAGATCATCGCCTTTCCCTATTTTTTGGAACATGGCTATGTCCAAGACATTCAGTATCAGGTCATCAAAAAGAACGGGGGGGTGATGGATGTGACCTTGTCGGCCATCGCGGAGAAAGACGAAAAGGGATACTTCCTCCGCTCTCTGGCAGTCATGATCGACGTCACGGCACAGAAAAAAGCCGAAGCGGCCCAGGAAAAACTGATCCGTGAGTTGCAGAAAGCCCTGGATGAGATCTCCTCACTCCGCGGTATCCTGCCGATCTGTTCATTCTGCAAGCGGGTGCGGGATGACAAGGGTTATTGGGAGCAGGTTGATATCTACATCACCAAGCACTCGCCGGCGGAAATCAGCCACAGCATCTGTCCTGAGTGCCTAAAAAAACATTATCCCAATCTCGCCCAGAAAAACACAGGCAATCCCATCAAGCCGAGCAATCGACCCTAAAAAGCATTTTCAATAAGGCTCGACACCATGAGGAATATTTTGCTCATCCGGCATGGCGAAGGGCAATTTATGCCCTCTTTTTTCCCAAAGCTCCGTGTGGCGGTCTGCTTTGTCAATTTTCCATATCATTGAAATCCAATTGTTGTTAGATACTTAGACATATCTTATTTTACCTTACACCATGGCATGTCCCATGCATATTTACCCACAAGAAATCTTTGTAAAGGAGCATAATTCATGGTTCCACAAATAATCACATCCCTGATTCTCATCTCCGGAATCTTCTTCCTCGCCTTCAGTGTTTCCGTCGAAAAGATGGGCCTGATCGCCAATTTGAACGCCCTTATGATTGTACTGGGCGGCACCCTGGCCGCGACAATGATGGTCTATCCTTGGAAAAGACTCCTCTGGACCGTGAAAATGCTGAAGCAGACGCTGGATAACCGGAATCAAACCGAGTGGACCATTGAGATGATGATCCGGATGGCCCGCACTTATCGGACCAACGGAATTCGCGCCCTGGAAAAACTCGGGGACAGCATTCCTGACGGTCTGCTTAAAACCGGTATCGAACTGATCGCCTACCAGTATTCCAAGGAAAAAATCGAACAGATTATGGCCAAGGAAGCCTTGTTGAACTACCGTCAATACGACACCGCATATAAAATGCTTTACAACATGGCAAGAGTCGCCCCCGCCCTGGGTTTGGTGGGAACGATTGTCAATCTGATCCGCATCTTCGGCAATATCAGCGACGCCCAAAACCTGATCGGATATATGGCGGTTGCACTGCTCAGCACCTTTTACGGCGTCGTCCTGGCCAATCTCGTCTTCGTTCCCTTTTCACACCGGATCAAGGATTACATGGATCAGGAGCAGGCCCGGCTGGAGTTGATTCAGGAAGGCATTCTCGACATCCACGATCAGGAAAATCCACAGGCCCTGCAATGCAAGCTGGAAGCCCTTTACACCGCCTCAATCTTTATACAAACACCCGGTAGTGAAATATCCAAATCGGCTGGCATGGGGCAACATAAACAAATTCTTTCAGGGATATCATGAAAACAGCAGAATCCGTCCCCGCAATCACAACAAATGATTCACCGGGGACATTGCCCATACCGATTAAAAGAACGGTTACCAGAACCATACGGTCGACAGGCGGGGTACAAACAGAAAAGGGTAACGAAATCTGGCTGTTAACCTTAAGTGACCTTTTAATGTTGCTGATGATCTTCTTCGTCGTGCTTTTCAGCTTGACCCTGCAGAAACAACTCCTGGCGCGGCAATCACATCGAACCGACGGGACCATCGCTGCCATAGCCCAAGCATCCGAAACCACAGCAGAAACAGTTACACCCCCCTCAGCCTCAGCGCCGCCGGAAAAAGAGATGTCCGCCACCTTGGAACAGGATCTTACCGCTGCGTTAAACGCCGATCTCAACCAGCAGGGCCTCCTGATTACGCGTACTGCGGATGTCATGACGCTGACCTTCCCCGAAAAAATTATGTTCGACCCCGGACAGGCCCGGTTAAAACCTTCATCGGAAGGCATTCTCACCAAGGTGGCGCTTTTCATCAAATCGCACACCGAACTGGTTGTTGAAGTCCAGGGCTATACAGACGATACGCCGATCAGCAGCGCACGTTATCCGTCCAACTGGGAACTTTCCGTGGATCGAGCCACCCAGGTGGCACGCGATCTGATCGCCGGCGGCGTGAATCCCGAGGCGATTTCCGTCAAAGGATTCGGTGAATATCATCCGCTTGTTCCCAACCGTACTCCGGAAGAAAGGCAATTAAATCGGCGTGTTGAAATCCAGTTTTCCATTTTACCGCTACCCTCCGGGCAAAAGGCATAGAAGGAAGGCCTTTTTCTGAAGCGCGAACAGGCGATTGAATTCGGGATTAAAATGTGGCATGGTCTCAGACCGGTTGTTTGATCAGATATCCAAGGAAATAAATCATCAGGAATATTTCGCACCCGGGGCAAAGCAAGAAACAGCAAGGGATAATACTGGAAGCAGAACAGCAGGTTGGACCATTTTATCAAATTGAGCAAACATGATCAGTTGCAACTGATCGACCGTGATCTGATCGTCAACGGCAGACCTTTCAAGGTGATTTTTCCCAATGAGCCCTTCTTCGGCGTCAAGGACGGAAGACTCATCACCATCGTATTTCGCGGCTGCGGCTGCACCCTGACCGACTGGGAACCGGAAGAGATCGAAGGTTGCTACGGCGATTGAGCCGATTTTATCAAATCCCGATGATCTTCACCAGAACCCGCTTGCGACGCCCGCCATCAAATTCGCCGTAGAAAATCTGCTCCCAGGGACCGAAATCAAGGACACCGCCCGTTATTGCCACCACAACCTCCCGTCCCATGATCTGCCTTTTCAGATGTGCATCTCCGTTGTCTTCACCCGTCCGGTTATGCCGGTAAAGGGAGACCGGTTCATGGGGAGCCAGCGCTTCAAGCCACTGCTCATAATCCTGGTGGAGTCCCGGTTCGTCATCATTGATGAAGACGGATGCGGTAATGTGCATGGCGTTGACGAGGCACAGCCCTTCAACAATGCCGCTTTCCCGCAGGCACTGCTCCACTTGGGGTGTGATGTTGATGAATGCTCTGCGCGTCGATGTGTTAAACCACAGTTCTTTACGGTATGATTTCATTGCTGCTCCCAACTTTATCCTCACAGATCAATCTTTGCTCATGAACTTGGATCATGGCAATTCCGCTCAAAGCCAGAACAGGATTGATCTCTGCGTAATTTTCCCCCACATGGTCTTCAGGACATGGCCGGCGATGCGCCGATTAAACAGCCTTGCGTACTCATCGGTCACTTGAAAGCAGAACATCGCTGATCAATGTTTTCAGTTTGTCCAGAGCAAACGGTTTGGGCATCGCACCCTTAAATCCGTATGCCGGAAAATTCATGATCACTGGGTCATCACTATAACCGCTCATCACCACGGCCTTGACGGTCGGATCCCATTGACGCAATTTCTGCATCGTATACTCAGCCCCCAACCCTCCCGGTATGATGAGATCCAAAATCACCATATTAAACGGTTCACCGGCTTTACGGGCGCTCTGGTACATCTTTACGGCTTCATTGCCGTCTTTCGCGACATCAACCGCATAGCCCCAGCGTTGAAGGATGCGGGAAATCATCCGCAGGATCAGGTCATCGTCGTCCATGACGAGGATTTTACCCCGGGGAACGAAGACGCCGGCCAAGTTGTCCATTTCCAGATCCGACTGCACGGCCAAATTTCGGCGCCGCTTCGGCTCGATTCCCGGCAGATAAACTGTCAACACGGTTCCCTGGCCAGGTTCCGATTCCACAACAATTAGACCGTTATGCCTTTTAATTACGGAATAGCAGATCGCCAGGCCCAATCCCATACCTTTCTCACTGCCGCGATTGTGCGTCGTATAATACGGGTCAAAGACCCGTGCCAGGTTCTCCTTTGCAATCCCGACCCCCTGATCCGCTACGCGCCACTTTACATAAGGTCCTTCTTTCAAAGGCAGAGTATCCTTTTCTCCCACTACGCAATTTTCCAGGCTGATCGTAATGGTCCCGCCATTGGACATGGCTTCATCGGCGTTCCGTACCAGGTGATTGAGAACCTGCTTGATCTGCATTTCATCGATGTAGACAAGCCAGAGCGTATCAGGAATGGATAAACAAACGGAAACCCCGGGACTTACCGTTAAAGTATTGATATCCGCGCGAATCAGGGCGCCCAGAGACATCTCATTCTGAATCGGATCGCCGCCCTTGGAAAACGTAATCAGGCGTTTGGTCAATTCCGATGCCTGAATACCCGCCCTTTTCACCCGTTCCAGATACTCGTAAACACTGTCTGCGGGATCCGTCTCTTCTTGCGACAGATCAACATATCCCATGATCGTCGCCAGCATATTGTTAAAGTCATGGGCAATACCGCCGGCAAGAATGGCAACCGATTCCAGCTTCTGGACCTTGACCAGTTCCTCTTCCATTTTTCGCTGTTCGGTTATGTCGTGAAAATACCAGACCCGGCCGTGGTATTTTCCATCCTCACTGAACATCGGCGCGGTGTAGCGATCAAAAATCCGCCCGTCTTTGAAGTATATTTCGTCCCTGCTTTTTTCATGCGGATGCTCATAAAGATATTTCACCTTCGTCAGAAATTCTTCCGGATCGATGAGCTGTTCTAGAACAAATTTGATTACGACCCGATCGGCTCCCGAAGCCAAAACTTCCGAAGAAATGCCCCATAATTCCATAAAACGGCGGTTGTAAGAAATAATCATCCCGTGATCATCCACCACGAGAATGCCGTTCAGAGAAGTTTCCTGCTGGGTCTGAAGGATCAGATTCTTGAAGCGGAGGGCATCTTCATATTTAATACGGTCTGAAATATCGCGGACATACTCGATGACCCCCTTAAGTTGGCCGGTTGCAATATCGATCAGGGGAAATGTGTACACATCAACCCAGGTAATGCGTTCCTTATCGTTTCCCTGACCGGGAATAATCGCCTGGGCGGCCTCCCCGGTCAGGATCGTTCTTTGAGCCGGGCAATCCTTACAGATTTCAGTTCTTCCGTGATAAATCTGGTAACATTTTTTACCGACTAAAAGCGTATGACAGGAAAACCACTGTTCCATCATTGGGTTCACCCGCATAATCGTCATATTCACGTCGAGAACACTGATTCCGTCCTGGATACTGGCGAAGATACTCTCCATGAAATTCTTCGCATCTCGCAGGGCCTGTTCGACTTTCATCCGCTCATTCAATTCGGAAATGAGCTGTTGATTGGTCCAGGATAACTCTGCGGTTCTCTCCTCCACTTTATTTTCCAGCTGGAGCCGATATTGTCGCAACTCTTCTTCCGATTTCTTGCGATCCGTAATGTCGTGCCATACGGCATAGTTCAGGAAACGCCCGTCAACGGGAATCAGCGTCAGGGAACTTTCCACCCAGAAATCAATGCCGTCAATCGTGCGGTTAACCCATTCGAAGTAGTTCCGCCCTTCCTTCTGTAAAATGGCGTGAAGCACTTTCTCTTTTTCGCTGGACAATTGGCCGTCCGGTTGTCTTTCCGGCGATAGCTGTGAGGGCCGCAAACCGATAACCTGGGATTTGTCGGTGCAGTGCAGGATCTTCAGGGCCGCTTCATTACAATCGATGATGCGTGTTCCATCCAGGAGGTAAACCGGATCGACCGTTTTCTCGAAAAAAAGACGGAATTGGTTTTCCTTTTCATGAAGAGCACTCTTTAGACGAGCGAGTTCGCTTTTCAACTCATCCCGTTGAAAATCCGGCGATGCTTCTTGGCTGATTTCCCCCTTAAACGGGTTATTTCCATCTTTCCTTCGCTCCATAGAGCAAAGCCTCCCTTCATTATTCCCCTACAAGGCAATAAACCACGACTGGATATCAATGAATTGATTTTGATGGAACACAACGATGTTGATGAAAAATCCGGCGGGTTATTTCGATGCTGGCGCGTCATTATCCAAAACGATAAGGCCCCCCGGACTGCCCATCCTAGTAACAAAAATTAATTCTTTTGAAAAGAAACGTTTTCCTAAATCGAATTGTTTTTTAAACTGAATGACTAAATTCTTTTATGGCATTTCGGGCCTTGGGATTAATCTGCCGTCGGATTTTCCGCATCCCTGTCTGGGGATTGTCCATGGACGGTATTTGGCGCCGGAGTTGCAGCCACATTTGCGGCACCTTTTGCCGCCTTTTCATCTAATGTTGAAACGGAGGCAGCCCCCTTTTCTTTTGAGTGAGCACCGTTTGTTGCCAAATGACTTTTATTTTTAGACTTCTTTGTTTTTTCTTGAGGTGCACGATGTGCTGCAATGAAGTCGGACGGATCAACATAATGGCCATCGATCCACTGGGGAAGATTGTCCGGCGAAACACCTGAACGCGGCACATAAGTCAGAGTCCGGGGCCAGAATGTCACGGGGTAACCGGCCATGTTCCCCTTGCGGATCTCGAAATGCAGATGGGCCGCCTTGTAGGTGGCGTCTCCGTATCCCCGGCCGATGGTCCCGACGGGCTGACGTTTCCGGACCACATCGCCCGCCTTGACCTGCATATCTTTCAAATGGGCGTAAAGACTGAACACGATTTGCCCATCGGGAAGTTGATGCCCAACCAGGAGCATGTTCCCCCAATGAAAACAGTTTTCCGCAAAAACCACTTTACCGTCAGCCACCGCGTAAACGGGCTGGCCGAAATCGGTATTGCCGCCGCCCTTGCCGTTCCAGTCCTCACCCGGATGATAAAAGGGTTCCAGAAAAGACTGTCCGACATACCAGCCCTTGTCATTTTTCCCGTTCCAACCTTTTTCGAACCCTTTTTCTCCTCCCACGGGATAAGCAAAACCATAAGCAACGGGAATGACATCCGCCTTGACCGACAGAGGCATGTTTAAATGGAAATACAACCCAACGCCGGCCGGCGGCAAAATCACAAAAATTAAGACAACCAGCAGGAACGTTCTAACCGGTGAAATGCGATAGTGCGTTTGCAATCGCTTACGAAAAAGGAGGTAGACAACCATGCGGACACAAAGAAATAAAATAAGACCGCCGAAAACTGCCGTCAGGGCAATCACATAGTGCTTGGTCTGGATGTTCGGCAATGTGGCAAAGAGCGTCTTCATCCCCGTTGTCTGTGCTTGATCGCTGAAATGCCTCAGCGTTTCCGGCAAGATGGAAAGTTGGTGCGCTTTCCAGACCTTCTCCGCATTTTTAAAACCCAGTTCTTCCGGATACCCGGGTGACATCCAGAGATGAAAAGCCGCCACTGTAAAAGTCCCGGCGACCAGAACCAGAATGATCCGATCCAGTTTTTCGGATGGAATGCGGCTCAGATGTGCGATTGCGTACAGCATGACGGCCGAGCAAAACGCACCGGCAAAAAGGTATATAAGAAAGAAATCGTACCAGCCATACAGGTTCAGCCCAAGATATTTGGCATCCGAAAAGGGAAAGAACAAAAAAAGGCCGCCCCAGGGGCCATTCGGCCCCAGCATATCCTCAAAAAGATGCAGCACCCCCCCGGCAAGGAACAACCCGGCGATTACCATGACTTTCATAAGGGTCGGCGGGTCCTCTTCTCTTTTCTTCCAAGTCCACCAAAAGAGAAAATAGAAGCACAGCGCCAATGCAGTAAAAAAAAGAACCCCCCCGACGGTGTGCAAGAAACCCCGGTGACAAACATATAGATTATTCACCGTGTTATAGTAGTAACCCGTGCCGAACAGGCGGGTGATGTAGTCGATGTCCGGCAGGAGGGCCGCAAGCATCAGCAAAAGCACCGCTTTCGGTTTTGATATATATTTTCGGATAAAGGGGTGCAGGGCGAATCCCAGCAGACCACCGGTCATGGCATGGTCGACAACGGTCATAAAAAATTTCCTGTTATTACGAATTTTAATGGGTTATGTTTCCCGACGCAGGATCTGCACAGGCCAGTGAAACAGCAGCGGGATTTATGCTTAAATAGACAAAAAGTCAAGGGATTTTAGAGGATTAAATTAGCAGTCCATCAAAGTGGGCCCCCCTTCATGCCCGGTCAAAAGGATGTCGGTTCTCTCGGAACTGAAGAAAAATTTTACGAATGGGAAACAATCAACCGCAAGATGACTGATAAGATTCTGGAACAGCTTCAGATGCGCCATAGTGAAGAGAAAGCCCGGATCCTGCAACGCTTTTTCAAAACCGGTCCCGGCCAGTACGGAGAAGGCGACGTCTTTCTGGGAATAACAGTTCCGGCCCTTAGGAAAATGGCGGCCCAATATCAGGGGATAGCTCTCGAATCTGTGTTAGGGCTGATTCGTCATCCATACCACGAGGCCAGACTCCTTGCCCTCCTTCTAGTGATCCAAAGCTTTCAAAAAAGTGATCCGACGGTAAAGCAGACGATCTTCGACGCCTATCTGGCCCATACCCGTTTCATCAACAACTGGGATCTGGTCGATCTTTCTGCACCCCATATTGTCGGCGCTTACCTGGCCGATGGAAATCGGGACATCCTGAACAAACTGGCGATTTCGAAACAGCTCTGGGAAAGGCGCATTGCCATTGTCGCCACCTGTCATTTCATCCGGGAAGGTGAATTCCAGAGTACCCTGGACATCTCTGATCTTTTACTCCATGATCGCGAGGACCTGATCCACAAGGCCGTCGGTTGGATGCTCCGGGAGGTCGGGAAACGGGATCAGGCTCTGCTGGAAGGCTGGCTCAAAAGCCGCTACCAGCAAATGCCCAGGACCATGCTCCGTTATGCAATCGAAAAATTCACGCCGCAAAAAAGACAAGGCTACCTTCGGGGTTTATTTTAATACTTCATGGTCAGTTTTTTTAACGCGGTCTTTTAGAACCCTATTAAAAAAATAGTCTTGACATTTTTTGAGCATTTAATTAACGGAATTGAGCAAATGTTCAATGTCTTGGTTCAGGCGGTCCTTTGTTTACTTTCTTCTCCAAGCTGGTCGCAAACGGCGATCCGGACAAAAAGAGAATAGAATGAACGACACCCAGCAGAAACTCATCGACGCGGCAGACCGGCTGCTGCATGAAAACGGTCTCGCCCGGGCCACCACAAGGAAGATTGCACATCAGGCCGGGGTATCCGAGGGACTGCTTTATCATCACTTCAAGGATAAAGCGGAATTAATTCACGAAGTGGTCTTTCATCGTTTACGGAATTTCCATGAGGCTCTCGACAATCTGCCCTTCTTGGTCGGCCAACATACCGTGGCTGATAATCTCACCCAGATTATGGAAATGGCATATGGCGCTCAGTGCCGGATTACCCCGATCGTCTGTGGTGTTTTTTCCGATTACCGGTTGCGTACCCGAATACGGGAAATCATCAGGGAAAGACAGATCGGCCCCCAACGCACAACGGCGATTTTTGCCGCATACCTGGAAGCGGAGCAAAAACTGGGACGCATCAATCAAGAAATCTCTCCCCTTTCCGCGGCGCAGCTCTTGCTGGCAAGCAGTTTACACGGAGCCATGATCGATCAATTTCTCGGTCATGATTTAGACAAGGATCAAATTCTTCTGGATATTCAGGAAACGGTACACACGGTCCTTGCCGGACTGAATCCTCCAGCGATCCGCAATATTCATAGCCAGGGGAAAAAGGAAACAGAATGAAGAACCTTTTGTCAACTCAGGTCTTTCTCGGCGCAACGGTTTTCTTTCTGATCACCGGCTGTGCCGTCGGGCCCGACTTTCGCACCCCGGAATTCGAGACTCCCGGACATTACACGCCGACATCTTTACCCGCTGAGACGGTCGCCGCCAGCACGGCAAGCGGACAGGCACAGCAGTTCGCCCTTGCTGCGGATATCGCCGCCCAGTGGTGGACTTTGTTCCGCTCACCGGAGCTTGATGCCTTAATCAAACAAGGATTAGCCAACAGTCCCTCGTTGGCGGCCGCCCAGGCGGCTCTTCGCAGGGCCGAGGAAAACCTCCGGGCGGCACAGGGCGGTTTGCTGTTCCCGAGCATCGACGCTTCCGCTTACGCGGGACGCCAGCGCACCTCCGCCGCTACACACGGCGGTGTCAGCGATACTTTCAACCTTTACAATGCCTCGGTCGGTGTTTCTTACACCCTGGATATTTTCGGCGGCTCACGGCGGCGCCTGGAAGCCCTCCAGGCCCTGGTCGATTACCAGCGTTACCAGTATGAAGCGGCATACCTCACCCTGACGGCCAACATCGTGACCACGGCCATCCGGGAAGCCGCCATCCGGGGTGAAATTGTTTCGACCCAGGCCATTCTCAAGGCCCAAGAAACACAATTGGCATTGGCTAAGCGGCAGTTTGAACTGGGCGGTGCGGCCAAAATATCGGTTCTGGCACAAGAGACGGAGGCGGCAATTACGAAAGCAACGCTCCCGCCGCTGGAGAAGGAACTGGCCCTGACGCAGCACGCTCTGGCGGTCCTCGTGGGGAAGATGCCCGGTGAAGGAACGGTGGGGGATTTTTCGCTCGATAAGCTGACCCTGCCGGAGAATCTCCCGGTCAGCCTGCCTTCGTCCCTGGCCCGCCAGCGCCCCGACATTCGTGCGGCCGAATCCATGCTCCACCAGGCCTGCGCCGAAGTCGGCGTAGCCACGGCTAATCTGTTTCCGAAGTTTACCATCACCGGCAGCTACGGATCAGAAGCCGTTCACATAAGCGATCTCTTCGAAAGTCCAAACATTGTCTGGAATCTGGGAGCAGGGCTTCTGCAACCCCTCTTCCATGGGGGAGAACTGACGGCAAAACGGCGCGCCGCTATCGCTGGATTTGACGAAGCCGCGGCCCAGTACCGGCAAACGGTCCTCAAGGGGTTTCAGGATGTGGCCGATGTCCTGCGTTCTCTGGAAACCGACGCCCGGACCCTTCAAGCTCAGGCCGAGGCGGAGGCTGCGGCCAGAACCACCCTGACCCTGGCGGAAAAGCAGTTCCGGCTCGGTGCGGTCAACTACCTGTACCTGCTCATTGCCCAGCGCAATTACCATCGCGCCCAATTCAGTCTGGTTGCCGCCCAAGCCAGGCGCTATGCCGATACAGCGGCCCTGTTCCAGGCTCTCGGCGGCGGTTGGTGGAACCGCCAGACGGACAAGGCTGATGCGGCATTAAAAAAAGATTAGTTTTCACCGGTAAAGCGGTAACACTCAGATTCTAAGGAGAACAAGTATGGCCAAACGAATGATCATCATGCTGATCCTGGTCGGTGTGATCTTCGGCGGAATTTTCGGTTACAAGGCTTTTACAGGTTACATGATGCAAAAAGGCATGGCCTCCCAGGGTCCGCCGCCTCAGACCGTATCAACGATTAAGGCCTTTTTTCAGGAATGGCAACCCCGGATGGAGGCCGTCGGATCCCTGAAGGCGCTCCGTGGAGCGGATCTGGCGCCCGAAGAGAGCGGAATTGTCTCCCGGATTCATTTCCAATCCGGGGAAACGGTTAAGTCGGGTGCGGTTCTCCTGGAAATGGATGCCCGCTCCGACCTGGCAAAACTGCAATCTCTGAAAGCGACTCTGGAGCTGGCAAAGAAAAATTATGTCCGGGATCAGGAGCAATTCAAGGAACAGATCGTCAGCCAGGCCACCCTCGACGCGGACCTGGCGGATCTCCAGCGGACGGAGGCCCAGGTCGCAGAACAGCAGGCCCTGGTCGATAAGAAAACCATCCGGGCTCCTTTCGACGGCCGTCTCGGAATCCGTATGGTCGATCTGGGGCAGTACCTCAATCCGGGCATGAAAATCGTCACGCTTCAGACCCTTGATCCCATTTTCGTCGATTTCTTTCTTCCCCAGAAAGAGGTCAGCCGGATCGTCATCGGCCATGAAGTGGAAGTCACTGCAGACGCCTACCCGGAGCAGGTATTCAAAGGCGTCATTACGGCCATCGATCCAAAAGTGGACACCAGCACCCGCAATGTGAGGATCAGGGCGACAATCCGCAATCCCAAACAACAGCTCCTGCCGGGCATGTTTGCCACCACCCGGATTGACACAGGTAAACCGGGGCGCTTTATAACTCTACCCCAGACAGCCGTTGTTTTTAATCCCTATGGAAACGTCGTCTACTTGGCGGTAGAAAAGGGCAAGACTCCCGATGGGAAACCTAATCTGATGGCCAGGCAGCGCTTTATCAAGACCGGCGCAACACGGGGCGACCAGATTGCCGTACTGGAGGGGCTTAAAGAGGGAGATCTTGTGATTACCTCCGGACAGATCAAACTGAGGAACGGCACACCGATTATGATCAACAATAAGATTCAGCCGTCCAATGATGCGACACCAACTCCCATAGACAACTAAACGGGGCTTATCCATGAATTTCACCGACATCTTCATTCGCCGACCCGTCCTGGCCAGTGTTGTGAGTCTGTTGATCCTTGCTCTGGGTATACGTTCTCTGGACCTTTTACCGATCCGGCAGTATCCGCGGACGGAAAACGCCGTGGTGACAGTCAGCACAACCTACACGGGAGCCGATGCCGCCACCGTCGCCGGTTTCATCACCACCCCCCTGGAAAACTCCATCGCCCAGGCCAACGGTATCGATTAC
>Ga0116154_10002881_pt1 | contig 12630 bp, 8 predicted proteins | sample AD_UKC030_MetaG_FD_89898 | JGI IMG/M metagenome (GOLD analysis project Ga0116154, IMG submission 89898) | Active sludge microbial communities of municipal wastewater-treating anaerobic digesters from USA - AD_UKC030_MetaG | ecosystem: Engineered > Bioreactor > Anaerobic > Digestate | place: USA...
CAGGTCCGGGGACGTCGGCGGGAGGAGGCTCGTCTGGTCTTCGCCTCCCGAGGTCGGGTGTTGCTCCGTCGGACGGACGGCGGCGACCGTCGCGTACCTCCCGAGGCGATTCCCCGCCGAGCCGAAGAGGAGCTCCTTCCGACCGTCTCCGTCCACGTCGACGGCTCCCAGGAAGCGGGAGTGGCTGCTCTCGGCCAGCAGGAACCGGGAGGTCCCCGTCTCCGGGTCGACGAGGAACGCCGCGGACGGGTAGAGCTCGGGATGGATCAGGGTGAGGACGAGCTCCTCCCCGTCGAGCCCGTCCGTGTCGATCGGCTCGAGCGCCCCGAACACCCAGCGCTCGGGGAAGTCCCACCAACCGAGCGGGCCAGGAACCGCGACTCGGATCTCCTTCCGAAGGGCGCCCGACGCGGGCTCGAGGAGCGCGATCGTCGCGCCGACCTCGCGCTCGCCCGACGCGACCGCGAGAACCGCGGCGATCCCCGCCTTCCCACCGGGCCTTCGAAACGTCCGGGCGGCCGACCCGTTCGGCAGGTCGGGCCGTTCCCAGAGCGCACGTCCCGAGCCGTCGAGCGCCACGACGCCGCGGCCGTTCGCGTGCGGGCCGAAGCGGACCGCCTCAGGTCTCCGAAGCCGCGCGCCCGCCAGGGCCGCGGCCGCCAGGACGAGGACGACGCCGATCGCGGCGAGCGCGCCCAGGACGGCCCGGCGTCGTCTCCGGCTCTTCACCGGGAGCTTGGTCGACCTTCGCCCCCGGAGGTCGGCGAGCGCCGCCTCGGCCGTGGCGTACCGATCCTCCGGCTCCTTGGCGAGGAGTCGCCCGACGAAGGCCTCCAGCCACGTCGGCATCTCGGGCCGGGCGGAGCGGAGGCGCGGCGCCGGATCCCTCACGTGCGCGAGCGCGGTGCCGACGGCCGAGTCGCGGCGGAAGGGGACGGCCCCGGTCAGCATCTCGAAGAGCGTGACGCCGAAGGAATAGAGGTCGCTCCGGCCGTCCAGCTCGCGGCCGAGAGCCTGCTCGGGCGAGAGGTAATCGATGGTGCCGACGACGGCGTCCATCGACGTCGCACGCGTCTCGGCGGCCTCGAGCCGGCGCGCCAGGCCGAAGTCGGCGAGCTTCACGGAGCCGTCTATGGCGAGGAGGACGTTCCCCGGCTTCACGTCGCGGTGGACGATGCCGAGACCGTGGAGGACGGCGAGCCCCTCGAGGATCTCGCCGGCGACGCGAAGCGCCTCCTCGACCGGGATCGGGCCTTCCTCGAGCCGGTCCTTCAGCGAGCCGCCGGGGACGTCCTCCATCGTCAGGAAGACCGACTCCCCCGAGGCGTCGATGTCGTAGACGCGGACGAGGCGCGGGCTCGCGGCCTGCCTCGCGATCGCGACCTCCCTCTTCATCCGGAGAAGCGCCGCGGGGCTCGTCCGGTCGGCGCGCAGGACCTTCAGCGCGACGGTCTGCTTCAGCTCGCGGTCGAATGCCGAGTAGACGACGGCCGATCCGCCGACGCCGCGCACCGCGCCGATCTCGAACCGGGCGCCGAGCGCGGTCCCCGGGGCGAAAAGGCGCACCTCGTGCCCCTCGGCACCGCGGTCCGAGCGCAATCCGGCCTCGATCGTCCCGGTGCCGTCGTCCAGGAGGCCTCCGCAGCGAGCCATTCTACGGCGCGACCCGGCCGCTCGTCGGCGTCGCGTACGATCCGCCCGCACCTCGACGGGACAGGAGACGGATCGATGCTCAGCGGAAAGCGGATCGCCATCATCGGCTCGGGGACCATGGGACGCGCGCTGGCAGGAGGGCTCCTCCGCTCGGGCAAGGTCGAGGCAGGCCAGCTCGCCTGCACGGCCCGGACCCGCCCGACGGCCGAGAAGCTCGCCGCGGAGCTCGGCCTCGCCTGCACGACCGACAACGCCGAGGCGGCCCGCGGCGCCGACGTCCTCGTCCTCTGCCTGAAGCCGAGGGACGTCCTCAGGGCGTGCGAAGCCCTCGGCGCAAAGGGGGCGGTCGCGCACGCCCCGCTCGTCGTCTCGATCGCGGCGGGCGTCTCGACGGCCGCTCTGCAGGAGGCGCTCGGCGAGGGGATCCCGGTCGTCCGGGCGATGCCGAACACGCCCTGCTTCATCGGGAAGGGGATGACGGTCGTCTCGAAGGGGGTCCACGCGACGGAAGCCCACTCCGCGGTCGCCCTCGAGATCTTCTCGACGATGGGGCGGACGATGGAGCTCGAGGAGAAGCACATGGACACCGTGACCGCCCTCTCGGCAAGCGGCCCGGCGTTCCTCTACGTCGTCCTCGAGTCGCTCGCGGACGGCGGCGTCATGCGCGGCCTTCCCCGCGCTGCCGCCATCGAGCTCGCCGCGCAGGCGGCCCTCGGCGCGGCGGAGATGGTCCTCCAGACGGGGCGCCACCCGGCGGCGCTGAAGGACGACGTGACGACCCCCGCCGGCTGCACGATCGCCGGCATCCTGGCGATGGAGGACGGCCGGATCCGCTCCGTCCTCGCGCGCGGGATCGAGACCGCCGCGCGCGCCGCCGGGGAGCTCGGGAAGTGAACGAGCTCCGCATCGCCCCGGCCCTTCTCCTCGCCGCTCTCGTCGCCCCCGCCGGCCCCGCCCCCGCCGCGCCCGCGAAGCCCCCGAAGGCGACTCCCGCCGCCGCGGCCCCGGCGCTCCCCGCGACGCCCCCGGCGGCGCAGCTCGCCGCGCTGAAGGCGCGCCCGATCGGCCCGGCGGTCATGGGGGGCCGCGTCGTCTCCATCGCCGTCGACCCGGAGGACCCGGCCACCTTCTACCTCGGCCACGCGACGGGCGGGCTCTGGAAGACGACGAACGGCGGGACGACCTTCTCGCCCCTCATGAAGGACGCGAAGGTCTTCTCGATCGGCGCCGTGGCGGTCGCCCCGTCCGACCCGCGCGTCCTCTGGGTGGGGACGGGCGAAGCGACAGACCGCAACAGCGCGGGCTTCGGAAGCGGCGTCTTCCGCTCGACGGACGGAGGCGCCACGTGGACGCACGCCGGCCTCGCGTCGAGCCGCGCGATCGCGCGGATCCGCGTCCACCCCGGCAAGCCCGAGGTCGCCTTCGTCGCTGCGTCCGGCGACCTCTGGACGAAGGGGGGCGAGCGCGGCCTCTTCCGGACGACGGACGGCGGGAAGAGCTGGACGAAGGTCCTCTCGGCCGCCGCGCCCGACGACGCGGACACCGGCTGCGTCGACGTCGTCCTCTCCCCCGCCGACCCCGACCTCGTCTACGCCGCGCTCTACGCCCGGCGGCGGACGCCCTGGTCGTTCACGTACGGCCCCTCGCTCACCGGGGGACGCGACGCAGGCGGGATCTTCCGGTCGTCCGACGGCGGGGCGACCTGGACGAAGCTGACGAACGGCCTCCCCGAGCAGACGGGGCGGATCGGCCTCGCCGTCACCGCCGCGGACCCGAAGGTCGTCGTCGCGGTCGTCCAGAGCGACGCCGGCGGGACGAGCGGGATCGACGAGATCGAGAGCCGCGCCGGCGGCGTCTTCCGCTCGGAGGACGGCGGCGAGAGCTTCGCGCGCGTTTCGCGGTTCAACCCGCGGCCGTTCTATTTCTCGCAGGTGCGGCTCGACCCGGCGAACGCCCGTCGCGTCTACGTCCTCGGCTACGCGCTCTCCGTCTCCGACGACGGCGGCCGAACGTGGCGCGAGGACCTCTTCGGGAAGGTCCACCCCGACGTCCACGAGCTCGTCGTGACGGGGAGCCCTCTCGCGCCCCGCCCCGCGACGCCGAAGGAGGGCGAGCCGCCCGAGCCGGCGCCCAGGCCGGTCTCTCCGCGCCTCCTCCTCGGGACCGACGGCGGCGCCTACCTGAGCGCCGACGCCGGGGCGGCCTGGGCGCACGTCGACCGGATCCCGTCGGGGCAGTTCTACCGGATCTCGCTCGACGACTCGAGCCCGTACCGGATCTGCGGCGGTCTGCAGGACAACGTGAACTGGGTCGGCCCGAGCCGCACCTTCACGAAGGACGGGATCGTCAACGCCGACTGGATCCAGGTCGGCGGCGGCGACGGCTTCTGGTGCGTCTTCGATCCGTTCGACCGCGACGTCGTCTACGCCGAGTCGCAGGAAGGGTACGTCCACCGGATGCACCTCGGGAGCGGGCAGCTGAAGAGGCTGCGTCCCGAGCCGACGGAGGGTCAGCCCGCCTTCCGCTTCCACTGGAACTCGCCGCTCGTCGGGAGCCGGCACGAGAAGGGGACGATGTTCCTCGCCGGCAACCGCGTCTTCCGCGTGACGGAGAAGGGGGAGCGGTTCACGCCGATCAGCCCCGACCTCTCGACGCAGGAGCTCGCGAAGATGCGTACCGTCGGGAGCGGCGCCGAGAACTTCGGCGTCGTCTACGCCCTCTCGGAGTCACCGCAGCGGGCCGGCCTCCTCTTGGCCGGGACCGACGACGGGAAGGTGTGGGTGACCGAGGACGGAGGGGCGAAGTGGACCGACCTCACCGGCTTCCTCCCCGCCGAGGCGAAGGGGCAGTGGGTCGCGCGCCTCGAGGCGGGGCGGCACGACGAGAAGGTCGCTTACCTCGCCGTCTCGGCCTACCGCGCCGGGAACCACGCCCCGCTCTTCTACCGGACCGCCGACCTCGGCCGGACCTGGACCTCCGTCTCGGGGGACCTCCCGAAGGACGAGCCGGCCGACGTGATCCGCGAGGACCCGAGGAACCCGGACCTCCTCTACGCCGGGACGGAGCACGGCTTCTACGCCTCCCTCGACCGCGGCCGCACCTGGACGAAGCTCGGAGACCTCCCGACGGTCCCGGTCGACGACGTGGCGATCCACGAGCGGGACCGCGACCTCGTCGTCGCGACACACGGACGGAGCCTCTTCGTCCTCGACGACGTGACGGCCCTCCAGGAGCTGACGCCCGAGGTGCGCGGGAAGGCGCTCCACCTCTTCCCGCCGCGCCCGGCCGAGGCGCGGCACCTCCTGCCGGGCTGGGCCGACTGGAACGGCGTCGCGCACTTCCGCGGCGAGAACCCTAAGGAGGGGGCACTCCTGACGTTCTGGCTGAAGGGGCCTTCGGCCGAGCCGGTGAAGGTCGCGGTCACGACGGCCGACGGCCGGCCCGTCGCGAACCTGACGGCGCCCGCCCTCGCCGGCCTCGGGCGCGTCTCGTGGGACCTGAAGCCGACGAGGGACCTGCGGACCGAGTACGGCGGCCTCCCGGCCGACCGGCACGTCGCCCCGGGCGACTACCGCGTGACCGTGACCTGCGGCGAGGCGAAGAGCACGCAGACGCTGACAGTGACCGCGGCGGCCGGCGTCGAGACCCGGTAGGGGCGCGGCGGCGGGGGCGGCCCCCGCGGCGGGGCAGAGAGTGCGGAGGCCTCCCCGGACCTAGAATGCCCGATGGCCCGCGCGCCGCGCGGGCCATCGCGTTTCCGACCGCCCCCACGAGGAGGAGTCATGACCGTCTTCCGAGGCCGCGCCCCCGCCGCCCTGCTCGCGGCGGCCATTCTCGCGGCCCCCCTCTCCGCCCAGGAGCTGAACGTCGTCGAGCGGACCTTGCCGAACGGGATGAAGCTCCTGATGGTCCCGCGGCACGACCAGCCGACGATCTCGTGCGGCTGGCTCGCCCGCGTCGGGAGCGCGAACGAGCGCCCCGGCATCACCGGCCTCGCGCATCTCTTCGAGCACATGATGTTCAAGGGGACGACGACGATCGGAACGCGCGACGCCGCGCGCGACGCCGAGTTGAACCGGGCCCAGGACGAGGTCCAGGCGCAGATCCGCGAGGAGATGACGCTCCTTCGCGAGAAGCAGCGCCGCGGCGAGATCGCCGACATGATGTCGCCCGCCGCTCGCACGCCGCGCCTTCAGGAGCTGCTCTCGAAGTTCGACGCGCTCGTGAAGGAGCAGCGGGCGCTCATCGTCAAGGACGAGATGGACAAGGTCTACCAGGAGAACGGCGCGACGGGGCTCAACGCCTCGACGAGCCAGGACCGGACCTTCTACATCGTCGGCCTCCCGTCGAACAAGCTCGAGCTCTGGATGTGGCTCGAGTCCGACCGGCTCGGCAGCCCCGTCTTCCGCGAGTTCTACAGCGAGCGGAACGTCATCCTCGAGGAGAGGCGTCAGACGCTCGAGTCGCGCCCCGGCGGCCTCGTGAACGAGGCGTTCAACGCGATGACCTGGATGGCCCACCCGTACCACTGGGAGGTCATCGGCTGGCCGAGCGACATCGCCCAGGTGACGCGCGAGCAGGCGAACGAGTTCTTCGCGACCTACTACGCGCCGAACAACCTCACCGCGATCCTCGTCGGCGACCTCGACGTCGAGAAGACGTTCGCCCTCGCGGAGAGGTACTTCGGCCGGATCCCCGCGAACCCGAAGGGGGTCCCGCCCGTCGTCACGCTCGAGCCGGCGCAGCCCGCCGAGCAGCGGATGGTCGCCGAGGTCGAGACGACCCCCTCCGCCGAGGTCGACTACAAGGCCGTCCCGGCCGTCCACGCCGACGCGGCGGCGCTCCAGGTCCTCGGCGTCGTCCTCGGCGGGCCGCCGATGATGGGCCGTCCCGGGATGGGCGGGCCGATGCGGCCCCCGTCGGGCCGGCTCCACAAGGCGCTCGTCCTCGACCAGAAGGCCGCGACGCGCGCCTCGGCGTCGTTCCGCGGGCAGAAGTACGGCGGCCTCTTCTACGTCTCGGCGACGCCCGCTCCCGGCAAGCGCCCCGACGAGGTCGAGCCGCTCCTTTACGCCGAGCTCGACAAGGTCCTGAAGGACGGCGTCACCGACGACGAGCTCGCGCGCGCCAAGAACGCGATCCGCGTCGCCTGGTACTCCCGCCTCGAGAGCAACGCCGGCATCCGCGAGTCGCTCGCGCAGGCCGAGAGCGCGGGCACGTGGCGCGACCTCCTCGGGTCGCAGAAGAAGGTCGAGGCCGTCACGCGCGAGGACGTGCAGCGCGTGGCGAAGAAGTACCTCGTGAAGGAGGGCCGCAACGTCCTCCTGACGACCCGCAAGGGGGGCGGCGAGGGGATGCCGCGCCGGCGTCCCGGCGGCATGCCGCCCGGAGGGATGCCCGGAGGAGCCCCGGCTCTCGCTCCCGCCCCGGCCCCCGCGCCCGCTTCCGCCCCGACCCCGGAGGTGAAGGGATGAACCGCCTCGCGAAGAACGCCGCGCTCCTCGCCGCCTTCGCGGCGACGACCGCCCTCGGGCAGGCCATCCCCGACCGCCCCGAGAAGCTGACCTACCCCGCGATCTCGTGGGAGGTCCCGAAGGCGAAGGACGCGAAGGTCGTCCTGAAGAACAAGGTCCCGGCGTACCTCGTCGCCGACCCGTCCGGCGTCCCGCTCGTCCGGGTCAGCGTCTGGTGGCGCGGCGGCGCCTACCTCGACCCCGCCGGCAAGGAGGGGCTCGCGAGCCTCTTCGGCTCCCAGCTCGCCGTCGGCGGGACGCAGAAGACCGACGCCGCGAAGCTCGAGGACCGCCTCGAGGCGCTCGCCGCGAGCCTCTCGTCGAGCTGCGGGCCGACGAGCGGAGGCATCCACATCAGGGTCCAGGAGAAGGACCTCGCCGAGGGGCTCGCTCTCCTGATGCAGGCCCTCACGCAGCCCGCCTTCGCGCAGGACCGGCTCGACCTCGCGAAGAAGAACGCCCGCCAGGGGCTCGAGCGGCGGAACGACGCCGTCACCTCGATCGCACAGCTCCAGATGCCGGCCCTGCTCTTCGGCGAGGGGTTCTTCGCGACGGAGCGGACGACGGCCGCGAGCCTCGACGCGATCACGCGCGAGGACCTCCTCGCCCTCCACGCCTCGCTCCTCCACCCCGCCAACCTCGTCGTCGAGGTCTCCGGGAAGCTCGAGAGGAGGGCGATGACCGACCTCCTGAACCGCACCGTCGGCGCGATCAAGGCTGGCCCGGCGGCGAAGCCGAGCCCGAAGGTCCCGCTGCCCGAGTTCGCTCGCAAGCCCGGTCTCTACGTCACCGACAAGGACGCCCCGCAGGCGATGCTCCAGTGGGCCTTCCCCGGGATGCGCCGCTCCGACCCCGACTGGTACCCGGCGATGGTCATGAACCACGTCCTCGGCGGCGGCGGCTTCGCGGCGCGCCTCATGAAGAAGATCCGCTCCGACGAGGGGCTCACCTACGGCGTGAGGACGCAGCTCGGCGAGGGGCCGTACTGGCGCGGCGACCTGACCGGGGGCCTTCAGACGAAGAATGCCACCGTGGCCTACGCCCTCCGCCTCGCGCTCGCCGAGATGCAGCGGCTCAAGGACGAGCCGCTCACGGAAGCCGAGCTCGCCTCGATCAAGGACGGCCTCGTCGAAGCGTTCCCCGCGCAGTGGGGAAGCCGCCAGGCCGTCGCGAACCGCTTCGCCGACGAGAACCTGAACGGCTGGCCCGAAGACTGGTGGCTCGACTACCGCGAGAAGGTGAAGGCCGTGACCGCCGCCGACGTCCAGAAGGCGGCGAGGAAGCTCCTCGACTTCGAGAAGATGGTCGTCCTTGCGGTCGGCAAGGCCTCCGAGATCGAGGCGGGCGACGCCGACCACCCGGGCGCGCTGAAGGACGCCGCGAAGCTCCCGCTCGCGCGCCTCCCGCTCCGCGACCCGCTCACGCTGAAGCCGATTCCCTGACCTCTGTCTTCGCCCGGCCGCCGCTGCCGGCGGCCGGGCGAGGCTTCGGGGCCGCGCGGAGGGTGACCGTGAAGGTCGTCCCCTCTCCCTCGGCCGTCCGCAGCGAGATCGACCCGCCCATCCTCTCGCACAGCTCCTTCGAGATCGCCAGACCCAGGCCCGAGCCTCCGTGCGCGGCGGCGACGGCCGCGCTCGCCTGCTGGAACGGGCGGAACAGACGCTCCACCACCCCCGGGGCCATCCCCGGACCGGTGTCGCTGACGTGGAGGAGGACGGAGCCGTTCGCCTCCGTCGCTCCGAGCGTGACGAGGCCGTCGCGGGTGAACTTCGCGGCGTTCCCGACGAGGTTCAGGAGGACCTGCCGGAGACGCGTCTCGTCGGCGAGGACCCAGGTCGGCCCCTCGGTCGTCAGGAGGACCCGGTTCCCTCCCCGCCTCACGATCGGGAGCGACGCGGCCGCGATCCCCTCGAGGACCCGTGTCGCGTCGATCGTCTCGACCCTCAGGGCCAGGCTCCCGTGCTCGAGCCGGGCGAGGTCGAGCACCTCGTCGAGGAGCGTGAGCTGATGGAGCGCGAGGTCCCTCACGCGCAGGGCGTCGGCGAGGAGCGTTGCATGCCCCGGCGCCTCGAGCTGGTCGCAGAGGAGCTCGGTGTAGCCGAGGACGCAATTCAGCGGCGTCCGGAGCTCGTGCGCGAGCCAGACGGCGAGCCGCGCCTTCTCGGCCGCGTAGGTCTTCGCGACGTCGCACGAGTCGCAGCGCGGTGTGGTCGGGAGGGCCGCCCCGCTCGCGGCCGCACGCCCAGCCGCGGGCCCCTTCTCCCATCTCCTCCGCTCGCCGCCTGGAGAGCGATCCGCCGTATCGACCTCCCGTCGCGCCGCTCCGGCCCGCCGCACGTCCCGTCTCCGTAAAGTCGGTCCGACTATGCCGCTCCCTCCTGCACTGCGGCATCCCCCGAACGGGTGAGGCGCCCGCCGGCGACCCGAAACCTTCTTCTTGACGCCGCGTATTTCACGGTGATATCACTTCGGTAGCAGCCGACAGGAGGTCGCGCCATGAAACCGAACACCCTGAGCGTCAACCGGGAAGTTCCGGCGACGGTCCACAACGGGTGGCCGATGCTCGTCTTCGCCCTTCTCCTCCTCGCCGCGGACATCGGCCTCTTCGTCTGGTCGATCGCCGCGGGCGTGCAGGCGAAGGGGGACCCCTATGTCCTCCCCTTCGTCGTCTCCCTGCTGGGACTCCCCGCCTGGATCGTCTTCGTCACCGGCTTCTTCACGCTCCAGCCGAACGAGGCCCGGGTCCTCGTCCTCTTCGGCGCGTACAAGGGGACCGTCCGGGAGGCCGGCTTCCACTGGGGGAACCCGTTCTACTCGAACGGGTCCGGCGCGGCGGCCGCCGCGGCGGCCGCCGCCGCCTCCGCCGAGGGGCACGGCGCGAAGCCGGCGGCCCTCGCCGCCCAGGCCGCGCAGGCCGCCGGCCGGCGCTCCTCGAAGCGGAACCGGATCTCCCTGCGCGCCCGGACGCTGAACGGCCAGCGGCTGAAGGTGAACGACAAGGGGGGCAACCCGATCGAGATCGCCGCCGTCGTCATCTGGCGCGTGCAGGACACCGCCATGGCGATGTTCGACGTGGACGACTACGAGCAGTACGTCGAGACCCAGAGCGAGTCGGCCCTCCGCCACATCGCGAGCCTCTACGGCTACGACCACGGCGAGGAGGACGAGATCACCCTCCGCTCGAACGTCGAGGAGGTCTCGGCCGCGCTCAAGAAGGAGCTGCACGAGCGGCTCGCGAAGGCGGGCGTCGTCGTGGAGGAGGCGCGTCTCACCCACCTCGCCTACGCCCCCGAGATCGCCCAGGCGATGCTCCGCCGCCAGCAGGCGGAGGCGGTCATCGCCGCCCGCCAGAAGATCGTCCACGGCGCCGTCTCGATGGTCGACATGGCGCTCAAGGAGCTCGCGGAGAAGCACGTGGTGACGCTCGACGACGAGCGGAAGGCCGCGATGGTCAGCAACCTGATGGTCGTCCTCTGCGGCGACTCCGAGGTCCACCCGGTCGTCAACGCCGGGACCCTCTATGGCTGAGGAGTGATGCCGAGCCGCCCCGCCGCCCCGCCGCCCCCCGGGGAGTCCCGCAAGGCCTTCCTCCTCCGGGTCGACCCCGCCCTCTTCGCCGAGATCGAGAGGTGGGCGGCGGACGAGCTCCGGAGCGTGAACGGCCAGGTCGAGTACCTCCTGCGGGAGGCGGTGAAGGCGCGGCGGCGCGGCTCGGGCCGGAATCCCCGGCCCGGACCGGCCGGCACGGCCGGGGCGTGACTTCCGGGGGCGAAAGGAGACAATGGGGCGCCGCGTGCCGCCGGGCCTTTCGCCCCCGGCTCCCGGCTTCGGGAGGGGTGGAATGACGACCGAGAAACGCCGGCAGGCCGTCCTTCTGATGGCGGAGGACAACGACGACGACTTCCTCCTGGCGCGGAGCGCCCTCGAGGAGGCGCGCCTGCTGAACGACCTGCGAAGGGTGCACGACGGCGTCGAGCTGCTCGACTACCTCCGGCGCCGTCCGCCGTTCGAGGACCCGGAGGCGAATCCCCTTCCGGCCCTCATCCTCCTCGACCTGAACATGCCGAAGATCGACGGCCGGGAGGCGCTCTCCCAGATCCGGAACGACCCGGCGCTCTGCCACATCCCGGTCGTCGTCCTGACGTCGTCCACCGCGCCGGAGGACGTCCAGCAGGCCTATCGCCTCGGAGTCAATTCCTACATCGCCAAGCCGGTGACGTTCGCCGGCCTCGTCGCCTCGCTCCGGATCCTCGGCCTCTACTGGTTCGAGCTCGTCGTCCGGCCGGAGTGACCTGCCGCGTGAGCTCGGACGCCCCGCTCCCCCGCATCCTCGTCGTCGACGCCGACGCCGACGAGGCGCTCCTCGTCGAGGGATACCTCCGCGAGGGGCTCGGGGGGGCCGAGCTCCCGGTGAGTCGGGCGCTGTCGGCCGCCGACGCCAGGACCGCGCTCGCCGCGGACCCGCCCGACGTCCTCCTCCTCGACGTCCGCGCGCACGACGCGGAGGCGTTCGCCCTCCTCGAGGAGATGAAGGTCGCCGGGAGCCCGGTCCCGACGATCGTCCTGACCGGCCGCTCGAACGCCGAGGCGGCCCTCCACGCGCACCGGCTCGGCGCGGCCGAGGTCCTCGTGAAGCCGAGCCTGACCCCCGCGAGCCTGGCCGCCACGGTCCGGTTCGCGACCCAGCTCGAGGAGTCGCGGCGGAAGGAGGCCGAGACGGAGCGGGCTCTGCGCCGGGCCGAGCGCCAGGCGGAGGCTCTCGTCGCTTCGTCCCTCGACATCGTCTCGATCCTCGACCGCGAGGGACGCATCCTCTTCACGAGCCCGTCGACGGAGAAGCTCCTCGGCCACCGCGTCGAGACGCTCGTCACCCGCAACGTCGTCGAGATCGTCTGTCCCGAGGACGTCGAGGCGGTCCGCGCGGCCCTCAAGCGATGCCTCGAGAGCCCGGGAACGACCGTCTCCGTCGAGTTCGGCGTGCGCCGCGCCGACGGCGCGATCCGGCTGCTCGAAGCCCTCACGACGAACCTCCTCGACGACCCCGGGGTCCTCGGGCTCGTCGTCAACTCCCGTGACGTCACGGAGCGCCACCGCTCGGAGGACACCCTGCGGCGCCTCGAGGCGGCCGTCGAGCAGTCGGCCAGCATCATCTTCCTGACGGACGCCGGAGGGACGATCACCTACGTCAACCCCGCTTTCACGCGGACCTACGGCTACACGCGCGAGGAGGCGATCGGCTCCACTCCGCGGCTCCTCCGGAGCGGGCGGCACGACGCCGCGTTCTACGCGGAGATGTGGGCGACCCTCGCGGCCGGGAGCACGGTCAAGACGGAGGTCTGGAACCGGGCGCGGGACGGCCGCCTCGTCATCGCGCGCGCCTCGATCGCCCCGATCCGGGACCGGCGGGGAACGGTCACCGGCTACCTGGCGGTCCAGGACGACGTCACCGAGCGGAACGTCATGA
>Ga0116154_10002883_pt1 | contig 12628 bp, 8 predicted proteins | sample AD_UKC030_MetaG_FD_89898 | JGI IMG/M metagenome (GOLD analysis project Ga0116154, IMG submission 89898) | Active sludge microbial communities of municipal wastewater-treating anaerobic digesters from USA - AD_UKC030_MetaG | ecosystem: Engineered > Bioreactor > Anaerobic > Digestate | place: USA...
CTGCCGGCAGATCTCCTTAACCGCCGTCCCCGCATCCACCTGCTTGACCGCATAGATGATCTGCTCTTCCGTGTATCTTTTCCCGCTCATCTCCCGCCTCCCTTTCCGGGCCGCCAGAAGGGGAGCATACTAAAGATCGCCCTGTCCAGTTTTTGGGGAGGACGTCACCATGTCCAAGCGCCGAAAGCTGTACCACGCCTTTTTGCGGCCTTCAGGTCCAAGGGGGTGTATCCAAAGGATGGAATGGCTTGGATGGCTTCCTAGGCGGAAAAAAGCCTATTGGAGCCACGCCACCCACAGCGCAGCATCCTTACAGCTACGGCGTGGAAGGAGCTTTGAAAATTCCATGGCGTCGAGACTCGTAGAGCTACCTCTGGCCCCTACCCCTGCACACGGCCGCAAAAAACATTTTGGCCCCAAATTCGGCCACATGGCTTTTTTGACAAAAAAACAGCCCTGTCGGCGGGACACGGCTCCAAGCGGCTCAACAGCAAGAATAACCCTGTTAAATAAGGCTGGAATGAGAGGTGGGGAAAATGAAGCTGGTGGCCAGAGTCGGGATCGAACCGACGACACACGGATTTTCAGTCTAACCCGGCCGCCATCAATATGTTACACAATCCCTATCGCAAATTCTGCACGAACCGAAGCATCAGCAGAACAGAAAACCTTCATTTTTCTTAGGCATTTCGCTTATTTGCGCCCTCAAGCATGCTCCTGCCCCTCTTTATAAGGAGTAGCAAACCGCTTTCTTTCTGCAACCTTCTTCTTGACCGAATCATGCACGAAAATGCACAGGAATGCAAAGGACGTTAAAATATTGGCCTCGCAGACCGGCCCCGTAAAGTAAGAGGGCAGAGCTGAGTTCGACTGCCGTCGTCAACCATCCTTCCGGCACAGTGGCCTATTTCACTGGCTTATTCATTAGGACGAAACCACGAAAAGGGCCGACCCGAGCATCATTTCTTTCGCATGAGGATAAATTGGGATTGTTGTTTGAGGGGGGAGGAACGATGGGCATCTCCTTTCCAGCACGGGATGAACACCAGATGGCCCCTCAGTGCTTCATTCTTCGGTGAAGGAAAACCTGATAAATTAAGAGGCCCGCTAGCAAAACGAGGTGGGCCCCAGAGACGCGCCCCAATGCCGGTGGCCCCGGCATGAGTGTAGCCAGAGGAACAGCCACTGCAAGAATCCCGTAGAGACAAAATGCCTTGCCGATTGCTTCCGCAGCCGGCCACACTTCGCCCTGCCAGTCCTTACGAATACGACGAATCGCATCGGCCACCGTGCACGAACAAACACCGATAAACAGGGTCGCAGATCCAAAACTGAAGAGGCAAAGCGCTGCAAGTGCAGACAGGTGCATGAGCCCTACCATAATCGTATCGTCTTTCGCTGCGAGTAGTTCCGCCCCAAGCCGAAAGGTCGCCGTCTTGCTGAAGAAGAACATCAACGCGTTAGCTAGAAGCAATGTAATTGTGGGGATAGCTGGGCGAGCCGTTGACACTCGCTGTTCTAGTTACATACTTGGACCAAATCGCCCGGCATGTGTTATAGTCCACCGACTTTCATGGCTCTGTTATGGCGGATGGGATCTCCTTTCTGTCCCCTCTGAAATCAGCCTCTTTGCCCGATCAGTCCTTCCCTTGCACTTGGAAACATCCTCCTACTCACCTGCCGGACTTTTCACCAAAAGACGAAGAAAGTACTGAAAATAGCACGCTTGAAATCCTCCCCACATTTTGTCATAGTATATTATGTCTACTGTGACGCCCAAATGAAAGCAACATGTTGTAGCGAGAATAGACAAAAGCGCAGCTGTCTTTTTATTGTCTCCGGTTGAACGTTTCGATGGAGTGCAAACATGAAGTATGTGGCCCTGCTTCTTCATATGTATCAGCCCCCTATTCAGCGGCCTGAAATTGTCGACCAAGTCGTCCAAGACACCTATGACCCACTGAGTCGCCAGCTTGCGGAATTTCCAACTCTCAAGTTGAGCGCCAACATTAATTTCAGCCTAATCAGACATCTTCATTCTCTTGCGCCAGACACCCTCAATCGAATTCGCGATTGTTATGAATCCGGAGCTCTCGAAATCACATCGAGCGGCGCTTACCACCCAATATTTCCCCTAATCAGCGAAGTTGAGGTTGAACGCCAACTGCGCAAGAATGATGAGGGAATGCGTCAGTTCTTCTCATCCCGCTTTGCCCCGGAGGGGGTTTTCCCCCCTGAACTGGCCTACCATGACAACCTGCCAGACCTGTTTCGAAGACTTGGGTATCGCTGGACATTAGCAGATGACGGGACCATGTCCTACTATGGCATAGATGTTCCATATGACGATATTTACACTTCTCATGGGATTCCCGTGTTTCTGCGAAGCAACCACTGGTCAAATAAACTCGCAGACGCACAATATGTTTGGAGACACGGAAAGGACTTTGTTGAGGAACTGGCAAGGGGCATGAAGTCATGGATTGGAGAGAGGGACGGGTATATCGTTATAGCACTTGACGGCGAGACATTCGGCCATCACCGGCGATCTCTTAACGAGTCGTTTCTTCGCGAAATGTTCGAGGCGTTTCACAACTGCGATCTTAGACTTGCTCATCTATCCGAGCTGTCCCGTATTTTCCCCCATAGACCGCAGTTTTTACCACCGTCATCGTGGTCAACCGACCTCGCTGGAGTCATAAACCGCGACTACTTCTCGTGGTGGAAAAGCCCTCAGAACCGTGTTCATACCTTACAATGGGAACTAACGGACTACGTCGCCGCAAAGGTCAACGATTTGGCCGCCCATGAGGAGCTTCGGGACGAGATGGATCAGGCACTTTACTCATGCCAATACTGGTGGGCATCCTTCTGGAGGTTCAACGCCGACGAGGTATGTAAGGGAGTGTTCAATCTCATGAGGATCCTTCACCATGTTGCCGAGATTCATGGGGACCGATATGATGAACTCGCAGAGGGAGAGCGTATTTGCAGGGAACTCATCACGGAGATCGAACTGGAGCACAACAGGCGTCAGCATGAGCAGCAATCCTAAAGCCTACGTATGTTTCGTGCTGGATTTCTATCAGCCAACCACGCAGACAACTAATGTGGCGAAGAAGATCGTCGAGGAAGCCTATTTCCCAATTCTTCGACTTATTAACACTTCTGACCATGGCCGTTTCACAATTTCCATTACTCAATCTCTTTTTCAAGTCCTGCACCGTATCGGCTATGAGGAAGAAGTGCGGCAGCTGCTGCGGCAGGCATTGGATAATGAACGACTCGATTTAGCGCACTCCGGAGCGTATCATTCAGTGCTTCCCCTGCTGCCCATCGATGAGGTGCGCCGCCAGATCGAACTTGACCTGGCCTTCAAGAAAGAGCAGCTTGCAATTGACTCTCGCGCTGGTTTTTTTCTGCCTGAGCTCTGCTATGACGACAAACTGCTTCCCCTAATTCAAGAGATGGGCTTCAAATGGACACTGGTAGACGACCAACTTGCCGGCCTATACGGCATAACGGTACCCACCAGCAACATCTATCATGTCAATGGATTGAGCGTGTTTATGAGGAGTTCTTTGTGGAGCAATGCATTGACTTCAAAGCACTGGAGTGGGTTGGCGTTTGTGAGACATCTGGAACGCCACGCAGAGCAGCTGGGACGGGATTCTTATACTATTGTTTCACTTTCAGCGGAGACATTTGGTCACCATATGCCTTGGTACCACGAAACATTCCTGAAAGATATGTTGTTTGCGGCGACGAATAGCGTATCGGTCGAATTGTGTGCTGTTTCCGACCTACTGAACAAACATAAGATCCGTCAAACCGGAACACCTGTCAGGGAGGCGGGAAAAACGGGGCGCTTCACCTGTACTTGGTTCCCGCCTTCTTCATGGGCGACCAGCGCGGATGATGATCGACGAGGCGACTCCTATCCACACTGGCGATCCCGCGGCAATCCCATCCATGACTACCTCTGGCAGCTCACCGAGCTGATCTTGGATTCATGCCGCGGCATGGACTTCGGCGAGCCCCGCAATGCCGCTCTTCGCAACCTGCTCGATCAATCGTTCTATTCATGTCAGTATTACTGGGCCTCTATTTGGTTCTGGAATCCCGAACTCGTATATCTAGGCATCGATCTACAAATGAGAGCTCTCTATAAGTGCGCCCGCCTCACCGGGAATTTAGATGCACTTGCACAAGGAGAGAGAATTTACAGGAACTTAATGAGGAATATCCACGTCCGACAGGTCGAGGAAAAGGGCAAGAGGCGTTCATGAAGTCGCTCTTCCAGGAGGGTAAAGAACTATTTGCACAGAAAAGCTACCTCGCGTCGCTCACTAAGATGCTGGAGATCAGGCACAGGCATCTGGATTACTGCGGGGCATGGCAGTTCAACGGCGATATTGCTCTCATGCAGCTTCGCGACGTGAATACGGATGGACGGCAGGAATTGGGCGTGTGTACTAGCATGGGAGAGTTTCATGTGTGCTTTCCTGACCGGGACATTAATCCCTTCAATACTGATAGAATCGTTCATTGTTCCGCGTTTTGTTTCACCGGCGAACGCAAAGATGACGACCGCTTCCTATTCCTGACTGACTCACAAACAGACAAGAATGTCATATGGAGCTATAAGATTCTTAGACAGGGCGATGGCATCATCCTTACCAACCCTCGCAACATGTTCCCTGTAGCCCCGCCGGGACGCGTGCTGGATATTGACTTCAAGAACGGACGGATATACTTCTCTACGAGCGACTGCTGGCTGCACGTCTATAACGCTATCCGGCTCACACGGGAGGGAATTCCGCTGTCTGTGAGCACCCCTTTGAAGCGTTTGGTGACAGGCGGGCTGTATGCGGCGCAGAATCCATCTGCGTCTATGCACATGAAGCTAATCGGTATTGGCAATGATGCTACGCTCCATCTATTTGACGTCGAAAGCGCTGATACTAAGGAAATGTCTTTTATTCATAACAGCTCCCCCTTTACCGACTGTTTCGTGACAGATTTCGACAACACCGGCACTGATGATCTCATTGGATGTTCAATGGACGGCATGCTTTCCATCTTCGAATGGGGGACCTTCCACATCAGATACACGCTTAATCTATGCGATGACTTACTTTGTCTAACGTGTCACGATATCGACTACGATGGCGAGCAAGAGATAGTGGTTGGGGGTGCAAGCGGACAAATCTATGTGGTTGGACTTAATGAAAGGCGTGAGCTTGAGACAAAGTGGTCCTATCCCACCGAAAGACCAGTGCTTTCATTGCGCGTAGATACTACCGCTGCGACACACGGGAATCTCTTTGCTGGCCTTGCCGGTGGCAAGGTCTGCAACTTCAGGTACTATAATCCCAAGAATGTGAAGACTGAGATTCACCGAGCATATCAGGGCCTGCGTGATGGTGCGGCAAACCTTCGTGAATTGTTCTCGAAGACAGAAGATCGGAACCTTCTTGAATTCGGTCTACGCGAGTACGCCATACTCCTGCCCCCTCGCGATCTCTTGCCGTTTCTAGAGAGCATTCGAAGCAAGGGGACGGGCGAAGCAAGGATTTGTCTTGCCTCGGAACTTGCGACACTTTTAGCAAGGCATCCCCAATACCCGATGTTGGTTCAATTTGCCCTGAGTTTCCTGACGGAGCTGTATTTGTCGGAACCTGATCCGGCGACCGCGCAACATGTGCTCTCGGCTCTGGATCGGATTGCAAATACATCAGCGGTGGAAGCCGGACCCGTATTCGAGCTCTCAGAGCGCCTCAAGAAGGACTTTCACGACAGAAGGTTCCCGAGACGCAACCGCATCAAATCCATCAAGGAGTCTATTTGCAGCGGCACATTCGAATCTGCTCGCGAGGAATTAGCCAAGCTTCAGAAGGATAAGATCAATCTCTTGGGCGAATACCAAATGCCGATAGGGGGACGTATACTGGGGTACTCCAATGCTGGGCGTGTCGCGATTGCGGTCGATGGCGGGAAGCAAATCCAAATGTTAAATGAGGAGAAGTCGGAATTGACCTCATTGGTTAGCTTTCAAGAAACCGCGGCACTCTGCTGCCCGAGCGAAAGGGAATGCACCGCTTATGTTATTTGTCATGGCCCAAAGCTGGCAAGATATCGCGTGGACGGAGATTTGCTGAAGGAAGATACATATGATTTGCCTTTTGTGTGTATTCAGTCATGTCGGTGGAACTCGCAACTGCTCTTCGTTGCTGGTCAGGAGAATGGCGCGCTCGTTGTCGGAGACGAAGGTGCATCGCACCGAATCGGGCGGTTGCCCTCCGCAGCAACGCACATTGCCATGCTTGTCTTCCAGAACGAGCTAAAGGCGTATGCGTTCTGCAAGAACTGCAGGATCTATGATATAGGAAACACTGTGTTGGTCAATGCACCTGTCGCTCAGGAAGACGCCCAACCCGCTGCATCTCGCGAGGTCTTTTCATTCGGCAGATACTTAGATGTCATACGGTTCGCTGCGGTGCGACACGACGACTCATCGTTGTGCCTTGTCGTCCTGCACCGTCACGGTGAGTTCTTGCTGTCACCCGCTAAGGGCACGTGGCAGGCGAAAGAGATATCGCTGAATCGATTAATCACTTGCGGGACCATACTCCAACCCCGGAGTGGTTCGGATTGGTGGGCTATTGCAGGAACACGCAACGAAAGCGTGATTGCGCTTAATGCTAATGGCGAACCCGAGTTTGAGGCTTATCTCCCCTCTACGCCCACATCTCTAACCTCTCGGTGCATGGCCGATAATCGAGAATTTGTCGTCGGCCTAGCCGATGGAGGACTACGAAAGTACGACATCCCCAGCCCGAGCATGCTGTCGCAGTTCCTGTGCGCATGCGACCTATCGGAGGAGTACAAGCGCGACTGGAATACGAAATCACTCCATGAGAAGCTAGTCCTTGCGGTGATTTCTCGGGGGGATTCGGGTATGACGATCGATGAAATCCATGAAGCGCTAGGAGAAGGCGTGCGGTGCCTTGTGAACAAAGACAACGTGCTTCGGACGGTCACACGCCTTGTAGACATTAGACTAGTTGCAAGGCACGGGAAGGGATCTGAGTACCGGTACACCATCCCCGAGATAGCGCTTGCCGAATGGATCTCGACAGAACATTCTCCAATCTCAATCCTCACCGATCACCGCTTAAATATTATGGACATCATCAGCCTCTCTGCTGCTTATCTCATTGACCAAGAGTTTAGAACCAATGGCAAACATGACTGGTGGCTCTATGAGTTCGCCGCCGTTGACCCAGCCAAATGGGCCGATCTCTGCAAGATGTCGAGACTTAGGGCCCAGGCATTTGATCCTACTGCCGCAGATAAAGACCGTGCTGTTGCCGAGTATTTCGAGTTTATGTTTGAGAAGTTCGGGGTGGCTCCATCCCCTCATGCTCCCAGATCACCCAGAATACAACCGGGATTTGCCGTTTTCTCTCTGTGCTTGCCAGGAATCCGATTCCGTGGTTTTGACAACATATGCGTGGTGCTATTCATACAACCGGCGATCAGCAACATAAGCGCCTTGCAGGACTTGCTGATGAACCTGCCCCCCGCATGCAAACAGATTGTGCTACTCATATGCCCAGAAGACATGGATAAGACGCTAATCCGCGAATCCCTTCGTCACGTTACTGACAACTATGTAATACTCGACGAGCGAGAGCATAAAGACTTACTCCTCTCGGCATCGCCTGCACGGAACTTCCGCTCGCACGTCGTCGAGCACGTGCGTATATCCGGGCTGTCTCCTTTCCAGAAGAGCGGGCCCGTTACCGATATGTTCTACGGGAGAAGCAAAGAACGCTCCACCGTCCGAAACGCGATTACACATCGCTCGCCAAAGAACATCGCGATTCTTGGCCCGCGCAAGATCGGCAAGACATCGCTTCTCTGGAGCATTCTTCGCGAATTCGAGAGATCCGCTCTCTGCGCGATTGTCGATTGTTCGAGTACGAGTACCGTCCTGTCACTATATATTGAGATTCTGCGCCGGCTTAACATCATAGATGTCCCCCGCGAAAGGGATGACTTTGTAAGACTTCTGCAGGACTATCGCAAACAGAACAAGCGCCGCAAAATAGTTCTGTTTCTCGATGAGGTAGATCAGATTCTGAAGCTAAAGGATTCTGATGAATTCTTTCTCACACTGCGCGCATTGGTTAACGATGCCAGTGATGCCGAGGTCGATGATGTGAAGATCATTATAGCAGGTTATAAGCTGCTATATTATTCTATGCAGGAGGATAACCACCCGCTTCGCAATCTCTTCGATAAGCTCCCGCTGGCTGATTTGGATAACGAGAGCGCAAGACAAATGATTACAGAATCATTCCATGGTGTCATCGACATTGAGAGCGAAGCGGTTGAGCAGATTCTCTTAGGGACGGGACGATATCCCAACTTCATACAGTGGTGTTGTAGCAGCCTGGTTGAAATGGCGGGCGATAAGTCTGGAAGGGTGATACGCAGGCCCGACGTTGATACTGTGATAGCTAGCAAGGAGTTCCACGACGAGATAGTTAATGCTTACCTGCGGCAGCTGGATGCTAGCACCCGGCTAGTACTCTACCTTCTTGTTTGTCATTACGACGCACCCCTTGGGAGCATCATAGTAGACCGCGAGCGCTTCGATGCCAGTGATCATAGCCAGTTCATGCAGAAACGTGATAAGTATGTAATCAAGAATACATTTGAGGCTTACGATATTCACAGAATCCTGGAGATTCATGGAATCCACGCGGATGAGATGCGTCTCGCCGACGAGATGAACAAGCTGGTATTGGCTTGCATCGTGAAGGAGGCAACGGAGAACCGGTACCAGTTTGTGTTGTCGGACCTCCCTGCGATCCTGAGTCGGCACGAGATTGTTGAGAAGACCGTAGACTTACTGGAGAGAAAAAGCCGAGCATTCAAGCCACAATAGGCGCAAGACGCACTGGCGTTTGCAGGTAATGCGTGCCTGGCAAAGGAATTGCGTGCGTCATGAGCACACTAGCGAGAAATGAGGCCAACTAGAGAATCCTGGCAAAGAAATCGCGATAAGCGGTGCAACTGAAATTGAAGGAGGATCCTTGATGCTGGAGTATGCCTAGCTCTACTAAGCGTTCCCCCGTTTCGCGATCCGTCATTTTCGATGCAAGGAGATTCTTCAGGAATGTCGCAGCAGCGCGCGACTTCTTGACAAGCAAGTGAACGGCGGAGAGGTGGCTTGCAAATGGGCCGTTGGGCAAAGATGCCTCCCGAAGAATTGCGCTGATATCCTCTCCACCGCGAACGCGTAGGGCGGTTTGATGAAGAAGGAATGGCTGTCCGCCGGTTACGCAGAGCAACTCATCCGTCTCGTTATCTGTCGCGCTGAGCCCTGCGTTTTGAAGTAGTGCCAGGCACTGCATCCGATCGAAGTTCATCATGCGTATTCGTGTCCCCATATTCCACGGAGAGGTAGGGCCAATAATGAATTGCTCAGGCGGATGAAGAGAGACGACCAATAGTCTGACATCCGCTCCCATGAGGTACAGGCGGCTAAAAACAGCTCTTAGCTGAACGAAGAACCGCATAAACGTGTCAATGTGCTTCAAATACTCGACTTCGTCGAGAACGAGCAGGGTGCCAGGACTAAATCCACATATGAACTCTTCAAAAGCCTGTTCAGAACCTTTTGGCGATAACAGATATACGTTCGAGACAGGGGCAGCGATGCCGATTTCTTGGGCGATCTTCGTAGCAAGGCGAAACAGCACTTGATCCAAATTGGCTCCGCCAAGCCCCGAGACATCCACGAAAGCGGTCTTCCGTCCTTTTCGAGATGCGTCTGCGATAGCGCGAATCGCCAGGGACGTCTTGCCAATCTGTCGAGGCCCCCAAATCGTACATATTCCGCGACATTCGTTCAAGGCCGTGAGCACATCTCTGTCCGACTTGCGTTCAACGTAAGCAGAGTGTCCTGCCGGGAGGGGGCCTGTCGCATCGCGCATGGAGACGATATTCCTGACGACTTCATATGTCGGCGGCGCGCCACTCCCCACTTGTCGCCTGAATTCCGCCAGTGCAGCAGCATCCATGGGAAATGTCAGCACTGGATCACCCGGCAACAATTTTGACTCGACCCCACTAAGGGGAACTCCCAACTGGCGTATCAATCGGCCGTTATCAACGACGTGTTTTCGCAGGAGCTTTTCAGCACACTCGCGAATCAAGTCATAGTATTGCTGTTCGCTCTCTGGAATCGCATAATGGAAACGGAATTCCCCAGCACCTATCACTTCAATGTTTGCAACATACTGGTGTTTAAGCCAGTGGAATTTGTCCACGGGAGCGAATGCCGCCCAATCTGCCCTCTTATAGTGCTCCTTGTTAGTTCTGGATTCCTCGGCATCAAGGGCATCGCCAACTCGCAAAATATGGGCAAGCAAGAGCAACCTTACCACTTGCCCGGTTATACCACGGTATTCGTTGACGACTTCGGGCGGAATCTCGCCGCAGTGGCCTTTGGAAATAAGCGCAATAGCATTGAACTCCGATTGACGCCCCGTGCAGTCCAATCCCAACTCCGGATAATCCCGTGTGCCTGCTGCACGAATGGCATCGCGAATCATGTGATAGCTGAGTTCGCCATGATGGACACGAACAACATTCAACTGATCAGGAGTCAGGGTCGTTTCATAACGGATGCCGCAGTATTTGCTAAGGAACTCCGAATGGCAGCATTGCATCCCAATATCGTGAAGCCAGACAGCACCTAGGAGTACGAATACTTCCGCATGGGTGAGTGTAAGTGAACACGGAGCAAGCCACTGGTCGATCTTGATTGTGATCGACCGCGAATGCTTGGGGCCGTGTAAGGTGAAGTGCGGATGCTGTGGATACTCCCAGAAGCCTTTACTCCATGATATGATGGCATCGAGATCGCTGGTATACTCGCCAAGAACTAGTGGCATTTGTGCCTCTTTTTACAGATACACTGTCCGCCTCTTAAGATGCTTCCTGATGCGGCAACTCTTGCCCATGATCGTACGTAGATGCTTGTTATCATGATTGCGGAACGCATGAAAGAAGTATTACCTTTATTAAACATAGATCAACACTGAGTCAAGTGAGTCATTCGGTGTCTGTTCACATGTTACGACATTGCCTCGCGCTATCGTTTAGGCAGTGATTTCGCATATCGCACAGGCAGCAATCCAGAAGCAGCTGCTGCTGACGCCGGTATGCCCCCTAAACCGAAACCAGCGGGAACAGCCCCCCAATCGGCACCGTCACAAGAAACCTTCCAAGGGCACCAAGACTTGATATCGCAGCTGGGCTAATTAGGCAATAATAATACAAATAAAATACAAATATGTCCAAGGAATAACGGCTCTGAATATTCCATCGGAGCCGTTTAACAGCCCTGCTTGATCGGAGTTACTTCTTGGCTTCCACAGCGACTTCCGGCTTCGCGGCTTCCTGCTTTACGGCTTTCTTGACCTTCCTCGGCTTCCTAGCCTTGCGCTCTTTCTTCAACGCGTACTTGCCCCGGCCCGTTTTGCGGAACCGCTTGTCCTTGATCAGCGCCTGGTTGACAATAAGCTTGAAGTTGTCGGCGTTGGTCTTGTAGCCGTCCTTCAGCACCTTTTCCGCCGCGTCCGCAATCGCCATCGACTTCTGCCCCTTCAACGCCACCGCCAAGGCATCGCCTAGAGCCATTTTGTTTTTCGGGCGTGACTTGTTGCGGACAACCTTGCCAGCCTTGCGCCCGGGTTTTCGCCCAGGCTTCCTGCCGGGCTTGCGGCCTCGCTTGGCTTTAACCGCGCCACCCAAAGAAGCAATCTGCTCTTCGATTACAGCAAGAGCATTTGCCAGCTTCTTCTGCTTCTTGAGCAAGCGGGGAATTGCGCCTTGCCTACGAGCGAGTTCTGCTTTGAGGGCGTCGAGGTCAACTGCTGCTAATTTGGATGTTCTAGCCATCTGACTTCCTTTCTAGTTTGAATACTAATCTAACAAATCATTAATATCATCAAATGTCAATGAAATAGATTCAGGCAAATATATTCTGCCCTCGAAGCCGCACTTGCATTCTCTGTCTTCCTTGTCGTGTTCTATCCCCAAAAGATTCCTGTCGGGTCCTTTTCGACTACATCCAAGAGGGCCTGTAAGTTCTTGCTCGGCATAACTGGCGGAAAGATGTGCCATTTATGGTTTCGGTCCCTGTAGTAAAGCGTCCACTGGCCCTGTGTCTTGTTGAACCTGAATCGTGCAATACCTATACGAACCCATTTTGACTTGGTCTTGTAATGTGGATATTGCTCAAACAGTGTGACAGTCATTCCGCGAATCAGATAGCCATATCCGATCTTTCCTCGTGCGTGTTCCGGGATGGGCTGGCTGCAATATTTATCGAATATTGCCTCAACTTCTTCCTGGATATGCGATGGAAGTGGCATTGTCTTTTCATCCTTTGGTCTAATGTCCGGGGTGGAGCGGACCCGCACTCTGAAGTTCCCCCCGTTTTTTGGACAGGTGGTTAAGCCAAGATTTTGGCAGAGTCACAGTCCAGAAAAACGGGAGACGGGCCATGGGCCAGAAACGGAAAAAACATTCGGACGAGTTCAAG
>Ga0116154_10002892_pt1 | contig 12606 bp, 15 predicted proteins | sample AD_UKC030_MetaG_FD_89898 | JGI IMG/M metagenome (GOLD analysis project Ga0116154, IMG submission 89898) | Active sludge microbial communities of municipal wastewater-treating anaerobic digesters from USA - AD_UKC030_MetaG | ecosystem: Engineered > Bioreactor > Anaerobic > Digestate | place: USA...
TGCGGGGGCGAGCCGCTCGTCTATCCGCATATTGAAGAGCTTATCGACCGGCTGGTCAAAAAAGGCAAGTACATCTACCTGTGCACGAACGGACTGCTGTTCAGGGACAAGATGCCGCGCCTGAAACCGAGCGAGAACCTCATGGTCAACTTCCATATAGACGGCCTCGAGAAGACCCACGACGCGATAACGGGGCTGAAGGGCGCCTACAATAAGGTCATAGAGGCGATAAAGGCCGCGAAGAAGAAGGGCTACTTCGTCTGCACGAACACTACTATATACAAGCAGACCGATATAAATGAATTGAGGCAGTTATTCAAAACGCTTGACGAGCTGAAAGTGGACGGTTTCCTGATATCCCCCGCCTACGGATACGTGCATGTCGGCGAAGCGTTCTTTTTAAAGAAGAAAGAGCTCGCGGAATATTTCAGGAAGCTCGAGCCCGAATTCAAGAAGTACAATTTCCTCGGTTCCCCGTTATATATTGAGTTCGTGCAGGGCAAGCGCGAGATCGATTGCGCGCCGTGGTCTGTGCCGACTCGCAACCCGTTCGGCTGGCGTTCACCGTGCTACCAGCTTGCCGACAGGCATTTCGCGACATATAAAGAGATGATTGAAAAGACCGACTGGAAAAAATACGGCCCGAAGAGCAGGAACCCCCGCTGCGCGGAATGCGCGGTGCATGCCGGTTTCGAGCCGGCCAGCGTGCTCGAAGGGAAATCGTTCAAGGATATAATGAAGCTCATAGGATGGCAGTTCACTTAGGGCCAAGTCATGAAAGCTCAGGAATTCAGGGAAGGCCTCGAAAAGCTCGGGTATGATTTCTTCACCGGGGTCCCGTGTTCGCTTCTCGGAAGCATTATCGGGGAGCTCGGGGACGGCTATATCCCGTCGGTAAGGGAGGATACCGCTCTCGGGCTCGCGGCCGGCGCGTATCTCGGAGGGAAGAAGCCGTGCGTTCTTATGCAGAACTCGGGCATAGGGTATTCCCTAAATGTACTTACGAGCCTCAACCTCATATACGATATACCGGTTCTGCTCATTATCAGCTTCCGCGGTTTTGAGGGAAAAGATGCGCCGGAGCACATAATAATGGGAAGGCACTGCGTCGAGCTTATGGAGGCCGTAGGGATAAACTCGAAGGTCTGCGGCGGGCCCGATATCGGCGCCGCGCTTGCGGAAGCAGACGCGTTGGCAAAGGAAGGCAAGCCCTTCGCCTTGTTCATAAGAGAGGGGGCCGTATCATGATAATGCGCGACGCGATCGCCGGCCTGCTCTCGGTCGTAAAAGACGAATATATAATCTGCGCGAACGGATTCATTTCGCGCGATACCTTTAACGCAAAAGACAGGCCGCGGAATTTCTATATGCTCGGCTCGATGGGCCAGGCGTCGTCGATAGGACTCGGGCTCGCGCTCGCGGACCCGGATAAAAAGGTCGTAGTGTTCGACGGCGACGGCAACCTTTTGATGAACCTCGGCATACTCGCGATGGTCGCGAAGATATCGCCTAAGAACCTCGTCCACGTCGTCCTCGATAACGAATGTTATGACTCTACCGGCGGCCAGCCGACTGTATCATCCTCGACAGACCTTGCCGAGGCAGCGCGCGGATGCGGGATAAGGAACGTAATGAAGGCAGGCGGGACGGCGGATATTACGGCGGCCTTCAGGGAATGCCTCGACAGGCAGGGCCCGAATTTCCTGCTGGTAAAAGTCGGGCGCGATCCCGCCGGGAAAGCCCCGCGCGTGGATATCGCGCCGCCGCAGATAGCGGGGAGGTTCAAAAAAGCATGAAGAGATATGTGCTTCTCAACCCCGGGCCGGTGAATATAAGGGAGAGCGTAAGGAGGAAGTTGCTCGCGCCTGACATCTGCCACCGCGAGCCCGAGTTCTCCTCGCTGATGGCCGGCTGCGCAAAAAAACTGCTCCGCGCATTTTCGGCGGCATCCTACGAAGCCGTCTTCATAACGGGTTCCGGCACGGCCGCGCTTGAGGCAGCCGTCGCGTCTTCGGTACCGCGCGGCAGGAAGATCCTCGTCATAAATAACGGGATATACGGCGAAAGGATAGCCGTTATCGCCGGCCGCCACGGGATAGGCACCGTAAACATCAGGTCGGATATCACCCGGACGCCGGACCTCGAGGCCGTGGAAAAGAAGCTCCGCGCCGACAGGTCGATCGCGGTAGTCGCGATGGTCCATCATGAGACGTCAACAGGGATATTGAACCCCGTAAACGAAGCCGGAAAACTTTGCAGAAAATACAAAAAACTGTATCTTTTGGATTCGATAAGCGCCATCGGCGGGGAGGACCTCGACCTCAGGAAATGCGGGGTCGATATCTGTATAGGGACTGCCAATAAATGCATAGAAAGCATACCCGGAGTTTCGTTCGTGCTCCTGAAGAAGTCGGCGCTGCCGGAGATCAGGAGGGTCGCGCCGAGGTCGCTTTATTTAGATATCCCCGCGAATCTGGAAGCGCAGAAGGCGGGCTCTCCGTTATTTACTCCCGCGGTGCAGGCTTTCCTCGCGCTCGACGGCGCGCTGGATGAACTGCTCAAGGAAGGCACCGGCAACCGCATAAAGAGATACCGCAAGCTTGCGGGCCGCCTGAGGAAAGCGTTCGACGGCGCGGGGCTCGAATACCTCGTGGACCCGGCTTACCATTCGAATACGATAACGGCTTTGCGTTTGCCCGCCGGCTGTACCTATGAAAAGCTGCACCGGGAATTCAAGTCCAGGGGATTCGTCATATACGCGGGCCAGTCCAGGCTCAGGAAGACGATATTCAGGATAGCCAACATGGGACAGATAACCGGGCGCGATTCCCGCCGGCTCATAAAGGCGGTAAGGAGCATATTCAAGAAATGAAGGCCGTTATACTCGCCGCGGGGATAGGCAACCGCCTGAAACCCCTGACGGACAAGATGCCGAAATCGCTGATAAATATCGGCGGAAGGACCGTGCTCGAGCGCATGCTCGATTCGCTCGTAGACCTCGGCATAACGGACGTGACGATCGTGGTCGGCCACCTGAAGCAGATGATAACAGGCCTGATAGGGAAGGATTACAGGACGGCCGTATGCAAATATATAACCAACCCGGATTACGAGCTCGGCAGCATCCTTTCGCTGTATGCGGCAAGGAACGAGTTCGCCGATGACGACACCCTGATTATGGACGCGGACGTCATATTCGAGCAGAAGGTCCTCGCGAAAATTGCCGATTCGAGGAACGCCAACTGTTTCCTTGTCGACAGGGATTTTAAGGATACCGGAGAGGAGATGAAGGTCGCCTCCCTCGGAGGCAGGGTGGTACAGATAGCGAGGAAGATCACGAGGGAGCATGACAGCACCGGGGAAGGGGTGGGTTTCTGCAAGGTGTCCTCCGCCGACTCGAGAGAGCTCTTAAAGGCCCTCGAAAAGAGGATATGCCTTAACCGCCTCTGCGATTACGAGATGGCGCTCGATGATTTCTGCCAGCGCGCCGGCGCGGGCATAGAGGATGTGACGGGGTTGAAATGGACGGAGATAGATTTCCCTGAAGACGTTAAAAAAGCGCAGGAGATCTCGGGAGGGTTACTATGAAGAGCATCAACAGGGTCTTAAGTGAACCGCTTTCCGGCTTGTTCGTAAAGTCGGGCCTGCACCCGAATTCGATCACCTTGATGAGCGGGGCGGCGGGGCTTATCGCTTTTTTATTCTTCTGCATAGGCAGCAAGATGAGTTTTGTAATCGGCGCGCTCTTCTTCGAGCTGTTCTATGTACTCGATAACTGCGACGGAGAGGTCGCGAGGGCGAAAGGGCTGTCGTCGAAGTTCGGCAGCTGGCTCGACACGATGGTTGATTACATAATCCATGTCATCGCGTTCGGAGGGATAATGCTCGGCGTATACAGGCAGAACGAGAACCCGGTGATATTCATCGCGGGGATAGCCGCCATGATAGGGATATTCCTGTCGTTCTTTGTCGTCATACTCCAAAAGACGAAAAATTACGGGCTTGCGATACACGGCATGCCGAAAGCGCCGGGCGGCGCAGAGAAGCAGTTGAGCGTCTGGGACAAGGTGATCGATGTGCTGTCCGTCGGGGATTTCTCGCTTGTCGTGATATTATTTGCCGTCATAGGCAGGATGGAGACGCTCCTGTGGCTTGCCGCGGTAGGCGCGAACCTTTTCTGTGTCATACTGCTTGCGGTCAACTTCAAATACCTGACCGGCCGTGAATAGATGAAGATATTCAAGAATGCCGTGCTGGCCCTGGCGGCCGCGCTCTTTGTGTGGATAATCCTCAAGTCGGGCCCCGACCTGATACTGGCGCAGATCGTCTCGCTAAACTGGAAGATAGCGGCTGTCATAGCGGCCTACCTTATCGTATATTACTTTGATACGATGGGATGGCGGTGGGCTTTTCGCGGGAAAGTGAAACTTCCGTCGCTATGGCGGTTCTTCCTCGCAAGACAGGCGGGTGAGGCGATAAATTACACTACGCCGACCGCATATATAGGCGGCGAGCCGGTAAAGGCGCTCGTGCTGCGCAAGCGCGACGGCGTCGATATGGTGGACGGGCTCGCGAGCGTCGTGATAGCGAAGACATCGCTGTTCCTTAGCAAAGTCGTCTTCCTGCTGGCGGGCATACTGGTCGCGCTGAAGATATTCAGGTTCAGCGGCATAGTCGCGACCGGGATACTCTGGACCTTCGCGGGGGTTTTTGGATTGCTGGTCCTTTTCCTGTTCCTGCAGAAGAAGGGCCTCTTCATGCTCGGGCTCAAGATGGCGCGAAAGTTCAGGCTCAACGATCCCCTTGAAGGGAAGAGGACGAGCCTCGAAGAAATAGACAGGGTAATCAGCGAATTTTACGCGAAGGAGAGGCCGCGCTTCTTCCTTTCCTTCCTGAATCACCTAATCGGGTGGTTCGCCGGCCTCATCGAGGTGTATCTGATAATGTATTTCCTCGGCGTTCAGGTTGATTGGGCCCGGGCGCTCGTGATAGAGGTTTTCTTTAAGGCAGCGAACTCCGCGTTCTTTTTTGTGCCGGCAGCCCTCGGGGTGCAGGAAGGCGCCGGATACGCGGTGCTCGCCGCGCTCGGTATAGGCGGAGAGATCGGCGTAGCGCTCAGCATAATCAAAAGGATACGTGAGATCGCCTGGGCGGGTTTCGGGCTCGCAGTATACTGGAAGACGCCAAAATGATATTAGTGACAGGGGCTAACGGTTTCATTGGTTCGAGGGTCGTTCGCCAGCTGCTCGGGCAGGGCGAACGGGTGCGGTGTTTTGTCCGCAGGGAGACGAACCTTGTTAACCTCGAGGCCGGCGGCGCGAAGTACGATGTCGAGATGGCCTACGGCGATATACGCGACTACGGCTCGGTCAGGAAAGCCGTGGAGGGCTCAAGGGCCGTATACCATATCGCGGCTTACGCGCACCTGTGGTACCCCGACGTGAAGGCGGTCTATGACATCAACTGGAAGGGATCGAAGAACGTCTTCCAGGCCTGCCTCGAAGAAGGCGTAGAAAAGGTCGTATATACCAACACCGCGGCGATAATGAAGGGCGGCACAAAGAGCAAGCCCGGAAACGAGGATGCGAGCGCCCGGATGACGCTCGCGAAGATGCCCGGCCATTATACCCGTTCGAAATTCCTCGCTTATAACGAGGCGCTGAACTATTCAAGGAACGGCCTGCCGGTCACCATAGTAAGCCCGACAACGCCGGTCGGAAGCGGGGATTACAAGCCGACGCCTCCGGGCAGGATGATAATCGACTACCTTAACGGGAAATTACCGGCTTATATCCCGGCGGTCCTGAATTATATAGATGTAGACGACGCCGCGGCAGGCCATATAGCCGCGGAGAAGACCGGCAGGATAGGGGAGCGTTACATACTCGGCGCGCATAACCTCACGCTCGATGAGCTGTTCGCGATGCTCGAGAAGATAACGGGCGTTCACGCCCCGAAAATAAAACTGCCGGCAGCGCCGTTACTGCCGATCGGGTTCATATGCGGGAAGATATCGGAGAATATAACGCACAAGGAGCCGCCGGTGCCGTGGGAAGGCCTTAGGCTGGCCGCGAGGCCTTTCGCCTTCGACTCATCCAAGGCGGTAAGGGAGCTTGGGCTGCCGCAGGAGAGCATCGAGGCTGCTTTAAGGAAGGCGGTCGAATGGTTCCGTTCGCACGGGTATACGGCTAACACGAAGACCGGAGGAAATAAATGAAGATATTGACGCCGAAAAAGATAGGGTGCTGTTTCGGGGTGAACCGCGCCGTAAAACTGACCGAAGAGGCGCTTTCAAGGAAGGTGCCGGCTTACATAAACGGCGAGCTCGTGCATAACGATACGATAACAAGGAAACTGTCGGAGAAGGGCCTTACAGAAATAAAGAGCATAGACGAGGTCAAGGGAGGCACGCTGATAATCAGGGCGCACGGCATATCCCCCGAGGAGAGGGCAAAAGTCGACGAGAAGAAGGTGGAGATCGTAGACGCTACGTGCCCGATCGTAAGGCAGGCGCAGGTCTCCGCGAAGAGACTTGAGGAAGAGGGCTACCAGGTCATGATCGTCGGCGACAAAGCGCATGCCGAGATTAAGGGCATATTGGGCCACCTGAAGAACGAGGCGCTCGTCGTGTCAAACCATAAAGAGGTAGACCCCGTAAAGCTCAAGAATAAGGTAGGCCTCATATTCCAGACGACGCATTCGATAGAGCTATGCAGGGAGGTCGTGGCGGAGGTCATGAAAGTCGCGCACGAAATAAAGATAATAAATACGATATGCGCGGACATAAGGAAGAGGCAGGAGGACGCAGTAAAGCTCGCCCAGAAGGCGGGGCTCATGATAATCGTAGGCAGCCATCACAGCTCGAACACGATAAAACTCAAGAAACTCTGCATGAAGTATAACGATAACACTATGCAGATAGAGCGCGCGAAAGACCTCGACCCGAAGAAGTTCAGGGGGGTCAAGTCAGTCGGGATAATCGGCGGCGCCTCGACGCCGGACATACTCATAGAGGAAGTCAAGAAACGGCTAAGGAGCATGAACAAAAAATGAACGTTAAGGCGGCCGTCATATTCGCGCTCTACTGGGAATTACGGCCGTTCGCGAAGAGCCTCGGAATAGGATTCTTTGAATCCCTCGCGCCGGTTATCACCGCCGAAGGCGGTGATATCGTCATGGCCCGCAGCGGCATGGGCGCCGAAAGGTCCGAAAAGGCGGCCGCGCGCGTGATAGAGGAATATAAGCCGGACCTGATAATATCGGCCGGCTTCTGCGGAGCTCTCGTCGACGAGCTCAAGATAGGCGACGTGATCGTCTCGGACCTGAAGGACCGCAAGCTGTTCTGTTCGCCGAAACCGCTTTTCACCTGCGAAGAGAAGACGGCGGCGTTCCATAAAGAAGGCGCCATCGTAGTAGATATGGAATCCTCCGGCGTGGCCAAAGCGGCCGCGAAAACCGGGACCAGGTACCTCGCGGTAAAAGCGGTGAGCGACACTTTGCTGGAGGAACTTCCGCGCTCGCTGCTCGGGTTCTTCTCCGTGCCGAGGCTGCTGCGTTTCAGGGACGCCTCTAAAAGAGCTTCGAAGAACCTTTCTGAATTCCTGCTCGAATACATAAAAAAAGGAGAGAACAGATGAAGATAGTCCCGGCCCTCCTGACCGACAAGCCGGCAGACCTGGAGAAGATGATACGGCAATCGGAAGGTTTCTGCGGGCTCGTCCAGGTGGACATAATGGACGGCAAATTCGTGCCTTCAAAGAGCATTTCGGCCGCGGACCTCGCGAAGGTCAGGACAGGGCTCGAGCTCGAGATACATATAATGGTCGAGGACCCGTCTAATTACGTCATACCTTTCAAAGAAGCCGGCGCCGGCAGGATCGTCTTCCACCTCGAGTCGAAGGACGACCCCGCCGAAGTGATAAAGAGCATACGCGCTCATGGCATGCAGGCCGGTATAGCGATAAACCCGGAAACGCCGGTTTCGAAAGCGGAGCCGTATTTCAGGGACATAGACATATTACTCTTCCTGTCGGTCAACCCCGGCTATTACGGGAGCAAGTTCATCCCCGGAGTGTGCGACAAGGCGCGCTCGCTTATCGGGAGGAAGGACAGGCCCGTGATAGCCATGGACGGCGGGCTCAAATCGGATAATATCGTCATGATACGCGACGCCGGCGTGGACCTGGCCTGCGTCGGAAGCGGTATTTTCGGCAAAGGGGATCCCGCTCTGAATTACCGCGCGCTCACGGAGATGCTCGGTTAATTTGTTATAGACAACGTTTTTTTATATGATATAATTTAACCAAGAAGGAGGGTAATATGCGGATATTAATCGTATCGATGTTGTTGATCGCCCTTACATTCACGGTATCAGCCCCCGTACTCGCGGCCGATTCAAGCGGCCTCATCAGGAACGGTCTCGTCGGCGCTGCGACGGGCGCGGTAGCCGCGGGCGCATCCCACGGCAAGGCCGGCAAGGGCGCGCTGATAGGCGCGGGCACCGGTATAGCCGCCAATGTCATAGCGGACGCCATCATACCGAGCGAGAAGAGCGCGCCGGCACCCGCATCTTCCTCATCCGGAGACTCGAACGGTTTCGAGAGGGGATATACCAAAGGATATGAAGCCGGTTACCAGGCGGGTTACCAGGCGGGAGTGAAGGGAAAGTAGGCCAGGCCTTGCCCAAGGCGTAGATATTGACCTTAAAAGAGCCCTTTGATGATTGAATCGGAGGGCTTTTTGTTTTATAATGCTACCCAAAGATAGAGGATAAAACATTACTGACAGATGAAAAACAAATATAAATTGGAAGTGTTCCCGAACCTGCATAAAGGTTACGAGATAAACATAGAGATCCCCGAATACACATCGGTCTGCCCGAAGACGGGGCTGCCGGATTTCGGCACGATAACGATAAGGTATATGCCCGGCAAGTCGTGCATAGAGCTGAAGTCGCTGAAATACTACATCATCGGCTATCGTAATATGGGCATATTCTACGAGAATGTCATCAATAAGATACTCAAGGACGTCGTTTCCGCATGCAAGCCCAAATGGTGCATCGTGACAGGCGATTTCAACGCGCGCGGGGGGATAAGGACGACCGTGACAGCGAAATACCGTATAAAATAATGAAGATAACCACGAAAAAAGGAGACAGGGGAAAGACGAGTTTATGCGGCGGAAGGCCGGTATCCAAGTGCGACCTCAGGATAAAGGCCCAGGGCGCGCTCGACGAGCTCGTGTCCTTACTCGGGCTGGCGAAGGTCAAAGCTAAAGATCCCGCCGTGAAGAAGAAGATAGGCCTCATACAGAGGGACCTTTTCAGGATAACCGGCTCGATATCATCCGGAAGATCGGAGAGGAAGAGTTTCTCTGTAAAGGATTGCGACGTCAGGATGCTCGAAGAGTTCGGGGACGAGGTCGAAGGCAGGATAAGGATGCCTTCCGGATTCATCGTGCCCGGAGTCAATGAGAGCTCAGCCGTCCTGCATATAGCCAGGGCGGTCGCGCGCCGCGCAGAATGCTCAGTCGTTGAACTCGGCGCGAGGATAAAGGTGGAGCCGTGCATAACGGCCTACCTGAACAGGCTATCCGACCTGCTTTATGTCTTTGCCGTTTGTGAGGAGCGGGGTTCCGAACCCGCCTGACATGGACACCCCCGTTCCCGCCGATATCCGCGAGACCTTCTCGTTCCTTGCGGGGCGGTATGACCTGTTCAATGCTCTCGCGAGCATCGGTATGGACGGGTCATGGAGGAAGAAGGCGGCCGGCATGGCGGTAGGCGCGATGAGGCCCGGTTCGCGCGTGCTCGACCTCTGCGCCGGCACGGGCGACCTTGCCATAGAGGTCGCGTCCCTGGACAGGTACAGCCGCATAGAGGCGCTGGACTTCTGCCCTGAGATGGTCGAGATAGGTAAAGCGAAAGCGCGCGCGAAAAAGCTCGAAGGACGGATAAACTGGACCGTCGCGGACGCCTCCGATATGCCGTATGCCAACGGGACGTTCGACGCCATAACGTGCGGTTTCGCGCTCCGGAATATGCAGAAGTACCTCGACAAGGTTTTTGCGGAATCATGCAGGGTGTTGAAGCCCGACGGGTTTATGATAGCGTTGGACCTGACACGCCCGGAAGGCCGCGCAAGGAAAGCGTTGCACGGGATATACCTCAAATGCGCGCTGCCCGTGATAGGGTTCATCATATACGGCAGGACATCCCCGTTCCGGTACCTCGGGGGATCGATATCGGGATTTTACACGGCCGAAGAGGTCAAAGAGAAGTTCCTGAAAGCGGGTTTCCGGGAATGCCGGTACGAGACGGCCGGTTTCGGGGCGGCGGGCATATATACCGCCGTAAAGTGACGCCTATAATATGAATAAAATACTGGTCTGGCTGGCGGCCCCGCGGCCGCAGTTCTTCACGGCGGCGGTAGTGCCGGTGGCGCTCGGCGCCGCGGTCGCGTTTAACGGCGCGGGTTCCATCGACTGGGGCCTGTTCTGGTTGACAATGGCAGGCGCGGTGCTTTCACAGGCCGGACTAAACCTTACGAACGATTATTATGATTTCAAAAGCGGCGACGACGTGGTCAATAAGACCCCAACGCCTTTCAGCGGGGGAAGCAGGGTCCTGACCCGCGGGCTGTTAAAACCCCGCGAAGTACTGGCGGCCGGGCTTTTGTGTTTTGCCGCAACGGCGGCGATAGGATTTTACCTTGTATTTCTCGTAAAAGGATATATCCTTATAGCTATAGGCGCTTTAGGCATATTCCTGGCGTTCTTTTATACCGCGGGGCCTTTTAAGATTGGGTATACGAGGTTCGCGGAGGTGGCCACAGGGATAGGTTTCGGCCCCCTGATGGTGGTGGGCTCTTATTACGTGCAGGCGCGACGCCTCGCGTGGGAGCCGTTCTGGGCCTCCGTACCCGTGGCGATTCTCATAGCGCTGGTCCTCTATATTAACGAATTTCCCGATTATGAGGCGGACAGCGCATCCGGCAAGAACAACACCGTCGTTTCCATCGGGAGGAAGAAGGCGGCCGGGTATTACGCGCTGCTGATGCTTTCCGCTTACATCGCGGCGGCAACAGGCGCGATCACGGGGATATTTCCGGGATTATCCCTTATCACCGCGGCGACTTTTCCGTTGGCCGCGATAGCGATAAAGACGGCAAGGGCGCATTACGATAACGTGAGGGAACTGCTTCCCGCTAACGCGCTGACGGTAGCCGTGCATTTCGTTTTCGGGATGCTTTTAACGATGTCTTACGTTTGGGGGAGAAAATAGGAGGAGCGGATGGTGAGCAACAGGACGATTCTCGGGCTTGTGTGTTCGTTTGTTCTGGCTTTAACGGGTAATTTCTGTTTCGCTCAGGAGGCGGCGGTGGTTAACCTTATGGTACCGAATGCGATGCAGGGGACATGGGAGAACAGGGGCACCGCCAAACACAGCTATATATCCGAAGGCGCTCGCACGGAGGGCGTGAAGTCGGTACAGGTCAAATATAGCGTGGGCGGGGCCAGGCAGGAATCCGGTTTCTGGTTCGGCCTATTAAGGAAAGACCTCAGCAAGTACGGGGAGATCAGCTTCTGGGTAAAGGGCGAGAAAGGCGGCGAGGTCTTCAGGGTGGGGATCAAGGACAGTTCCCATTTCGAGGACAAGATAGATATAAGGGACCTGCTTCCCGGCGGCGTGACTACGCAGTGGCAGAAGATCACGATACCGCTGTCGGATTTCAAGTCGCTGAAGAACTGGTTCGATATGGACAATTTCTCGGTCACGTTCCGCAACGACTACGGACAGCCGTTCTCCGGGACGATATACCTCGACGGTCTTGCGCTCAGCGGCGAGAGGACCGGCGTAGAGCGCCAGCCGGTCATGAAATGGGCCGCGCCGGAACTTTCAACGATGACGGACGAGCAGTTCCTCGACCTCATCGAGCATTCCGCGTGCATGTTCTTCTGGGACGAAGCGAATCCCGAGAACGGGCTCATAAAGGATAATTGCTCGGCTTTCATGGCGGACGCCGCGCCGATGGCGAGCATCGCGTCAGTCGGTTTCGGCCTTCCGGCGTTATGCGTCGCGGTCGACCGCGGCTGGTTGCCGAAGGACAAGGTAGAGCAGAGGATATTAACGACGCTTAAATTCTTCAAGGACAAGGCAGAATGCGTCCACGGTTTTTATTACCATTTCCTCGACATGAGGAGCGGGGACCGCTGGGGCGATTGCGAGCTTTCGTCGATCGATACGGCCCTGCTGATGGCGGGCGTGATTTACGCGGGTGAATATTTCAAGGGCACCGAGATAGAGAAGCTCGCGAAGGAACTCTATGATAGGGTCGATTGGGCGTGGATGATGGATAACGGCACGACACCGAGCATGGGCTGGTTCCCCGATAAAGGTTTCCTGCCTTACAGGTGGTCGGGATATACGTCGGAGCACCTCGTGCTCTATTTTATGGGCATAGGTTCTACGACCCACCCGATGTCGCCGGATTCATGGAACGCGTTCAGCCGCGGAATGAACACATATAAGGAATACAGGTTCAGCGGGCTGCCCGCGCTATTCACGCACCAGTATTCGCATTGCTATGTCGACTTCAAGGGCAA
>Ga0116154_10002896_pt1 | contig 12594 bp, 8 predicted proteins | sample AD_UKC030_MetaG_FD_89898 | JGI IMG/M metagenome (GOLD analysis project Ga0116154, IMG submission 89898) | Active sludge microbial communities of municipal wastewater-treating anaerobic digesters from USA - AD_UKC030_MetaG | ecosystem: Engineered > Bioreactor > Anaerobic > Digestate | place: USA...
ATCAGCATTTCCTGGAGACCTGACGCAAAGGCAAAATTACCTTCGAGAGTGAAAGGCCTGTAAACAAATTTTGATTTTCCTGATTTTGTCTGATCCCCGTTTACATGGAAGCTGTTTTTCAGGCAGAAACATTCAGTGAAAGTCCTTAATGCTTCAGCTGCACCTTCTCCGTCAAAGGCTCTTGCCTTTAAGTTGCCAAGCCAGCTGTATGAGTAGCCGCACCACCAATCAGGACCAATCCTGTTGAGCGTCTCAATTGTCGATTTAATAATCTTCTGATCTTTTTCACCTTTCGACCAGTCAACAACTCCAAGAGGGTGGAAGCCTATCAGATGCGAGAAATGCCTGTGTGATTCATTATATGGAACACCTTTTATAAATGTGAAGCCGGTGGCAGGATCAATATCAAATTCCGGCCACAGATCCAGCTCTTTCTGCCATTGTTCTGCTTCTTCCTTTTTCCCAAGTTCTCCTGCAAGTTCTGCAGCTTTCTCAAAGGTCCAGCGGATGAGCCCCAGGTCGAAATTTGTTGTATTATCAAACCAGGCCTGTCTTGAGTTATTGAATATTTCAGGGCTTGAACTGAGCGGAAGTTTTTTAAGGCCATTGTTTCCCTGTTTTGCGATATCCGTGAAGAAGACGGCCACATCCCTTATCCATGGATATGCCTCTTTTTCAAGAAATTCCCTGTCCATAGTGTAGCGCCAGTGAAGATAGAAATGGTGTCCCAGCCAGGCAGAGACCGTAGGACCGAATGAATACTGAATCCATCCACCCATCGGCTGACCGGTAAGTGTTGTTACGCCGGGCACATTCAGTCCCCTCTTCTGATAAAATGTGCGGGTATATCTTTCAAATTCGGGCCTGTTTTTCACAAGCCAGTCGATATAGCCTCTTTCCTGTTCCAGATGGTTTGATGAATAGGCAGGCCAGTAGCTCAGCTGCGTATTAAGGTCGTGATGAAAATCTCCTTTCCATGGTGGCAGCTTGCCGTTGTCGGCAGTCCACACAGCCTGGAGCGAGATGGGAGGAGCTCCATTACCTGTGGCGGCCCCAAGCTTGTACATTTCAAGGTACCATTGCTTAAGAAGTGTGGTGTCGGGGATTGAAATTGACGATTGCAGCCAATAGTTTTTCCACCATTCCTTATGCTCTTTAAGCTCTTCTGAATATCCGGCAGCCATTGCTGAGGCAGTCTGTTCTGCTGCAGGGACCTGCTTTTCACTGTTCGGATAATCAGAACTTATGCTCCAGCAGCCTTCTGTAGTTCCTTTCTTCTCACTGAAGCGAAGGCTCACCTGGTAGCTGAAGGCACCCCAGCCTTTCTGCTGGTACATTACATGATTCTGTTCAGCCATGCTTTCACCCGGTTCATAACCCAGAAGATACAGGTCCTGACCTGAATGAGAGTCGACAGAAGTTGAATCAGCAGGCTTTGAATAGGATGGAGGCAGAAGATCGAAAATGAGATATGAATCCAGACCGGTGAATCTGAACCAGCCTGTTGTTTTTTCTGCGTTCACGAAGGCCTCCATTGCAACTCCGCTTTCCCATTCTATCCTGCAGGTTGCGGTGCTGATATCAAGAATGAAAGATTTTACTTTTCCGAATTTTGAAATATTGAACTCTAATGCTGCCCCGGGAATTTTTGACGGAGCAGGATTCCTGTCGTAAGGTGCATCGAACATCTGCTGCACTTTTTCATAGGTGTTTTTCTCCCACTGTTGTTTTACCCAGGAAAACTGCCACTCGGGCTTGTCGAGGTTTTCCATCGGACGAAGATCCCAGAGGTCTGCCCTGTCGAGTGAGAAGCGGAGCTTTCCCTCTTTTTCCCATATAAGGGCTCCAAGCATCCCGTTACCAAGGGGAATACCTTCATCCCAGGTCTTTGAAAGTTCAGTAAAGTTAAGGTTAACCTCAGCTGGTGGCAGCTTATCCTTCTCTTCTGAAGAACAGGACATCAGGAAAAGGACCAGGAAGAATAAGATGGTTTTTAGTTTCATGATAGATATTTTTTAATCACAAAGAAGACCTTGCCTTGTATTAAAAACCCTTTTAAAATCCACCCCTAAATCCCCCAGGGGGGACTTAAAGAAAATCCGTGAATATGAAAGCCCATCTTGGGTCATAGCCGTCAATTTAAGGGTGGCTTTATAGCAGGAAATTTTAGTATAAGTTTCCCCTCCTTTTGAAGGAGGGGTGGCCGCAGCACAATGGTTATCAAAGTATTGCAAAGCTTTGTTGCGGCCGGGGTGGTTGATTGTTAAATCAAATAAATTCATATAATAATTAAAATATTTCTATTGTTATTTCAAAGAAAATTATAAAACGCAAAGCTGATTTCAAATTTTATTGTATTGTGCTCCATAGCCGAATGATATTTTGATCTTCCACAAACATTTGTATTTAATAACATACCCATAAGTTATTTGTCAAGATCAGTTTAATCAACCACCCCGGCCGGGAAATATACCTTGTAAATATCAGGTAATCAGATATCCCGGCCACCCCTCCTTCAAAAGGAGGGGAAACTATTGTAACACTTTCTTCCATAAATTACAATCCTTAGCCTGACGGTAATATCAATCGTGGAGATAATGAGTAATCAGGTCATCTGATTAAGTTTCTTCATTGTGGTTATATTAAATTTTTTTTTCATTAATATATTCCAGTACAATGCTCTTAATGATATTGGCGAATTTTACATCAGGGATCTCTTCTTTCCTGAAATACCTTACATACTGGCCTTCGTAGAGAGTGAGTTCTTCAACAGGAATATTTATTTTCCCGTGATAGATATACTTAATGTTCTCGAACACATCTCCCTGCAGGCACAGATATTCCCTGAAAAAGCTGAAATCCTTAAGTTCAAGACCAAGCTCTTCCCTGTACTCCCTGACGACTGCTTCCTCAGGTGATTCACCTTCTTCCACATGACCACCAATAAGGTCCCAGTGGTTCGGAAAAGGAATCCATGATTTGTTGTCGCGAAGTGCAAGAAGGAACTCCCCGCTGTCATTTTCAAGGATGATTGCAGCTATTTTCTGCATAGTATCATTTGATATTATTCCCTGACTTGCGGAGCACTTCATTGAAATTATCAAAGAACAATTTATGCTTTTGCTTTTCAGTAAGGTCTGAGGAGAGAATGACACCAACACCCTGATAATATGATCCATCGGTACCAAAGAACACCCTGTCTTCCCCGAAATGACTTACAGTGAAATCGATCATTCCACCTTCATTGTTTGAACCGGAAGTATCAATATATACATTCGGATATTTTCCAAGCACCTTGCAGGCATATTCCCAGTCACCACCGCCACCTGTATGGGCATACTGGAACAGAGCTTCGGGATATCTTTCCGCGGCTTCTGCAAAGTCCTCAGGTATTGAGGAATTGGGCTGGATATTACCATATTTTGTTCTTTTTCCCCCTACTCCGAGTCCACAGTGAGCATGCATGAGAATGATCATTTTAAGGTCGGTCATTTTCTCAATAATCGGATAGAAAAGAGGGTGGTTTATCTTTACCTGGTTATATACCTTAAGACCTATCATACCTTCGCCGGTACACCTGTTTATTTCTTCAAGCGATTCTTTAGTATACTGAGGATTCACAAAACACCATCCGAGGTACCTGTCAGGGTATTTCTTCATTACCTCAAGTACTGAATCGTTGCAGGCACGTACTTCATCAGGCGTTGCATTTGAATTTGAATCAGCTGAAATAATTTTTGATACAACCAGTTTATTGATTCCCAACCTGTCTGCCATGCCCAGCTGGTATTCAAGTGTGCCGCTCAGACCTACATGTTCGTGAGCATCAATCTTCCTGTATCTGGCTGCTTCCTTTACAATATCAAAGGAAAAGTTGTTTTTTTCTTCCGCCGGCAGGAGGCCATTTACCTTGTCAGTGAGTGTTAGTCCTGCAGCAGCTATGGCGCTGTTCCTGAAAAAATCCCTGCGGCTTATCATGAGAGCTGTGTTTTGAAATATCAACTAAGATAATTCATTTTTTCAGATCCTTTGATGTTGCCAGAGCTATAACCCTTCCCCTGCTGCCTACCGCGTTATAAAAATGGTAAACAACGCCGTTCCATTTAATCACCCAGGGCTTATGAGCATAGGTGCTGTCATAATCTTCCGATGGAGAAATAAGATCGTCCCCTGTCCAGTCTGTCCAGTTTTTCAGATCGTATGAGCATGCGAACCTTTCAAAGGCTCCGGGTTTCCAGAATGCCCCGAAATAGAACATAACATAAACATCTCCTATCCTGGCGATCTGGGCATCACCACAAATTCCTTTATGTCTTGTTATTACAGGATCATTTCCAAGTCTTTTCCAGGTGACCATATCATCTGATACAGCCATTCCTATGCTTTCAAAACGGGCGGTGTCTCCGGCAGCATTATAGTACATCACGAAAGGTTGACCTGTAAGCTTCTGTTTATCATGCATTATGTGACTCTTGAATATTGTGCCTTTTTCAAACCACCGGGCATCATTATCCTCGGGAGTCATAACAGGAGAAGTGACTCTATCCCACTCAGCAGGAGTGACATTTGATACTGAATTTGCGATTCCGACTTTCAGCATACCGGCTTCATATCCCTCGGTTTTTCCTCCAAGGTATGACATCCAGTATTTTCCATTGTATTTTTCCATTTCGTATGAGCCGCCCCATTCAATATCAATTAGTGACGGATAGCCGGCTTTCTGGTTTGCATCCCAGGTATTTTCAGAAAAAGAAAGGATTTTTCCCAGTGTATTCCAGTGGAGCAAATCATCGCTTACCGAGAGCCATGTTTCATAGCCTTTTCCGTCGAAAATAATATAGGTCATATACCATTTTCCCTTTTCCCTGTAAATTGTGGGAGAGTCGACAAGCTTTCCGGAATCGGGTTGTTCAACAACTACACCATATTTAAATGGCGTATTAATTTCATTAAATATATTCTGCATTACTTTTCCGGAAACAATCCTGGTCTCATTCATATCCTTACTGCCAGATGTATTGATGCATCCAGTTCCAAGGATTATTGAAAAGAGAAAGATAGCAAACTGTGCTTTCATATTAATCAAGGGTTATCTCATGCATTGAAAGGGAATAAAAACTACCTTTTGGATTTCCTTCCATCCTTTTACTGTGGAAGTTAGCAGAATAGGTAAGCCACATTTTCAGTCCGTCTTCCGATATGAATTTTGACGGAATATTTACAAAGTAAGCTACTGGACCAAATTTTTCCCAGTAGTTGCTTATTTGCCAGTCCCCGGTAAGGCTTTCGGAAAGAAGTATCATAGTATCGAACCGGTCATCTTCATAATGGCTTCCGTAATTTGTTATCTGGTAGCCTCTTGTGATGCACATCATATATTTTTTGAGTCCGGGATTATACGTTATTGTGACGCAGCCGAGCTTTTCCTTCCATTTAATCAATGGTTTTATTGATGAGAAATCCTTTGACCATACCGGATTTCCCATTTCATCCTTGCCGGCATAAAACTCGTATGCATTCCTGTTGTTGATATTATCTGGAGAAGGAATAACCCTTATCAGGAATATATCGTCACCCTGAATCCAGTTATTGCAAGACAGGCTGTCTTCTGATCCGTGAGCTGCCAGATAAGCGTATCCATCAGGGGAATACATCATGTTCTTTCCGAAATCCACAAAATGAGGAGATCCGATTTTGATATTCGCATTTATAGGATTTTCGCCGAAAAGAGGATTCCCCGGATTATGGTTTGTTTCAATCCATGATTTACCGTAATCATAAGAAATACGGAATCCGACAAATGGTCCGAATTCTGTCCAGCCAACCCCTCCGCACTGGCCGGAGTTTGTAAGCGAGTAGGTTCCGTAATACCAGACACCATTGTGCACAAGGCTTCCGCACGGGTACCTGCCCTGGAAGGGAGAGGGATTTCCTTCAAGAGCAGGAGGCAGGTTAATTATTTCCAGGCTGAGCGGATCGTTTCCGGCAATTGCTGCCTGCGCTGTTGATGCTTTTCTTCCGAGATAATCGACAGAATTACAGGCAAATCCTGGATGTTCCTCAATAAAAGGTTCATATTTATCAGTTCTCAGTATATAACCATCAGTCCATGGTGAGTACAAGGTATCATTCTGTGCCCATGAAGGATACCAGGTATCGGCATTTGTATAGTTCATGAAGCGGCCCGTAAATGAAATATGATATTCTTTTACATGCTCAAAGGGACAGTCAACTGGTATCGAATTCTTAAAGCGGAACGGATCTTTTTTTTCACTCCTCCATGCCGGATCCCTCTGATCAGAAGAAGAGCACTGAACCATAAACAGGCTCAGAGAAACGGAAACTATAAAAATTAAACGGTTCATTCCTGAAAATTTATTGTTTACATCAGATCTCTGAAACAGCCTTATATGTTCCGGGTTCTATTTCAAAAACAGCATAGCCCTTTTCAAATCCTGTGATTCTGAAACTACCTCCTGACTGATCCGGAAAAATTGAAGATTTATCCTGCCTTTTCGCCGGTATATAAACTGTTGCAGTTGTATTCGGTGGAATCGTAAAGTCATACTCAAATCTTCCATTTTCCTTTTTCCAGCCAGCTTCAATTTTTCCTGAGAAGGAGTCAAAGCTCCCTTTTGCCCAGGTGAGTGAGCCTCCGGGCAATGGTTTTAGTATGAAGTGTCTGAATCCGGGGGCAGAATTATCAGGATGAATACCAAGAATGTTTTCATACATCCATTCACCCACAGCGCCGAAGGCATAGTGATTGAATGAGTTCATTCCGGCACCCTGGAAGCCGCGGCCTTTTACATAGCCGTCCCATCTTTCCCATATTGATGTTGCTCCCTGGGCTATTGAGTAACCCCATGAGGGAAACTCTGAGGTTTCGAGCAGCTGGTAGGCCTTGTCGGCATATCCCCTTTCCGACAGTTCCTTCATAAGGCAGAGTGTTGAGTGGAAGCCCGTATTCATCCTGCCTCCGTAGGGTATGAACTTATCAATCATCCTTTTCTCGAAGTTCTTCTCCATGTTTTCAGGGAAGATCCTGTAATGAAGGGCAAGTGCATAACAGGCCTGTGCATCACCTTCAATCACACCATCAGCACTCACAAAGGTCTTATTGAATGCCTCCTTGATCCTGGCAGCAAGGGCAGAATATTCCTCAGCCTTCTCTTTCATCCCGCTCACTTCAGCCATCTTTGCAAGTGTTGTTACAGAATTGTAAAACATTATAGTTGAGAAAACCTCCGAAGGAACCTGGGCTCCTGTTTTCGGGAAGCCTTCTGCATTGAGTGTGTTCCCGTTCAGCCAGTCACCGTAATTGAGCCCCAGGCCTTTTCTCCAGATCAGATCAGGATTGGTTTTTACAATATTGTTTACATATTTTTCGTATGCACTGAAATTGTCAGAGATTACTTCTTTGTCCTTATAATTCAGGTACATAAGCCATGGAAGCATGATGGCTGCATCAGCCCAGCCCGGTGCATTTGTGAAGTGCTTTTCATAGCCAAAGGGATGAGGGGCAATATCAGGAAAGGTGCCTCTTTCCGATTGTGCATCCAGAATGTCAGTCATCCATTTGCTGTAGAAGGCTGCCATGTCCCTGTTGTACATTGAGGTCTGGGCAAAGATGTAGACATCACCCATCCATCCGCAGCGTTCATCTCTCTGGGGACAGTCTGTCGGCACACCAGTCATGTTGCTCACATGCGACCTGTTAATATTCCTGTAGAGTGTGTTGAGCATCGGATTGGAACATTCGAAGCTGCCTGTGCGCGGCTGATCGGAGGCTACAACCTTTGCTGTGAGAATTGTTTTCTCAGGCTTGTTCCTCAGTCCCCGGACTTCCACATACCTGAAACCGTGATAAGTAAACCGTGGCTCATAATCAAGTCTGCCTGAAGGACCGAGAATAACTGTATCAATCTGGACTGCAGCACTCAGGTTCTCGGTATAGAGTTCCCCGTCATCATCAAGTATCTCACCATGACGCATAACAATCCGGTCGCCTGGTTTTCCTTCAAGTTTTATATTGCACCAGCCGGCAATGTTCTCCCCGGCATCAAAGAGCCAGTAACCTTTCTTTGTTTTAGTAACCTCCCTGCATTCAAGAGTTTCAATAATCCTGACAGGCTGATTCATCTGCGGTACAAGGTTCCTGTTATTCTTTTCCGAAACAACGTTTTCCCATGAGGAATCGTCGAATTCAGCTTTATCCCAGTCTTTAATTTCCATGTTTGCATCGTAAGTCTCTCCCAGAAAATTATCGGCAAGCCTTACCGGTCCATCAGGATTGATTTTCCACGAGCCATCGCTTAATATCTGTTCATGTGTTCCGTCAGGATAAGTTATTTCCATCTGAAGCAGGAGTCTCCGGTCAAGTCCGTAGGCGCCTCTTTTGGGGAAGTATTCACTCCAGCGTGTCGGCCCGAGCATTCCTGCAAACCAGCCATCAGCCAGCTGAGCAGAAATGACATTGTCCCCTTCACTTAGCAGTTCAGTAACGTCATACGCCTGGTACTGGACTCTCTTGTTGTAATCGGTCCATTCAGGGGCAAGCACCCTCTGGTCGGGCTTTGCGGCATTAAATCCTATTTCATAGATCCCGAGTGATGATACAAAGGCAAGTGCCCTTGCAGGTTTTGCTTTCAGCTGAAATTCTTTCCTGAGAAGAGGAGAAGGCGGAATGGCTCTGCGCTTCGGGTATTCAGGAGTATCTGTTATTCCATCGGTGAGCATGTCGCGATCATATCCGTCTTCCCGGTCGACTTTAATAAGTGCATCCCTGCAGCTTACCCTGCATCCTTTCGAGATAAGCTGATCTTTGTAGGCAGGATCGCACAAATATTTAGGGTCCACGTATTTACCGAACACTTCCATCTCGGCTAGTGAAAATGCATAAAGTTTCGAGGGATCTCCCTGATCCTCATAATCAAAAATGCGTTTATCGTATTTTATTAGTTTAGTTGCGGTAAGACGGATAAATCTGCCGGAGCATTTTTCGAAATAAATCAGAACAGGTCCGCTTCCTTCCACGCGATCTTCTTTTGTTTCAGTGCACAGCTTCCAGTTACTGCCATCTTCACTGGCTTCAATCCTGAATTTCTGCGGGAAGTAAAAATTCTTTTCTTTCCAGATGTTATTGTAGGAGGGAAACAACCTTACTGTCTCAAATTCCCTGGTGCTTCCCAGATCGATCTGTACCCATTTTTCCTCATCCGGATTATCGGTGTATGAACTCAGATAACCTATGTGCTTGTACAGGAGAGGATATTCAAGCGGTTTTTCAGGTTTGTCTCCTATCCATCCGGCTTTCCATTCCGAAGAACTGAAAGCCCCGGTAATTAATGATGCCGCCTTGCTCCATTGTGTTACTTCATTGTTCCCGTTCCAGACTCTTGCACTCCAGTAATACTTTGTGAATGAGCTTAGTTTGTTTTCAGGAAGCCTTATCCCGTTTGTTTCGCTGCCTTTCTTTTTCCCGCTGTCCCAGATATTTCCAACACCGGTTTCAACAGCAGCTTTGTCGGTGCCCACTACTATTTGCCAGGCTTTCTGATACTGGCTGCCCTTTGTGGCCTCCAGTTCCCAGCTTAACCGTGGCGACTGATCTGCAATAAGCGCAGGATCCATGTACTCACATTTAAGGTTGGTAATATGGAGGTCCTGAGTTAACTTTTCTGTACACCCAATACTAGTGATGAAAAGTACAGCCGTGATTAATTTTTGTATCTGGTTCATAGATTAAGGTTGATTGATTTTCTTCGTTTACCCCAACCCCAAGGGGAGCGAAGAAAATCAATTTACTCCCCCTGGGGCCGGGCAAATAAATTGATTTTCGAGCTCTCCCTGGAGTTGTATATTACATTTGAATTTCAAGGACAGAATGTACATGCAGTTCAGGCACAACTACTTTTGAAACACCATTTTTAAACTCAACAGCAAGTTCCCTGCCTTCAGGCTGTAGGATGATCTTCTTCGGCTGACTTCCTGTTTTGATTTCAACTTTAAGCTCCTTCAGATAAGGTATTTCATCATAACCGATAACAGATTTGGTGTTATGATCCCCGGATACATTTATAAGGTTAATCATGGTCCTGTCATCTTTTTTATTCATGGTAACATGCACGAGTCGTGATCCTTTGATTGTGACATCAGGTTCAGGTAACAACGAGGCAAGGTGTTCGCCGACATAATCCCTGAGCACATGTGATTTATTTTCAGCATACGCCGAACCGGCATTGAAATAGATTGCTGTAATAGTTCCTTTTCCAACTTTATGTGAAGATGAGGCAATAATGTCACCTTTTTGTGCAAAATCACTGGCCTTGTAGTATGTTGAAATGACCTCAGCTCCTTCTGAAAGTGCGACTCTGGCAAAGGGAGAGCGGATTCCCCCGATTGTATTTGCAGCAGCTATGAACTGGGGAAGAGCTTCCTGTTGTTCAAGTGTTGCAATTCCCAGCTCATCCCTGAACAGCTCTGCAGTTTCAGAACCAACAACAAGCAGTTTTCCCCCTTCTTCAACATATTTCTTTAGCTCAGACCTGAATTCAGGATCGAGGTAAGAGCACTCAGGAATAATGATCATGGGATAATTGCTCATGTTACCAAGCAGATGGTGTTCCATAAGGATTTCCACGGGATACTGATTGTCAAGGATCATGTACAGTGAGCCTTCAAGCTTGTATGTTGAGTTTGAATAAGGTCTTGTTCCGTTTTTCTGATGAGAGGCAGTGGGGTAAAGCAAAGCTACCTGTGGAACAGCTTTTGCCTTGTGGCAAAACTCCTGACGATCCCTGCAGAAGGTTCCTATTTCCGACAGCGTTGTTGCAAGCCAGGGTTTAATTGAGAGATCCCTGTTCTGCTGGAAGTAGAACTGAACTCCGCCTCCCATGGCCATTATCTGTGCTGCTTCCTGCTCAAGCTGTACTGCTGATTTTACGCTCATCGGCATTTTGCCTCCATCCCATGAGAAGCCCCATGCCATCAGGTCCCACGGTTTTCCCTGAGGTGCCAGACAACGGGCTTCAAAAGCTGAGCGGTAAACACCATTGAGCGGAGTTACGTCACCTGAAAGATAGTCAACATTAATTTTCACCTTTTCAGGCATTATTGAAGAGTACGACCAGTTGCTTGTTATCTGGAAATCAGGATTATACTCATGAATGGCATTTACATATTTCTCAAGATGTTTCCTGAACAGTCTGCGTGTGTATTCGAGAAATTCCGGGAAGTATTTGTCATCAGGAGATTTTGGTACGGCTGTTATTCCTGTTTCCTCTCTGAACTTTTTAAGCGATTCTTTTCCGTAATCCGGTTCCACTGCCCAGCATTCCCCGTCAATCCAGGCGCCGTCGACGCCATAATCGCTCAGTTCCTTCAGCTGGGGGATCATGTAAGTATCGAGGTAGGGACTGAAGAACGAGACCTTCTGACCACTTGGTTTTCCGTCAGCCCTGATCACATCCCAGTCGGGATGCTCTGCAACGACCTTATTGTCCCATACGCCTGAGAAGTGCATGAAAAGTGCAACATCATTCTTTGCAGTGACCTCCCTGAAAAGTTTCAGCGGATCCTTTTCAAAGCCTTTCACATGATAGCCGACTTTTGTAGGATAGCTTGATATCCCTGGATGGCCCTTGCAGTCGATCTGGATGAAATCAGGATTTACCTTTGTCAGGAAGGTGTCGATCATTTCTGCAGTGAGGGTTTTACCGGCATCAGTAATATCCTCACTTGCATGAAGATCGAAATGAACGCCAAAAAAGCAGTCAGCTCTTTTAAGCTTGCCGGTCATTGCAGTTTTTTCAGGTTGCGGCTGGGTAGAGCAGGAGATAAGAAAAACTAATAAAAAGGGTAATAATCTGGTGCTATTCATAGTTTTACTGGATTGATGAATATAAATTATGCATACTATTAATTAAATCATTGATATTGACTTCGTCGAGCTCCGCTTTGCTCCGATTCTTCGTCTAACTTGACCCAGGGGGCATAGTCATCAAACTAACGGTTGCCAAAGGTAAGATAGTCAGGTTAAACTTTCCCCTCCTTTTGAAGGAGGGGTGGCCGGGCTCCATAATTGTGAATATTATAAGTATTTTGCCTCCCGGCCGGGGTGGTTGATTTATTTGTCACTTTTGCTCAATTTTCCTATTAAAATGCTTTTGGATTTCACTTTTCAAATACTCAGGATCCTGAAATACAATTCGGTTTTCAAATCTTACCACAACGAATCCAAGGCTCTCAAGATATTTATCCCTGTTTTCGTCCTTCTGAATCTGATGATATTCCCCATGTGGAGCTCCGTCAAGTTCAATAATTAACATCTAGGTTAAAAAGTATTTATGTTCCTTACGGTTGAAGATATTATTATTTAACATAGATGTAAATATAGAAAGAAACAATCTAATCAACCACCCCGGCCGCAGACTAAACTTGAATTCATTATTAACTAATTTACTGAGGCCAGGGGGTGTTGAAAAAGTAAAAGTATAGTTTTATAGATATTTTTACTCTTTGAAGTGACTTTTTGTGCAATTTTCTATTAAATACAAGTTTAAAGAGGTTGCCTAGTTGGCCATCTTCTTAATG
>Ga0116154_10002897_pt1 | contig 12594 bp, 14 predicted proteins | sample AD_UKC030_MetaG_FD_89898 | JGI IMG/M metagenome (GOLD analysis project Ga0116154, IMG submission 89898) | Active sludge microbial communities of municipal wastewater-treating anaerobic digesters from USA - AD_UKC030_MetaG | ecosystem: Engineered > Bioreactor > Anaerobic > Digestate | place: USA...
GCAGCTCTACCGGATCCTTGAGAACGAGAAGGACTTCAAGGAATCCTTCATTAATTTAGATTAATTATTGTTAATTTATATTAACTATTATTTATAAAGATTAGTAATGGTTGATCCGGAGATTATCAAGAATTTTCACAACGCTATTGGTCAGCTTCAGAACCGCTACAATGATCTAAAAGGGAAACCCGGTGTGAGCCAGGTTTCCCTTTCCAACTGGAAAAAGATCATTGATGATCTGTTCGCTTATTTTGATGCGTCCAATGATCTGCTGCAGAAATCCAGGGAATCCAAATTCTACTTCAAAATCCACAATAATGATTTTGTCTCCGGGGATCTAACCTATATCAATCATAACCTGGAAAATGAAATTGCCCGTCTTAAAGCGATCCTATCCATCCACGGCTGGTCTGATAGTGTGATTGGCCAGTTAAATTCAGAAGATTATAAAGAAATGGCCCGTATTGAATCCATCCAAAAAGCCAGGGAAAACTGGCCTGAACTTTATTGATATGGCAGAGGATGAAAATGTAGATAACCTGGATGGGTTTCTGGATGGTTCTGCCTTCGATGACCAATCCTTTATCGTAGAATGCGGAGAAATCCTTAAAGCATCGGGCGATAATCCTGTTTCCAGGCTTGATGCCATTGCCCGCATCTGCAACATGCTGATCCCCCTTGAGAATGAAACGCTGGAATCCCTTTACATTAAATCCATTTCTTCCAAATACAATGTGCCTGCCAGATATTTTCAGAATACCCTTAAATCCATCCGTTCCCGTAATGGCCATTCCCGAATTACAGAGAAACAAACTGCTGAACTGGATGATCTGGATTCAGAAGTATTCCGCCGCTTTGGTTTCTGGGAAGAAGGCAACCGGTATTACTTTAAAATGGATACCGGTACATTCAAGGCTTCCAATTTTATTATCAAACCGCTGTTTCATATCTATTCCAAATCAGAAAACAATAAACGCCTGATCCATATCATCAATGAACTGGGCCAGGATAAGATTCTGGATATGCCTTCCAAATCCCTTGTGAGCCTGGATCAGTTTCAGCAGCTTGTTTTTTCGGAAGGGAACTATTTATTTTTTGGTTCCCGTCAGCATTTCATTAAGATCCTTGCCAAGATCTCCAACGAATTTCAAAAATGCAATGAGCTCCGTGTGCTCGGTTGGCAGAAAGAAGGCTTTTATGCCTTTGCCAACGGTATCGTTTCCGATACCTGGCACCCGGTGGATAAATTCGGTATGACGGATCATGATGGTCAGAAGTATTTCTCACCGGCTTTCTCTGAGATATATAAAGATGTAAGGGAAGATGACGATGAGTATGAGAATGACCGTAGCTTCATCTTTCAATCAGCTCCTCTTCCTTTTGATGAGTGGTGCCAGCTGATGTGCAAAGTCTACGGAGACAATGGCGTTGTCGCCGTGGCCTTTGCTCTTGCTTCGGTATTCAGGGACCTGATCTATGATACCTATAAAATGTTCCCACATCTTTTTCTGTTCGGGGAAAAACAATCCGGAAAGTCTCAGCTTGGCTGGAGTCTCTCTTCGCTTTTCTATTCCAACCTTCAGGGATTTAACCTGAACAGCGGCACCCAGGTCGGTTTCTTCCGAAAGCTTTCCCGCGTCCGGAATTCAGTGGCCTGGTTTGATGAATATACCAATGAAATTGACGAACGCAGGTTCCAATCCCTGAAGGCTGCCTACGATGGCATGGGCCATGAAAAAGGTAAAATGTCCAAAGATCTCCGCACCGAAATCACCCGGGTGAATTCTTCGTGCGTGATTTCAGGTCAATATCTACCCACCAGGGATGATAATGCATTGTTTACCCGTTCCATTTTGCTTTCTTTTTATCGTCAGAAATATTCCACCCAACAGGTCGAGCTCTTTGATAAGCTCAAGGCCCTGGAAAGGGAAACACTTTCGGGGATGCTTCTGGAAATTTTACCCCTGCGCCCCGTCGTGGCTGATCGCCTGCCAGGAGTGTATTCAATCATCTTTGATGCCCTTAAAATCGATCTGGGAGAGCGGATGATCGAATTTGATGAGCGTCTCATCCGTAATTTTACAACGATCCTTGCTCCGGTGAAAATCCTGGAATCTCATCTTTCCCTCGGATTTTCCTTTGAGCAGCTCTACAAAATATCCCTGGATCAGATCGAAGCCACTTCACACCAGCTGTCCAGCTCCGAGGCGCTGGCCGCTTTCCTACGCATGATCGAGTATTTCTATGAAAACCATAGCATCGAAGATGGAGTTGATTTCAAGATCAATTCCAGGTTATCCCTGAAGGTTGTACGAAACAACAATGAGGCTGAAGAGGTTGTTTTCCCCTTTCCCGTTAAGATCATCTATTTGCGGTTCAATAAGATTCACCCGCAATATTTGCACTCCTTCCGTAACCAGTATTCCCGAAATGGATTGGATCTTACCTCCCTGTTACATTATTTAAAGCACCATAAGGCATACATCGGTTCGATGCCCTCTACCCGCTTTAAGGGTGCCATTAGCAATTGCTGGTGCTTTAAGTATGAACTACTGGGTATCAACCTGGAAAAATTCTCGTCTGCTAGCTTTGACAATACCGTCGAAGTGTTTGATGATGATCCCAATACACCCGATGAAACCAAACCACCTTATTAATAATGAAGATCAGTGACCATTTCTACCTGCAAGAATTTGTTCCTGAATCCATTTACAAACGCTTTAGTAACCGTGCCCTCTGGTTTATCGATCCCCGATTGGTTTCGATAGCCGAATGGATCAGGGAGTACTTTGACACCCCAATCCTGATTAACAACTGGTACATGGGTGGAAATCGCCAGTTTTCAGGCTTTCGCCCCCCGGAATGCAAGGTGGGTGCCGCTTTGTCGCAGCACCGCTACGGTCGGGCCATGGATATTGTTATTCCAAAGGTACCGGCACCCCAGGTCCAGGAGGTGATCCAAGGCAATTTTGTCTTTCTTAAAACTCTGGGTTTGACTACAATGGAAGCCCATACCCGAACATGGACTCATTTGGATGTCCGCCAAACGGGAGCAAGTCATTTGCTTTTGGTCAATCCCTGAGAGAAAAAAAATAATTGTTTTACGATTTTCTAAAAAAAATGAATTTTTTCATCCTACAATCCTACAAAAAGATTAATAATATGATTATGAATTATTTAAATCGATTTTTTCTGTTGGATGATGTTGGATGATGTTGGACGATGTTGGATTGTAGGATTGTTGGATGAGGTTTTCCATTTAGGAAAAGCCAAAAAATATTTATTTTTTTTTTGCATGATGAGAATTGATGAGCACGGTTTTGAATATTATGACCAGCTGCCGGCTGATTTTCGGCTGGCCTGCATGGATGATTTTGAAAAGGGATTTCTCAGCCGTGGTAAAACCATCCTGGCCCTTACTTCCGATGACCAGCGGTTTGAAATCTACCGGGTAAACAATCCCTTATCGGAAGACTTACGGCTGTTCATCAGCCTGGGACGCCTTTATGTTCATGATCCTGTACTTTAAAAAATCAGCGCTATGTTGTTCATTTGCTGCATGGGTTCTGAGATTATTATCGAGATTCCGATAAAACCGTTCCTGAAGGATTATCTTGTTCACCTGTATGGTCCGGAACCTATTTTTGCATCTGCCACTTCGGTTCTGTTTCCAATCATCTATCCAATGCTGGAAACCTCACCCAGAGATCAGTTGGTTCTGCCAGGCAATTATGATTCTTCCATCAAAATCAACATGCCCTTGCAGAACAAGATCTTCAACAAAGATCCTCTGTACTATTTCTGTATCAGCGATTCCAATGTCCGAAACTTCCAAAAGATCATTCACTGGTGGTTTCACCAGGATTTCTTTCACTTTATGGAATCCCGCCTTTCATTGAAAACCAAAATCGAAAAACTGGATAACGAAGTACTGGTGGATATTGCTAAATCCAACTTTGGCATCTTCCAGAGCATCGATGATTTTTGTGAGATGAGAAACCTTCATCCGGATCATGTAGATGTAGATGCCTTGAAAAAGGCATTTTTTAGGCACCGGGAAGCATTTTTCTCGAAAAATTAAACTTTTTTACCTTGCATTTTGTCCCACGATGATTTTAGCATGAGCAAAATTGATCTTTTTACCGGCAGCAACATGGGTGGGATCACCCGGCTGTTTTATTGCAGCAAGCATGACGTTCAGTCCATTTCTGAAACAGATGCCCAATCAAGAGTAACTATCACATTTAAGGCAGGTTGCTCATGGAATGAAATCATCACCACCCAGGAAACGGTTTCGTTTGAAGATAAATCCATTAGGGGTGCCCCCGGTGTCTATTATGAAAAGCAGCTGGCATTGTTCATCCCCAAGGATCGGGAAGATGTTCAGAGTCATTTACGTGGCTTAAGCCAGGCTCTTATCATTTGCCGTTATAAAGATGCCAATGGAAAATATAAGATCATCGGGGATCTTGATTTTCCCCTGCGATTTGAATTCCGTTTGGAGGTTCCGGCCCAGGTGAAGGATTTAAATGGTGTTTATGGAGTTTTTACCGGTGTGGGATTGAATCCTTCCTTCTTTGATTCCAATCAGTCCTGATTGTCAAGTCCTTTATTGTGTAGCGCATCCCAAGTAATATTGCACCAGTTCAAAACGCCCTGGTGCATTGATGAGTCTTAGCCTTCTGTCATCCATCCTTCGCAAACCCTGGTTCATCGACCAGCAATCCGCCTACAGCTATCTGCCGGTGGTCAATTCCCTGCTGGGTATTTCTCCCATGGATGCTTTCACTCCCTACCCGAAAGACCATTTGCAATCCCTTGCTGCAAATCATAAGCAGGTAAAACCGCTTAATCATTTGTCGGATATTGCCGGCATCCAGCAAGGCAGCATTGCACTGATCCCTGTTCGCGGTCCCCTGGTGAAAGATGATGTTCCCTGCGGGGACGTGGGGATGAATACCCTTACGGAAATGATCCAGATGGTGGATAACACTCCGGGCTTTATCGCTTCGATCCTGTACGTGGATTCCCCTGGTGGAACGGTGGATGGCACGGAAACATTGGCAAACGCCATTTTAAATTCCCAAAAACCGGTGGTTGCCTTTGTGGATGGCATGATGGCATCGGCTGCACTGTGGATTGGCTCCGCCGCTAACTGGATCATTGCCAATTCCCCGTTCGACCAGGTAGGTTCCGTTGGTGTGATCATGTCCATTGTGGATATGCGGCCGGCTTATGAGAAAATGGGAGTGCGGTTTCATGATGTGGTATCTTCCCAGACACCTGATAAGATCAAGACTTTTCAGGAAATCCTTTCCGGGAAATATGAGAACCTGCAAAAGGAGGTTCTCAATCCCCTGGCTGATCATTTCATCAGCCAGGTGAAAGCACACCTGCCCCAGGTATCGGATGATTACCTCAGCGGCAGGCTGTATTTCGCTAAGGATGCCCTGGGAACATTCATTCATGAAATCGCCACGTTCGACCGTGCTGTCTCCAAGGCAATGGAACTTTCACAAGGCGCTTTTGAAAAATCAATCTCCATTAAAGATCAAAAATCACAAGGAATGAATGCTCAATTTCCCATTCTTTTATCATTACTCGGCCTTGAAGGGCTTGAGAGTACACACGAAGGGATTTATCTTTCCACCGATCAGCTTTCCCAGCTGGAGGATTACCTGAAAACCACCCAACACCTTGAATCGGTAAACAAAGAGCTCTCCCTTACCCTGGATCGACTTTCAAAGGATTACCGGCAGCTCTCATCCACCGTAGAGTCCCTTTCTGAAAAGGTGGCTCAGCTTGCTGACCTGCCGGGTGAAGAACCTGCCCTGGCGGTTTCTTCAACAGATAATCCTGCGAAAGCTCAAAAGAAAGATGATGACTTCGCAGCGCAGTTTCGCTCTGTACTTGAGTTCTGGAACACTATTAATTAATCTTAAAACCATGCATTATGCCTGCAATTGATGTAAAATCATTACAAGATACGGCCATCCAGTACCAGAAGGAACTGCTCTGGCTGCCTTTGATCGGGCTGGAAGATTCAATGAAATACCTGAATCTGGTGCCCAACATTCAGAATGAACGCAAGATCACCACGTTTGAACGCACCAACGGGATCTTAAAACCCCATACCGGTGCTGTCAACAAACAGGAAGAGGTGGGTAAGACAGTCACCCGCACCTTGAAGGTGTATCCTGGGGATGTGGTGGTGGAAGATTTCCCGGAGAACTACCGTACCGTAGCCTACGGTCCGGATGTGCTTCTGGGAAAGAACCAGTCCAAGAAACATCCATGGGAGCTGGTCATGCTACGTGCCATCATGGAATCCGTCAGCGAAGATCTGAACCTTTCGTTGTTCTGTGGACAACGGGATGATCTGATCCTGGATGCTTACCATGTGTTCGATGGTTTTGACAAGATCATTGATGATGAGCTGGATGATGGCAACATTTCCCAGGCTCTTGGAAACCTGTATCCTTATTATTTCACCCCTGGCAACAATGATCCTTTGGAGTATCTGCTGACCATGTGGAAATCGGCACCCCTGGAGCTCAGGCGCAAGAAAACCATCATGTATGTCTCCCAGGCCCTCTTTGATGAGTACAATAACTACTTCCTCAATGAGATGGGAGCCATGCTGGACATTTTCAACCGTACCATCGACAAGAAGGATTACACGCTTCTGCTCGGTACGGAAGGCCGTTGCATCCTGGCCCCGATGATCGGCAAACAGGGAAGCAACAGGGTGCTGCTTACGGATTACAGCAACCTGGAGGTGGGTGTTGATCAGACATCCGACCAGGAGTTCATCGAAGTGCGCCGGGTGGACAATCCCTTTGTAGTGCAGTTCGTCGTCAAGCTGGTCTTTGGCGTACAGATGCAGTCCCTGCATAAAAAGCGCTTCATGGTGGACATGGGCGATGGTGCCGAGATACCAGTTCCTTCCGGCTCTGGTTCCGGATCCGGATCCGTAATTTGATCATTTGATTAACCAATAAAAATCGCAAATACTATGAAGACATTTCGAATAATCACCAGTATGCTTTTCATCCTGGCTGTCACCGTGATCTTTGCTTCGGTAACAGGATTTCATCCCCTTTGGTTTGCTGTGCCGCTGTTAGCCCTGTCCCTTGTGCCTAAGCCAAAGGGTATTGCCATGTTCAACTTTGCCGATCTGCTCTGGGGCGATGGCAAAGAGAACATGGGAGGACTAAAAACCATTGGGTGGTACGCACCCATCAGTTCAATTGATAATTTCCCAGCATTACCCGCTTTACCGGCTTCCCCGGACGATGAGGTGACACTTGAGGCCAGCCCAGGATTTACGTTCCTTGCTGGAGCTCATTTCTTCAGGATTTATTCCACCATGGAAACATCGTTTGTCGCAGATGAACCCCAGGGTGAAGTCGATGGGCAAAGCTTTGTCAATAAGGCCGAAATCTTTTTCCCGGGAACAGAATCTGAAGTGCTGGCATTTGCCAAAGCTGTTAATAATAGCAGCATGGTCTTCATCTTTGAAGAAGTGTCAGGCCGCAAGCGGGTGATCGGCAATGCCGGTTTCCCCGCAAAGTGTAAACCGAAAATCACCACGGGCCAGAAAACCGCGGACCGCAAAGGCATGACCATGGAAATCTTTTCCTATGCCTATACGCCTGCTCCGCTTTACGATGGTCCCATCTTAGATGGCACATCGGCATCAGGTTCCGGCATTTGATTTTTGACTGCTGTTTTCGTAATAATAGGTTGTTGTTGGGATCAAAGGGGCTTTCGTGGCCCCTTTGTCCTTTTAATGGAAATTACCTGCTGCTACTTTTGGTTACTTAAAACTATCGCACGATGAATGGTAATTCACCAATGGATGTGGTCTATGTGCTGGGTTCAGGAAGCAAATGGCAGAATAATGAACTGAGATATTCCATTCGAAGCGTTCAGAAATACCTGTGCGGATACCGAAATATTTATGTCGTTGGAGCTGATCCTGGCTTTTTGACCGGAATTATCCATGTTCCCTGCAATGATTTTTACCGTGGGAATGCAGACGGGAACATGATCCACAAATTCCTTCACCTGATCAAAACATCCGGCATAGAGCTATCCGAGCCATTCATTTACATGTGCGATGACTTTTTCTTTTTAAAGCCCCTTGATGTATCCCAAATCAGGCATTGGTACAGTGTTGACCTTGCCCGGATGCCGGATAGCTACTTTGCCAACCGGATCTGGATGAACCGCCTGAAACGCACACGGGATGTTCTGCTGTTAAAAGGATTACCGGCCTTGCATTATGACCTGCATGTGCCGGTGCCTTTTTCTAAAATTCATTTTCCGGAGATTATGTCCAGGTACGATTATGCCTCTGGCATTGGCTATACGATCGTAAGCCTGTACGTGAACAACCTCCAGGATATATCTCCGGTCAAGCTCCAGGGAGAGAAAGTGGATATCTTTAAATCCCTTTCATCGGAGCAGATCGAGGCGTTGACCAGCTCATGCCAGTTTATAGCCATCAATGACAATGGCTTGAACCAAAACCTGATGACCTTTTTACAGAATCGTTTTCCAGAACCATCAAAATATGAAGTCATGATACAACCCAATCCAAAACACATTGAAATTCTCTCCTGGCTGCGGGATCCCGAAAGGCAATTCCAGACAGGCCTGGAACTGTATATCAAATACGGTTTAAACCGTTTTTTGAAGATCAATCTAATGCGCTCCGGGGATACCAAGTCCAATCGGATCCGCCTGGTATCTGCCCTGTGTTCACTGGTAAGTTATCCGTATGAAAAGGCAACCGCAGTGAGAACCCAGTTTGCAGCTGGTTTTGGTCTGAAGGTCATTGAATCCCTTCCTTCTGAAATTCAATCGGAGCCTGAGGTCAAAACCAGCAGATCCTACCGCATCAAAAAGCATCCAACGGTCAACTACGACAAGTTGCCCGCTGATCTGAAAGTGCTGTACGATAACAACATTGTCCTTAACCGGGAGATTGCTTCCCGACATGCCCTGATGGCTGCCTCCGGTGATGCTCAAAAGCGTAGCGAACTGATGAAGGAAATGGATGAGATGCTCAGGACAAAACAGGATAACTGGCAGAAAATTGATACCTACCTGTCCGTTGCTCCTAAGGATGAAGAAGGTGAGATCATTGATACCAACCTGGCCGTTGATATTCAAAAGAAGATCACGGCAGCCCGTAGCTATATTTCCAGGTACAAATCCAGTGATAATCCTGCGGTCAAGGAAAAAGTGGATTCCAGGATTGCGGAGCTTAAATCTTATGGCATCACGGTTAAGATCTAACAGCCATGGGCATAAGCTTCATAAAGTCCGATACCCGAAGTGTGGATGCTCTCATCAGTGGTTTGGCCAGAGATGAAATCAGGTTTTATTTCTCGCATGGTCACTGGAGCATGCATGATCTGTTCACGGCCCTGATTCATAAAACCGGACCGGCTAACGTGTATCTTTCGACTTTCTCTTTGTCAGAAGTTGCCATCCGTTCCCTGTACAATGCATCGAAAGATGACCTTATCCTTAAGCTGGAATGCCTGGTGGATATCCGGGTGAAACGGCATAAGATGGGACTGCTGAACTTTGCCGGTCACCTGGTTGACAAGATCACTCTGGCCAATTGCCATGCGAAGATTCTGATCCTTGAAAATGATGACTGGAAGGTGGCTGTTGTGGCATCGAACAATTTCACGGTTAATGTCCGCTATGAATCCGGTTCCATCATCACCATTCCCGATATTGTCGAATCCTACAAGCAATGCCTTCTGGAGGCGATTGCCTCCGGAATCCCTTACAAAATATATTTATAAGGCATGGAACTGACCGATGAACAGCTTGCACTGGTTGAAGAATATGCTGCGGCATTTCTCACCTTCCGTGAGATCGCTGTGTTAATCGGTGTAAATGTCTATCAGTTCTGTGAATTGATGAACGATAAGGATTCACCGGCATTTTACCGGTATTTTATGGGAAAGACCCGTGCCAAATTTGAAATCCGGAAAAATATCGTGGACATGGCCAAAAAAGGCAGTCCCCAGGCAGAGGAGCTCACTCTGTCGCTGATGAATGATGCCGAATTTGAAGAGCTGGACATCTGATCCCATGTCGCGTACAAAGCAGGAAATAACCACCTTTGACAAGATCCAGGCGAACCTTTTTGGTCATGATACCAAAATGGTTCTCTCGGACAAGGAGCAGGAAATCTTTCTGCGATACCGGGCTGGTTTTTCAGCCTGGCTAGAGGACCCCACGATCACCGATAAGCAGATGGCCACGTTCCTTATGAACACCTTTGGCATTGTCAAGCAGACTGCTTATTCAGATGTTAGCAGCATCAAACGCCTGGTGGGTAACGTCCAGAATGCTTCCAAAGAGTTTCACCGCTACACGGTGATCAAAATGCTCAAGGAGGCATACCTGGTCGCAAAGCACAAGCACAACCCAATAGCCATGGCCATGGCAGCTGACAAGCTGGCCAAAGCCACGCAGCTTGATAAAATTGATATGGAGATCCCGGACTGGAATGCGATCATTCCTCCTTCGTTTGAACCATCCTCCGATGTGCGGCTGATCGGATTAAAGCCTATGCAAGATCTTCAGGAAAGGATCAAGCGGTTGAAACAAAAATACATTTCCGATTACATCGAAGAAGTTCAGGATGATCAGGTAATCTACCTCGAAGCTACTCCGGATGAATGAGCGCCCTGCGAAGTTATATTTCAACTATCCACAGCAGCGAGCCATGTACATCGCTGCCAAAGATGAGTATGTGGTGGCTGGCCGTGGATCCGGCAAGACCGAAGGCATCATTGCTCCACGGCTGATCCGCAATGTGTTTGCCATGCCCCGAAGCTCCGGGGCGATCATCGGGGCAACCTACAAACAGCTTCTTACCCGAACATTGCCGTCCACTTTCCATGCATTGGAACGGATGGGATATGTCCGGGACCGGCATTATTTTGTTGGACGGCATCCGCCCAAAAGCTATAATTTCAAAACGCCATACATTGATCCGTTCTCCTATGATCATGTGGTGTGCTGGTTCAATGGCTCCATCCAGCATCTGATCTCCCAGGACCGGGTGGGATCCACCAACTCCATGAGCCTGGATTACCTGATCGGCGATGAAGCCAAGTTTTTGAACTTTGACCGGCTCAAGGATGAAACCTTCCAGGCCAACCGGGGCAACATCAATTATTTCAAAAACTGTCCCTGGCACCATGGGCAGGTGTTCACCACCGATATGCCTACTTCGCAGTCTGCTGCCTGGATCCTGGATAAAGTCCAGGAAATGGATCCGGAATTGATCCAGACCATCGAACAGTTATTTTTCCATATCCACCGCCTAAAGCAAAATCCTCCTTCTGAATCATCAAAGAAACGGATTGCATCCCTGTCCAATGACCTGGCATTGCTGCGGTCAAAAGCTACGCTGTATCTTGAATTTTCTGCCCTGGATAACATTGAGGTGCTGGGAGAGGAATTCATCCGGCAGATGAAACGGGATCTGCCACCGCTGGTGTTTCGTTCTTCCATCCTCAATGAACGCATCCGGAAGGTGCAAGATGGTTTTTATTCCTCCCTGAATCCAAAGGTGCATTATTACGACCGGTTTGATAATACCAGGTTAGATGACCAGAAGTTTGATTTTGATAAAATTCAATCCTTAGGCTGCCGGCAGGATGCGGATATTGCCATCGGTCAGCCTCTTTCCATTGCCCTGGATTATGGCGCTAACATCAACTGCCTGGTGGTGGGGCAGGTGATTGATAATTCAGAACTACGGTTTTTGAAATCCTTATATGTTAAAACGCCCCGGAAACTCAAGGATGTGGTCTCCGATTTTTGCGATTATTACGTCTATCATCCGGTGAAGACCGTCAATTTCTTTTACGATGCTACAGCCATAGCCCAGCATCCGGTTATGGAATATTCGTACAAAGATGAAGTGATTCGTGTTCTGCAGTCCAGGGGGTGGTATGTGGATGAAAAGTATATCGGCAAACCGGTAGCTCATAAGCTCAAACAATTCTACTGGGACCTGGCCTTGAAGGGACAGAAGTACCTTTTCCCCACCTTCAACCGATACAATTGTGAATATCTGATCCTAAGCATGGAGCAGGCCGGAATTGTTTATGGCCGGAATGGTTTTGAAAAAGATAAATCCAAAGAACGGGATTCGGAATATCCCCAGGAAGAAGCAACGCATATTTCAGATGCGGCGGATACTTTGTTTATTGGAAGTATTTTCAATCCTTGTGACTCGTTAAATAATTTTAATTATCATACTATGTTTGGAAATTATTAACCAATACATATAAATAACAAATATTTATCATTTCAGCTTATAATAAACTAAATTTGTGTTATCAATTTCATTTCATTTGTTTTTACACTTATAACTTTCATTATAATCAATTGTAAATCTAAAAATTCTTCTTATCCACGGAGTAAAAAGAATATCTACTATTTTAGTTATCAAAATCTTACAATTTTAAGTATGAAAAAACAAGAATTCATTCTTGCGGTCTTAAGTACAAAGTCCGATCATAAATATTCTCCTGTCCAAGTTCAAAA
>Ga0116154_10002903_pt1 | contig 12585 bp, 12 predicted proteins | sample AD_UKC030_MetaG_FD_89898 | JGI IMG/M metagenome (GOLD analysis project Ga0116154, IMG submission 89898) | Active sludge microbial communities of municipal wastewater-treating anaerobic digesters from USA - AD_UKC030_MetaG | ecosystem: Engineered > Bioreactor > Anaerobic > Digestate | place: USA...
CCTCCGGCAGCCCGACCACTCGCTGAAGTTCTGGGCAAAGGTGGAAGCGCTGATGCCGGATTACAAGCGGCGGCGGGCGTGGCTTAGGGAGAATGAGCGGTTGCTGAGGATTTAATCTGTTTTACCTTATGGTGTGAAAATTGTAATTTATTCAGGAGGGGAGAGTGCCTGCCCGCTCTCCCCAAACCCCCACCCCCCTTCGCATTGAGATAGTTCTGTATTACCTGTTCAAGCATTATCGCAACTGTGCCCCGTCCCCCACTGGGGGACTGGTGGCACAAGAGGGGGGCTTCAGGTTTTTTCCAAGAGCAGATTGAAAATTTAAAATCAACCTTTGATCGATCCAGATCACATTTTCAATCACGATCATGATCGCGATGAAAATTTTTCAATCAGGGTCTGCTGAAAAAATTTCGATCAAAGTCCGCTTGAAAAATTTCAATCAAGGTCTGGTTGAAGAAAGTTAAACAACTGTACATAAACCCAAAAACCATTTCACGTCGGAAGATTGCACCGGTGCACAGTTTTTCAATCAGGGTCTGCCTGAAAATTTTCAATCAAGGTCCGCTTGAAAATAAAAAATCAGGGTTTGATGAAAAAATTTCAATCAAGGTTTGATTGATCCGGATCGATTTTTCAATCAGGGTCATGATCGCGATGAAAAAAATTCAAGCAGGGTCTGGCTGGAAAATGAAGTCCCGTACTAAAGGGATCAGAGCCCCAGCAGCGCCCCTGCACAGATCCCGCCCGCGTACAGCACCATTGCCACGTGAAACAGCGGCAGCACCTTCAGCGCTGCACCGGTTGTCTTGTATTTCAGGATCACGATATTAGCGATAACGAGCAGCACCAGCCCGGCAAGGATACCTGCCCGGCCAACCAGTCCCAGCCGGGTGATAAAGAGTGCCGCCATCATGGCATGAATGATGGTGAACCCGGCGATCCAGTACCGCGTCCTCTCCCCATCATAGAGTGTCGGGATGGTCCGCAGGCCCCGGGCCCGGTCATTTACCTCGTCAATCAGGTCATTAACCCCGAGATGTGCAAGGGCGAACGGGTAGAAGAAGATGAAGTACAAAAACGCCGTGGTATCCGGACTCCCGGCGCAGATGTACCCGGCAACCGGGAAGAGGGCGAAGTCTGTCCGGCCGATGATCTGGGGGAACGGGAAGACCTGTGGGATCCGCTTCTCTACCTGGTAGAACACTTCGATGACATAGCAGTACACCATCATGAGCAGCACGTACACCGAATGGGGGTAGGGAAGCGTGAGGATAAGAACCGCAGAAATCCCCGCGAGCACCCCGAAAAGGGCGAGTGCATGGGCCGGCGGGATGAGTCCTGCCGGGACCGGACGGGTACCGAAGAACCGCCAGTACCTGGTCAGGAGTCTGTGCTCAACATCTTTTTTATCAAGGTCCCTGTCGACATAATCGTTCAGCACCAGGCCGGCCTCGAAGCCGAAGAAACCGATAAGGGCGACTATTACCAGCCCGGGCCACGTGAACCCGCCGTAGGTCATCGTCGCCAGCAGGTACCCGGAACTGAACAGGAGGGGCCAGGCAAAGGAGAACTGCAGCCTCGTGAGGTCGATGTATGCCCGCAGGGTCAGATTCATCACCACATGGTTGGCGCTTTACGGTATTTCACCCTTTCACCAAGCAGGGCTGGTTCAGGAATCCAAACCTCCTTTATCACCTCAGCCGTCCAAGATAACAGGATGGACTCATTTATTATCCGGCCGGAACATCCTGACGATATCGACGCTATTTTCGAAGTCAATTTCCAGGCATTCGGGCAGGATGGAGAGGCACGGCTCGTGAATGCTCTCCGTGATGAGGGCGAGTACAACCATGAACTCTCACTCGTGGCTGAGTCTGATGACCGGATCATCGGGCATATCCTGTTCCCGCCGATCGCCATTGTCTCGGACACTGCGGAAACTGCCGCTCTCGCCCTTGCCCCTCTCGCTGTTCACCAGGACTTCCAGTGCCTTGGGATCGGCACCGCGCTTATCGGGGAGGGGCTGATGGAATGCAGGCGCCTCGGACACCGGATCGTTATCGTTGTCGGTCACCCGACATATTACCCGAAGTTCGGTTTTGTCACTGCACGGAATTTCGGGATCCGTGCCCCGTTTCCCTGCCCGGATGCATCCTTCATGGCGCTGCCGCTCGCGAGTGGTGCGCTTGACGGTATTTCCGGCACCGTCAGGTACCCCCACGCGTTTGACGCGGTGGGTGCCCACACGTCCTAATCCCTCGCCGGGATCGTCCTATCCTTTTTTTCCCACGGTCGCAAGATAGATCACGAACTGGTCGGAACCGTTGATACCGAGGATCTCGTTTATCCTGTCGTCATCGAACGCTGCAATGGCACAAGCCCCGCACCCAACTGCCCCGGCAGCCAGGTACAGGTTCTGGCAGGAATGACCAGCATCGAGATGAAGGTCGCGGTACCCCCGCTCCCCATACCTCCACGTCATCCGGTACGGGACGGCGGTCCAGATGAAGACCGCCCCGCTCCGGAGGATAAACTGCTGATCGAAACAGGCACTGGTGATCCGGTGCGGGATGGCGGGATCCATGTTCACCTGCTGGAGCCGGTGGCTCAGGGCGAGAAAACGATACAGACCGTGCTCCAGCCCATCGACGTTATTTGCCAGCAGGTATAGTTCGAACGCGTGACGAGCCCCGGCAGAGGGGACGGTCCTGAAGGTCATCTGTGTTCCATGGATCTGCTGTACACCCTGGCTGCACCAGAGAAGAAATGAGAGTTCCTGAGTGGAAACGGGCTCGCGGAGATAGGAGCGTACGCTCCGACGCTGTTCAATCGCTGCGAGGAGATCGAGTGGCGGGATAGCAGGGTCCTGCGGGTGAGGCAGGCTGATGAGCGGTGCGTGAGGGTCCTGCGGGAGTTCGAGCGGGGGTTGTGGCAGGCCCTTCTGCTGGTCGCTCATCCCGATATACCGGTACTTTGTCTTTTCCATGAACTCCTGCCCGGCAGCCTGGTGGGTGGAAGGTTCGTTGCCTTCGGGTTTCATATGGTTTCCTCCTGTACGTTCCTTGTCCGTTTTCCCTAGTCAGGATTTCGGTCATGACCATCTTTTCTTCCGCTTTGAGGAATCCATTAAAAAAATCCTGACGCTCCCGGGGCTTTGCCCGCTCCGCCACGCAGCCCTCTCCAGCGAGGGGACGTATTCCATGAAACCCTACCCGAATCATCCCACAGCTCACCATCTTCCCGATGGGGACGACCTGGCAGGAGTGGGTGGTTTAATATAACGGGAAAAAGGTGTCGGGCAGTGCGGTCTCCTGCGGCTCCCGTCATACACCCTTTTACCTTTGTCCACCAACCTACCATGCGATATGGTCTCCGGTTTCCATCCCCTCGCTGGTGACGAGCTGATCCGCTATCTTGGCAGGTTCCGGAGCACTGCCGGCCTCCCCGCCCGGTCAGAGGATCTGGAAACCGGATCGTGCGTGGTTAAGAGATTTACCGGGGAATTCTGGACATCCCGCCAGCGCCAGGCAGCCCCTATCCACGAAGTATCCTACCGGGCATGCTTCAAACCCCAGCTGCCCCGCTTTTTCATTGAGCTCCTGACCCAAAAGGGGGATGTCGTGTACGACCCGTTCAGCGGGAGAGGAACAACCGTCATCGAGGCGGCACTGAGGGGCCGGGATGTGATTGCCAACGATGCCAATCCGCTGTCAAGGATCATGACAGAACCGCGTTTCTTTCCCCCGTCGGTTTCCGTTGTCGGGAAACGCCTGGAGGCCATCCATGCGGGAAATGAAGCGGCGGACACCGACCTGTCCATGTTTTACCATCCCGATACCGAGAAGGAGATCGTCTCGCTGCGGACCTACCTGCTGAAACGGAAAGCCGGCTCCCGTGACGACATGATCGACCGCTGGATCGCAATGGTGGCCACAAACCGCCTGACCGGCCATTCAAAGGGGTTCTTCTCGGTCTATACACTCCCGCCCAACCAGGCGGTATCACAAAAAAGCCAGCAGCGGATCAACCGGAAACGATCACAAGTACCGGACTACCGCGACACGCACCGGATCATCCTCTCCAAGACAAAAAGCCTGCTGCGCCGGGTATCCGATGCGGAAATAAAAAATCTGGCAAATGCCGGGAAAAAAGCCGTCCTGCTGACCGGGGATGCAAGGAGCACGCCGGAGATCCGTAACGAGTCCGTCCAGCTCACGGTCACATCACCGCCGTTCCTCGATATCGTGCAGTACCGCGATGACAACTGGCTCCGGTGCTGGTTCAACGGGCTCGATGCGGATACGATCGGCACTCACATCACGATGGCAAGGACCCTTGAGGAATGGACCCGTGTCATGGGTGCGGTGTTCGATGAACTCTTTCGTATCACCCGCAAAGGGGGCTTTGTGGCATTCGAGGTCGGCGAAGTGAGGAAGCGTACGATCCGGCTCGAGGAGCATGTCGTGCCTCTCGGTATTGCTGCCGGCTTTGACTGCCCGTGTGTTATTATCAACCAGCAGCACTTCACCAAGACCTCGAATATCTGGGGAGTGGATAACATGTCGTCCGGCACCAACACCAACCGGATCGTGGTCTTCCGGAAGGAATGAACTAATGGTCTGCGGAATAATTCGGTAAATAACAGAACCCAAGTGGGAAAAATCAAGGGCCATTCGAAATTGGGTTATAGAATGATTTGACAGAAAAAATCAAAACATTTTTATAATAAGAATACGAGGTTAAAAAAAGAAATGGAGCAGTAGGTATGGCGGACATAAGGGTAGTTGGTATTTTCATTTTTTTTATACTCCTCATCACACTCATGGTTTTTCCAGTTTCTGGTGTAACGAATATCACTCACACTGAAGACGGTAAAATTTTAATGAGTGACGGAATGACCTGGGTGAAAATTGATCCGGTCAGTGACATCATTGCTGGCCAGTTCACAATCACCGGCACGACAAATCTGCCTGCTGGATCGCCAATTACCGGACAACTTTACATATTAACAGATCCATGCCGCCAAAAAACCTGTAACGTGGATATGAGTCTCTATGGGAACTTAAGTACGGTATCAATTCAATCGGGAACAAATAGTAGCAATAACACATTTTCCATACCTATTAATACAAAAAATGTGATCTCTTCAACAGATTATTATTTCCAAATTGATTCCAGTATTGGATCGTATGGCGATATTAAAATTGTAATTCCTGAAAGATTTAAAGAACAAATCCAATCCTCCATTTCCCCGTCTTCGCATTCTTCTGAACAGTACTGGATATGGATTAACCCTCTTACTGATGAAACCGCTACGCATGTAAATATTAAGGGAGTTGATCCCCACTTCCATTTAACCGGATCAACCAATCTGCCCGTGGGAGAGAATATCCCGTATAGCATTATACCCTATAATTATTTTGATGTGAGATATCCTGAGAAAAATTGGACAATTTCACTCATCAGGAATCAAGGTCATGTTATACCAGGTAAAAAAGCAGGGATTAACAGTTTCACAGTGGATGTTGACGCCTCCCAGTATTGTCCCGGGTCGTATTTTGTGATCCTCTGGAACCCAAGGTACAATTCTTCTGATCCGAATGCCTTTTTGGCAGCATCTACAGCTTTTGGATTCAGAGAAAATACGAATCTCAGCACGATACCCAGCTGTCCTACAACCCCAACGTATCCTCTGACAACAATCATCAACGGTTCGCCAATAACTGTATTCGAAGCCACTTCTCCACCTTTTACATCCACGCCAACCCCGTTATCTACAACAACTCCATTAACCGTATCAGGAACATTAGCAGCGCTGATTTGTTCATTCTGCATCTTCGTGTTGGTAAAAAAAAGGAGGAAATTTAGATGAATTTAATGATGAAAAAAATTAGATTTCTGATAAGATTGGTTACAATTTTATCCCTCTGCATTGGATTCGCGAATGCCACAGGAACCGGAATGTATAAAGAAAGTTTGGTTTCCGAAAATGATACTGGATCGGGTGAAATACTCACCTTTTGGTCGTGCAGCCCAATCAGACTGCTGCAATAGTCAGACCCTCTGTCGATACAAGCCAACTTTCGATAATTCGAAGTGCACTTGCTGAACTGAATGTCACGGAACTTATTATTAATGCAGGTATTGCGGTACAGCTCCGGAAAGGAACTAAAAACCTATTTATTATAAACGAAAATTATTCCACAACGAATATATACTTATAAATGAATGATGATTCTCATCAAGAACAGGTTCACCGTCTTTAAGCGGAAGGTGCGATTATCCTGCCAGTTGGACTACGGTTGAACGAATTGAATTGCACTCTCAATGAGATCTTGGATGATGTGTCTCTAAAAAACTAAGAACCTGGGGAGAAAATGAATGAGGTTATTGAAAGGATATTTACCCCTACTGATTGCAGCGATTCTCGTACTAGCGCTGTTTATAGTGCCGGCAGCTGCCGAGTTGAAATCCATCCAGACTGATGATGGAAAAACACTGATCAGCAATGGAACCTACTGGATTACGTTTGATCCTATTGGTGATCATATCGTCGGCGACCAGTTCTACATTAACGGAACAACAAACCTGTCGGTTGGAACGGTAATTGCACTTGAGCTCTTTTCCCCGGGGGGTAGTTGTCATACAAAAATCTGTAATAGAAAAAGTGCAGGAACTGGTGAAGAAATAATTCTTAAACCGGGTTTCACTCCCGGAATCAATACATTTTCCCTATTAATTAATACAACAGATTGGCAAAGCAATTGGTATATTTTTTTATTCACGGTAATTTCATCAGACAATCCGGCAGAAGTTTATGCTTTTAACCAATTATCTCAAGTTGATTCGACGGTCCTTCTTTTTCCAGAAGACTGGCGAAGTCTTATGGGACGATCTCAAACAGAGCTTCCTGATGCCGGTAAATCTCATTGGATTTCTATTAATAACATGGTGGATTTTACTAGATCCTGTTATGAATTAACCGGTACAACCAACCTTCCCCCCGGGGAGTCACTTTCCTATAGTTTTTTCTTACCGATAGAATCTGGTCCTGACAATAACGTGGATCCCATTAGAAATGTTCAGGGGCTGTATCACGGTGGGATCGTGGTTCCCGGGAAAAAACCCGGAATTAACCAGTTTATCATCCCTGTTAATACGGATAATTTAACAGAGGGGACAAGTATAATCCTCTGGAATCCCCGTTATAATGGATCGGATCGCAGCGATTCTCTGTCAAAGTCAACGGACTTCCATCGCCCCCCGGATACCTGGAATATTTCAACGACTTGCTCAAATAAACAACCCGTAACAACACCAGCATCACCATTATCCATGATTGGGGTAGGTGGAGCTTTTTTTGTGGTTTTTTACGCGCGATTGTATACTCAAAGGAACGAAAAACGACGATTAAGGTGATTGAAAGTATGAAAGATAATCTTCGATTTATTATGCTTCTGGCTCTCATCACATTTCTTTGTAATGGATTTGTGAGTGCTACCGATACGGGAACATTCCTTAACGACAAGATCGCGAATGAAACGATAAAGATACAATTGTCTCTTGTGCCTGTGCCTTCTGAAAAAGACCAATTAACACTTGCGGACATTAAGGCAACGCTTCCTCCTGAAATCCTACAATCCATCAAAGACCAGATTACGTTCAATGAGAGTGTTACTAAAGCGATCACGGAAAAAGAGGGACAATTGGCAAAATCACCTTTAACCATTAATGACTCTTATGATATCACCGGTGAGGTACAAGGTTTCTTTGTGGCCAATTTTACTACTTCGCTTGAACCTACATCCAAAGAAACAGGACTGACACACACAAACATATCCCCATCTGCAATAGTTTTGCCAGAAAATCAGATACCAACTGGAGGGTTCATTGAGTTTGGATCTGACGGGAAAACACGAATTTTTTCATCGGTAGGAACACAAATTTCTTATGTGATTGATGATAGAAGTGAAAAAATTACAACACCTTCTGGAAAGGTATTACCATCCACACATATCATCGGAATTCCTAATGGAGCTGCAAGTCACACAAGGGGGAATCGGGAATATATAACCATGAATGGAGAGGTAATCCTGACTATCGTTGATCAATATTCAAAGGATATCTCAGGTTTGAGTACAGTTCCATCACCTCGCTCATCTCCTTGGGTAGAATATGCTGAAAGTGATCCATATTATATCGCTGCTGTCCACTCAAATTGGATTATCCCTCATAGTCCAAATCTTACCGTTCCAGCTACTACTTCAAACATATTGTTCAATGGTATTGAGCCTTCGGACGGCTCCATGGTCTTCCAACCCGTCACGGCATTTAACTATTATGAACATAGTTTAACCAAAAATCGTACCGATCCTGCTATAGTAAATAGATGGACCGGATCCAGCTGGATTTGCCCTATAGATACCAGCCATTGTCATCGTTCAAATCCAGTACTCAGTTTTTCACAAGGTGAACTTGCTTACGGAGCTGTTTTCTGGTATGAAGCCCCTGTTTCTGAATGGTTCGTATATCTTGTTAATAGCAATAACCAGGGTACCTGGCAATTTTCAGATCCTTATATCTATTTTCAACCATCAAGAGCTGTAATTACTTATGAATTTGGAGGAAGCGATCCTTCAGGGCTACTGCCAAATGATAATCAAAAAATAACAAATACAACTTTTTCAAACATATCGGTTTGGGATACAATAGGTAACCAAATCACAACATTACACTGGAATGGGGTTATCAACACCAAAGATCATAAGAAAATTACCGGTCTCAACGTTGATCTTTCTCAGGCTCCCTCAACAGTGATATTAGAAACTGATTATCGGGGATCTGGCATCGGAGTATTCCGGTCCGGAGAGTGGATATTGGATTATAGGATCGATGGGATTGTAGATCGTCGGTTCAACTACGGTCTTCCCACCGATAAACCTGTTGTAGGAGACTTCAATAATAATGGACAAACGGATATCGGTGTATTCCGATCTGGAGAGTGGGTATTGGATTATGGGATGGATGGGACAGTAGATCGCCGGTTCAACTACGGTCTTCCCACCGATACACCCCTTGTAGGCGATTTCAACAATGATGGAACAACGGATATCGGTGTGTTCAGATCCGGAGAGTGGATATTGGATTACGGGATGGATGGAACTGTAAATCGTCGGTTCAATTACGGTCTTGCGACCGATATACCTGTGGTCGGTAATTTCAACAATGATGGAATAACGGATATCGGGGTATTCAGGTCCGGGCAGTGGATATTGGATTATGGGATTGATGGGATAGTGGATCGTCGTTTGAACTACGGTCGTGCGACCGATATACCCGTGGTAGGTAAATTTAATAATGATGAAATAACGGATATCGGGGTATTCAGGTCCGGGCAGTGGATATTGGATTACGGGATGGATGGGATAATAGATCGTTATTTGAACTACGGTCTTGCGACAGATATACCACTGACCGGAAAATGGATTTAAATTTATTTCTTTTCATTGATTAATTGAAAAAACCTAACCTTCCTGTCTTTCTCTACCCCGCCCCGGGCGGCCGGTTCGTTTTCAGCGCCTCCGCCAAATCCTCAAGTACCGGGACAATCTCCCGCTCCCGCTCATACATCGGAGTAAGTTCAATCTGGAGCCCGGCTGTGTCCTGCTGAATTGGATCCTCCGTGAGCGCCAGCAGGAAGGCTTGGTCCTCCTCAAGAGAGAGCAACCGGCAGTAAGCGGATGGCGACGTCGTGCACCAGCCCGATCAGTGTTCTTCCGGCACCGATGGTAATCACCTTGCCGAACGCAGGATCGGTCTTCCCGCCGATGATCATTTCAAGGCCCGGAGCGCTGCTGTTCTACGATGATGCCGTCAATCACGGACCCGGGGATGGGGGTCTTTCACGTCCCGGGAGATCTTTTCGAGCGCAGCTGTTGTTTCGGCCGGAGAACTGATATTGATGATGACCCCACCGGCATCGCTCTTATGTTCGACCTGTTGTGAGATCACTTTCATCACAACCGGGTAACCAATTGTGATAACAGAGTTTTTGACCTCAGTTGCGGTCGTAACCACGCTGAATCCCGGTCCTGAGAGGTCGGCGGATTTCAGGAGGCCATAGCCCTCTGATTCGGAAAGTAACCCGGGTTTCTTTGAATTTGCTGTTGTATTAGCCACTTTTTCCCCCTCTCGCTTCTTATAAACGCCGGTTAGTATAGGGTGAGAAGCACGCCTTAAGTACGCCAAAAACCAAACGGTATTCATGGTTTCCAGTATCCGGCGGTATGCACAGATCTTCGACGTGCTGGGCCAGTTTGGTTTCGGTATCGCGCTCGAGCAGCTGTTCCCCGGAATTGCCCGCTTCCGGCTCCCGGCCACACCAACGGGCGGAAAGGCAGCGGGGACCTCCACGGTCTATGGGAGGATGCGGCTCGCTTTTGAGCATCTCGGTCCCACGTTTGTGAAATTCGGGCAGATCATGAGCACGAGGACGGAACTGCTGCCGCCGGAGATGATCGACGAGCTCAAGAAACTGCAGGACCAGGCAAAACCGGTCCCGTTCTCAGAAATCCGTGCGATGCTGGAAGAGAACTGCCCGGACCTCGACCTCTGGTTCCGCAAGATCGATGAGGTACCGGTTGCTTCTGCCTCGCTCGCCCAGGTCCATCGGGCCTACCTGACCGATGGTACCATGGTGGCAATCAAGATCCAGCGTCCGGGAATCGGCGAGATCATCGAGACCGATATCGGGATCCTTAAGTCGATAGCAGAACGCATCGAGGTTGTCTTTCCCGAGACCCGCCTGTACAATCCGACCGGCATGGTTGAGGATTTTGCCCACCAGATTGTAAAGGAACTTGACTTCACCCGGGATGGCCGCAATGCGGACCGTATGGCACGGAACTTCCGGGACGTGCCGGGCATCCGTTTCCCGAAGATCTACTGGGAATTTACGTCCCAAAAAGTCCTGGTTATGGAGTTTATCGAGGGGATCCGGATTGACGATGCAGAAAAGATCAGGGAGACGGGCATCGACCCGCACGGGATCGGCGTTCGGGGGTTCCACGCGTACCTCAAGATGATCTTCGAGGACGGTTTTTTTCACGGCGACCCCCACCCGGGAAACCTGCTGGTGACAACTGATGGAGCTATTGCCTTCCTTGACTTCGGGATTGTCGGTATTCTGCGACCCGAGAAACGCCAGACGTTTATCAACCTCCTCTTCGCGCTCACCAACGACGACATCGAACTGATGCTGAGGTCCCTCGAGGGGTTTGGTATCGTGATCGCGGAAGAACATCGCGAGGCACTCCGGGACGACCTCTATATCATGATTCACGACTTCGGTTACGGTGATGAAGTCGGGCAGATGAACTTCAGTATCGTGGTCAATGAGCTGATAGAATCTATGCGGCGGTACCAGCTCAGGGTACCAATGAACCTCGTGCTCCTTTTAAAAGTCTTCATGATGGTACTGGACATCGGCCTGCGTCTCGATCCGAAGTTCAACTTCAACAAGGAGGTAACGCCCTATCTCACCAAACTGGCTGACACCAACACCCTCTCTGCCGGGTACGCCAAGCGGGCGTCCACTACGCTCCTTGACTCGGCCGACGCTCTCCTTGATATGCCCCGTAACCTCAACCTGATGATGAGGCGGCTTTCGACGGGGACATTCAAGCTCGAGATCGTGGACACGGACATCCGGAAACTGCAGATGGCGCTCGACAAGGCAAGCGACAAGATCATGATTGGCATGGTCGTAGCCTCCCTTGTTGTGGGGTCGTCGCTCGTTCTCCAGGCAATCCCCTTTGCCCTGCCAAAGGAAGTCGGCTGGATTGCCATCCTCGGCTATACTGCAGCGGTTCTCTGCGGGTTCTACGCGATCTACCATGTGATATTCCTGAAATTCCGGATGGGGCGGTAGATCCACCCGCCCGCTTCCGTTTTAAGGACCATATCCCCCAGGTTACGATCTCTTTTTAAAAAGGGAATACAAACTATTGCATGGTGCAGGGTCGGTGCGGCGGGCTGGTACGGTTTACTCCGCAACCCGGTATGTTTTTTTTTTAATAACGAAGGATTTTTGAAGTATTTTTTTAGTCGTGGAGACAGGCAGTCTTCACCGGTTCCCACCGGATAACCTTCTCGCCAAACGGCACCGCTGCATTCGCCGGGCTCGTGGACGGCAGGACAACCGCAGGGATTCCCGGGACCTCAGCAAACCGGTGGTAGAGCCGGCCGGCGGTGATTCCGTTGAGGGCGATGAGACGGACGGCAGGGTGTGCCCGGACAAAACCCGCGATATTATTGGGTACCGGGTGCCGTATCCGGCTGTCGGCACTTCCCGGCCGTTCGCAGGCACGGACCACGTCCCAGAGTGCGATGTTCTCCTGCATGAGTTTCCGTGAACGTTCGGCATAAGGCCATGCTGCCGGAACGGCGAAGAGCTCCTGCATGACTGCCCAGAACATATTCTTCGGGTTCCCGTAGTATTCGCCACCTGCAAGCGACAGCACGCTCGGGAAACTCCCGAGGATCAGTACGCGGGGCGTTGTGCCGGAGAGCGGCCGAAGCCCC
>Ga0116154_10002905_pt1 | contig 12567 bp, 8 predicted proteins | sample AD_UKC030_MetaG_FD_89898 | JGI IMG/M metagenome (GOLD analysis project Ga0116154, IMG submission 89898) | Active sludge microbial communities of municipal wastewater-treating anaerobic digesters from USA - AD_UKC030_MetaG | ecosystem: Engineered > Bioreactor > Anaerobic > Digestate | place: USA...
CCCGAGACCTCGTCGAGGTGCTTGCTCCCGAAGGCGCGGTGGATGTTCCCGACGGAGAGGAAGAGGACCCCCTTCGTCAGGCCGTTGTTGATCGCGTGCAGCAGCGACCCGAAGACGCCGATCCCGCCGAGGCCGATGCCGAGGACGAGGATGCCGACGTGCTCGACGCTCGAGTAGGCGAGCATCCGCTTCAGGTCGCGCTGCCTCACGACGAAGACGGCGGCGAGCGCGATCGAGACGAGCCCCATGAAGACGAGGAGCTCCCGGGCGAAGGCCCCCTCCCCCGCCGCGTTCACGACGCGGTAGACGCGGAGGAGGGCGAGGAAAGCGGCGTTCGTCATTCCGCCCGCGAGGAGCGCCCCGACGATGCCGGAGGCCTCGCCGTAGGCGTCGGGCTTCCAGGTGTGGAGCGGCGCGAGGCCCATCTTCGTCCCGTAGCCGACGAGGAGGAGGACGAACGCGGCCCGGAGCCACGGGCGCGAGAAGGAGCCCGCGCCCGCGAGGAGGTCGTCGAAGAGGAGCGACGGCTCGGCGCCGCCGACGTGGGCCGAGTAGGCGAGGAAGAGCGAGCCGAGGAGCGCGATCGCGATGCCGACCGACCCGATCATCAGGTACTTCCAGGTCGCCTCGAGCGAGCGGGCCGTTCGGTTGAAGTAGAGGAGCGGCGCCGTCGCGAGCGTCGTCGCCTCCATCGCGACCCAGAGGAGGCCGAGGTGCTGCGCGAGCGCGAGGAGCGAGGTCATCGCGAGAAAGACGAGGAGCCCCGCGCAGAACACCCGGTCGTCGCGGTCGCGGCGGAGGGCGAGGTAGCCCGGCAGGTAGAAGGCCGCGACGACGAAGAGGACCGAGATCGTCCCGAGGATGACTGTCGCCAGCGGGTCGAGGCGGAGCCAGAAGCCGCGGCCCGAGCGGACGTTCCCGAGGACCATGCCGCCGAGGAGGAGGAGGTGCAGGACCCCGGCGGCCGGGACGACCCAGGCCCGCCGCTCTCTCGAGCGGACGAGGGCCGCGACGACGGCGCCGAGGAGCGGGAGGAGGACGAGGCCGACTTCCATGCGCGCCTCCCCCTCAGTCCTTCAGCTCCGAGAGGAGCTCGGTGTCGAGCGACGAGAACTCCTGGCGGATGTGGTTGATGACGATCCCCATGATGAAGATGCCGACGAAGAGGTCGAGGAGGACCCCCGCCTCGACGAGGAACGGCATCGCCTCGATCAGGAGCTGGCCGAAGATGAAGATGCCGTTCTCGAGGATCAGGTAGCCGACGACCTGGGAGATCGCCTTCCTCCGCGTCGTCAGGACGAGGAAGCCGGCGAGGAGCGTCGCGAGCGAGGCCGGGACGATGAGCGTCCCCGCGTGCTCGGGGGCGAGCGGGAGGTTCCCGGAGAAGAGGATCGCGAGGGCCGTCCCGATGCCGCAGAGGAAGAGCGAGGGGACGAAGCCGACGTACGGCTCGACCTCCCTCCGGATGTGGACGTCGCGCATCGCCTTCTCGAGGAGCCCCGGGATGAGGAGCCCCTTCAGGGCCATCGTGGCGACCGCGATCGCCCCGACCCGCCACCCGAAGCCGCGGTGGACGAGGAGCGGGAGGAGGGCGAGGAGGACCCCCTGGAGGGCCGCGCCGCGGATCGTCATCCGGAGCGACGGCGTCCCGAGGACGAGGAAGTTCAGGAGGATGACGAGGACGAGGAGGATGTCGACCGGGTGCGTCATCCGTTCACCTCGCCAGCAGCAGCATGCCGAAGGCCGAGAGGAGGCAGGCCCCGACGAGGAGCTGCGGCACCTTCACGAGCTTCAGGCGCGCCATGACCGACTCGACGACGCCGATGCCGATCGCCACGAGGAGGATCCCGGCGACGAAGGCGAGCCAGTCGAGGTTCGGGTCGGTCGCGTTGAAGGGGAAGACGACCCGGAGGAAGAGCGCCGAGAGGACGAAGAGCTTCACCGACGCGCCGTAGAGGACGAGGCCCAACGCCGGCCCGCCGTGGTCGAGGACCATCACCTCGTGGATCATCGTCAGCTCGAGGTGGGTGTTCGGATCGTCGAACGGGATCCGGCAGTTCTCGGCGAGGAGGACGACGGCCCAGCTCGCCGCGACGAGGACGAGCGGCGCGCCGGCCGTCACCCAGCCGGGCCCCGAGCCGAGCATCCCGGAGAGCGAGAGGGAGCCGGAGATCCGCGCGAGCGCGACGAAGCCGAAGAAGAGCGCCGGCTCGGCGAGCGCCGAGAACGCGACCTCCCGCGCGGCCCCCATCCCCTCGAACGCCGAGCCGGTGTCGAGCGCCGCCGACGCGGTGAAGAAGCGCGCGAGGGCGAAGAGGTAGGCGAAGAGGATCATGTCGCCCGCGAAGGAGAGCGGCGCCTCGTGTCCCCCGAACGGCAGGAGGAGCGAGGCGAGGAGCGGAGCCGCGACGCCCGCGACCGGCCCGGCCAGGAAGACCCAGGTCGACCCCGCGGGGAGGACGCTCCCCTTTCGGAGGAGCTTCGCGAGGTCCCAGTAGCCCTGCAGGAGCGGCGGGCCGTTCCGGCCGGCGAAGGCGGCCTTCGTCTTCGCGATGACGCCCGTCAGGAGGGGCGGGAGCGCGAGGACGAGGGCGAGGTGGACGAGCGTGTCGATCATCGGATCCCCCGGGTCAGACCTGGAAGAGGAGCGCGACGAGCGTCGCGACGACGTAGAGGAGGTAGAGCTGCATCCTCCCGTGCTGGAGGACGCGCCCCTGCCGGGCGAGCCAGGCGCCGGCGCGGAAGACCGGGACGACGGCGCGGTCGAGGACGGTGTCGAGGACGTGGCTTTCGAACTGCGCGGCCGTGGGGAAGAGCTTCGCGACGGGCGCCCCCTTCAGGCGCGGGCGGAGCGCCCAGCCGAACCAGCCGACCGGCCCGCGCGCGAAGGAGGAGGCCGTGTACTGCATCCGCGCCGTCGGTCGCGCGTAGCCGCAGTCCCAGGTCGGGCCGGCCATCGTCTCTGCCGCGAGGCGACGGCGGAGGAAGAGCGCGACCGCGCCGAGGAGGAGGACGACCGTGAGGGCCGCGACGCCGACCGTCCGGAGCGAGGCGAGCTCGGCGAGCGGCCTCGAGGCGGCGAGGCCCGGAGCCGCGATCGCGGCGGCGCGCTCGAGCGCGGGTGCGACCGTCGCCGGGAGGAGGCCGAGGAGGGCACAGGCCACGGCGAGGAGCGCCATCGGGCCGACGTGCGCCGCCGGCTCTCCGTGCGACGCCGGCTGGCCGTGGAGCTGCCGCGCCTCGGCGCGTGCGTTCCCGAGGAAGACGGCGCCGTGCGCCTTCACGAAGCAGGCGAGCGCGAGGGCTCCCGTCAGCGCGAGAGCCGGGACGCCGAACGCCGCGCGGAGCGCGTCGGTCCCCGTCGCCCGGGCCCGGTCGAAGAGGCCGAGGTAGACGAGCCATTCGCTCGCGAAGCCGTTCAGCGGCGGGAGGCCGGAAATCGCGACGGCCCCGGCGGCGAAGAGGAGCGCGGTCTTCGGGAGGAGCTTCCCGAGTCCCCCCATCCGGTCCATGTCGCGCGTCCCGGCGACGTGCGCCGCCTCGCCCGCGCCGAGGAAGAGGAGCGGCTTGAAGAGGCCGTGGTTCACGACGTGGAAGAGCCCCCCCGCGAAGCCGAGGAGCGCCCACTCGGGCCGCCCCGCCGCGCGGGCCCCGAGGCCGACGCCGAGGCCCAGGACGATGATCCCGATGTTCTCGACGCTGTGCCAGGCGAGGAGGCGCTTCAGGTCGTGCTGGCCGAGCGCGAAGGCGACGCCGAGGACCGCCGAGGCGGCGCCGAGGAGGAGGAGCCCGTCGCCCCAGGATGCGGGCGGGTCGGGGACGAGCGAGGTGAACCTCACGATCCCGTAGATCCCGGTCTTGATGAGGACGCCCGACATGAGGGCCGAGACGTGCGCCGGGGCCGCCGCGTGCGCCGGCGGGAGCCAGACGTGGAGCGGCAGGAGGCCCGCCTTCAGGCCGAAGCCGAGGAGGGCGAGGACGAAGAGCGCCGTTCCCGCGTCGCTCCCCGCGACTCCGGCCGGGAGCGTCACGAGCTCCGTCGAGCCGGAGAGAGAGCGGAAGAGGGCGAAGAACGCGAAGAGGACGAGCGTCGAGACGTGCGTCGCGAAGATGTAGAGGCGACCGGCGTCGCGCGCCTCGCGGGAGGAGCGGTCCGACGTGACGAGGAAGAAGGCCGAGAGCGCCATCACCTCCCAGGAGGCGAGGAAGAGGACGAGGTTCCTCGCGAGGAGGACGAGCGCGATCGCCGCCGTCGCGAGGCCGAAGAAGAGCCGGGTCCGCGGCGCGTCGTCCGGGTGCTCCTCGTCGCCGAACGAGCGCGCGCCGCTCACGGCCGCGACGCCCGAGACGAGGAAGAGCGGAGCGAGGAAGAGCGCCGAAAGAGCGTCGAGCGAGACGTGGAAGGCGGCGCCGGGGATCGGCCACGCCCGGTGGATCGTCGCGACCGTCCCCGTGGCGGCGGCGAGCGCGGCCCCCGCGAGGCCGAGGAGCGACCCCGAGACCGAGCCGGCAACCGCGAGCCGGCGCCCCGTCTCCACGCGCCGGAGGAAGAGTCCCGGCACGCCGCCGGCCGCGCAGAGGAGGGCGCCGCCGAGGACGAGGAGGAGGCTCACCTCGGCAGGACCCACCCGCGGAGCGCGCTCCAGGCGAGGAGCGCGACGAGCGTGCCGAGGACGTAGACGAGGTAGATCGTCAGGCGCCCCTCCTGGAGGGCGTGAAGGTCGTGGAAGCGGCGCGCCCAGCGCGACGCGAACGGCTCCAGGAGTCTCCGGAGGAGCGGGTCGCGCGCTCTCGGCGCGGAAACGGCCGCGGACCGCGGGAAGCTCCCCTCGGGGCGGCGGACCTCGAGGACCGGCGCGGCGGCGGCCGGCGTCAGCCGGCCCGAGATCCAGTCGCCGAAGGAGCTCCCCGTGTACTGCATCCGGGCCGTCGGCCGGGCGTAGCCGCAGTCCCACGTCGCGCCGCGCGCGACGGAGGCGCGCCGGAGGCGAAGCGCGAGGAGACCCGCGAAGAGGGCGAGGAGGCCGAGGAGCGCCGCGCCGAGGAGCGCGATCGTCCCGAGCGGGACGAGCGAGGCGAGCGGCGGCACCGGGTGGAGGAGCGCCTCGACGGAGCCGGGCGGCACGGCCGGCGCGACCCACGCGCGAATCGCGGCGTCGACGCCCGGCGCGAGGAGCGGCGAGAGGAGGCCGGCGACGGCAACGAGCAGGGCGAGGGCGAGGATCGGGACGAGCATCGCCCGCCCCGGCTCGTGCGCGTGCGACGCCTCATCCGAGCGCGGGCTTCCGAGGAAGGCGACGCCGAAGAGCTTCGTGAACGCCGCAAGCGCGACGGCTCCCGCGACGGCAAGCGCCGGGGCCGCGAAGGCGGCGAGGAGGGAGGAGTCGGGCCCCGCGAAGGCACGGAAGAGGCCGAGGTAGACGACGAGCTCCGAGAAGAATCCGGCGAGCGGCGGGAAGGCGAGCGCCGCCGCGCAGCCGACGGCGAACGCGGCCCCGGTCCGCGGCATCCTCCGGAGGAGCCCGCCGAGCCGGTCCATCTCGCGCGTCCCCGCCCCGTGGATCACCGCCCCCGCGCCGAGGAAGAGGAGCGGCTTGAAGAGGGAGTGGTAGAGGACGTGGAGGAGCGCCCCTCCGAGGCCGAGCGCGACCCACTCCGGCCGCCCCGCCGAGCGGCCGAGGAGGGCGAGGCCGATCCCGGTCGTGACGATGCCGACGTTCTCGACGGAGGAGTAGGCGAGGAGCCGCTTGACGTCTCCCTGCCCGGCGGCGAGCGCGGCGCCGAAGAGGGCCGAGCCGGCGCCGAGGAGGAGGAGGAGGCCGCCCCACCAGGCGGGAGGGGCGCCGTACAGCGAGACGACGCGAAGGAGGCCATAGAGGCCCACCTTCAGCATCACGCCCGACATCACGGCCGAGACGTGGCTCGGCGCGCCGCCATGCGCGCCCGGGAGCCAGAAGTGGAACGGGAAGAGGCCCGCCTTTCCGCCGAAGCCGACGACGGCGAGGAGGAAGACGACGCTCGAGGAGGCCGTCACGGCGAGGCCGCCCTCCGGCGCCTCCCAGGCGAAGCCGCCCGTCGTCCGGGCGAGGAGGGCCGTCATGCCGAAGAGGCCGAGCGTGCCCGCGTGCGTCGCGACGAGGTAGATCCACCCCGCCTCCCGCACCTCCGGCTGCCGGTCCTCGGTCGTCGCGGCGAAGAAGGCGGCGAGGGCCATCACCTCCCAGGCGACGAGGAAGAGAACGCCGCTCCGGGCGAGGAGGACGACCGCCATCGACGCGGCGAGGAGGCCGTAGAAGAAGCGGAGCTTGCGGGCGTCGCGCCGGTGCTCGGCCTCGGGCCAGTAGCCGAGGCCGTAGACGGCCCCGAGCGCCGGGACGAGAAAGACCGGGACGAGGAAGAGGGCCGAGAGGGGGTCGGCCGCGAGGAGGAGCGGCCCGCCCGGGAGCGGGCTCGGGAGCTCGACGCGGAAGCTGCGGCCGAGGAAGAGGACGCGCGCCGACGCGACGAGGCCGAGGAGCGCCCCGGCCCCGACGAGGAGCGCGGAGAGCCGCTCCCCTCCCGATCCCCCCTTCCGGGCGATGAGCCCGGGGAGCCCGCTCAGCGCGACGAGGGCGATCGCGCCGAGGAGGAGCACGCCCCCGGGACTCGCAGCCTCCATCAGGCGGCCCCGGTCTCCGCCCGGCGCCCGACGCCGCGCGCCTCGATCTCCCGCGCGAGCGCGAGGAGCTCCTCGGCCGGCGCGGCGGCCTTCACGGCCGCGCGGAACCCCTCGTCGCGGAGGAGGCAGGCGAGGGCGGCGAGGAGGTGGAGGTGCCCGTGGACGGTCGGCGTCACCATCGTGACGAGGACGGTCACCGGACGGCCGTCGGACGCGCCGAAGTCGACCGGCTCGGCCAGGAAAGAAAGGCTCACGAGCGCCTCGTCGACGTCGAGGACGATCGGGGCCCTCACGTGCGGGATCGCGATGCCGTCGCCGATCGCCGAGGAGCCGGCCGTCTCGCGCGCGAGGAGGAAGGCGAGGAGCTCCTCGGCCTCGATCCCCTCGGGGAGCGGGAGGCGCGAGACCGCCTCGCGAAGGACCTCCTGCCGGGTCCCGCCGGGGAGGGCGTGGTGGACTCCGCCCGCCGCGAGCGCCGCGGCGAAGGAGGGGAGCCGCTCGCCCCCCGCCTCGGCGGGGAGGAAGACGCGGGGCGAGACGGCGACGCGATGCTCCGTCGCCCACTCGAGGAGGGCCGCGCGGTTCAGGAGCGTCCGCTCCGCGATCCGCTCGGCGGGAAGGTCCCGCTCCTCGATCCAGCGGTAGATCGTCGACTCGTCGACGTCGAGGAGGTCGGCGGCGTCCGCGGTCGTCAGCTTCACGGCGCCGGCTCGCCGCGGACGTTCTTCTTGATGGAACGCTTCCCGCGCTCCTTCACCGAGCCGAGGGAATACTCGATCGTCGTGTCGAGCGCGAGCCAGGAGGAGACCGGGGAGCCCCCCTTCCGCGCGGCCGTCAGCGTCCACTCCTTCGCGCTCTCGCGGACCCAGCGAAGGATCATCGGCTCGTACGTCCCGACCGGGACGACGCGCTTGACCGACCCGAGCCCCGAGACCTCGACGAGCGCGAGGAGGCGCGACTTCAGGCGCGCCCCCTCGAGCTTGAGCGGGACCTTCGCCGGCATCGGAAGGAAGTCGACCTCCTCCACCGAGAAGACGCCCGGCTCGGGGGGCGTCACCGCGGCCGGGTACCGGCTCATCCACGACTCGCCCGGGAGCTCCTTCGGCAGCTCCGGGAGCGGGTCGTCCTTCCCGACCGGAACGAGCGCGAACGCGTGCCAGGTGGCGTCCTCGAGCTCCACCTCGACGTCGACGCCGTACGTCCCCCAGCAGCGGACGGCCACCCCGTCCTTCGTCGCCGGCTGGAACGTCCAGCGCGGCGCCTGGGCCTTCGCGGCGGCGGCGAGCGCGCGGAGCGGGGGCTCGGGGACGACCGCCTCCGAGACGGCCCCCGAGGCATCCAGCTTCACGCCGACGATCAGGGGGCCGGTCGTCTCCAGGTCCCGGAGCCGCGGCGGCGGCCCCTTCGGCGCCGCCGGGGCGTCGAGGGCCTGCCAGAGCGGGTTGACGAACGGCACCTCGGCCGGCGCGAGGCGAACCGGATCGGGGATCGTCTCGAGCAGCGCCTGCGCGGAAAGGACCGGCGCGAGGAGGAGGGCCGGGAGACAGGGAAGGAACAGCCGGAGCGTCCGGCGGCCGACGAAGGCCATCTTTCGGATTGTAGCTCCCGCTACTTCGCGGCCGCCCAGTCGGGGCCGCGAGCGGTCTCCACCGTCAGCGGGACGGCGAGCGACGCGGCGCCTTCCATCGTCTCCCGCGCGAGGTCGGCGGCGCGCGCGGCGTCCCCTTCGTCGCACTCGAGGACGAGCTCGTCGTGCACCTGCAGGAGCATCCGCGCCGACGGGAGCTCCGCAGAGAGGCGCGCGTCGAGGTCGACCATCGCCTTCTTGATCAGGTCGGCCGCCGCGCCCTGGAACGGGGCGTTCATCGCCATCCGCTCCGCGTTCGCGCGGACGGCGTGGTTGCGGTCGGCGATCCCGGGTATCGGCCGGAGGCGTCCGAAGATCGTCTCCGTCGCCCCGGTCTCGCGGGCCTGCGCGAGGATCCGGTCGAGGCAGGCGCGGATCGAGGGGAACTGCTGGAAGTAGGCGGCGATGAACGCCTTCGCCTCTCCCTGCGTCACGCCGAGCTGCCCGGCGAGGGCGAACGGGCCCATGCCGTAGAGGATGCCGAAGTTGATCGTCTTCGCCCCGCGCCGCTGGTCGGGCGAGACGAGGTCGGGGTGGATGCCGAAGATCCTTGCGGCGGTGGCGCGGTGGATGTCGTCCCCGCGCCGGAAGGTCTCGATGAGCGCCTCGTCGCCCGAGAGGTGGGCGAGGAGGCGCAGCTCGACCTGCGAGTAGTCGGCCGAGACGAGGAGGCGCCCCTTCGGCGCGACGAAGGCCTTCCGGATGGCGCGCCCCGCCTCGGTCCGTACCGGGATGTTCTGGAGGTTCGGGTCGTTCGAGGAGAGGCGCCCCGTCGCCGCGACCGCCTGGTCGAACCGGGTGTGGATCCGCCCGTCCTTCGCGACGTGCTTCGGCAGCGCGTCGACGTAGGTCCCCTTCAGCTTCGAGAGCTCGCGCCACTCCAGGACGAGTCCCGGAAGCGGGCCGAAGCCGCGCACCGTGAGCTCCTCGAGGATCTCGGAGCCGGTCGCGTAGCTCTTCGTCTTGGCCGTCTTCTTCAGGGCCGGGTAGCCGAGCTTCTCGAAGAGGATCCGGCCGAGCTGCAGCGGGGAGCCGACGTTGAACGGCTCCCCCGCGGCCGCGTGGATCTCCGCCTCGAGCGCCGCGAGTCGGGCGCCGAGGTCGACGGAGAGGACGGAGAGGGCCGCCGGGTCGACGAGGATTCCCGCCAGCTCCATCCGCGCCAGGACCGGCACGAGCGGGAGCTCGAGCTCCTCGTAGACGCGGAGCGAGGCGGGACGGGCCGTCAGGCGCGCGAGGAGGACGTCGCCGAGCTCGAGCGGAATGCGGGCGCGCGGGCCGAGGTAGGCGCGTCCCGCCTCGGTCGCGAGCTCGGCCGCCGTCTCGAAGGCGTCGCTCCCGGCGACCTCCTTCGGCGACGGCACCGCGGACGGGTCGCGCCCCAGGAGGGCGCGCGCGTCGCCCGCGAGGTCGTGGGCGTGGAGCCCCGGGGAGTCGACGTAGGCCGCAAGCATCGCGTCGAAGACGCGACGTGGAAGCGGGAGGGAGAGCGCGTCCGCGGCGAGATGGAGGCGTTTCGACTCGTGGGCGACGACCTCGACCGCCTCGTGCGCGAGGAGCCGCGCGAGGAAGGCGCGGCCGGCCTCGGAACCGTCGCCCGCGAGCGGCGCGGCGAGCGAGGCGCCGCCGGGAAGCGCGACGGCGAGGGCGATCGGCTCGGGAGGGAACGGGCGTCCCGGCGCGCACTCGACGTGGAGGCCGACGCGGCCAGAGGCCTCCGCCCGCACGAGGAAGGCGTCGAGCGAGGCGGGCGAGCTCTCCCAGGAGGGGAGGTCTCCGGACCCGCCCGCGGTGATCGTCGGGGCGGACGCCTCCGCCGTTCGGCCCGACTCCGCCTCCGCGTCTTCCTCGCCGAACAGCGACCCGCTTCCCGCGGGCTTCGCCGCCGGCCGCGGCGCCGTGGTCCCCGCCGCCTCGAGCAGCTCCTTCTTCAGGCGCGAGAAGCCGAGCTCGCCGAAGAAAGCGGCGAGCTCGGCGATCCCGTCCGGCGACGCCGGAGGGACGGCGAACGTCCCGAGGAGGCTCTCCGCGCTCTCGCCGCCCGGGGTCGGCGCGTCGCGCCGGACGGTCGCGAGCTCTCGCGAGCGGAACGCGTCGTCCCTCCCCGCCTCGAGCGCCTCGCGCCGTTTCCCCTTCAGCTCGCCGACGCGCGCGTAGATCTCCTCGAGGGGGCCGTACGTCGCGACGAGCTCCTTCGCCCCCTTCTCGCCGATCCCGCGGACGCCCGGGATGTTGTCGGACGAGTCGCCCATGAGGCCGAGGACGTCGGCGACGCGCTCCGGCGGCGCTCCGAAGAGCTCCTTCACTCCCTCCGAGTCCAGGAGCTTCTCGTGGACGGGATGCCAGACGGCGACCTCGCCCTCGCGGACGAGCTGGAAGAGGTCCTTGTCGGCCGAGACGACCTCGACGGCGAAGCCGGCCCGCGCGCCCTTCTCGGCGAGCGTCCCGATCAGGTCGTCGGCCTCGAAGCCCGGCTCCTCGACGACGACGAGGCCCATGGCGCGGCAGAGCCCCTTCACGTCGGCCACCTGCGGGACGAGGTCGTCCGGCATCGCCGAGCGGGTCGCCTTGTACTCCGGGTCCATCTCGTGGCGGAACGTCTTCTCGGGACGGTCGAAGCAGACGGCGACGGCGTCGGGCTTCCGCTGGGAGAGGAGCTTCCGGAGCATCGTCGCGAAGCCGAACGTCGCGTTCGTCGGCCGCCCGTCGGGGGCGGTGAGCGGGCGGATCGCGTGGAAGGCGCGGTAGAGGTAGCCCGAGGCGTCGAGGAGCGCCAGCGTCTTCTTTTCCGGCATGTCGACCGGAGTCTATCGGGAGGGCGGGACCGTAAGATGGGGCGAGGCCCGCCGGTGTCGTCCGTCCCGATTCCCCCCGCCCCGCCCGTCACGAACGCCCGGGTCGCCTCCGCGCTCCTCGCCCTGGCCGACGCCGAGCCGCCCGGCGCGCGCCCCGCCGTCGAGTACCGCTCGGCGGCGGCGACGCTCCGCCAGCTCCCCGACGAGCTGCACGGGAGGCGGATCCACCTCGGCGGCCTGCCGCACGTCACGCCCCGCGCCGCCGACGCGATCGCCGCGTTCCTCTCCTGCGGGTCGGACGAGTCGGTCGGCGACCGGCTCTCGGCCCTCCTCGACCGCGAGGACCCGGCGAGCGAGCGCAAGCGCGAGTACCTCTCCCGCGCCGACGTGGACCGGATCCTCGCGGCGCCGGAGGGGATCTCGCCCGCCGACCTCCGGGCCGACGTCCATCTCCACACCGACCGCTCCGACGGCACGATCCCGCTCGCCGAGCTCCACCGCGCCCTCGCCGGCCGCGGCGACCGCTACGCGCTCCTGACCGACCACGCGCGCGATCTCGCCGTGGCGGGCGGCCTTCACGCCGGCGACTTCGCCGCGCAGGCGCGCGAGCTGGAGCGGCTGAACGCACGGACGGGGGAGGAGTTCGGGATGCTCCTCGGCGCCGAGGCGAACATCGCCGAGGACGGGACGATCGACGTCCTGCCGGCAAACGTCCCCGTTCTCGCGGCCGTCGTCGCCTCGGTCCACACCGAGCTGCGGGGCCCGAAGGACCAGACGGCCCGGCTCGTCCGCGCCGTCGAGCGCCCCGGCGTGGCGATCCTGGGCCACCCGAAGGGGCGCCTCTACAACATGCGGACCGGCGTGCGAGCAAGCTGGGACCGCGTCTTCGCGGCCGCGGCCGAGCGGGGCGTCGCGATCGAGGTCAACGGCTGCCCCGAACGGCAGGACCTTCCGCCGTCGCTCGCCCGGACGGCCCTCGCCGCCGGCTGCCTCTTCGCGCTGACGAGCGACGCCCACGCCCACCGCCACCTCGCGTTCCAGCGCTTCTCCCTGGCGATCGCGCGCCTCGCCGGGATCCCGGCGGCGCGCGTCGTCAACGCCTGGCCGCGCGAGCGTTTCGAGGAATGGCTCGAGGAAAGACGCCAGGGCTGAGCCGTCCGGGCGCGCGACGCTCCTGATATCGTCTTCTCTCCCCGGAATCCGGCAGAGGAGGCAAAGATGGGTCTTTTCGGCAAGTCGCTCGACGAGAAAGCCGCCGAGGCGGTGAAGAGCCTGCGCGGCTCGATCAAGGGGCTGAAGAGCCTCGACGCGGTCGTCGAGGGGAAGACCGTCACGCTGACCGGCGAGGCGGACAGCATCGAGGCCAAGGGCAAGGCCATGGCCGAGTTCAACAAGCTGGTCGAGACCGAGAACACCATCAACAAGATCGCGCTCGCGAAGGCGCCCGTCCCCGCCGCGCCGACGCCCGCCGCCGGCGCCGTCGTGAC
>Ga0116154_10002931_pt1 | contig 12489 bp, 13 predicted proteins | sample AD_UKC030_MetaG_FD_89898 | JGI IMG/M metagenome (GOLD analysis project Ga0116154, IMG submission 89898) | Active sludge microbial communities of municipal wastewater-treating anaerobic digesters from USA - AD_UKC030_MetaG | ecosystem: Engineered > Bioreactor > Anaerobic > Digestate | place: USA...
CCGGGCTATAGGCTTGGAAGGCCTAAGTCATACCTCTAGACCATCGATGCACTATGCTCTACAATTTGGGAGGGGGGAGTATTAAGTGTTACCGTAGCGGATTTTTCCGGCTCCGAGATTTTTTTAACATCCGGACGTATCCTGTCATGCATAATGTCAGCGCCGGCAATGGTGGACGCAACAACCATGAGATTTCTGCCTGCACAGCGCCAGAAAGATGATGAGCGTGACCAAAGCGACTGAATATCCTTCAGAGATATTCATCACGTTTTCGCTTGATGGGTGTATCCTTTTTCCAGAGGGTAATATCGCGAGCCCGGTTGAAGTAGAATTTCGATTCTTCCGCTTTTCCCATCTCTTTAAAACAGATCCCGAGGTGATTCCATGCACCTGCATTGTTGGGCATCTGGTTCACTACCATCCTGAATGTCTGGATTGCAGAATCGAGATATTTATTGCTCATATTCATTACCCCGATTATTTCCAGGGTTTCCCCGAGGTTAAAAAGGAGTTCGGTGTTATCCGGTTCTAGTTCTATTGCCCGCAGCAATGACTTGAGTGCATTTGCATGGTCCCCCATCTCACGGAAACAGGTGCCCCGGTCGTTCCAGACATAGGCAAGATTGTTGTCGATCGCAAGGGCTTTGTCAAACGCAGCGATTGCTTCGGGATATTTTCTCTCCTTCAGGTAGAGGATGACCCCTTCTTTATAGTGTGCCAGGGCCTTGCCGAGGATCCTGTCTAATAAACCCGTTGCGGGTGTTCTTGCCTCCGTTGATCCCATATCCCCGGGCGGGGCGGCTTCATCCGGCACCGAATCGGGGATAACAACGTCCTTGAAGGTAGCCGTTACATCGCGGACCGTTCCAACCGAAGCGATGAAATAACCCTGACTGTCATACACCGGCATAGCCTTCATCCAGAGCGTCCACTCGGTCCCGTCTTTTTTTATCCCCCTGATTACCGCAATCACGGGACCTTTATGAACCCTGCTGACCAGCATGTACTTCTGCCGTTTTATCTCTTCATCGGTGTCAAATACCAGGTTCACCAGCATTTTTTTCCGCTTTCCAAAGAACGGCTCGGCATAGCTGTTATCACTTTTTCCCATCATCACACTTGCAGGAACACCTGTCAGGTGCTGCAGAGAATCGTTCCAGGCAACCACCTTACCGTCCCGGTCAATGGCAAAAGACGGGTCTGAAGAAAAACTGATCATATCTGCGATAATCTTCTGGGTTGTTCCGAGTGTTCTTCCCATGGAACCCCTTTCCATTGCTATTTTCACCATTGCGGTCATCGTATGGAACAGGTTGCGGTTGTCACCCTCCTTTTTTAACAAAAGGTTTGCACCATTGTTCAGTGCCTCGATCGCCGCATATTCCCCGTTGATATCCGTGCAGATGATGATTGGAGTAAAATCTCCCTTGTTTCTTGTGATTTTCAAAAATTCTATCCCATTGATCTCCGGCATATCAAAATCAACGATGATAACATCGAATGTTCTGTCATGAAGGATTGTGAAGGCCTCTTTTGCCGATTGTGCTGTCTGCAGGATCATCTCACGAGACTGTTCAGACATCAGCCTGATCGTTCCCAGCAATGACGCGTCGTCGTCGATCAGAAGTACCGCGGGGGGCTTAGCATTCATTCTATATTCTGACTTAGTGTCAAACGATATAATATCAGCGATTGATTTCTGTCGGATTGAAAGAGAAAATTCCGTCTCTGCATTCCTGGTTTTCTTCGTGAATTGTGTCCCCCCCAATCCGCACAATCGGCAACGATTGCAGCAGCAGGAAACGGTGAATGGTATTGAAAAGGATTGGAGATCTGCGATAAAAAAATGGATTTAGTAGCCTCTTAATTCAGTCTCAACCTTCTCAAGATTTGCAATCCTCTTCTCAAGCGGCGGGTGGGTGGAAAGGAGTTCCATAATGGCATTTCCCGAGAGTGCCGGGATGATGAAGAACGCGTTTGCCCCCTCGACCTTTGCCTTTGCTTGCGGAGGAACAAGTTCCATCCTCCCGCTGATCTTGTTCAGTGCAGAGATGAGTGCCCGGGGGTTCCTTGTGATCAATGCGCTGCCCCGGTCTGCAGCAAACTCACGGTACCGGGAAAGTGCGAGGATCAACAGGGTACTGATGACATACACAATGATTGAAACAATCCAGACAACAATCCAGCTGCCCCCTTCCCGGTTATTGCGCCCGCCCAGAAGAGCGGAAAAGAAAAAGTTCTGCATGATCATCGATGCGATCATGGCGATAAAACTGGCCAGAGTCATAGTCAGGATATCGCGGTTTTTCACATGGGAAAGCTCATGGGCAAGCACTGCTTCGAGTTCGTCACGGGACAGGAGGCGCATGATCGAATCGGTGCACGCAACGACGGCATGCTTGGGGCTTCTGCCGGTGGCAAAAGCATTCGGCACCGGGCTCTGCATAATTGCAAGTTTCGGCATCGGGAGGTTGGCTTCCCGAGAGAGCTTCTCTACCATCTGATAGAGTTGCGGCTGCTCATCCGCTTCCACAATCTTAGCGCCGGTGCTCCAGAGCACCATTTTGTCGGAAAAGAAGTACTGGAACAAACCCATCCCGACTGCCAGCAGGACAATGACCCACGTCCCCACCCCGAATGAAAAAAGGATTGTCATAAACACAAGGTAGAGCAATAATAACAGCAGGCCGGTGAACCAGACCCTTGTTGTAAGACCCCAGTCACGTTTCCATTCCATAATTGTTACATGTTTATACCCTCCCCTCTTAAACCAATCGACAGGAGCGCTTACCGTCCGGGCTTTTGTGGCCGTTTATGGTTCAGAGATCTTTTTCCTCCCTTCTGGAATGACATACGGACCAAATCGCGGCATCAATCCAAAACTATTTTGTTACCAACATCGTTTTTGGTATAATGGCTGAAGTCGATCCTGAAGCACTGACGGATGTGGCATACGGTATCTTCGAGCATCTTCTGAACCGTGAACTTCAGGCAAGGGAAAAGTACCTCTATGCCCTGGTGGAATGCGGTACTGACTTCAAGGCAGAGCTGACCGCAATCTTTGAACGATTCAAGGAAGAATACCCGCAGCTTGCTGATGCGATGCTGGCCCGGTTCTCCAGTGTCGATACGATTTACCGGATGCTTCGCGAGGGAGAGGGAGTGATCCCGTCAAAAACAACCCAGATGTACTGGATTGTGCTGGATGCTCCGGGCAGTGCACCGGAAGCGATCGAGGACGAGAATGCCGGCAAATGGCTCCTGTTCCAGGAGCCGGATCAGGTCGATTCATCCTGGAAAAAAATACGGGATGCGACTGTTGCCAGAGAACTGGGAATATCAGCAAAAGTCAGTACCGCCAAACCCAATCCTGATTCCCGCGACAACCGCAAGGTCATCTATGTCTACACAAAAGACTGGGCTGATGAGACCGACGTGATGCGGGTGAGGACGAGACTCCGTGAGCTGGGCTTTGTTGATCGCATCGGGTACAAACGCAATCTCGAAACATTTGCCGGCGAATATGCCAAGAAAGGCAAGCGCGTTACCTATTATGCGGCGTGATATGGCTTCTTTCAAGCTTGATCCTTTGACTGAAATCAGGATCTGGCTTTTTTAATAAGCCGTGATAATTGCAAAAAAAAGGACGATATAAAAAAGATTACGCTTTTCTTTCCTTGTTCTTGGGGCGCAGGTTCTGGTAGCCGCACTTGCGGCAGGTTGTTGCGCGGATTGCATTGCGTGCGTTACAGTGCATGCATACCTTTACATTGAGTAGCCGGGCTTCGGCTTCTGGGAACTTTGCCATAATGAATCACTCCTGTCTGCCCTTATAACAAAGCTGTAAGACATATTAACCATTTGCGTGTTTTGGACTTTTTTCATCCCGCTGCGCAATAAACCAGTCATGAAAGGAGGAGAGTGCCCGGGCACGGTGGGAGACCCTGCCCTTCTCTTCCAGGGAATGCTCGGCAAGCGTCTTTTTACCCCGTTCAAAGATTGGATCGTACCCGAACCCTCCGAGCCCGCGGGGACAGAGACCGATTGTCCCCTCCAGCGTGCCCGTAAAGACCCGGATGCCGTGTTCATCAGCATAGGCAATCACGGTAATGAACCGGGCTTTGCGATCATCCTTATCCTCCATCAGTTTCAGGATACCCTCGTTGCCAATGGAATCCAGGACATATGCCGCATAGGGGCCGGGAAAACCATGCAATGCATCGATGAAAAAACCGGTGTCATCAATGATAAGCGGAATATGCAGCAGGCCGTACGCGTACCGGGCTTTCCCGTACGCAATCTCTGCAATATCAAGGGACCGGCTCTCCGGAACCTCGAGATCAATGTGGTCGATCTCAAGAGATCCATGGAAGAACGCCTTTACTTCTGCAGCCTTGCCCGCATTGCTGGTGACCATGGTGATCTTCACAGGTACCGTCCCCGCAGTCCGATTTCGTGTTCACGCTGGATCACGTCAGCAGCTTCATCAAAGGTTTCCGCATACCCGGCAATAAAAGCGGTTTTTAACAATTCCGCCCGATCCGGTGCAGTACTCCCCAGGGTCTGGAAAAACACGTGGATGTCAACACCGCGTTGTTCGAGCTCCGTTGTCACCTGCGAAAGACCGAAATCGATCAGAACGCATCGCCCGTTGTTTTTTTCCAGGATCAGGTTGGCGGTTGTAAGATCCCCATGCATGATCCCGGCAGTATGAAGCTTGCCAACCATCCGGCCTGCCTCCTGTACTGTTGTTTCTGAAAGGTTATGGGAGAGATGAGTTCCCTGAATATATTCCATCCTGATGGTATCTGCCGTGATATCGCTCATAACCGGTGTGGGCACACCCCCTTTGCGTGCGGCCGCGATCAGGCGGGCTTCGGCCCGCGTCCGTTCGGCAACCAGTCGTTTGTCAAGGGGAGGTACCCGGTAGCTTTTCGATAAACGGCGTTTTTCTGCCATAGCGCCACAAATCGAGATTACGGCTTCGGCACCGTACCTCTGCAGGGTATTGTTTCCTGAAGGGAGGCCGGCACGGCAAACCTCCTCCTGTCTCCAGGTAACTTCCACGTCATCGGAGCGGAAGGATGGGTTGATCTGCGAAGAATCAACCGTGACTGAAACCCCGCTTTCCAGCATCAGCTTCCCCGTGTACGCGATCATAGCCCCGTTGTCTCCGAGATATTTCTGTTCCGGAACAAAAAAACGGGCCCCGCGGTCGTTGCACATGGTTTGCAGCATCTCCTGCAGGCGCCGGTTCGCTCCGACACCCCCGACAAGCAGGACCTCGGTCTTGCCCGTAAGTGACAGCGCACGCTCGGTCACCTCCACGCACATGGCAAAGGCGGTCTCCTGCAGGCTGTGGCAGACATCAGGCAGCGGCGCCCTGCTCTCTTTTGCGGCGGAGACCAGCCCGGAGAATGCAAGGTCCATACCCTTGACGGTATAGGGGAGTTCAACGTACTGCCCCCCTTTGGCAAGGTTCTCCAGAAGGGGACCCCCGGGATGGGGGAGGTCTTTTGAACGGGCAAATTTGTCAAGTGCATTTCCAATCCCGATATCAAGCGTTTCGCCAAAGATCCGGTATCTGCCATTCAGGTATCCGATGACCTGGGTATTTGCTCCGCTTGCATAGAGCACGACAGGATCCCGGCACCCTGTCGCAAAACGCCCGATCTCAATGTGAGCAATGCAATGGTTGACCCCGGCAAGAGGGACGTCCAGCGCCAGCGCCAGCGATCGGGCAGCAGTTGCAACGGTCCTGAGGCAGGGACCGAGGCCCGGGCCCTGCGAGAATGCGATCCCCGTAATCTGTCCGGGATCTTGTATGACCTCTCTGAGAAGTTCCTTCATCACCGATGCATGGTGCTGGGCAGCCTCACGCGGGTGTATGCCTCCCAGTGCCGGTTTGTAGGGCCTTGAAGCAAGGGCAAGAAGATCGTGATCAAAAAGAGCGGCGCTGAGGTTCCATGCGGTGCCCTCAATTCCGAGTATCTGCCCAAAAACAGGCATTGGATCTTATTTTCTGAATTCAGTATACCCGCACTTGCCGCAGGTGGTCCGGTCCTTGTGGTCAGCCATCATGAAGCCGGGTCCGCAGCGGGGGCAGTATTTCTTTGCGGTGGTAACCCGGGGACCTTCGACCTTGAAATGATCGCCTCTCCGGGGTCCTTTTGCTGCTGCTTTCTTGGCTGCCATTGTTACGCTGCTCCCTCTTCCTTGGGCTTGGGCATTCCGCGTGCTGCCAGGTACGGGCGTTCGGTCTTGTTCCTGCTCTCCTCGCTGTCATAAATGCGCGCGGAACCGGTTATTTCTGTCTTGCCGAAGCCGCTGTGCAGCGTGTCAAGGGTTATCTGCTGCTCCTTGATATTGAGCAGGGCGCAGAGTTTGCCGATAATCTGCATGCGGGAGGGAGTTGCTCCCTCGTATCTGAGGGTAAACTGAACCTCTCTTCTGGATAAAAGCTCATTCCTTTTATCGCTGGTGATCTCAAAGTCCATCGATATCCTGTAATTATTGGGAACCGGGTTATTTATAATATGACCCTTACAAAGTTCCCTGCTGCAGAAGGAGAAATCGGGACAGGAACGGGAGTTCCGCGTTACCGGTCGTGCCCGGTTGTGCGGATAAAGTGAGCAAGGAACCGTTGCGCAGTTTTCCGGGCTTCGTTGTCAACGGTTCGGAGGACCACTCCTTTGTGGGGTTGGCCGTAGAGTACGATTGCTCCATCATGTGCAGTCAGGACCAGGGGGATGACAGCCAGGTCTTCTTCCCCTTCGACAACAATGGTGGACGGAGGATTTCTGACTGCACGCTCCGCCGCGCTGATCAGCTCGTCCGTGAGCGACCCGGCAGGGTTTTTTACGGGTATGCACTCACCGTGAACCCGCGGCATCTTTTTGCAGGGAGATCGCATGGTATACCCGTCAACAACGGCAACAGCGGGAATCAGCCCTCTTTCCAGAAGATTGTGGGTAACCACGTCCCCGACGGTATACACATCCTTTCCCGCGATCAGCGGGATGATCTCGTCAATTGAATGGTACAGTTCACCGAAAGGTTCCTTGAAGAGCCTGCGGTGCTCTTCGGGAAGGGTGAGCATCAGCGGACCTTCAGCGCGTAACGACCGGGGAGCTTGATGTTCATCCTTTTTGCCACATCGGAGGTTTCCGGGTCAATGATAACAAGGTAACCGGACCAGTCCTCGCTTAAGTTGGAGGTCCCGCAGATCACGCAGCTTTCGCCATCGACGACACGGTGGCAGTCCCGGCAGACTTTTCCCTGTTTCTTCTTATTCCCCGGAGGCATGGTCCTTCCTCCTGGCTTTTGCCTTTTCAGGTACCCGTTCCTTTGCCGAACCGGCCGGCTGGGCGGCTTTCTCTTTCTCATTGTTCATTTCTTCTTCGAGCCAGAGAGCGGTTCCGAGCCCGGCCTGTCTCATGGTAAGGCCGATCTTGCTGTCGCGCGGTTCCCGTTCATTCAGGGACAGGGTGACCACGCGGACGCGGACGACATCTCCCACGCCAATAAATCTCTTCGATTCCTGGCAGATCAGGCGGGCATTCTTCTCATCGTAATTGATGTATTCATCCGATATCTGGCTGACATGAAGCATTGCGTCGATCGGGCCGAGACTGACGAATGCTCCGAAACTTGTGGTCTCAACGACAATGCCTTCAATGACTTCCTGAAGGGCAAGCCTGAGCACCACGGCCTCAAACTTCACATTATAATAAACGCCCCCGTCCCCCGGGACGATCTCACCCTCGCCAACTTCCCCCACCCTGGTTACGCAGATAAAGATCCCGATCTCCTTGTCTATACTGCCCTCGAGCTGCTCCTGCAGAACATCGAGGATAACTTTCTCGAGTTTTTCGCCCAGCCGCTGGGGGGGTACCCGTACCATGTCCTCAAGCATCAGTTTATGATACATATTCCGTTACCTCCGAAATAATTCCAGTTTCTTCTGTTTTCTCAATGAAATCACCCCGATTCCGCGTGTGAACAGCACATCCCTGAGACCCCGGTCATTCGTGACAACCATGCAGTCTGTCCGGGTTGCATATTCAGTAATCTGCGCGTCAACGGATCGGGATTCCAATTCGCTGCTGTCAGCAATCGTACATTCCTTCCCGAGTGCAAGACCACAGCGTGCTGCAGCCCCATCGCGACCTTTGGTACGGCAGAGCCCTTCCAGTTCATCCATGACGCTGCTCAGGACCACCGGCTCAAATCCTCCGATTAGCACACGAATCTCATCGAAGATATCGATCTGGAACTGCGCCGGCATCATGAGTGCGTTTGCATCGAGGAGAACCTTTAGTCTCCCAGTACGCCCATCCCGATCAGGCGCCAGCGTGCTCCCACCTGCCGGCTGATAGCGATCCGCGATCCTGTTTCTGCACATACCGGTCTTTTCAGCACAATCTCTACACTGTCCTTTTTTGTATTATGAACAACCCCGACCGTCACTGCTGTTCCGACCGACAGCATCAATGGTTCAGAGTGTTTCAGTGGTTCGATAATAAGTTCGCTCGTTGATCCAACCACACGCTCCATCAGGGTGACCCGGCACCGGATTTTATCCCACACCGGGGGAAGTTTCCCTTCATGGCCAAGTACCTGGCCTGCGAGCGCATCACTCTTGGTAAGGGCCGGGTCCAGTTTTGTCCCAACGCCCAGCAATCCTCCCGGCGTTGCCTCATCAACCTTCCTGGATCCCGCGTTAATTGATGTTATTGTCGTTGTGATGGGTATCCACTTGATCCGGTTCTCAACCTGTGTCTGCCTGCCGGGCCGGATCTCAATCTTCTCGTCAGCGCGGAGGATGCCCCGGATAAGAGACCCCCCGACAACACCGCCCTTTACGTCCTTCCAGTTGCAGCCGGGTTTGTTGACATCAAACGAGCGGGCGATCAGCATGACCGGCTCTGCACCGGGATCGCGCTTTGGTTCGGGAATGACCTGATCGAGTGCCTGGACGAGTGCTCCGATATTGATTCCTTTCTGCGATGAGACCGGGATAATTGGTGCATTCTCAGCGATGGTACCCTTGACAAAGGCCTTGATCTCATGGTAGTTTTCTATCGCTTCTTTCTGGCTGACCACATCGATTTTGCTCTGGACAATGACAATATTTTTGATACCGACCAGTTCCAGTGCCATAAGGTGTTCTTTTGTCTGTGGCTGCGGGCATTTCTCGCTCGCTGCAATAACAAGCATCGCCCCGTCCATCAGCGCCGAACCCGAGAGCATGGTAGCCATGAGCGTCTCGTGTCCCGGAGCGTCTACAAAAGAGATGGAGCGGAATGGCGTTCCTTTCCCGCCGCAGGCCGGACAGTCAGGATTTGTTGAGTAGCCTTCCGTGCCCTCGCATTTCTCGCACCGGTAAAATGTTGCATCGGCGTATCCGAGACGAATGGATATACCCCGCTTCACCTCTTCACTGTGCCGGTCTGTCCATGTCCCGGTGAGTGCGTTGACAAGGGTGGTCTTGCCGTGGTCAACATGGCCTACAACCCCGATATTGACACTGGGAACTGTCACATCATGCAAATGAAATCGAACCTCCTTTCCCGCTTTGAAATGAGAACTACCAACACCCTGTGTTATGAACATCTTTCCTGATTCATGCACCCGGACATCAAACGAGACATCGATCAGAAAGTACGTGATGGTTTGCTATCTACTAAGGACTCCCGGTTATTATTAAGGTATCTTGCAGAACGATAGACGATCCAAAGAATTGCTCCCTTTATATTCGTTGACATGGTTTTGAGCTTAAAAAAATGTCCCGTTTCTAAGTGTGAAGTTGTTTGCAATGATTTCAAACAATTTCTTAATAATAATGGTGGTTATCCCCCGCCTTCACAGCTCTGGTCGATATTCTTTAAGGCATCCTGGAGTCCGCTGCCCGCGGCAAACTCGCGCTCGCGTTCAATCACTTTTTTGGCATCTTCAATGATGGTTGAAACGGTCTTCTCAGATCCCGTTACCGGAATGAGGTGATCAATCCGGTAAAGAAGGTGGGTGCTGTCCAGCTCGGCAAACATCTGCCCCCGGATCAGTTCCATATGGAGGATTTTACCCGTTGTCCCGGTCTTCGGATAACGGACCCTGTCTCCAAGAGATATCTTTTCCGCTGACATAAGGGAGATTTTAGTATCCGGGATCGATATATTTTTCTTGCGGGCCGAACCGGTGTTTCAGGAAAAAAAAGTGATGCCGTTACGAAATAACCGCTCCCTGCACTACGGCGGATTCGGGCACATCATACTGCTTTCCGGTACCCGACAGGGTATATTTTCCCGTGGTTTTCACATCAAGGGAATTTCCCGTTGTGGCATAGGGAACAATAAACTCCCCGTTCACGCTTGCCTGCCGGTACAGGAAGGTCCGGCCCGTATTTGTCACCACCGGGACCTCGATGATACCCTCCCCCTTGATGCGGGCTCCTTTCACATACTCGAAGATTTTTACATACCTGACATCCGCGACAGAGGAGCCGAAAACATTATTCGGGGATTCATGGACGAGCCGGTAATGCTGTAGTGCAGGTACCGTATCGATCGGGTGGATAATATCCGTGCTGGCCTCCGGGTTCAGTACCGCTGCATGATACCCCGGCAGGGCCCTGAGGTTATACTGGTCAGCCCGGATCTTTGCCTCCGTGGCATTGGCGATCTTCTCAGCGGTTATTGCAACCGGGTATGCGACATTGGTGACCGAGGAATCTGCATATTCGATATAGCGTACCTGTGATGGTGTTGCCAGCGATCCGTCGAAGTTATGGAGACGGGAAATCGTTGTCATATAATATGCCTGTTTATTCAGCCGGGCAAGGTCATAGCTGTCGGGATTATTGGCATTCGGTATCAACAGCATCATCTGGTAAGGCTCCGTAGCGAGTGTTGCATTGTCCCACGTGGACATAGCCCAGAATTTTCCGGTATCCATCTCGATGTCCGTAACAACATAGCGGGTCCCGAGGTGGTCAAGAATCGCGTTTGCCCGGTCTTCAGACGTTGACATGAAATAGGCAGCCGCTCCAAAGGGACCAGCCACGCCCTGCTGGAATGGGTTTGCATTGGGGATGCGTTTTGCAATGTAGGTTATCAGGTGCCCGTAGTCCCACCATGACATGATACCGTAGGATCCGGCAGGATACTCAAATGATTTCTGGTCATAAATCCTGAGGTAATCGACACCGGTTTCGGGAGTATCATTACCCATCCATTCCATGGATTCCCGCCAGTCAGCGTTCATCTGGGTCGGATTAGCCAGCGCATTCGTGTAACTGTAAGATACCGAAGTGAATGCAAAGAGCAGGGAAAGGCAGACGGCGATAAAAATAACCACCAGCAGGGGAACATTTGTCTCCCCCCGATGGGTTACTTTTTTCTGGGTCTTTTTCTGTTTTTTTGTTTGTGATCCTGTACCCGATACATTCTCTTTTAAGTTCCCGCCCTCCTCCTGGGAGGAGAGCAGACGCCGGATATCCCGCGAGCCCCGTGAAAACAGATACGTGACACAGACCGCAGCGAGCAGGGCGACGTTGATTGCCAGGTAATACTCGTACCTGACATGCTGCCAGGTGGAAAAAAACATGACAATGGACCAGATCAGGGCGAAAATCTGCTCCGGGTGTTCGTTGCGGATATTTTTATAGATCATGACCAGAATTCCGCCGCCCATCAGGAGAAGACCGTAATTAAAGGTCATCCATGCCAGATCCGGCGCCCAGCCCCGGGCTTCCTGGACCGTATTGGTAACCGGCGCCTGGCCGAAGAACGAGAACAGGTCATAAATCAGGAGCGTGTATAAGTCCGGGATCGCTATATACAAAAATACCGCAAAGATGAGGCCGCATCCCGTAAGTGCAGCCGGATAAAAATATTTTTCTTTTTCTTTGAGAAAAAGCTGCAGCAGGTATAAAAAGCCCGTTCCCAGGATCATCCCGAGATAGGCAAAAACATGTCCTACTGAGTAGGTCGACAGGTCAATCCCTGAGTTTTTCAGACCGAAAGCCAGCAGGCCGATAATGGCAATGACAAAGACGGTGATATTGATAAGAAGGAGGTATTCGCTCGTCCGGCCACGATACACATCGATGGTAAACTGGACAACGGTGAATATCCCGGCAATCATGGCGAAAAGGATCATTGTCGGCATCGTAAAGAGGCCAAGGAGGTATGCAACCCCTGCCAGACTGGATATCAGGAGCAGAGACCTGTAGGAACCTGGATTTTTCAGTTCGACGGAGGTTCCTTTCTCTGACAGAATTGCGTACATGTAAAAAAGGCAGAAAAGAGTTGAAAAAAGGACTTCTGCGATATGGTGGTCCATATACCCGTAGAGAGATCGGTAAAAGAACTGGCCGGTGACTACCGCGGTAAATCCTGAAGCAAGAATACCGGTTTTCCAGTCCCCGCAGGTTTTTCCCACAAAGTACATGATTGCAATGATTGCAGCAGCCATGAGTGGTGGTATCAC
>Ga0116154_10002933_pt1 | contig 12485 bp, 12 predicted proteins | sample AD_UKC030_MetaG_FD_89898 | JGI IMG/M metagenome (GOLD analysis project Ga0116154, IMG submission 89898) | Active sludge microbial communities of municipal wastewater-treating anaerobic digesters from USA - AD_UKC030_MetaG | ecosystem: Engineered > Bioreactor > Anaerobic > Digestate | place: USA...
CGAGCGACTCCCCACCGGGCTCGCCGGGCTCATGGTCGCGGGAATCCTGGCGGCGGCGATGAGCACCATCAGTTCCTCCATCAACGCGCTGGCCAGTTCGGTGACGCACGACCTCTACGCGTCGTGGACCGGCGTCACCGATCCGGTCCGCCTCCTCAAGCTCGGGCGGGTCTTCTCCGCCCTCTGGGGCGTGGCGCTGATCGGGGCGGCGCTGCTCTTCCACCGGATCTCGCGCGGCGGCGACACGCCGGTGGTGGTGCTGGCGCTCTCCATCGCATCCATCACCTACGGCGCGCTGCTCGGCACCTACGTCCTGGCCGCGCGGGTGACGCAGGCCCGTGGGCGGGACGTCGTCGGCGCGGTGCTGCTGTCGGTGGCGGTGATGCTGGTGGTCGTCTTCTCCGCGCAGCTCGCCGCCCGGCCGTCGTTCGAATGGCTCGCCCCGGTGGGCCGCCTGGCGTGGCCGTGGTACGTGCCGCTCGGCACCGGGCTGACTATCTTGGCCGGAGTGCTGTTCGCCGCCTTCCCCCACAGAGAGACTGCCCGGTGACGCTCCCGCTGATAGGCGCCGATGTCGGCGGCTCCAAGACCGCCGTGTCGGTAGGCGACGCCGCCAACGTCCGCGGCCGTGCACTCGGCCCCGGCGGTGCGGTACGCCCCGGGCGGGCCATCGCGTCCGCGGCCACCATCGCGGAGACGGTCCGGAAGGCGCTCGCGGCGGCCGGGAGTTCGCGCGGGTCGGTGCTCGTGGTCGGCGCGGCGGGCGCGGGCCGGGAGTCGGAACGGATGGAGCTGGAACAGGCGCTCCGCACCGAGGCGCTGGCCGACCGGGTGCGCGTCACGACCGACATCGAGATCGCGCTCACTGCCGCCTTCGGCGAGGGGCCGGGCATCGTGGTGGTCGCGGGCACGGGGAGCGTGGTGCTGGGCCGGGACCCCGAAGGTCGAATGCTCCGGCGAGGCGGCTACGGCTGGCAGATGGGGGACGAAGGAAGCGGCTACGCGATCGGGCGGGCGGCGCTCGGCGCGGTGAGCCGCGCGCAGGACGGGCGCAGCCCGGAAACGGCGCTCACGCCGGTGCTGATGGAGGTGACCAGGAGCCTCGACTTCGGCGCCCTGGTCCGGTGGGCCGCATCGGCGGGGCCGGCCGAGGTGGCCGCGCTCGCGCCGCACGTGCTGCACACGGCTGAACGGGGCGACCTGGTGGCGCAGGGGATCGCGGACTACGCCGCGCGGGAGCTGAGCGCGCTCGTCCTGCGGCTGGCCGACGAGTTCCCGACCGGCGAACGGGTCGGGGTGGCGCTGATGGGGGGAATGCTGGCTGAAGAGCGCTCCTTGCGGAGCGCGGTGCTTGAAAAACTGGGGACCGAACCCGCGCTGCGACCGCTGGCCACGGTGGTGGATGCGACGCTGGGGGCGTTGATGCAGGCGGCGAAGCTGTAGGCGTCAACCTCGGCCTGGCCCCACGGTATTCACCTCACCCCCTGCCCCCTCTCCATGATATGGAGAGGGGGTATTCGCTTACGACTGCCCCGCGTCCCCGCGTCCCCGCGTCCCCGCCGCTGCCGCGCCGTCCTTGATCCTCAGCCTGCTGTGCCGCACCCCGTACAGGAAGTAGATCACCAATCCCACCAGCAGCCAGATGCCAAACCGTTCCCAGGTCACCTTGGGGAGCTTGAACATCAGGTAGAGGCAGGCGACGATGGAGATCATCGGCGTCCACGGCACGAAGGGCACCCGGAACGGGCGCACCCGCTCGGGCTCCTTGTAGCGCAGGACGATCACGCCGAGGGACACCAGCACGAAGGCGAAGAGAGTGCCGATGTTGGTCAGGTCCACCACCTCCGCAATGTTGGCGAAGGCGGCGAAGACGCCGACGAAGATGCCGGTCAGGATGGTGCCGACGTACGGGGTCTTGAACTTCGGGTGCACCTTGGCCAGGAAGGGCGGCAGCAGCCCGTCGCGGGACATCGACATGAAGATCCGGGGCTGGCCGAGCTGGAAGACGAGCAGCACGCTGAACATGGCGATGACGGCGCCGAGCGAGATGATGAACCGTGACGCGCTGAGGAGCCGCGGCGGCCCGTCCGCAAAGGTAAGCGCGGTGATCATCGGCTCCGCGGTGCCGAGGGTCTGCCACGGGGCGATGCCGGTCATGACGGCCGACAGCGCGATGTAGAGCACCGTGCAGATGGCCAGGCTCATGATGATGCCGAACGGCATGTCCTTGCCGGGGTCCTTCGACTCCTCGGCGGCGGTGGAGACGGCGTCGAAGCCGATGTAGCTGAAGAAGATGATGGCCGCACCGGCGCCGATGCCCGACAGCCCGTTCGGGGCGAACCCGCCGGTGGCGGGGTTGGTCCAGTTGTCAGGCTTGAGAAGGGTCAGGCCGACGGCGATGAAGAAGAGGATGATGCCGATCTTGAGCAGCACCATCGCGTTGTTCGAGTTGGCGGACTCCTTGATGCCGTACACGAGGAGGACGGTGATGAACATGACCGACAGGAACGCCGGGATGTTGGCGATGACCGGCAGGCCGAAGAGGACCGGCGCGCCCGTGACCGCCGAGGCCAGGTAGGCGGTGTTCGGGTCGGTGGCCCCGGCTGCGAGCGCCTTGACCGCGTCGTAGGCGGTCCGGTAGTCGGTGGCCAGCCACGCCGGCAGCGACAACCCGAAGTGACTGATCAGCTCCCGGAAGTGCCCCGACCATCCGATGGCCACGCCGATGTTGCCCACCGCGTACTCGATGATCAGGTCCCACCCGATGATCCACGCGACGAACTCACCGAGCGAGGCGTAGGCGTAGGTGTACGCCGAGCCGGCGATCGGCACCATGGCCGCGAACTCGGCGTAGCAGAGCGCCGCGAACCCGCAGGCCACGGCGGTGAGGATGAAGGAGAGGATGATGGCGGGGCCGGCGCCGGGCCGCGCGGCGTCGCCGACGATGGCGGTGCCGGTGGTGGCGAAGATGCCCGCCCCGATGGTGGCGCCGACGCCGAGCGCGGTGAGGTGCCACTTGCCGAGGGTCCGGCGGAGCCCGCCGCGCGAGGCGAGATCGTCCTCGCAATCCTGGACCGACTTGAGTCGGAAGAGCTGGCTCATCGCGTCCTATTTCGAAGGCAGGGTGAAGGTCATCCGGTACAAGCCCGGTACGGCCACATTTTCAGCGTTGCGCGCGGGCTTGAAGCGGTAGGTCATGGCGCGCTCGGTGAACCGGCGCGCATATTCGCGGTCCCTGATTTCCGGATCGGTGTCCACCCGCGACACCCGGCCGTCGGCCTGGACGTGGAAGATCACCTGGAGCGTGACGCCCCTCAGCTCTTTGGGCGGCCGGTCCATGGGGAAGTTGCCGTAGCTCCACTCCGGCTCGCGGCCCGTCCCCCCTCCGCCACCGCCCCCGGTACCCGGGCCGCTCCCGGCCCCGGTGCCGGTGCCCACGCCGCCACCGGACCCCCCGCCGCTCCCACCGCCGCTGCCGGGCCCGACGCCCGCCGCCCCCGCGCCTGCTCCACTCACCGGCACACTGTCCGCCACCTGCACGACCGCCGCGGGAGTCGGTGGCTGGATCGTTGGCGCGGGGGTCGGTGGCACGACTGCGGGTGGTGCGACTTCGGGTGGCCGGACGGTCGGCTGCTGTGCCGCAACCGGTACCGCGGCTCGCTGCAGCGGCGGGAGCGAAATATATCGGAGCCTCTGGCCCCCGCCACCCCCGCCGCCACCACCACCGGGCGGGAGCGACAGGCTTCCGGCCGCCGGCGTCTGGATGAACTCATCCACCGCGCCCCGGATGATGAGCACCAGGAGCACGACGTGGAAGAGCAGCGACACGGCCGCGCCGAGGAAGCGGCGCGGGTCGCGCCGCGCTTCGAACAGCGGGTGCCGTGGGAGGGACGGTGGGGTCTGGGTCACGGCTCCATGATACATCGGCGGGCGCCGGCACCACCGCCAGAGGCGGGGGCCGGCGCCCGTCGGAAGAGGCTATGAGGCGTACACACGGCCGGCTCCCGGGAGACGTCCGGAAGCCGGCCTGCCGCACGGGTGCTTCCTACTGCACGTCCTTCGGCGTGAACCCGATGACCTGGACGCCGGCACCGCGCGCGATGTCCATGGCCTCGATGACGTCCTGATAGATCCGGTTCGGGCCCGCCTTGACGAACATCAGCTTGGCCGGACGCGCGTCGTAGATGGCGTGCAGCTGCGCGTCGAGCTGGTCCTTCGGGTACGGCTGCGAGTTGATGGCGTAGGTGCCGTCATCCCGCAGTTCGAGCACGATCTGGAACGACGGCTGCTGGTTGGTCTGCGGCGTGTCGGGCGGCGGGACCTGGACGTCCATGGCCATCCGCGACAGCGGCTGCGTGATCATGAAGATGATGAGCAGCACCAGCAGCACGTCGATCATCGGCGTGACGTTGATTTCCGAGGAGACTTCCCCGGGGTTGCTTCCACCCGCGGACATGGACATGGGCTATTTCTCCTCTTCGTGCGCCAGGAGCCCGGTGTTCTGCGGCTCCGTGATGGCGGCGAGGACGCGCACGCCCGCCCGTCGGGCCAGTTCGACGGCGTCCTGCACCCGGCCGTACTTCAGGTTGTTGTCGGCCTTGAAGTACAGGATCTTGTCCTCGGTCCGGGCCGCGTACACCGTGCGGAGGTAGTCCTCCAGCACGGCTTCGTCGATCGGCTTGGTGTCGAGGAAGAACTTGCCGTTCCTGTCGATGCCGAGGATGACGTCCGTGTCCTCTTCGGGGCTCGGGTCCAGGTTCTTGCCCTTGGGCAGGGTGGCCTGGAAGCCGGCCGCGATGAGCGGCGTGACGATCATGAAGATGATGAGGAGCACCAGCATCACGTCGATCATCGGCGTGACGTTGATGTCCGCGTTCACCTTTCCCCTGCCACTACCCGTGGAGATGGCCACTGCCGGTCACCGCTTTCTGGGCCTGGAATTCCTTGGTGAAGATCGACCGGCCCGCCGCCGCGCCCACGTTCTTGATGAGCTGGTCGATGAGTTCCTTCGAGGCGTAGGTCATTTCGACCGAAAGGTTCTCGATCTTGGTCGTGAAGTAGTTGTAGAACCACACCGCCGGGATGGCCACCAGGAGGCCGAAGGCGGTGGTGATGAGCGCCTCGGCGATACCGGCCGAGATGCCTGCGAGGCCGCCCGACGCGCCGGCGGCCGCCATGCCGGTGAAGGCGTTCACGATACCCATCGTGGTGCCGAGAAGGCCGACGAACGGCGCGGTGGACCCGACCGTGCCCAGCACGCCGAGGCCGCGACGGAACTCCGAGAGCTGGATGAGCATCTGGCGCTCGATGGCCCGCTCGGACGAGTTGATGTCCGCGGCGGTGATCGTGGCCTTGTCGCTGATGAGCGGCTTCATCTCGCCCAGGGCGCCGCCGAGGACGCGGGCGATGTGGCCGATCTTGTGCTGCTCGGAGAGCTTGATGGCCAGCTCGAGGTTGTCCTCCATGATGGCCTTGGACAGCTGCGGCGCGAACTTCCGCGTCGCGTTCGTGCTGCGCTTGATCTGGATGAGCTTGGTCACCGCGATCGTGAGCGAGTAGATGGACATGATGGCCAGCACGACGACCACGCCCTTGGCGAAGGCGCCGGACTGGGTCCACAGTTCGAGCATTGAAACGTTCATCGGTCGAACCTCCTGGGAGCCTGCTGCGTGCCGCCGGCGGCGCCGGCGGCGGGGATAAGGTCGGGGGCTACGGGTTGAACGAAACGGCCTGCTGCACCTGCACGCGTACCGCCTGCCCGCGCACCCTGCCGGGCCGGAAGACGCTCTTCATGATCATTTCCTTGGCCGGCTCGTTGAACGCCGGGTTGGTGCTGCTGAGGATCCGGAACCCGTTGGTCTCGGGGTGGCCGGTGGTGTCCACTACGAACTGGGCGATGACACGGCCACCGACGCCGGCCCGCTCGAGCACCGGCGGGTAGCGGCGCGGGCCCGCCGAGATGAGGTCCGGCGGATCGTCCACCTGGGCCTCGAGGTAGGTCTCGCCGGTGACGGGGCCGGTCCCGCCGACCACGCCGACCGAGACGCCGCCCTGCACGCCGGTGCCGGTGAAGTCCTTGGGATCGAACCGCTCGTTCAGGTTGATCGGCGGGATTTCCGTCGGGATGTCCTGCACCGCGACCACGGTCTGGAACCCCTTGGGCGGCGGATTGGCGCTCACGATGGCGTCGGGCGGCGGCTGGTCCGGCGGCGGGGCCTCCGGCTTCGGCGGCTCGAGGAACACCAGGGTGGTGTCCGCCAGCCGGTCGCGGACCACTTCCGCGGCGCCCTTGGTGGCCATCACGGCGCCGGTGATCAGCAGCACGTGGATGACCACCGACGCCGCGAACTGGGCGGCGGAGCGTTCCTTCTTGGGCTTGGATTCGACCAGAACCTCGAACACGGTACTACCTCCGTGGTGAGTCAGGCATGGGTTGCAAACTACGCATCCCGTCTTGCCTCCGTGTGGCCCTTAGATGACAATTCGATAACAACGGAATGAGGAGTTCCGACACGGAATTCCTGGGTGGTCGGGCGTCAATCTACCCCGCATCCCCGCTCCCGCTACCCCCCGCGCGGGGCAAGACGACCACGAAGGTGGACCCCCTCCCCGGGCGGCTCTGCACCGTGATCGTCCCGCCGTGGGCCTCCGCGATCCACTTGGTGATGGCCAGCCCCAGCCCGACGCCCGGGCGGTCCCCGGTGCGGGAGCGGGCGGGGTCCGCCCGCCAGAAGCGGTCGAAGATGTGGGGCAGGTCCACCGAGGCGATCCCGATGCCGGTATCGCGCACCACCAGCCGGACCCCCTCCTCCGCGTCCTCCAGCGCGATCGCCACGGAGCCCCCCGCCGGCGTGTACTTCACGGCGTTGGTCACCAGGTTGAGCAGCAGCTGGTGCATGCGGTGCGGGTCCACCTGCACCTCGACCGGGTGGTCGGGCACCGACACCTGCGTCGTCAGGCCGTGCTGCTCCGCCAGCATCCCAGCGGTCTCCCCGACGTCCACCACGAGCGCGCGAAGGTCCTGGGTCTCCAGCGCCAGCGGCGCGCGCCCCTCGTCCGCGCGGGCCAGCGTCAGGAGGCTGTCCACCAGTTCGTTCAGCTGGTTGAGCTGCTCCAGCGTGGTGTCCAGCGCCTCGAGCACCTCGGATGGCGTCCCGGGGTGCACGAGCGAGCGCTCGATCCCGGCCCGGAGCACCGTCAGCGGCGTCTTGAGTTCGTGGCTGGCGTCCGCCGTGAACCGGCGCAGCTGGCTGAAGCTCTGCTCCAGCCGGCTGAACATGGCGTTGAGGGTCACGGCCAGGCGGGCGAGCTCATCGCCGGAGGTCGGCACCGCCACGCGGCGGTGGAGGCTCCGGCCGTCGGTCACCTCCTGCACCTCGTCCATCAGCCGCTCGACCGGGCGCATGGCGCGCCCCGCCAGGAACCACCCCAGGACCCCGGACGCGATCAGGATGAGGGGCACCACCAGCACCATCGAGCGGAGCAGGTCGGCCGGCCCGAACGCCACGGCGGAGAGCGGGGCGGCCACCACCACCGCGCCCACTTCCTGGCCCGCGCCGTCCACCGGCAGCCGGGCGTACCGCATCGGCTCCTCCCCGCCGGGGAGGAGCGCCGTGCCGGTGGCCGATGGCGACGGGACCGCGCCGGCGAGTGACACGAGCACCTCGATGGCGGCGAAGTTGAGCTGGCGGACGGGGTCGTTGATGTAGAGGGTGCGGCCCCGGCGGTCGAAGACGAGGAGGAGGTCGCGCACCCCCTCGAAGTTGGCCGCGACGCCCGGCTGGAGTTCCTGCGGATCGGTGGGCCGAAGGACGGTGGAGAGGACGTTAAACGACTCGTGCAGCCAGCGGCGCGCGAAGTCGGCCTCGAGCGCCAGCCGCTGGTCGAGTTCCCGGACGCTGGATTGACGCCGCTCGAGGTAGAGGGCGGTGCCGAAGACGAGCACCGTCGCCGTGAGGGCGACGGTGTACCAGAAGGTCAGCCGCCCGTGGATGGTGTTCACGCCTTCACCACGTACCCCACGCCGCGCACCGTGTGGATCAGCTTGGTGCGGTGCCCCGAATCCACCTTCTTGCGCAGCCGGTTGATGACGACGTCCACGATGTTCGTGCCGGGATCGAAGTGGTAGTCCCAGGCGTACTCCGTGATCAGCGTGCGGCTCATCACCCGCCCGGCGTGGCGCAACAGGTACTCCAGGACGGCGTACTCCTTCGGCGTCAGGTCGAGCAGCTCGCCGGCGCGCCGCACCTCCCGCGTCCCGGTGTCGAGCGAGAGGTCGCCGACCACCATCGCGGGCGGCGCCACCTGCTTGGGCCGCCGGCCGATCGCCTCCACCCGCGCCAGGAGTTCCTCGAAGGCGAACGGCTTGGTCACGTAGTCGTCGGCGCCGGCCCGGAGGACCTGCACCTTGAAGTCCACCGCGTCCTGCGCCGTCAGGATCAGGATCGGCGTCGTGACGCCGCGGTCGCGCAGGGTGCGGACGATCTCCAGCCCGGTCATCCCGGGCAGCCGGAGGTCGAGCACCAGCAGGTCGTAGAGCCCGCCGGAGGCGAGGCGGAGCGCCTCGAGCCCGTCGTCCACCAGGTCCACGTGGTTCTGGTGCTCCTCGAGCCCGCGCTTGACGTAGGGGCCGACGGTCGGGTCGTCTTCGACGACGAGGATCTTCACGGGAGGGCCGGGAGGAAGACGCGGAACGTGGCGCCGAGTCCGGGCTGGCTCTCCACCTCGAGCCGCCCACGGTGGTCCTCCACGATGCCGTAGCAGATGGAGAGGCCGAGGCCGGTACCCCGCCCCTGCGGCTTGGTGGTGTAGAAGGGCTCGAAGATCTTGGTCTGCTCCGCGCGCGGGATGCCCATGCCGGTGTCCTGCACCTCGACCACCACCTCCGCCCCGCGATGCCCGCCCAGCCCGCTCCGCACCGTCAGGCGGCCGTTGCCCGCCTCCATGGCGTCCACCGCGTTGAGCATGAGGGACATCAGCACCTGCACCAGCTGCTCTGCGTTCGCGAGGACCAGCGGCAGGCCGTCAGTGAGCTCGCGCTGGACCGTCATCTTCTTGAACCGGGTGTGGTGCTTGAGGAGGAAGAAGGTGTCCTCGATCACGGTGTTCACCGCCACCGGGCTCTTCTGCACCCCCTTGGGGCGGCTGAAGTCGAGCAGCCCGTCCACGATGTTGGTGCAGCGCTCGACTTCCTTGTCGATGATGGCGATGTACTCCTTGAACGCGCCCTGCGCCGCGGCGGGCACCTCCGCCAGCCGGCCCTCAAGGGCCGCGGCGCAGGCGCCGATCGTGGCGAGCGGGTTGTTGATCTCGTGCATGATCCCGGCGGCCAGCTGCCCCACCGCCGCCAGTTTCTCGTTCTGCATGATGCGGCGGTGGATCCGGTACCACTCCGTCACGTCCTCGCCGATCGTGATGACGTGCGAAATCTGGTCGCCGCCCAGGCGCATCGGGATCTTGCTGATCCGGTAGAACCGCCCGCCGGCGGCGTCGTCCACCTCGATGTCCATCTGCGACATCTGCCCCGACTCGAAGATCTGGTCGAACTCCGCCTTGAGCTGGTCGGCCGACTGCCGGGTGAGCACCTCGAACACCGGCCGCCCGACCACCTCGTCGCGGTGGACGCCCTGCGTGCCCGTTTCCCGCTTGCGGTTCCAGATCTGGATGCGGTACTCGCGGTCCACCACGTAGAGCCCCACCGGCAGCGAGTCGATGACGAGCCCCGTGAACCGGCGCTGCTCCTCGATCTGCCGGGCTCGCACCGCGACCTCGAAAGCGAGGTCCTCGGAGAGCTCGATGAGCGCCACGTGCGGGGCCAGCAGGTCGGCCACGATGGCCGCGGCGGCGCGGCCCGGCCCGGGCTCGACTCCCTCCAGCACCAGGACGCCCACCGTGGTCCCCTCGTGCTCGAGAGGGAGGCGCACGGCGGAGGCATCGGCCTCCGGGATCCCTTCGAGCGTCGGGCGGGGGAAGGGCGGTGTCGGGGAGGGAGGAGCGGCAAAGGGGGTGAACGCCGCCCCGCTCGGCTGGCGCACCCAGATCGTGACCGACGTGGCGGGCACCCCGCGGCGGAGGAGCTCGGCGACGCGGCCGATGGCGTCCTTCGAGTCGCTCGAGTTGAGCAGTCGAGCGACCGCGCCGACCAGGTCGAGCGCGCCCGCGGCGCCGGCGGTTGCTTCGGTCACCGATCCCCCGTCATGGACGAAATAGAACCCGCGATGCGGCGCGGCGCCACGGGGCCGGCGCAGCGGCCCCGCCGGCTAGCGGGAGGGAGACCCGTGAAACTCGACGCTCCAGCCGGCAACCTCCCGCCGCAGGACGAAGAGGGTGGCCCGCTCACCCTGTCCCTCATTCGAGGGCGGAGAGCTGATCACCCAGGCGGAGGCGAGGTCGCCCTCCTGGCGGACCGTGGTCCGGATGACCTGCGCCCACGGCTCCTCCTTGGCCAGCCACGCCGCCACGGCGGAACGAACCGCCGCCTCGTCCGCCGGGACGCCCGGCGGCGGGTGCGACTCGAGCCGGCAACCGGTCGCCAGGAATAGGGTCAGCGCCAGGGTCCAACGGGGGAAGGATCGCATTCGGAGACGGCTCCAGAAGTTGGATCAGGAATGCCAGACCAGCGCGTGGGTGGCGTCGGCCTCGAAGGCCACCCGCCCGCTCCCGAGTTCCACGTCGTCGAGCTGGACGGTGGCCAGCGCCGCAGCGCCTCGGAGGGCAAACTCGACGTGCATCCGGGGTCCGTGCACCCGCTCGACGCGCGCCGCCACCTGGCCAAAGCGGCGGCGCATCCGGACACTGAGGACCGTCCGCGCCACCCGGATCCGCTCGATGGACATGGAATCCCAGTCCGGCGGGAACCAGGGTGCCACGCGCACACCACCCTCGAGTGCACTCGGCTCCACACCCCAGAGACCCTCCACCGCCAGCGTGGCGCAGCTGGACGCGGCGGACACGCTCCGGGACCGGTCGAGGGCGGATGCGGCGGCGCGCCACGCGTCGAGTCCGGCCTCGAAGCGGCCGGCCCGAAACTGCCCGAGGGCAGCCGGCTCAAGCAGGAAAGTAGCGGGGCCGGCGGCGGCTCGCGCCTCATCCGCCACCGCTGCGAGGTGCTCGGCCACCTCGGGGTGACCGAGCGCCTCCGCCAGCGGCTGGAGCCCGACGAGGGCCGCATGCCACCGACTCGCCATGGAGGGGTCCCCCTCCCAGGGTCGGTTGGCGAGCCCCACCTCGAACGCCCGCCGTATGGCCACCCAGCGGCGGGAGAGAAAATCGAGTTCGCCGGTCCAGGCGGCGTACCGCGCAGCCAGCAAGAGGTACATCGGCACAGCCCCCGCGCCGTAACGGGCATCCCCACCCGTCGAACACTCCTCCACGACTCGGCCGCCATCGTCCTGGCTGAGCGACAGGAACTTGAGCGTGTCCCTCGGTCCGGTCCGGTCGCCGGCCGCCAACTGCGCGAACGCCACGCGACAGGCGGCTTCCGTCACGAACCTCGGCGCCGCCTGATCCGCCGTGTAGCCGGATACCAGGCAGCGACCGACGCCGGGCGTTCCCACCAGCAAACCGTCCATGAGAACCTTGGCCCACTCGAACGAGTCGACCAGCGCGGGTTCGGGTGTCTCGATCGAGGTGGCGTACGAGGCGAGCTCGGCGGCGTGATCGGCGCGCTGGCGCAGGAGCCCGGCAAAGCCCCGGCGCATCAGCAGCTGCCGGGAGCGCTCGAGGTCGGGTTCGTCGGCGGCTCCCGTCAGGCGCACCCGGCAACCCCCCTCCGCGTGGACCGCGATTCGCACCACCGAGCCGTCGGTCGTGGAATCGAGCGCACCACCGTCGAGCTCGATGAGCAGCCGGAACGGCTGCCCCGGCCAGCGGAGGACCGCGCTGCGCCTGTCCGCCGCCTGCCGGCACTCCGGTGCGGCATCGGCGGAATCGATGTCCACCGTCCACTCGAGGGAAATGGGGACTCCGTCGGGTGGCTCGACCTGCCACACCATCATCGGGTGCTCGAGCGCCACGGTCCAGCGCTCCGTCACCGCTGCGCCGTGCGCGAGGCTGCTCCGCACCACCTGCTCCGGAGTGACGGACACACTGACGGGGGCCGTCGCCGAGCCACCGACGAGGAGGGTGGCGTCCTGCACGACCCGGTAGGGATGGATCCACGCATGGAGCAGGCCCGCGTCCGCGGTGCCGACGAGCGCCGCGCGGCGCCCCGGAATGACCCAGGACTCGCCGGATCCGGCGGGGAGAGTATAGGAATGGGTGGCCGTGGAGGCGGTCCAGGGGGCCGAGCCGTTCAAGCGGCGGCCTTGATCCGTTCCAGGAGTTCCTCGGTGCTGCGGAACTGGCCGACGACCGTCTCGACATGCGTCCACCGCACGACGCCCTTCGCGTCCACGAGGATGTACGCCCGGCTCGAGTGAAAGCGGTCCTCGAGGAAGGTGCCGTAGGCCTTGCACACCGTCCGCCTGAAGTCGCTCAGCAGGTCC
>Ga0116154_10002934_pt1 | contig 12484 bp, 13 predicted proteins | sample AD_UKC030_MetaG_FD_89898 | JGI IMG/M metagenome (GOLD analysis project Ga0116154, IMG submission 89898) | Active sludge microbial communities of municipal wastewater-treating anaerobic digesters from USA - AD_UKC030_MetaG | ecosystem: Engineered > Bioreactor > Anaerobic > Digestate | place: USA...
AGGACCATGATGTCGCTCTGCATGAGGAGCTGCACGGCGATCTGCCCGAGGGCGACGGGTCCGACGAACGCCAGGTACGCGCGCACCGAAGCCCCTGCCGCGCCGCCGCGTCCCAGTCCGGAGATGCGAGCCGCGATGGGCAGGATCAGCAGCGCGGCGCACGCGAAGCCGATGCAGGCTCCGAGCAACCCCTGGTCCGATCGGGCAAAGAACCACCCGAGCCCGAGCAAGCCCGAGGTGCGCAGCACGGCGTACGTGACGTCGAGCCCGGCCTGGCGCGTGAACAGCCTGCGCCCGTTGAGCGAACCGATGAGCGGGGCGTACAGCCCGTAGCCGAGGACCACGAGGCTGACGACCTGCAGTGGCCGGAGGATATGCGGCGCGTGCTGGAAGCGTGCGTAGAGGGGGGCGAAGAAGAAGAACAGCAGCGCGACGGGGATGGCGATGGCGACGTGGACGCGCAGGGCGCGTCGGAAGGCCTCGGGGGCTTTGTCGTCGGGGACTTCGGCGACGGTACGGGAGACGCCTTGGATGGACGAGGAGATGACGACGTTGTTGACGATGTTGGCAGGGGCGAGGACGCGGGACAGGGCGCCGTAGCCGTCGGCGCCGATGAGGCGCGGGAGGACGGTTTGCTGGAAGAAGCCGACGAGGATGAAGAAGGCCTTGGCGCCGAGGACGGCGAGGCCGCCGCGTCCGGCGGTGCGTGCGGTATCGGGGGAGCTCACGGGCGGGGTGTATGGCAGAGAAGGGAAGGGGAGGGCAAACGAAGATCGGGCTTGACTGCAGGCGGGGTTCGGGTAGGGTTCCCCGCCGTTTCGTTCCAGCTTAGCTCAGTCGGTAGAGCAGGCGGCTGTTAACCGCCGGGTCGCAGGTTCGAGTCCTGCAGCTGGAGCCACGTTCGCCTGTCCGCGAACTTCGGTTGGGCAAACGTTGAACAGGGCCTCGCGGAACAACCCGCGGGGCCTTCGTCGTTTGTAGCTCGATTCCCTGAGGTTTGCGATGCGCGAGGCGGTACCGGCCAACGTCGGCGCTCTCGACAAAGAGCGAACGGGGGCGTCCACGCTGGACACCTTTCGGGCTCAGGACGGGCCTCGCGCTCTCTCTTTCTCCCTGCGGGGAGAGAAAAACAAAGAGTGGTTAACGCCTCGGCCCCTCCGCGGTGGACGGGGTCGCCGGCGCTTAACTGACCACGCTTGCGAGGGGCTTGGTCATGAATGAATCTCCCAGGCTCCTCGAGGGCGACATCGTCCTGTATCGGACGCCCGAGGGGGCGACGCGCATCGAGGTCGTCTACCAGGCCGAGACCTTCTGGCTGAACCAGAAGAAGCTCGCCGAGCTCTTCGGCGTCGACGTCCGCACGATCAGCTACCACCTCAAGGAGATCTTCGCGTCCGGGGAGCTCAGCGAGGAGGCAACTGTCCAAAGAATTAGGAGAGTTCGACGCGAGGGAAGTCGCGAGGTTGCGCGCGAGATCGTGTTCTACAATCTCGACGCGATCATTTCGGTCGGCTACCGCGTCAACAGCAGCCAGGCCACGCGCTTCCGGATCTGGGCCACGCTGACCCTCAAGGAGTTCGTGATCAAGGGCTTCGCGCTCGACGACGAACGATTGAAGCTCAACAAGCGATTCGGCAAGGACTACTTCGACGAGCTGCTCGAGCGCATCCGCGAGATCCGCGCGAGTGAACGACGCTTCTACCTGAAAATCACTGACATCTACGAGCAGTGCAGCGTCGACTATGACAAGGACGCCGAGGTCACCAAGACGTTCTTCAAGACCGTACAGAACAAGCTGCATTGGGCGGTGACCGGCCAGACCGCTGCCGAGATCATTGCCGCGCGAGCGGACAGCTCGAAGCCGACGATGGGGCTGACCACCTGGAAGCAGGCTCCCGCGGGCAAGATCCTGAAGTCCGACGTGAGCGTCGCCAAGAACTACCTCATCGAGAGCGAGGTCGCGGAGCTCGAACGCATCGTGAGCATGTACCTCGACTACGCCGAGAACCAGGCGGCGAAACAGCGACCAATGCGAATGGCGGATTGGGTGGAGCGACTGGACGCGTTCCTGCGGTTCAACGAGTACGAGATCCTCACGCATGCCGGGAAGGTGTCGGCCGAGGTCGCGAAGAAGCTCGCGGAGGACCAGTACACCGCGTTCCGCGTGAGGCAGGACGAGGCTTTCGAGAGCGACTTCGAGCGGGAGATCCAGCGCATCGGCGGCGGCTTGAAGGGTGGAAACGAAGGGGACTGAGGCGCCATGCGGATGTGGATCACCTCGCAAATCGGGCTGGAAGAGCCCTCGGCTTGGGGAGGACTCCTCACCTGGTTGGACATCCAGATCGGAGACGAAGACGAACGCGAGCGCCGCTCGAACTACGGCCGCGCGCGGGTGGCCCTCGTCCACGCCGGGGCCGCTGCCTCCACGTTGTGGGAAGTGCTCGACGAAGAGAGCGAGGAGCTGTCGGCGCTCTACGCGCGCTACTTCGACGGTGGTTGGGTCAAAGAAGAGTTCGAGGGGATCGCGACGGACTTGATGTACGTCGATGAGCTGGAGCTCGACGACTCGCACAAGGGGCGGAACATCGAGTTGGCCATCGTACGAAGGCTCTGCGACACGATCGGTAGCGGCTGCGCGATCGCGGTCGTGCCCTACGAGTCGGACGAGGACATCGAGCTCTGGCAGAAGATGGGCTTCAAGGTCACGGAGCCGGGCGCCATGCCTGGGACGATGCACATCTTGTCGGCGTTCGTTCAGCCTCGCGTTTGCGGGCCGAACGAGACCGGGCACTTCTGGACGGTGATGAACGGCGACCGAGCGCGCCAACGGGGGCAAGCGGCACAATGACGGTATTCGCGCGCTTCTCCGCGGAATTCCCAGACCGCGAGGAGACCAGGATCCTCATGTTCGTGGACAAGGTCGACGGCCGCGAGCGAGGCCGCGTCTGGCTCGACGAGCGTTTCTGCGCCGACCCCGATTGCGATTGTCAGACCGCGATGATTCACGCTCTCGAGGAAGGTGGGCGGCTGCGCGCCGCCATATTCTACGACCTCCTCGACCGGACGGAGCGGACGCCGGACGGGGAGAATCCGTTCCTCGAGCCTGGTGTGGAGCAGCCCGAGGGCGCGGAGCTGATTCTGGCCTACGTGCAGCAGATCTTGGAGAATGACACGGCCTACCGGGAGCGTCTGCGGCGCCACTACCGCGAGCTGAAGGATCGCGTGCGGGACCCGAAGCATCCGCTCTGGCCCGCAGTACTCGAGGACAGGCGACTGATGACGGGCTGGGCGCAGGGCGTCATGCGTCAGCTCGCAGGCGCGCCGCCAACAGGGCCTGACCGGGCGCGCAGAGAGCGGAATCGCAGGAAGCGAAACCGGAAGCGCAAGTGATCGCACGAGGCAGTGATGTACTACGACTCAGAATGGACCGAGCAAGGCGCTACGCTCAGCGACAAGGCTGCGATCCAGAAGTACGGGCTGACCCGCGCCGAAATCTACGCGGCGATGCGGGCCGGCAAGCTCCAGTTCCGCGAGCAGAGCATGCACGGCAATCCGTGGTTCCGCCTGCTTCGCCGCGAAGTGGAGGCGCTGGTCGCGGAGAAGCGAGGCGACGCTGCGCTCCAGGCGCAGAAGATAGCCGCCGAGATGCAGGACATCGACCGGCAGCTGCGCGCACTCAAGCGCCAGGCAGCGAAGCTCGAACGTCGTCGATCCGAGTTGAGCGCCGCGTTGGAAGCGGACAGCCGAACTCGTGGGTGAATTCGAGGAAGGCACAACCATGAACGCAGCGAAGAACACTCTCCTCTTTCGCGGGCTGAAAGAGCCCTTCGACCCATCTCGGATTCGGAGCCAGGATCGACTCGGAGGAACCGACTTCACCGATTGCCCCTTCGAGGCGCTCCGATACGCGAATGCGCGGCGCGGCGTTCTCTTGGTGTTGGACGCCCCGGCGACGGCACGCATCTCCGAGGAGCTCTGGCTCGGCGCGAAGGCGCGCAGGTTGATGTTCTGGGGAGAGTTCGCTCCTTTCGTCGTCGCCGTCATCCCCGCCAAGGACCTCCGCGCTCAAGTCCGGCGAAAGGGCATCGCGTCCGCGAGCGACCAGGAGAAGGCCTGGGTGCTCAACCGCTACATCCGATCGATCCTGCCACAGGCTAGTGAGCCTGCGCAGTCGTTGTAGTCGTGGGCGAGCAACTCGATCTCTTCGGGTACAAGCCGGTGCTGCAGCCGGAGCCTTCTCCCGCCGCGCCCGTCGATCTTCCTGCGCCTTTGGCGCCCGAGACCTCACCCGGGCAGATGGATCTGTTCAGTGACCGCTGGCAGCGGGCGGCTGCCGCGCACAAGGCGCTGGAGTCATTCGATCTCGATGCGGCTGCCGAGGCGCTTCGCGAAGCCGTTCGGCTCTACCCCGCCGATGTTGCGCTACTCGAGCGGGCCGAAGTGGTCGCCCGGCTCGCTGCATCGCTACGTGGAGCGCGCCGGAAGCACCCGACCCTGGCGCGTGCCCTTGCTGCCATCGAACCAAAGGTGCCGCCGTTCCTTGCGACGTACTGGCACCGCCGCATGGCAGACCTTCTCGAGGTAGAGGGCGGCGCGGGCGCGGTGCTTGACGCGGTTCCGGCGGGCTTTCATTGGCTTCGCGCGGGCGAGGTGGTTCGCGCAGAGGAGTCGTTGCGATCCACGCTTGCGCGGGAGCCTTCGGATTGCCGGGCTCGCGGGTATCTCGCGGATGCGCTGTTCGCACAGGAACGCCAGGCCGAAGCCCGGATCGCGTACCGGGAAGCGCTCGCGTTGGCGCCGAGCCAGGTGGACATGTGCAACGTGGGCGATCCCTCGGTGCAGGAGCTGCCGAGCTTGGCGGAAACCGAGTACGAGCTCCCTGGCGCGCCGGTCGAATGGGCGGCGGCCGTCGGGTTGCTCGAGGGCGTCTTCATTCCGCCGCTTCATCTTGCGGATGACTGGGTCGGCGCCCAGACGATCGGAGGACTGGCGCCGGGCGTTCGTTTCTATCGCTGGTTGGTGGCGGAGAAGCTCGCTCGCGACGACGCGCACCGGATCGCATGTCGTCGCGCGATGAAGGCCTTGAGCCCACGGCTGCTCAAGGAGCTTCTCGATCGCCGAGGCTGAGCCCGAGAATCGCTACCTTGCCCAAGGCATTCGCTTCGCCGTGCAGTCGGGGCAGTGGTAGCCGCCGCCGCTCATCGAGTAGCCTCCCTCGGCGAGACGGATGATGGCGTTGCATTCCGCGCACCGCTTTGGCTCGAATTCGGGAACCTTGTCGAGTCGCTCGAAGTTGAACTCGTTCGTCCCGTAGTACCCGTACATTTCCGCGTCGATCTCCTCTCGACACGTTGGACAGGTCTGCCACAGACCGTCGTGTTCGTTCTCGAAGTGGTATCTGCACAGCGTGTACCGTCGATGATTCCTGCTGCAGCTGTTCGTGGCGTACGAGAACAACCGGTATTTGTGCTCGTCGTCGCAGATCCACTGTCCGCAGCACTCGGTCTTCGTGAGCCTGGCCGTCTTGCCGCAGAGCCCGCACTTGGGGCGCGCTGCGCTGGCGGAGGTTGGCGCGGACCGCTTCTTCTTCGTCGCCGTCTTGGCCTTCGGTGTCATGATCGGGGCCTAGCCGAGGACGCTCAGGGACTCAACGATCGCCAGGCGTGCTTGCCGTTGCCGGGCCGCCGTGATCGCCGATCTCGGAGCCCCCTGCTTGGGTAACCCGGCGGCGAAGCCAACGGTGGGAAACGCGCCCCGAGTTGGACCCTTCGGACACCTCGCGCAAGGCCTGGTATCCGCCATCGAGATGGCGTAAAAGCGGGGGGCGATGGCCAGGAACCCCGCATGAACCATTCCAAGCTTCACGTAGAAGAACACCAGCACGCGCCTGTCTCCGCCTCTCCGGAGGCGTCGTGAAGAAGGTGCCTCGCAAGAAGGCTGCCGCCGAGTCCAAGCCATCGAGCACGAGTCGAGAAGATGCTCTCTTCGCGCGCGTCGTGGCCATTATTGACGCTGCGCGTGGTCACGTTTCTCGCTCCGTCAACACGACCAACGTGCGGGCCTACTGGCTCATCGGGCGAGAGATCGTCGAGGTCGAGCAGCACGGTGAGAGGCGAGCTGGCTATGGCGAGCGTCTGGTGGAGGGCCTCGCCAAGCGACTCGCGGGCCGCAAGGGCTTCAGCGTCCCGAGCCTCCGGAACATGCGGCAGTTCTACCTCACGTATCGCGAAGGTTCAGCTCTGCCGGAGTCGCAAACTGGCTCCGAGAACCCACCCGAGAAACGCTCGGCACTGCTTAGCGCTTCGCAACCGTCGGAGATTCGCTCGGCAGTGCCGAGCGAATTGAGCCGCGGCATACGGACAACGGCGCTGACCGAATCTGCAGGCCTGCCCGCGCCCTTTCCTCCGTACCTCGGGTGGGCACACTACCTGATCCTCATCCGCGTCGGCAATCCGATAGCGCGCGCGTTCTACGAGGTCGAGGCCGCGAAGGAGAGCTGGTCGAGTCGGGAGCTGGAGCGGCAGATCGCTTCGCTCCTCTTCGAGCGCCTGGCGAAGAGCCGCGACAAGGAGAAGGTTCTCGCTCTCGCGCGGCGTGGGCAGCAGCTCGAGGCGCCCGCTGATGTCCTGAAGGATCCCTTCGTGCTCGAGTTCCTCGGGCTCCAAGCGAGAGCCCACTGGCGCGAGCGCGATCTCGAACAGGCAATCATCGATCGCATCGAGGAGTTCCTGCTCGAGCTTGGCAAGGGGTTCTGCTTCGTTGCGCGGCAGAAGCGAGTCACCCTCGAGGGTGATCATTTCTACGTCGACCTCGTCTTCTACAACCGCCTTCTGCGCTGCTTCGTGCTGGTCGACCTCAAGCTCGGCAAGCTCACGCACCAGGACCTCGGGCAGATGCAGATGTATGTGAACTTCTTCGATCGCTTCCTGCGTGTCGAGCACGAGGCGAAGACCATCGGCATCGTCCTGTGCTCCGAGAAGAACGACGCGATGGCGAAGATCACGCTCCCGGAGGACAACGAGCAGATTCTCGCCGCGCGCTATCAGATGTACCTCCCCACCGAAGAGGAGCTTCGGGCCGAGCTGGAGCGCGAACGCGATGCGGCCGAGCGGGTATTGCGCCTTTCGGCGAGCATCAAGAAACCCGGCGAAGACGAGGGCTGAAACGGAGACGATGCGATGAGAAGGAGACGCCTTCCTGCGTCCGCACCCCAACGCGACGACCTCGAAGCGGCGCTCGCGACAATGTCCGCAGAGGACCTGCGCGAGGTCGTTCGAGAGATGCTTCTCGAACTAGACGACAAATCCCATGGTCGCGTGATGAGCTCGCTCATCAATCGCGCAGCTCGCAGTGGCACTGGTTGGGCGCCTGCGGCGCTCAGTGACGACGAAGTTGAGGATGCCATCTCGTTCGCGAAGGCGGCCAAGCGGGTGGGCCAAGCGGATCCTTCCGAAGTCGACGAGCACCTGCGGAAAGGCTCGGCCGCGTTTCTTGGCAAGGACTACGCCGCCGCTCACCGCATCTTTGGCGCTCTCCTTCCGCCGGTTGGAGATGGCGACATCTTCCTCGGCCAGGACGAGATGATCGACGAGGTACTCGGCACCGACACCGATGCGTGTGCAGCCCAGTACGTCGTTTCGGTCTACATGCTCACTCCACCGGCACAGCGCGCCGAAGCGGTTCGCCAAGCCATCGACGAGGTACGGAGCGTCGGGCATTTCTGGGAGCCTCTCGGAGAGCTGGAACGCGCTGCAGTAGAGCCGTTGCCGGGCTTCCATGACTTTCTCGCGCAATGGCGAGCGCTCATCGTGCCGAAGCCGTCGAACCAGCGTGACCGCGACTGGGATACCCAAGAGGATCGCTGGCTGCGCGAAGTCGTCCAACGCCTCGAGGGGTCGGACGGGCTGGCGAAAGTGGCACGATCCACAAGACGGGCAGACGATCTCCGCGCGTGGTGCAAGAGCCTGGTCGATGCCAGGCAGTGGAAGTCCGCGCTGGCGGCGTTCGAAGAGGCGGCTGAGCTCGTTGCGGACAAAGAACGCGCGCGGGGCGAGTTCCTTGATGGGGCAGCGCTGGCTGCGCAGACCCTCGGTCGCAAAGACCTTCCTGCCCGGCTCGAGAAGGCGTGGCGCGCGGGTCCGACTGTGCTTCGTCTTCGACGCTGGCTTGGTTCGTCGAGCAGCAAAGCGATTCTGGGAAAGCGCGTCGCCCAAGCGCTCGAGGGATGTCCAACGCAGGCGGCACGGCAGCGAGCGCTGCTCCACGTGCTCGAAAGCGATTTCGTGCCGGCGGCGACGTTGCTCGCCGCGGCGCCGGGCCTCGGCTGGTCAAACCAGGAGCACCCCGGGCATCTACTCTTCCCTCTTTTCGCCCGCCTCCTTGGTGGAATGCGGGGGCTGCCCTCCGCGGCAACCGATCAACTGTCGCTGCGGGACATGGATGAAGTGTTCGAGTCGACGACGACCGATCCCGATGCGCCCCGCCTCATCGCGCCAGAAATCGAAGCGCTCCTCGAGCAAGCGGGTGTCGAGGCCATTTCGGATTCTGCGGCGTGGGCGACCATCCTTACTGCGATGAAGAAGGCGGCGGAAAACAGGACCGCGGGCGTGACGGAACAGAAACGTCGCCAGTACTACGGCCACGCAGCGGAGCTCGTCGCGTTGTGCGTCGCGTGTGACACGGCGGGCGAGACCGCGCGTTGGGCAGCGGCGCTCAAGGCCAACTACAACCGATTCCCCGCCCTGCGCAGCGAGCTAGACCGAGCGATGAGGGCGTTGTGACGGCCAGGCAATCGACCCCGTCGGGCGAGGCCCATAGGTGGGAGTTCAAGGCACGTTTTCGCCGCCATGCCTTCGGCTGGAAGTCGCAGCCGGCTATCACGCGCATCAAGCAGGCCGTTACCGAGATCAAGAAGGTCGCGAAGAAGGACGCCGTGCTCGCGGCGGAGGGGGCCGTCGCTTTTCTCGAGCGCGTGTCGCCCGCGATCGAGCAAGTGGATAGCTCGTCAGGATCCATCGGCACGGCGGTGAACAACGCGATCGCGGAGCTGGTGCCAGTGATCGCGAACGCGCCGGCTGACCCGAAGACGCGCGAAGCCTGGCTCGAACGGCTGTTCGAGGCCTACCAGGACGACGAAATCCCGTACCTCGAGTGGCTCGGCGACCACTGGGGAACGCTGTGCGCCTCGAACGAGCTCGCCGCAGCCTGGGCCGATCGGCTTGTCGATGTGGTCAAGCTCGCGTGGAGTCCGGACCCGAGCCGGCGGGGCTATTTCAAAGGCACGACCAACTGCCTGAGCGCCCTGGTCGCCGCAGAGCGCTACGACGACGTGCTCGCGTTGCTCGAGCTCGCCCCGTACAACATGTGGCACTACCGCCAGTACGGCGTGAAGGCACTCTCCGCCAAGGGGAAGAAGTCCGAAGCCATTCGGTACGCCGAAGAGGGCCGTGGGCTCAACGACAGTCCGGTGGCGATCGCTCGCGCCTGCGAGGCGGTGCTGCTCTCGTCGGGGCTGGTGGACGAGGCGTATCGTCGCTACGGGCTTGTCGCGAACCAAGCGGGAACGTACCTGGCCACGTTCCGCGCCGTCGCGAAGAAGTACCCGAACAAACCGGCGAGCGAGGTCCTCGCCGACCTGGTGCAGACAACACCCGGCGACGAGGGCAAGTGGTTCGCCGCGGCGAAGGACGCTGGGCTTTTCGACGAAGCGCTGGCGCTTGCGAGCCGCACACCATGTGACCCGAAGACGCTCGCGCGTGCGGCGCGCGACTATGCCGAAAAGCAGCCCGCGTTCGCGGTCGGCGCCGGGCTCCTGTCGCTCTACTGGCTGGTTCAAGGCTATGGCTACGAGGTCACGGGCGCCGACGTATGGGACGCCTACCGCGCGACGCTCGAGGCCGCGGAACGCCACGGGACGAGCGCCGACGTGAAGGACCGCGTGCGCAAGATGGTCGCCGCCGAGGGCGCGGGCGAGCGCTTCGTGACGAAGGTGCTCGGCAGGGAGCTGGGGCTGTGACCCGCACGCGCGAGCCCCCCACGACGAAGCCCACCGACATGGAGCTGCGGGAGTTCAAGCGTCCCTCCGAGCTGCCGGCGCAGCCCTGGCGCTACACGATCACACCTCGTCTGGTCATATTGCTCACACGCATCGCCGAGGCTGCGGGGGAAATGCGTGCGGTTCCCATCTCATATTACCGGCGCAAAGAGCTGGAAGCGCGCGCCAGGCGTCTGCGCATTCTCTGGGTAGTCGGCTGGCGGTACGTGAGCGTGAAGCCCGAGGAGGTCGAGGCTGTCCTCGGCGGTGCGCGTCTCGTCGACCGACGCGAGCCAATCGCCGAGGCGATCCGGCGCGCTGCGATCGTTGAGGACGCGCTCGCCCATTTCGCCACTGAAATTCATGGGGATCAAAGGCTCACGCCCGAGCTGGCCATGGCCTACGAACGCGCCGGCCTTGCGATGCCGGGGTTCAACACCGGGCGTTGGATGGAATACAGCACGCGCGAGCGCGCCAAAGTACTCGACCTGCACAGGAGGGAGATCACGGTGCCGCCTGCGGTGAGAGCGCTCTTTGACTGGGCTGACGCCGATCCGCTGGTGTCCACGAGCACTGTGCTGCGCGCGGCCACGATATTCTGGGGGTTGACCCTTCTCTGTCCAAGTTGGCGCGGGGTGAGCGTGGTGCTGCACCATGAGCTGCGTGTCGGCCGTGTCGACCCCTACGGCTTGCTCATGTTGACCGAAGCCAGCGAGGCTCAGCGCGAGTTGCTCACGGCGCCGGCGAGGGCCACGGCAGCGGCTGACGAGGGCGACTTTACGACCTACTTCGAGCGATTTGCCTCTGCGCTCGAAGGCGTATTGTCAGAACGCTTGCGCGAGCTGGGCCGTGTGCAGAGCACCGAGTCGCATCTGCCATGGAAGGTAACCGCACCGCCCGACGCCCTCGACGCCCACGTGTACGAGGCCGTCGAGCGCCTCGGGCAGGCCGGGAGCGCCGCGATCGTAGCGGCGCTCGGGCGACATGCAGCGCCGCTTCGGACCGTGCAGCGGCGCCTGCAGAAGCTCGTGAGCGACGGGGTTCTAAGCAAACGTGGGGCGAGGAAGAACGCCATCTACACGCTGGCGGGGCGTGACGGAACCGGCTGAGCGGTGGACGGTGCGAGCGGAGAGAATGTGTCCGGAAGAGGCGACAAAGAGCGATGGGGCCGCATCTCGAGACGCGGAAAGCGGCCATCAATGGTCCTTACCGCCGCCTATGCGCCGGACATGGCGGATATAATCCGGCCGGCCGTTGGTGTGTAACATGCTGAAATTGCGACGTTTGTGGTGGACAAGCTGTTGACTGGACGGTCGTCCGTTCGCCCCCCTGTCCATGGAGCCATTTTTCTCTCATCGCCAACCAACGGCGAGGGTCGGTCAACAGAAGCCCCCAAGGAGCGATCCGAGGGGGCTTCGCCGTTTCTCCCCAGAACTCCGGGCGTTTCGCGCGCTGCACGTGCAGCGGCGCCGCTCTCGCGCGTGCTCGCAGAGAGCGCCGAGCGAGCTCGATGAGCGCCGCGTGGGACAGCTCTCCCGCTCTCTCTCCTGTCCCGTGGGGAGAGAGAAGCCGAGAGGCGTTTAACTGCGTACCCGGCGATCAACAGTCGGCCCCGATGATCAACAGCTTCGGCGTCCGCGACCGGGGCGAGCCTGTTGATCATCGGGGCGCGGCTCGCGACGAGCGACGAACGGTCCGACTGCGGCGGCGTCACGAACGGAGCGCGCGCGTTGCGAGCGACACGCGCGACGTCAGGGAAGCGCGTCACCAGGCCACGTGACGCAGGCCGACCTCACTCCTCTGGCAGAAGCTGCGCCGCCGCGGCTGCACGATGCTGGGGATTCCCGCTCTGTAGCGCGAACAAGCCGTAGGCAAGCGGCGCAGCCGCAGCGATCGCCGCGCACCGCTCGGCGAGGTGCGGGAGCACAACGCCACCAGCCTCGACGTAGGCGGCCACGGTGGCCTCGAACGCGGCAGGTCCCATTATGTGCTGGTAGGTGAAGTCGACGGCCGGGTCTCCCACCTTCGCCGTCGTCCAGTCGAGCACTCCGACGATGCGCGAGGGTCCGTCGACCAGCACGTGGGCGGCGTATAGCTCCCCGTGGGTGAACGCGGTGCGCTCAGGCCAGAGCCTGTCGTTGCTGAACCAGGCCTCCCAACGCGCTTGGAGCGGATGCGCGATCTCGAACGCGGCGCGCACTCTCTCGAAGTCGGCGCGCCACTGCGACCGCACCTCGGACATCGACATCACCGGCACGCCGGCCTCCCTGGCGGCGTCGACGTCAAAGGCCTGTAGCTCGGCGATAAGCCGCCCCAGCGCTGTCGCGAACTCGGGGGACGAAGGATCGAAGTGCCAGACGGGCTGGCTGCTCCCGTCGAGGGTCAACCCTGGTTCACCAGGAAGCCGCCGATACGCCACGAGCTCATCGCTGCACACCAGCCAGATCGGCA
>Ga0116154_10002940_pt1 | contig 12471 bp, 11 predicted proteins | sample AD_UKC030_MetaG_FD_89898 | JGI IMG/M metagenome (GOLD analysis project Ga0116154, IMG submission 89898) | Active sludge microbial communities of municipal wastewater-treating anaerobic digesters from USA - AD_UKC030_MetaG | ecosystem: Engineered > Bioreactor > Anaerobic > Digestate | place: USA...
CTTCCCGCTCGGGACCGTGCGGGCCCGGGAGTTCGTCACGCGCCTGACGCCCGGCCGCGAGGTGACGTGGTGCCGCGACGAGGGAGGGATCGTCTCCTGTCACCTCTGGCGCTTCACGCCGGTCACGCCGACGCGGACCTTCGTCGTGAACGTGGAGGTCCTCCACGGCGGCCCGGTCGGCCTCTTCGCGCCCCTCGTCCAGTCGCGCTGGAGCCGCCTCTTCCAGGGCGCCGTCTCGGGACTCGCCCGCCGGGCCGAGGGAGAGGCGGAAAGGGCCGCCGCCGCCCCGTGACGGTCGCGGCGATTCGGGAAGGCTTCGAGACGGCCGACCGGGAGAAGCGCTTCGTCGCGCTCTCCTCCGTCCTGGCGGCCGTCTTCCTGACGGGAATGAAGGTCGCCGTCGGCGTCTCGACAGGCTCGATCGGCATCCTCGCCGAGGCGGCCCACTCGTCGCTCGACCTCGTCGCCGCGGTCGTGACGCTCTGGGCCGTCCGGGCCGCGGGGCGCCCCGCCGACCCGGAGCACACCTACGGGCACGGGAAGATCGAGAACCTCTCGGCGCTCTTCGAGACCGCGCTGCTCCTCCTGACCTGCCTCTGGATCGTCTACGAGGCGATCGAGCGTCTCTTCTTCCACCCGGCGCACGTCGAGCCGACCGCCTGGGCCTTCGCCGTGATGGCGATCTCGATCGTCGTCGACGTCTCGCGCTCGCGGGCGCTCGCGCGCACCGCGAAGAAGTACGGGAGCCGGGCGCTCGAGGCGGACGCGCTCCACTTCTCGACCGACGTCTGGTCCTCGGCCGTCGTCCTCCTGGGGCTCGCCCTCGTCGTCGTCTCCCAGCGGACGGGCGTCGCCTGGCTCGCGAAGGCCGACGCCGTCGCCGCGCTCGTGGTGGCGGCGATCGTCGTCGCCCTCTCGCTGAACCTCGGGAAGAAGTCGATCGACGACCTCGTCGACGCGGTCCCGGTCGGCCTCCGGGAGCGGCTCGTGGCCGCGGCGCGCGTCCCGGGCGTCGTCGACGTCCCGGCGCTTCGCGTCCGCCGGACGGGGCCCCACGCCTTCGTCGACGCGACTCTGACCGTCGGCCGCCACCTCGCGCTGGAGCGCGCGCACGAGATTTCCGACGCCGCGGAGGCGGCGCTGAAGGGGCTCCTCCCCGGCGTCGACGTCGTCGCGCACGTCGAACCGGTCTCCGAAGGGAGCGAGGGGCTCCTGGCCACGACACGCCTCCTCGCCGCGAGGCACGGGCTCGGCGCCCACGCGATCCGGACGCACGCGACGGACGGAAGCGTCTCGATGGAGCTGCACCTGGAGGTGGACGAGCGCCTGACCGTCCGGGAGGCCCACGCGGTCGTCTCCGAGTTCGAGGAGAACCTCCGCCGCGCGGCGCCCGAGGTCGCGCACGTCGTCAGCCACATCGAGCCCGTGGGGGAGACGACGGCCGCGCGGCGCACGACGCCCGCCGACGACGCCCCGGTCCGATCCGAGCTCGAGCGGCTGCGGATCGAGAGGGGACCGTCGTTCCGGCCGGAAGGGCTCGCGGTTCGTCGCGGCGAGGACGGGCTCTTCGTCTCCTTCTCGCTTCCGGTGCCGGCCGACCTGCCCGTCGGGGAGGCCCACGCCCTCTCCGACGAGGTCGAGCGGAGCTTGAAGCGCCGGCTCGGCGGAGGCCGGGTCGTCATCCACGTCGAGCCGCGGGAGGTCTGAGCCGGCGGCGCGGCCGGCGGGGCCGGCCGGCTACTCCGGACCGGCCAGGTAGGTCGCGAACCAGCGGACGACCTCGACCGTCGCGCGGACGCGGCTCGAGGTCTTCCGAAAGCCGTGTCCCTCGTCGGGAAAGACGACCCAGCGCGTCGGCACGCCGCGACGGTCCAGGCTCCGGACGAGGCGCTCCGCATCTCCGACGGGGCAGATCGTGTCGTTCGCGCCGTGCAGGACGAGCGTCGGCGTCGTGACGTGCTCGAGTCGGCGGGCCGGCGAGAGCGTGGCGAGGAGCAGGGGGTCCGTCTCCGGGTCGCCGTACTCCGCCTTCGAGGCCGCCGCGAGCCATGGCTCGGTGCTCCGCAGGAAGGAGGGGAGGTCGGCGAAACCGGCGAGGGTGGCGGCGGCGGCAAAGCGATCGGGAAACGCGGCGAGGGCGGCCATCGCCAGGTAGCCGCCGCCGGAGACCCCGAGGACCCCGACCCTCTTCGGGTCGGCCAGGCCCGAGGAGACGGCCCAGTCCACGCAGGCGGCGACGTCCTCGATCGCGTCGCGCCGAAGAGGGCCGTCGTCGAGGCTCGCGAATCGCCGGCCGGAGCCCGTGCTTCCACGAACGCTCGGAACGAGTACGGAGATCCCCTCGGCGACGAGGGCCTGGACGTCGGCGGGGAAGGCCTGCGGCCCGGAGGCCTCCGGACCGCCGTGAAGCGACAGGACGAGCGGCCCCGGTCCGGAGGCTCCCCGCGGCCGATAGAGGCGGGCCGGGATCGGGAGGCCGTCCCGGCCCGAGAGCCGGACGAGGGTCGGCCTCACGAGCGACTCCGAGTCCATGCCGGCGCGGGGGCTTCTCGTCAGCTGGCGAAGCGTTCCCCGCGCCCTCTCGAGGAGCCAGACGTCGGCCGGCGCGGCGGGACCGGAGAGGACGACGGCGAGCCGTGCGCCGTCCGGGGAGAAGACGGGATCTGTCGCGGTCTCGGCCGGGAGGGACGGCCCCGGCCGGCTGCGCAGGGTGACGAGGTCGACGAACGAGAGCTCGCTCCGCCCGGCGACGTTCCAGACGAGGACGGCGGTGAGCCCCGCCCCGTCGACGGCGAACGCGGAGAGCTCCGCGTCGTCGCGGGCGGCGACGACCTCGATCGGACCGGGGGCGCCGTTCGCCGCGAGGCGGATCCGGGCGAACGCGAGGAGGTCGCGGCCGGCATCGGTCGAGAGCCAGACGGTCCTCGAGTCGGGCGAGAACATCGCCTCGCGGACGGACGCCGGGCGCTCGAGCGGGGTCAGGAGGAGCTCGGCTCCGCTCTCGAGGTCGACGAGGAGGAGGTCGTCGCTCCCGGAACGGGACGCGCGGGAGAGGAGCGCGAAACGGCCGTCGCAGGAGACGTCGGCGAAGCAGCTCGCTCGCGAGGCGGCGTACCGGGCCGAGACCTCGCGCGTGAGCGGGTCGAGGAGGTAGGCGTCGATCGCCGCGGCGTTCCGCCCGCTGGAGGCGAGCCGGAGCCGGGAAGCGTCGCGAGTGAAGCCGTCGAGCCGGTTCGTCTCGCGGCCGCCGTCGGTCAGAAGCCGGAGGCCGGTCCCGTCGGGGCGCGAGACCCAGACCTGCTCGCTGGCGGCGCCTCCCGGCGCGACCGAGAACGCCAGGAGCGCGCCGGCGGGCGACCAGCGGACTTTCACGACCGGGTCGTCGAACGGCGTCACGCGCTCCGGGAAGCCGCCCTGGACCGGGATCGTCCAGGCCTGCGGGACGCCGGAGAGGTCCGATACGAACGCGAGGCGCGAGCCGTCGGGCGAGAACGACGGTGACGAAGCGCCGCCGACGCGGGCCAGCGCCGCGGCGCGAGCTTCGAGATCGCTCCCGACGGCAGGGAGGGCGAGGAGGAGGGCGAGGAGGATCGGCGGGGCGGTCGGGCGCATGCTCACCTCGGGCGGTTCTGCCGGCGTGGCGTCGTCATGGGATCATCCCTCTGGAAGCGAAAGCGATGCCCGATGCTCGACCTGTCGTCGCCGTGACCCTCGGGGACCCCGCCTCGATCGGCCCGGAGGTGGTCGTGAAGGCGCTGGCCGGGGGAGGCCTGGACGCCGTCTGCGTACCCGTCGTCGTCGGAGACCGGCGCGTCGTCGCGCGGGCACTCTCGTCGACGGGGATCGCGCTCGAGATCGTCCCCGTCGGGCGCCCCGGAGAGGCGACGGGGGAGCCCGGGCGAGTCGAGGTCGTCGACGTCCCCGCCTACGGCATCGACGGGATCGCCTGGGGGCGGGTCCAGGCCACGGCCGGGCGCGCCGCGTACGAGTCGATCGTCGTGGCCATCGACCTCGCCCTCGCCGGCGAGGCCGACGCCGTCGCGACGGCCCCTGTGAGCAAGGAGGCCTTCCGCGCGGCAGGCGTCACCCAGATCGGGCACACGGAGATCTTCGCGGAGCGGACCGGGACGATCGAGCCGCTCACGCTCTTCGAGACGAGAGGGCTGCGGGTCTTCTTTCTCACGAGACACCTCTCGCTCGCCGAGGCGCTCCGAAGGGTCACGGCGGAGCGTGTCCTCGCGACGCTGCGCGGCGCCGCCGCGGCGCTCGGGACGCTGGGCGTCGCCGCGCCGCGGATCGCCGTGGCCGCGCTGAACCCTCACGGCGGCGAGCACGGGCTCTTCGGCGACGAGGAGGAGCGTGAGCTGGTCCCGGCCGTGGCGCTCGCGCGGGAGGAGGGGATCGACGCGTCCGGGCCGTTCCCCGCCGACTCGGTCTTCTGGCACGCGTCCGAGGGGCGCTTCGACGCGGTCCTTTCGCTCTACCACGACCAGGGGCACGTCGCCGCGAAGATGTACGACTTCGAGCGCACCGTCTCGATCACCTGCGGCCTGCCCTTCCTCAGGACCTCCGTGGACCACGGGACGGCCTTCGACCTCGCCGGGACGGGGCGCGCGAGCGCGACGAGCATGGCGGAAGCGATCCGGACGGCGGCGCGGCACGCCTTCGCGGTCCGTCCGCGGCCGGCCTGATCAGCCGCCGCGCTCGAGCGCCGCGACGCGGGGCGCGAGCGCCGGCGAGGCATGGAGAAAGAGGCCGAGCGGGACGAGGCCGGCTCGGCGGAAGGCGGCCCGGTACGCGCGGCCGCTCCGCGGCCGGAAGCTCTCGACATCCCCCTCGAACTCGTCTTCCGAGGTGAACGCCTCGATCCAGAGGACGCCGCGGGCGAGCGCCGTCATCGAGGCGAGGCCGCGCCTCAGGTCGGCGTCCCCGACGTAGTGGACGACGTCGGAGCAGACGACGAGGTCGAACGGCCCGCCGAGCCGGAGGCGGTCGAGGTCGGCGAGCCCGCCGTGCCGGACGCCCCGCCTCCGGCCCCACTTCGCCGCGGCCCACGCGCTCGGGTCGACGCCGACGTAGCGGAGCCGGGGCCGGAGGCGGAGAAGAGCGGCCCGCCACGGCGCCTCCCCGCAGCCGACGTCGAGGACGTTCCGGGTCTCCCTCTCGAGGAGGTGCTCGGCGGCGGCGAGCGCGAGCGCCGCCTTGCGCCTCACGAGGGCGCTGCGGACGGCGCGCTCCCGCGGGTCCGCGTGGTACCACCGGGCGTAGTAGTCGGCGTCGTACGTCTTCGTCCCGTCGCGTTCCGGCCCCATGCGCGCATTCTGCCCGCGGAGCGGGGAGTGCGGGGGCGCCCTACCGGCGGCCGCGGCGGGGGTAGACTGCCCGTCCGAGATCACAGCCCCGGACGTCATCCGCGAAAGGAGCCCCCCGTGAAGCCGTTCTCGCGCCTCGCCGCCGCCGCTCTCCTCTCCCTCCCGCTCGCCGCCGCCGCGCAGTGGGAAGGCTCGTTCGACATGAAGATCTCCGGCAAGGACGTCGCCGGGAGCGCGAAGGCGCTCGTCGGGAAGGCCGGCTCCCGGATGCAGATGGAGATGACCCCGCTCGCGGCGAAGGGGGCGGGCGGCATGAAGATGACCGTCATCTCCCGGACCGCCGAGCCGGGCGTCAGCTACGTCGTCAACGACGAGCACCGGAGCTACGCCCGTATCGACGTGAAGGAGATGGAGAAGCAGGTCCCCGCGCAGGAGCGGGAGCGGAAGTGGACCGTGAAGCGCCTCGGGCCGGACCGGGTCGCCGGCTACTCCTGCGAGAGGGCGATCCTCGCCCAGGAGGGCGGCGACACCGAGAACGAGGTCTGCGTGACGAAGGAGCTCGGCGGCACGGCGGGGCTCTTCGACACGGGGCGGCGAGCGGGCTCGGGGATGGCGGTCGAGAAGACGCTGAAGGCGAACGGCCTCGACGGGATGCCCGTGCGGATGATCATCCGCAAGAAGGGGGACGCCCAGGCGACCATGACCTGGGAGCTCGTGAAGGCGGAGAAGCGCCCCGTCCCCGCCTCGACGTTCGAGGTCCCCGCCGGCTACAAAGAGACGAGCATGATGGGGACGATGATGTCCCCCGAGCAGCAGAAGCAGATCGACGACGCGATGAAGAGCCTGACGCCGGAGCAGCGGAAGATGCTCGAGCAGATGATGAAGAAGCAGGGGGGCGGCGGCCGCTGACGCCGCGGCGCCTCCCGCCCGGGCCCCGCGACGCCGCCGGCCGATCCGGCGGCGTCCGCGTCTCCTCCCCGCTCAGATCTCGGGCAGGACCGCCTTCGCGATGACCATGTAGATCGCGAGGCCGGTCGCGTCGACGAGCGTCGCGATGAGCGGAGCGGAAGCGACGGTCGGGTCGAAGTCGAAGCGCTCGGCGAGGAGGGGGACGAGCGCGGCGATCGCGTTCGCCCAGACGCAGACGGCCAGGATCGTCAGGCCGACCGTCAGCGCGAGGCTCCCCCCGACGCCCCAGAGCGAGACGCGTCCGACGGCGACGGCGCAGAGGATCCCCCCGAGGATCAGCCCGGAGCTCATCTCCCGGAGGCAGACCCGGAGCGCGTCCTTCACCTTCACCTGCTTCAGGGCCATCGCGCGGATGATCGTGGAGACCGTCTGGCTCCCCGCGTTGCCGCCCGTGCCGATGATGAGAGGGATGAAGAACGAGAGCGCGACGACCCTCGAGAGCTCCCCTTCGAAGTGCTTCAGGACCGAGCCGGTGAGTGTCCCGGCGATGAAGAGGAGGAGGAGCCAGCCGAGCCGGCTCTTGACGACCCGCCAGAGGGGCGCTCCGAAGTACTCGAACTCGTGCTTCTCGTCCGGGTCGCTCGGCGCGGCGACGGCGCCCATCGCGAGGGCGGCCTCGGTCTCGCGCGCGACGAGGACGTCGACGACGTCGTCCACGGTGACGACGCCGAGCGCCTTCCCGTCCTCGCCGACGACCGGCATCGCGTTGAAGCCGTACTTGGCGACGAGGCGCGCGACCTCCTCCTGCGGCGTGTCCGGCGCGACGGAGATGACGTCGTGAGTCATCAGCTCCCAGACCTTCCGGCCGGGCTCCGCGGGGAAGAGCTTCCGGAGCGACGTGACGCCGACGAGCCGCCCCTTCTCGTCGACGGCGTAGAGGTCGGCGACCGTCGCGACCTCGGGGTCGATCTTCCGGAGGTGCGCCATCGTCTCGGAGACGCTCCAGTCGGGGCTCACCTTCACGAACCGGTCGGTCATGAGTCGTCCGGCGGTCCCCGGCTCCCAGGCGAGAAGGCCCCGCGCGGCTGCGGCGTCCTTCGCCGACATCCGCGCGAGGACCGGGAGGCGCCGCTCTTCGGGAAGGAACGAGAGGAGCCGGGCGGCGTCGTCGGGCTCGAGCGAGTCGAGCGCCTGGGCGATCTTCGCGGGCGGGAGCCGGGTGAGGCCCATTCGCAGGACGCCGCCGCCGAGGTACGAGAGGACGACTCCGAGCTGCTCCTCGTGCAGCTGCTCGAGGACGGGGATCCGATCCTCCCGGGGGATCGCGGCGAGGAGGTCGGCCACGTCGGCGGGGTGGAACTCGAGCAGCCCCTCGCGGAGGGCCGCGGGGTCCTCGCGGACGATCTCGAGGACGTCGGGACCGAGAAGCTCTCCGATGCGCACCGGAGGCGAGTTTAGTCCGGACGGGCGGGCCTAGAATGTCCGTGCGACGGCGGACCCGGACGGACGCGTTGCGCGGGCGACGGCGGGCGTCCCGGGCCGCGGAGGGACGGATGGCCGAGCGGGGGGAGACGTGAACGGCGAGGACGGCCGCGTCCTCGTCGTCGACGACGACCCGGTCAACCGGGCGATCCTCGTCGGGAGCCTCGAGGCCCAGGGGTACGAGGCCGGGACGGCGTCCGAGGGGCGCGAGGCGCTCCGGATGCTCCGGACGGGCGCGTTCGACGTCGTCCTCCTCGACCTCGTCATGCCGGTGATGGACGGGTTCGAGGTCCTCCGGACGATGAAGTCCGACGAGCGCCTCCGATCGATCCCGGTCATCGTCGTCTCCGCGCTCGAGGAGATGGAGAGCGTCGTCCGCTGCATCGAGATGGGGGCGGCCGACTACCTCGCGAAGCCGTTCGACCCGGTCCTCCTCCGCGCCCGCCTCCGGGCCTCTCTCGCATCCAAGCGGCTCGACGACGTCGTGGCCGCCCACCTGCTCGAGATCGAGGAGCTCGCCGAGCAGCTCAAGTCGAAGAACCGTTTCATCCAGGAGACGTTCGGCCGATACCTCTCGGAGGCCGTCGTGGCCGAGCTCCTCGACTCGCCCGACGGGCTCCGGCTCGGCGGCGAGAAGCGGAAGGTCACGATGCTCATGTCGGACCTGCGCGGCTTCTCGGCGATCGCCGAGCGCCTCGAACCGGAGCAGGTCGTGAGGGTCATCAACAACTACCTCGGCACGATGGCCGACGTGATCCTCGCCTGGGACGGCACGATCGACGAGTTCATCGGGGACTCCGTCCTCGGCTTCTTCGGCGCCCCGGTCGCCCGGCCGGACGACGCCCGGCGCGCGCTGGCGTGCGCCCTGGCGATGCAGAAGGGGATGGAGGACGTGAACGCGAGGAACCGGAGCGAGGGCCTCCCCGCCGTCGAGATGGGGATCGCCGTCCACACGGGCGAGGTCGTCGTGGGGAACATCGGCTCGGAGAAGCGCGCGAAGTACGGCGCCGTCGGGAGCCAGGTGAACCTCCTCGCGAGGATCGAGGCGTTCACGTGCGGAGGACAGGTCCTCATCTCGGAGCGGACGCTGCAGGAGGCGGGGCACGGCATCGTGACCGGGATGTCGCTCACGGTGCGCGCGAAGGGTTTCCCGGAGCCTCTCCGGGCCCACGACCTCCTCGGGCTCGTCGAGGCGCCCCACCTCCACCTGGGGCAGCGGGCGGACGAGCTCCGGCCGCTCGAACCGCCGCTGAAGGCGGTCTTCACCGTCCTCGAGGGGAAGCACGTCGCGCGCGTCGAGGAGCCGGCCGAGATCGTCGCGCTCTCGGCCCGCGGCGCCGCGCTCCGGACGAGCGCTTCGATCGAGGTGCTCTCCGACCTGAAGCTCCGCATCGTCGGCGCGGGAGGGCTCCTGCCGGGCGAGCTCTACGCGAAGGTGCTTCCGTCGCCCGGGGGCGACCTCGTCCGGCTCCGCTTCACGTCGGTTCCCGTGGAGCTCGAGTCGATGCTCTCTCCGTAGGGGTCAGGTCTCGATTCGCTGCCCTAGAATGAGGCCGTGGCGAGACCGCCGAGGCTGGAGTACCCGGGCGCCCTCTGGTATGTCTCGGCCCGCGGCGCCGCCCGCGCCGAGGCCTTCCTCGACGACGACGACCGCGCGGCGTTCGTCCCGCTCCTGGCCCGCACCGCGTCGACGTACGGCTGGCGGCTCCACGCCTGGGCGCTCGCGGCCCGCACGTACGACCTGCTCGTCGAGACGCCGGAGCCGACGCTCTCGCGCGGGATGCGCGACCTGAACGGCGTCACGACGCAGCGCTTCAACCGCCGGCACGGACGGTCGGGCCCCCTTTTCGACGGGCGCTATCGCGCTTTCCTCGTCGAGCGCGAGGCGAATCTCCTGTCCCTCGTGCGGCACGTCCTCCGCGCTCCGGTGCGGGAAGGCCTCGCCGCGGCGCCCGCGGAGTGGCCCTGGTCGAGCGTCCGGGCGACCGCCGGCCTCGTCGAGGCGCCGAGGTGGCTCGTCACGGACGCGACGCTGGGGGCGATGGGCGGGCGTCCCGCCGAGGCGCGGCGACGCTTCGCGGCCTTCGTCGAGACGGCCGCGATCGGCGCGGACGATCCCTGGAGCCGGCGACGGGGACAGGTGTTCCTCGGCTCCGAGGCGTTCGCGCGCGAGGCGGGCCGGAAGGCGAAGAGGCGGTCGAGCCGACGGACGCCGGGCGGACCGACGACCGGATCGGTCGCGACCGCGTTCGAGGCGGCCCTCGGCGTCACGCGGCGGGAGCTGAACGAAGCGCCGCGAAAGAGGCTCGCCGAGCGGGCCCTCCTCGCCTGGGCGCTCCGCTGCCGGGCGCGCGCCCCTCTCGCTCGGATCGGGTCGGCCCTCGACGTCGGCGCCGCGCAGGCGTCGGTCCTCGTGCGGCGCGGGGCGGCCCTCGCGGAGCGGGACCCGTCGCTTTCTGCGATCGTGGAGGGGCTGTGACGGGGCGGGAGCACGGGCCGGAGCTCGTCGTCGTCCGCGGGGACCTCACGCGCGAGCGGGTCGACGCGATCGTGAACGCCGCCAACCCGTCGCTCCTCGGCGGCGGCGGCGTCGACGGGGCGATCCACGCGGCCGCGGGACCGGGCCTCCTCGCGGAGTGCGCCGGGATCGGAGGCTGCCCCCCCGGCGAGGCGCGAATGACCAGAGGCCACCAGCTGCCGGCCCGGCACGTCATCCACACCGTCGGACCGGTCTGGCGCGGCGGGGGCGCGGGGGAGGACGAGACGCTGGCGCGCTGCTACCGCGCCTCGCTCCGGCTCGCCGAGGAGGCCGGCCTCGAGAGCGTGGCCTTCCCCTCGATTGCGACCGGGATCTACGGATTCCCGATCGAGCGGGCGAGCCGGATCGCGGTCCGCGAGATCCGGGCCTTCCTCGCCGGCGCCTCGCGAGTCCGGCTCGTGAAGGTGGTGACATTCCACGAAGCGGATCACGCGGCTTATCTCGCTGCCATCGACGGGACGACGTCGGGATGAGCGCTTCGGCCCGCCCCGCCGTCCTCGTCGCCGGGGCGAGCGGCCTCGTCGGCGCCGCGCTCCTGCGCCGCCTCCTCGCGGACGCGGCCGGGTCGAGCGTCGTGGCCGTCGTCCGCCGTCCCCTGGAGCTCGTCTCCCCTCGCCTCGTCGTGCGCGTCGCCGACTTCGGACGCCTCGACGGCGTCGACCTCCCGCCCGCGGCGACGGCGTTCTGCGCGCTCGGGACGACGATGGCGAAGGCGGGCTCGCGGGAGGCGTTCCGCGCGGTCGACCTCGACGCCGTCGTCGCGTTCGCGCGCGCGGCCCGCCGGGCGGGAGCGACGCGCTTCCTCGCCGTCAGCGCGCTCGGCGCCGACCCGGGCTCCCGCGTCTTCTACAACCGGGTGAAGGGGGAGGCGGAGGAGGCGCTCCGCGCCGTCGGCTTCGAGGGGCTCGTTCTCGTCCGGCCGTCGCTCCTCCTCGGGGAGCGGTCGGAGGCCCGGCCGGCGGAGCGAGCGGCCGGGGTCGTCACACGTCTCGTCCCGTGGGGCCTCGCCGGCCCGCTCTCGAGGTGGCGCCCCGTTCCGGCCGGCGCGGTCGCGGCGGCCCTCGTGGCGCTCGCCGGGCTGCCGTTCCGCGGCGTCCGCGTCGTCGAGAACGACGAGATCCATCGGCTGGCCTCCGGAACCTCCTCCCGCGTTCGATAGAATCGCGCGCATGTCGAGCGACACTCCGGGCTTCCCTCCGGCCCCGCCCCTGCCTCCTCCGCCCATGCCGCCCCCGCCCGCGGGAGGAGGCTGGCAGACGCCCCCGCCCGGCGGCCCGGCGCCGGCCGGGCTCCCCTGGGAGCACCGCTCCGAGCTCGGGTTCCTGAACGCCTTCGTCGAGACGATCAAGCTGTTCGTCACGAACCCGGCCGAAGCCTGGCGGCGGACGAAGGAGAAGGGCGACTTCGCCGAGCCGCTCATTTTCGCGATCCTCGTGTCGTGGATCGGCATTGCCGTCTCCACTCTCTGGAGCGGCCTCTTCGGCAACGCGTGGGTCGCATTCCTCCCGGCCGACATGAAGGAGAAGATGGCCGGGGCGTTCGCGACGAACACGGCGGCCCTGCTGATCCAGGTGGGTCTCGCGCCGATCTTCGTCCTGATCGGGCTCTTCATCGGCGCGGCGATCTACCACCTCGCCTTCCTGATCGTCGGCGCCACGAAGGACTCGGCCTCGGGATTCGAGGGGACGTTCCGCGTGGTCTCCTACGCGTCCGTCTCGCAGCTCGCGAACGTCATCCCGTTCGTCGGGGGATTCGCGGCCGTCGTCTGGAACCTGATCCTCGTCGTGCTGGGCGTCGTCCGGATACACAGGACGACGCAGGGCAAGGCGATCGCCGGCGTCCTGATCCCGCTGCTTCTCTGCTGCGTCTGCATCATCCTCGTCGTCGCGCTCGTCGTCGGCGGGCTCGCGGCGGCCTTCGCGAACCGCTGAGCCGGTGACGGACGTGGCGTCCGGGGCGACCGGAGCCGGAGCCGGCCGTCCCCCCGCCGTCCAGCTCGGGCTCCTCTGGGGTGCGGTCGCCGTCTCGGCGGCCGCCCTCGCCGCCTCGTTCCGCGGGTCCGTCGAGACGGCGCTGGCGCTTCTCCCGCCGTGCCCGTTCAAGGCCGTCACCGCCCTTCCATGCCCCGCCTGCGGGAGCGGCCGTGCCTCGGCGGCGCTCGCCGCGCTCGACCTGCCCGCGGCGTTCGCGTCGAACCCGCTCTTCACGCTCGGCGCGTTCGCGTTCCTC
>Ga0116154_10002951_pt1 | contig 12446 bp, 12 predicted proteins | sample AD_UKC030_MetaG_FD_89898 | JGI IMG/M metagenome (GOLD analysis project Ga0116154, IMG submission 89898) | Active sludge microbial communities of municipal wastewater-treating anaerobic digesters from USA - AD_UKC030_MetaG | ecosystem: Engineered > Bioreactor > Anaerobic > Digestate | place: USA...
CGACCAATCTAAATGTCATTTAGATTGGTCGGCTTCTGCGCAGGGTGGCACCGTGAGCGCATGGCACAAGAACTCGCAAACCTCCCCGATCAGTTCGCCGCCGGCACGACCGTCTGCTACCGCAGGCGGCTGGCCGACTTTCCGGCCTCAGAAGGGTGGACGCTGCAGGTCTATCTGGCCGGCGCGAGCGTTCTGGCCAAGACCGCTGCCGCGGACGGAGACGACTTTGTCGTCACCATCGCTGCCTCAGATACGGCCGGCGGATTCGCCCCTGGATTCTACAAGTGGGTCGAGCGGGTCACGGGCGTCGGCGGTGAGGTCTACGAGATCGCCAAGGGGTCGGTCACCGTGTTGCCTAACCTGGCCGAGGCCACCGAGGGCAGCGAACAGGAGTGGATCGAGCGGGCGGTCGTGGCGCTGCGCGCCCACATCGAGGGCCGCCTGCCGGCTGGGATGGAGAGCTACCAAATCGCCGGTCGGGTGGTCGCGAAGATGCCGGTCAAGGAGGCGGTCGGCCTCCTGACCAACCTCGAGTCCCGCCTGGCCAGCCTCAAGAACCCCGGCTTCGTCACCCGGCCGGTCCTCGTGTCGTTCACCGGCCCTGGGTTCGAACGATGACGCGCCCACTCCACCAGCGCCTCAGCCGCGCCATCCAACTCGCCTGGCGCGAGATCCGCGGCCAGCACGGCGCCTTCGACGGGGCGGGTGTCCACCGCCTGTTGCTGGACTGGATCGCCCAAGCCAGGTCCGCGGACGACGAGATCCGTGGCGACATTCGGATGCTGCGCGCCCGGGCTCGTGAGCTCGGCCGGAACAACAGCTACGTCAAACGCTACTTCCGGCTGCTGGTGAACAACGTCATCGGTCCGATGGGGATCAAGCTCCAGGCCCAGGTTTGGGCCGGGGACCAGCCGGACACGAAGGCCAACACCGCCATCGATGCCGCCTGGAACGCCTGGGCCAACTCGCCGGTCACCGTTGACGGTAAGCTCACCCTGCGCCGCTTCGAGAAGCTAATCCTCAAGACCGTGGCCTGTGACGGCGAGGCCTTCGTCCGCCTGTGGCGGGGGTTCGAGGGCAATCCCCATGGTCTGGCCCTGCAGGCGATCGACGCCGACCTGATCGACGAGACGTTCAATCGGCCCCGCCGCGGCACTCAGAACGAGATCCGCATGGGCGTCGAGATCGACGCCATCGGGCGTGCAGTCGGCTACTGGGTCTGGAATGCCGTGGGCACCGACCTGGTGCGGGAGCGCTACTTCGTCCCCGCGACCGAAATGCTCCACCTGTATGACCCGGAACGGGTGAACCAGACCCGCGGGGTAACCTGGGTCCACGCGGTCATGGTCCCGGCGCACATGCTGAACGCCTACGAGGAGTCGGAGGCCGTCGCCGCCAGGATCGGCGCCTCGAAGATGGGGCTGTTCGAGAAGCGCGCCGACTCGTTGGCTGGGGATCTGTCGAGCGACCCCCGGCCCGCTACCATGGAGGCCAACCCCGGCACATTTGAGATCGTGCCTGACGGCTACGAGTTCAAGGCCTGGGAGCCGGACCACCCGACGGCGCAGTTCCCAGCGTTCATCAAGCAGATGCTGCGGAAGATCGCCTCGGGATTCAGCGTCTTCTACAACGTGCTCGCCAACGACGCTGAGGGCGTCAGCTACTCCACCATGCGGAGCTTCGCCCTTGTCGAGCGCGACGATTGGCGGTCCATCCAGCAGGACTTCATCGACATGTGGCGTCGGCCGCTGTACACGGCCTGGCTCGGCATGGCGATGCTGACCGGGACGTTGAAGCTCGCCTCCCGAGATCCATCCCGCTACATGGCCGTCCGGCATCGCCCGCGCGGCTGGCAGTGGATCGACCCCGAGAAGGAAGCCAGGGCCGCGGTGATCTCGATCCAGAACGGCCTGGGCACGCGCACGGGGTTCCTGGCTGAGAAGGGTGAGGACATCGAGGACGTCTTCGCCGAGCTGGCCCGAGAGCAGGCGTTGGCCGAGGAATACGGAATCAGCGTCTCCGGTGAAGTGGCGGCAAGCCAGAAGGAGCCGGAGGACGAACCTGATGACGTCGCCAGCGACGACGATTCGAACAAGAAGAGCGCGAGTGTGCACGAGACCCGCTGAAGGTGCGGTGCAACCCGATGGGCGCCCTGAAGCCGGGGCCGAAGCGAAAGGTGGAGTTGTGAGGAAGATCGTCATCTGTCTGCTGCTGATCGTGGCCGTCGCGTGGCCGCCTCTGCCTGGCCTGGCTGCTCAGGATGGGGCCCGAGCCGGTGTCACCGGTTGGGTGCCCTTCTACGGCACGGGCCAGGTGGGATCGAAGAGAGCGCACATCCTCGACATGTACGCGCTGCCCGACTTGGGCGCCGTCTCAATGTCGTTCTGGTCCTACAACGCAACCACGAGCACCTGGTCGAAGCTCAAGCCGAAGGTGGCCCTGGGAGACACGGCCTTCACGCTGAGAGAGGGCTTGCCCGTCCGCTTCATCTTCGAGCCGAATGCCCCGGACGCCGCGTTCCTCTCGGGTGATGGGCGAGCGGATTTGATGTGGGAGTGACCGTCATGCGATCTCAGGTTTGCTGGCGGGTCGTCTTCTGCTTGGCCGCGGTGGCGGTGTCCCCGGTCGCCTGGGCGCAGTACGGAGGCGCCTTGCACAGCGGTGGCTGGGCCAACGGCATGGGTGTGCCCCTGCCGCCGCGATCGGTGGCGGGCGCGCTACCACCCGTCACTCTGGCCATGTCGCCCCCTGCGTCATTCCTAGCCGGCGGCACCAACGCCTACGCTTACGTGTACCTCAACGCTCCGCTGTCCGAAGCAAGAGCGAGGGCGAGAATCATCCGGATCAGCGACTCCGCGGTCATCTCGACGAGCGGTTGGACGACTACGTCGAGCAATCGATTGACCATGTCCGGTCTGACAGTCGGTACCACCTACCGCGTCGAGATCGAACTCGAGGCCTTGACGCCCGCATGGTTGAGTGTGCCCTGGGCCACGTTGATCGCCTCGTACGTTCAGCCGAGTAAGAACGATCCGCCGTTCGATTGGGTACTTGAGTCCCCGTGACGGAGCAGGAGCACATTCGATGGAACTTGCATTTGAAGTAGCCCGCAGCTTCGGACTCGGAGGGCTGGGGCTGATGGCGACGATGCTGGCCGTGAAGCTGGCCATCCAGGCCGTCGATCTGGCGCGCAACCAGATGGGGCGGCGAAATGGGACCAACGGGACAAAGGTCGCCTTCGAGGAACTCAAGGTTGTCTGCCCACTGGCGCCGGGACGCCACTCCCTGGACGACGTGCACGAGGTCTTGATCCAGATCCGCAGCGGCATGGAGCGGCTCAACGAGACCCAGAAGGTGATCGAGACGGACATGAAGGACCGCAGCCAGCGCCTGTGCGACATCCTCAGCGCGCTGCGCCTGGAAATGGCCCGAAGGGAGGGTTGAGGTGACCAGCAGAGAACTGTTCGACCGAGCGATCGAGGTCGTCCTCGAGCATGAAGGCGACGTCTACACCGACAACCCCGTTGATCACGGCGGACCGACCAGGTTCGGAATCGCCCAGCGCTGGAATCCCGACCTGGACGTCAAGAACCTGACCCGGGCCCAAGCGATCGAGGTCTACTGGGAGCGCTACTGGCATGGGCACCGGTACGAGTTCCTGCCCGAGGTGATCGCCATCAAGGTCTTCGACCTGGCCGTCAACCTGGGACACCAGACCGCGGTGACCTGTCTGCAGCGGGCTCTTCATGCTTGCGGCCTACGGGTGGCACTCGACGGTCGTCTTGGGGCGGAGACGTGTGGCGCCGCGAGGCGGGCCGACCAGGCAGCGTTGATGGCGGCGCTGCGATCCGAAGCGGCAGGGGAGTACAGGCTCCGGGTCGCCCGGAGCGCAGATCAGATTGTGTTCCAGGGCGGCTGGCTCAACCGGGCATACGCCTGAAAGAGGTCGCGATGGTTGGCGAGATTCTGGGGATTCTGGGGAAGGTCGCGGGTTCGGTCGCGGACCGGATCTTCCCCGATCCCGAGCACGAATTGAAGCGTATCGAGCTTCAGCAGGCGCTCCAGGCGGCCGTTCTCGAACGCTCGTCCGAGATCGAACGGGCGGCCGCCGAGGTCGTCAGGACCGAGGCGCAGGGCCAGAGTTGGCTGCAGCGGACCTGGCGGCCGATTACGATGCTCACCTTCGTGGCGCTGATTGTGGCACGGTGGCTGGGGTGGTCGGCTCCGAACCTGGGAGAGGCCGAGGTCCTGAAGCTCTGGGACATCGTCGAGATTGGCCTAGGTGGCTACGTCATTGGACGGTCGGCGGAAAAGGTGTTGCCAGACCTGGTAACCGCAATAAGGAAGGGCTGATGAACTTGTGAACGGCCGGGACGGGCTTCTCGCCCCGGCCGCCATGCACCTTGTGTGCACTTTCCGATCATGTTTTCTATTTCTGGTCCGATATTCGACGCGACCCACTTTTGTTCTTGCAGAGGGAGGCAACATGAACCGCAATACGCGTCGACTTGTCGTCTTGGCACTGGCGCTGTTCGCCATCGCAACCGCCGTGTTCCCGTGCAGCGCTGGCGATATGTCCTATGCCCGGCGCACCTACCGTCTCGGCGCTACTATCAGCGAGATCGCTGCGCTGGCGTATCCGGATTCCAAGGACTGGCCAGGCGGGAGAATGTTCTTCTCCTCAGAGCAGACCTACGTGTGGGCCACCGATGCCTGGTTGCCCCTCGCAGACATCCGGAAGGCAATGCACCGGAGCTGGAAAGAGAACGAGCACACCCGTTGGGTCCCGATCAAAGACATTCGGCACATACTGCCGTTCGAATTCACAGATGCCGAGTTGGAGGGTGATCCCGAGCCCTATCGCCACGACGAAAACAACTACATCAAACCGGTAAAGAAGGAGGACCTCGCCAAGTACGCGGATGTCTTGTGCTATGTGCACCCACCCCAGGCGGATTTGCCCACGATCACCTATCTGGGTGCTTGGGCCGACGCAGGCGTCATCAAGGGCGAACTCTACTATCCGCAAGTGGATCGCAAATGGCGCTCGGACCACAAGCCGCGGGTGTCGTATTCCGAGGCAGGGCTGTGGCTCGGTGACCAATGGGCTACTACCACGTTCTATTTCTACCAACCGACCGACTCAGGGGAGCCCTTGCTCTTCTACGTCGAAACAACTGGCCGGTCCGATGGATTCGAGCGAATCAAGGGCCTCTTTGCCGAAGCCAATGGCACACCGACTTCCGTCTCGCACGAACCGGTTCAGAACCGAATGGGTGCCGTCTTCCAGAACGAGATAGTTGAATACCGCAACGAAACCAGCAGCATGATCCTCAAGAAATACGATAGCGATCTGAACACGGGTAGCGTAGTTCACGTGCACTGGCCGACGTTTAACAAGCTGAAAGCTGCACTTGGCAAGACGGACCGGGAGGCGGCATCCAGGCTTTGATGGCTGCCGATCCCAACGCCGTCACCTGCGCATGAATCGGATAAGAGTTCGTCAAGTCCGAGGCTCAACCGTATGGCCTCAATGACAACTGAATAGCTAGTTTAGCGCTCAATGGGGCAAATCGACCGGGCCGATGCCGGTGGGGCACCACTGGCGCCAAGCCGAAAGCCCCAAAGTTCCACGCCTCATTCACCTAGTCGAGAAAGGCGGCTCGCGTCATCGCACTAAGACACCGTCGTGCAGTGCCGTCACAATTGGAGAGTGACGCTCGCACCTGTTCAAGTCGAGTGCATGCCTCTGCGAATCTACGCTGCAATTCGAGATCCTCGGGGCAAGGGATTTCAATACTGGCAAGTTGGTCATAATAGAGGCGGAACCTGACTGAACCCTTGGTCTTCTGGTTAATGGCGTGACGACCCGGTTCGCTTCGCAGATAGTGGTAGACGAACTCAGGCAACAGAGACTGGCCACACACGAAGACGACGTAGTCTGGGCTTGTAATGCCTTCCTCGCTCGAAGATCTGACAAACCCAATGGAACCGATATTCAGACGCATCGGGTTGTAGGCAAGAAATCCCCGCTTCAGCAACTTGTACCTCTTGGGATTGCTCCCAATGGCGGTCTTCGGCGCACATAGTCCGTCGGACGCGGAAACACCAATGAGCGCAATGTCTGGCCTGTAGTCATCGCCAATGCGTGCATCAGATTCTGATGTGAGCAACCCCAGAGGGCGACGTGGCGCAGCGTGCACTTGCGACGTCAAATCAGACGCCACTCTCGCTATTGATTCCGCCTCGAGCGCGAGCTGGTTCATTGACGCCGCCAGACACTCAAGTGTATCGGCATCGCCAATAGAGCCTAGCGTCAGGCGTGGATTCTTGACATCAAGATTTAGGTCCGCGCCCAGCTCATCAACCCGAACGAGCCACGATGTGTCGCTTGCAGCGCGACGCGCGATGACCTCGGTCAGGGTCGTAAGCCATTCGTACTGTAGCGGCTTTGTCTTGCTTAATGTGACTCCGGGCGGAATCTGTGGCTCGCAGTATAGGATATCAGTTGAGGGTCCCGACCGATCGAAGAACAGGATGTTGGTCTTTACGTCCGTGTAGGGAGCAAAGACATTGTGAGGGAGACGGACTACTGCCGTAAGATTGAAGTCAGCGAGCAAATCGGCCCGAATGCGCTTTGCCGCACCCGGGGACGACAACACTCCGTTGGGGACCACAACCGCAGCACGAGCGACACGACCATCAGATGAGGTCTGACGTTTGAGCCTGCGCATGATCAGCTGCATGAATAGAAGAGCCGTCTCCGATGTCTGGCGATCATCGGGGAAGTTGCCCTGGATGCCTTTCTCCTCCTCGCCACCGAACGGAGGGTTCGTGAGGATGACATCCACCCGATCCTTCTCGCCAATTTCAGTCAATCGGAAGCGCAGGGCGTTTCCCGGGTCAATATTTGGGAAATTGAGTCCATGCAGGAGTAGGTTCATTTGGCACAACAGGTAGGGTAGCGACTTGGGTTCGCAGCCGAGGAGGGATCTCTCTTGAAGAAACTTGCGATCTTGGACGGTTTTCACCTGCGTGCCGAGGTGTTTGTACGCTTCCACCAAGAACCCGCCCGTGCCGCTAGCTGGGTCGAGGACAATTTCGCCGAGGCGAGGGTCAATCACGTCAACCATGAATCGCACGACGGGGCGCGGAGTATAGAATTCGCCCGAATCGCCCGCTGCGTCGCGCATTTCTCGTAGCATCGACTCGTAAAGGGCCCCGAGTGTATGCAGCTCTTCACTGGCGGTAAAATGGAGACCCGCGACTTTATTCACTACATCACGCAACAGGTATCCACTCTTCATGCGATTGTCGACGCCTCTAAATACCGTTGCGACCACGTCGCGTCGTTCGTCTCCGTTTGCGCTTGTCAAGCCGCGGAGGTAGGCGAATAGCCCCAAGCCCCGCTGGCCGTCAGGGCGGACACATTCGTCCTGGTTGATGAATGTAAGTAGTTCGTCCCCCGTCACGCCGTGGGGGTTGGACGCCCAATCGCGCCAGCGATACGGTGCTTCGATTGCGGCGCGGAATCGCTTCCCTGCCAGTTTCGCTTCTTGCTCTCTCTGCAGTTCAAGATCGTCGAGAAACTTCAAAAACATGATCCATGTCAACAGCGGCAGTCGGTCGAGGTCGCCGTTCAGGCCCTTGTCTTTGCGCATGATGTCGCGTGCCGACTTCAGAAGGCTTGATAGGGTTTGGGCGGTTGTCGGGGGTGGGGTACTCTTGACGGTGGGCTTACGCGGCATACAAGCACCTTTGCAGCTCGGTTACGGCGTCGCGCAGCTGATCGGCTCCGCCGAAGATCTTGATGATGTCGCCCACTTGGCCATGTGCAGACAGCGGGGGGACATAGAGAACATCAGGTAATAGGAACTGGGCATCGCCGTGCAGGGCATACTTCTCCAGCAGTTCCTCTAGCACCTGCCGGGCTTCGGGAGCGAAACGCTCGAAGAAGTCCTTTCTCGCCTGCTTCAACTGCTGCGCGCGTTCGCGACGGGTTCGCAGCGGCGCGTTGAATGTCAGATGGCATAGTAAGTCAAAGGGGTCGGCGTCCGGTTGATTGGTGGCCTCAGCAAGGTCGGTGAAATCTATGCCACGTTCCTTGAGGAGGCGGATGATCTCCGCGCGCTGTTCAGGGTCGGCCCATCGCGCTCGGAGCTGTGGGGCGGTTGGGCAGATGGTTCGGACAGTTTCTGCAGCATACTCAGTATACCGGATGACACGCAGTTGTCTGCCGTCAGGATCGAGTTCGTATACAAGGTGAGCTGCAATTGCCACTTGCCCGCCGTCAAAATAGAACTTGCGGCGCGCGTCCGCGGGCGGTTCGATGACCCCAGGCTCTTTCGGGTCAGGGTAGTCCGGCTGGGCTTCCTCGCCCGCGACGATCGGTTCATTCACGCCCTCGAGATCCTCCATGGTCACGAGGGTTGGCTCGCCGTCGAAAGCTGGATCGGCAAACATGCGGGTCGCTGAGCCGGTGTAGTCGATGATGTTGAACCACAGCTTCCCGTAGTCGTCTCGGACGCGCGTGCCTCGGCCGATGATCTGCTTGAACTCGCTCATAGAGCCGATGACTCTGGCAAGGACGATGTTCTTGCAGGTCGGCACGTCCACGCCCGTAGTCAGGAGTTGCGACGTAGTTAGGATAGCGGGCACCTTCGTGTCCACATCCTGGAATCGGCTCAAATGCCCCTTGCCGATATCCCCCTCATCAGAGGTCACGCGGCAAACATAATCGGGGTGCAGGGACAAGAGATCGGGGCTCAGGCGTGAAAGCGCTCCCCGCATTTCGCTCGCGTGCTCTTGGTCAACGCAAAAGACAATCGTCTTTGCGTATCGATCCGTGCGGCGCAGGAACTCGGTAAGGTGGCGCGCGATGGCTTCGGTGCGGGCCCTGAGAGCGACGACGTGCTCAAAGTCCTTGGTCTGGTATTCGTCGTCGGGGATGGCGCGCCCATAGCGGTCCAAGTCGCCTTGGTTGGGGCGCCAGCCAGCAGCATCCCAGTCAGTGATGACCCGGTGAACGCGATACGGGGCGAGGTAGCCGTCTTCGATCCCCTGCTTCAGGCTGTACTGGTAGATGGGGTTGCCGAAATACTGGTACGTGTCACGCGTTTCCTCGCGCAGCGGCGTAGCGGTCATGCCCAGCTTCACGGCCGGTCCGAAGTGGTCGAGGATCACCCTCCAAGCACTGTCATTTCGGGCGCTCCCGCGATGACACTCATCGACGATGATCAGGTCGAAGAAGTCGGGCGGATAAGACCGGAACAAGCCGAGGCGTCGTTCGTCCTCGGCTAGAGCCTGGTAGATGGCGAAGTACATTTCCCGGCTCTGGACCACCTCGCCGGATTCGATCTTCTGTCGGGCATCGCCAAAGGCGGCAAAGATGCCGTCCTTCGGCTGATCGACCAGAATGTTGCGGTCGGCCAAATAGAGGATGCGCGGCTTCCGGTGCTCGCCGGTTCGGTTCCAGCGGGCAGACCAAAGTTTCCAGCAGATCTGGAACGCGACAGCAGTTTTGCCCGTCCCGGTGGCCATGGTGATGAGCAGACGGGGTTCGCCCTTCAGGATTGCCTCAACCGCGCGGTTGATGGCGATCTGCTGGTAATAGCGCTCGCCCTTGCCAGTCTGGAAGTTGGCCGGTGTGAGCAAGCGTTCGGCGGTCTGGTCGGCTGCCAGGCCCGCACCAGCCCTATATCGGCGCCAAAGCTCGTCAGGCCCGGGATACGCGTTCACATTGCGCTCTTGGCCTGTGAAGTAGTCGAACTCTATGATCTCGCTGCCGTTAGTCGCATAGGCGAATTTCAGGCCCAGCATTTCCGCGTAGTCCTTGGCCTGCTGAAGTCCGTCGGCGGCCGCCTTGTAGGATGGCTTAGCCTCGACCACGGCCAGGGGGAAGTCACGGGTGAAGCGCAGTAGGTAATCCACCCGCTTCGGGGGGCGCCGGACGAAGCCTGAGCCGACCGGGACGATCCGTCCGTCCGTAATCGACCGCTGCTCAGCAATCGAATGCGGATCGTCCTCCCAGCCAGCGGCTTGGAGCTTCGGGAGAACCAGGGTACGGCAGGTGTCGGCTTCGTTCATGGTGGCATCGGCTCGTTTGGCCATAGATCCACGAGCAGCCGGATCTAGATAACTGACTGGTCCAGCGCGAATTGAGAGGATATTGCATGCGCATCGCCTTGTCCAGTGCCCGATGCGTCGTGCCATTGTGGATCGCTGGGGGCCGTCCGTCATGCGGCGGGTGGCGCCTGAGCATACGACTGCCGTGTCAGCAGCGGTTGCAGCGGCGGCCGAACGCGTGGCGTTGACCGTATGCCTTTACTCGGGTATGGCGGGCATACCATCCCAATTGCGCCCTTCTAGTGCGCGGCCCGTTCTTTTCTTGTTGGGTCCGCCCCACTGCTTAAAGAAGAACGGAACATCAGATGCCAAGCACTGGTCACGTATGTCTTTCACCCACTCTGGGTCCATAGGCCTCGATCCGGGCCCGGACTCGCCACCAACAATTGCCCAGTGAATGCCGCTGAGCTCGATCGTGCCGAGCGGCCCCAGGAGCGGTTCGAAAGAGATGAACCGAACATGTGCCGGTGTCTGGCGAAGATGATCGATGCGATAGAGATACGACGACGTTTCCACGCTCACGCCCATCCATACATTGCGGGGCCAATCTATTGACTGTCCTAGAGTATCCAGTCGCTCAGCCCGCTTTGTAAGGATTTGAAAGGTGTGCCACGATGCGCTGCGCATCACGTCGAAGACGCGATGCACGAAGGAATCTGGAATTGCCTCGTGGAAGAGATCACTCATGGAATTGACGAAAATCACTTGAGGCTTTTTCCAGCTGAGCGGCAATCGAAGCGTGTGCTCGTGGAGAGAGACTTCAAATCCGCGTTCATAGTTAGGTTGGCCCATCGCCTGCAGTCGCTGTGCCATTCGTTCGGCATAGCAGTGTTTGCAGCCAGGGCTGACCTTCGTACAGCCAGTGACGGGATTCCAAGTGGATTCTGTCCACTCAATCTTCGATCTATTGGTTGCCACGGCCGAGCACCTCTATTGCGCGAGGATCTTTGTAGCCGTCCTTTGAAACGCGGAACTGCGTTCCGGCGACGGCGGGTGCTATGCGCGCTTCGCGCCGCAGCTCCCGGAGCACAGTTTTCGCTTCAGCGGGCGGAACGCCATTCTGAAGCGCGAATAGATATACGGCGCGGTCTGTCTTCAATTTAGCGGACAGCACTTCGTCTCGCAATCTTTGCCGAAATACATCGAGCTTACGCGGCCGATCCATGTCTGCAAAGAGCCTCGGTGCTTCGGCGCTTATGCCGTCGTGGTCGATGTCAAAGTTGGCCTCTCCTGAATTCGGCGCGATCTTCCAGCAAACTTGCAAGAACTTCTCGATGCCCAGCGGGTGACCGGAACCGAAAATCAGGCCGTAGAGATTGCTGCCCTTCTTGATGGAGAATGAGCCGATATAGTATTCGCTGGCCTGAGGAACGAGGGACTTGTAGTACTCGGCGACGGCTCGGTGGGTGTCCTCAAAGGTCGCAGCCCGAAGTGCTCTGTGTGGAATGACGATGCGGTTCTTGATGGCGGGGTGGTCCGCAAATCGCCGCAGGTGAGAGGATGAGATGAAGAACAGCAAGTCGGTCTTGCGCAGGCTGATGAGTGTATGGAACATGGCTTCGGTGATGAATGTCATCCCGAATTGGTCGAGGAACATCAAATTGGGGCCTGGAGTCATCAGGTCATGGTGTTTTGTGAACGCGGCACCCGCATCGAGGTTGTCGACCGACCATGAGCATGAGCCAGGCATCACCGTGGCTAGCAGTCGAGCTTCGAGCGCACGCGCCTTTCGCGCAGCGCGATCATTCAAAATAAGGCGGATTTTGACACCACTTGTTGCGATCTGCCGGGAGTAGTTTTGGATTTCTTCCAACGCGATTAGTGGGCTTCCCGGATTGCCAGCTTGATCGGTGCCGGGCCCGGCGAACAGGTCCACGATGTTTATCGTGGAGCCACGTGGAGAGCTGCTAATGAACACCGGCAGCCACGAGCGGAGGTACATCCGAAACAACTCTAGCTTAGTGTTCGTGCCCTCGTCGAAGTTGGTGCGGTGAAAATTGCCAGTACGAGCCACGCCGTGGAACCTCTGGGATCTTGCGGAGATGAGCCCAATATTGGATGATGAATTGACACTATCAGACCCGCCGCCTCGTGTCACCGCCTGATAGTTTGTTTTGCCGCAACGAGATATGATGTTTTTGGTTATCCGCTCCAGCATGTACTGTCTTTGCCGGCGTCTCTGGAAGAGTTCGATTGGCGTTCCGCTTGGGGAGCCAGCGCTTTTCCCAGGGCAGTCCAGTAGCGGCGGAGTCGACGGCGGGGTCGCTTTTCGGCGTTTTGCGTGCGCCTATAAGCGCATGGAAACAAACTGAAAGCGTTTC
>Ga0116154_10002956_pt1 | contig 12419 bp, 10 predicted proteins | sample AD_UKC030_MetaG_FD_89898 | JGI IMG/M metagenome (GOLD analysis project Ga0116154, IMG submission 89898) | Active sludge microbial communities of municipal wastewater-treating anaerobic digesters from USA - AD_UKC030_MetaG | ecosystem: Engineered > Bioreactor > Anaerobic > Digestate | place: USA...
GGAATCGGAGAAAAAAAACCTGTTTAAAAAATTCTCGCGCCTGAAAACCCCCGAACTCATGGGGAGAAAGGGCTCGGGCATCGGCCTGTATCTTTCATGGAAGGCGCTGCAGGCGCACGGCGGTAAAATCCGCGCCGACTCCGAAGAGGGCAAATGGGCCGAATTCGTCTTCGAGCTGCCGGTCGGACAACCTGCCCCTCCGAGCAAGGGCTTGTAATCCTCTTGTTCTTAACCCCATGCCCGGTGTTGCCGCAAACCATCCGCGACAGCCTCCCTCACCCTCCCAGCGGGAAGCGCACCACGACCGAAGTGCCCGGCCCCGGGCCCACCTCGATGCTTCCCGAGATCTGCTCGGCGAGCGACCGGACCAGGCTGATGCCCAGGGTGCCGCCGCCTTCGATATCGAGCCCCTCCGGCAGGCCCACGCCGTCGTCGCGTATGGCGAGCACCACGACGCCGTCGTCCGTCAGAGACACCTCGACGCCGATGCTCCCGCGCCGGTCACCGGGGAAGGCGTATTTCAGGCAGTTGGTCACCAGCTCGTTCACGATCATGCCGCAGGGAATCGCCTGGCGGATCGTGAGAGCGATGCCGTCGCGGGAGCGCACCTCGCATCGAATGCGTTCCCTGTCGACTCCGTACCCGCCGAAGAGGTTTTCCGCCGCCTCGCGCACATAGGCCCCCAGGTCGATGTTCGAGAGGTCACTCGAGCGATACAGTTTTTCGTGCACCAGCGCCATTGACTGGATGCGCGACGTGAGGTCCCTGAGCCTGTCGGCGACCGCGGCGTCCTCCACCCGGGCAGCCTGGAGGCGGATGAGGGAACTGACGATGTTAAAATTGTTCTTCACGCGGTGATGCACCTCTTTGAGCAGCAGATCCTTCTGCTTCAGGGCGGACTCGAGGCGCCGTTCGTTCTGTTTGATCTCCCTGAAGAGCGTCTCGAAGGGCCGCGCGAAACCGGTTTCAATGAGGGCCTTGTACACCAGATAGAACCCGGCGATCTTGGCGTAGTGCCCGGCCATGTTGACCAGGCTGTAGTTGCTCACATACAGGCTGAAGGCCAGTTCCGAGAGGATCGAGAAGACGAGCGACCATTTGAGATAGCGGAAGACCGCGGGATCGAACAGGTCCCGATGACGGTAGAGCCTTACGATCGCCGCGGCGAGAATGAACGATATCACGTATTCGCTCATTATCTTGAAGCCGGTCTGTCCCTCGCCCGGCAAGAAACACACCGGGAAAACCCGGAACACGAAAATCGATGAGAGGAGCGCCGTCGTCAGCAGCGTATACACGATGAATACGGCCGGCGCGCGCACTCCCTTCCCTGCGCGCGCGAACGAAAAGGCCGCCAGAAGCGTTCCGCCCTCCATGTAGCGCGCCGCCAGCCACAGCTGGTTGGCCACGTATGGATGGTCCGGAAAGAGGGGCATTCCCTCGTAGCCGAGCGTATGCAGCAGGTCGATGAATCCTATGAAAAGGTAGGCGATCCCTATTACGATGAGGTAATTGTTATGTATTATGCGTCGCGCGTTCCAGGCCACAACGAAGATCGCGAAGGCGACGACGATGCTGAAAAGCTCCGCCATTGAATGAAAGAGGAGGTAGCTGTGCAGCGACGAGGCGTAGAGGGCCGCCGCGAGCAATGCGATCGTGGCCGCAAGAGCGAGCGCCCTTCCATAACGCCGGCCCGGAAGGCCGACCCTGTCCGTTATCGATTTCATTCATCCCCATGTGATCGGCGCTTCGGGTAGCGTTACGCCGCCGGAAAACGGAAAAGGCGATTCCCGTCAAATCACTACTGAAATCATATCATATCTCACATATCGCTCAAGTAAAAATTGATGGTCCCGCGCTTCACGGGGATGACAAGGGTTACAATCCCCGGCATACGGCAGCCGAACAACAAGGGGCTGCAACCCCCTGGCGAGCAATCCCTTGTCCGCCAACCCATCCCGTCATATTTTACTTGTCAAAACCCCGCTTCCGTACCCGCATGGGGATATGAATACCGCCGGAATACTGGGTCATGACCGCCAGGTAGCCCTGCTCGAACGCATGGCGGCGCGCAACCGCGTTCCGCAGACCGTGCTCTTCGCGGGCACGGACGGCATCGGCAAGCGCCTTCTCGCGCGGCGTTTTCTTTCATCGCTCTTCTGCGCCGCGGGCGAAAGGCCGTGCCTTGTCTGCCCCGCCTGCTCCATGATCGAGAAAGGCGCGCATCCGGATTTCATCGAACTGGGCCCCAACGAGCGCGGCATCATCCCGATCGGCGACGAGGAGAAGCGTGAGGAGGGCTCCGTGCGCCGCCTCATCGAACGCCTTTCCCGCCGCTCCGTAAGCGGGCTGACCGCGGTAATCGTGGACGGCGTGGACCGCATAATGGAAGAGGGTCAGAACGCCCTGCTCAAAACGATCGAGGAGCCGCCGCCGTCGGTACACATCATCCTGATCGCCTCCAACAGCTCCCGCATACTGCCGACCATTCTGTCGCGCTGCCTGGTCATGAAATTTCATCCGCCGCGGGAAGACGCGGTTCTCGCTTTTCTCGCCGAACGGGGCGTCGATCCGGCCACTTCGCGACTGATCGTGCCCTTCGCGGGAGGATCGTTCGCGCTCGGAGCAAGGCTTGCCGACGACTCCCGACGCGGGGAGGTGACCGCGCTGGCCGGCGAGATGGTGCGCTACCTCGAGCACGGCGACGCCTTCGACCCGCCGATCGAAAAGGCCGTAAAGGCCGCGGGAGCCGACACGGTGCTCGATGCGCTCGTCAATTTCTTCCGCTGGAACCTCGTCCTGCTCGAGTCCGGCGGCGTCCCTCCGGTGGAATTCGGCCACCTCGTCCTGCACGACACGGGCAGCCTGTACGGGCTCGTAAAAATACTACTTGCATTGAAAAAAGGCCAGTCTCATAATCTGAATCTTAGAATCGGGCTGAAAGGGATGCTATACTCCCTGCATCCCGGAGGCGACTCCATACCGGACCCCGGGACCTCCGCATAAGAACAAGGAAACGCATCATGGAACATACCGGAGTGAAACTTCGCAACAGCTTTCAGATATACTACGTCAACACCAACGGGCTCTTCGTCAAACGCAACGCGCTGTGCATCGTGGAGACCGAACACGGAGTCGATATCGGACGCGTGTTCAAGTGCCCGACACACCTCAGGCGGAAGACATCCGAGGTAAAAGGGAAACTGTTGAGGAAAGTCACCCTCGACGATCTGGGCGCTCTCCCCGAAATCGAGGCCATAGAGAAAAAGGCATTCGCCGTATGCAGGGAAAAGGCGAAGGAAAAGAAACTCGACATGAAACTGGTGTCGGTCAAATGCCTCTTCGACCGCACCAAGATAATTTTCTATTTCGTGGCCGAGAACCGCATCGACTTCAGGGAACTGGTGCGCGACCTGGCCACCGTGTTCCGCACGCGCATCGAGATGCGGCAGATAGGGGTGCGCGACGAGGCGAGAATCATAGGCGGCTTCGGCCCCTGCGGAAAAGAGCTTTGCTGCGTCAACCTGAAGGAAGAGTTCGATCCGGTCTCCATCAAGATGGCCAAGGAGCAGAACCTCAACCTCAACTCGCTCAAGATCTCCGGAATGTGCGGCAGGCTGCTCTGCTGCCTGGGCTACGAGTACAACGTCTACAAGGAGATGAACGAGCTCATGCCGCGGCACGGCGCCACCATTAAGATAGGCCCGAAGGATTACACCGTGGAGTTCACCGACCCGCTCAAGGAGACGGTGCGCCTCCGTTGCGCCGACCATGTCGTGACGGTGAAACGCGAGGATATACAGGGATCGGGAAACCGCTACCACATCACCCAGGAGGTGATGGAGCGCATCACCGCGGTGCTCGATGAAGATCTGGAAAAAGAACCGGTTTAAGAGGATTCGATGGACAAGCGATTCTACGTTACGACCCCCATCTATTATGTCAACGCCGAGCCGCACATCGGGCACGCCTATACCACCATCCTCGCCGACTTCCTGAAACGGCACTACAGCCTCATGGGGTACGACACCTACTTTCTCACCGGTACCGACGAACACGGCGACAAGATAGTCAAGGCCGCCGCCGAGGCCGGGGCGCAGCCGAAGGAATACGCCGACCGCATAAGCTCGCTCTTCCGCGAAACCTGGCGGAAGATGGGTCTTGGCTTCGACGACTTCATCCGCACCACGGAGGAGCGCCACCGCAAAGTGGTGCAGTCCGTCCTCCAGAAGGTGTACGACGCCGGCGACATCTATTTCGCCAGTTACGGCGGCCACTACTGCTTCGGCTGCGAACGTTTCTTCACCGAGAAAGACATGGTTGACGGCAAATGCCCGGACCACAACCGGCCGCTCGAATACATCGAGGAGAGCAATTATTTTTTCAAGATGAGCAAATACCAGGGCTGGCTCATCGACTACATCAAATCGCACCCTGATTTCATCCGGCCCGAGCGTTACCGCAACGAGGTCCTCGCCATGCTCGAAGGGGAGGCGCTCGAGGACCTCTGTATATCGCGGCCCAAGACCCGGCTGCAGTGGGGTATAACGCTGCCGTTCGACGAAAAATTCGTCACCTACGTCTGGTTCGACGCGCTCATCAACTACATCAGCGCGATAGGTTTCCCCGATGACGCGAAGTTCAGACGCTACTGGCCCGTCGTGCACCACCTCATCGCAAAGGACATCGTAAAGCCGCACGGAATCTTCTGGCCGACCATGCTCAGGGCCGCGGGGATCGAGCCCTTCCTTCACCTCAATGTTCACGGCTACTGGAACATGGAGGACGCCAAGATGTCCAAGAGCCTCGGCAATGTCGTTCGCCCGCTCGAGCTCATCGACCGTTTCGGAAACGACCAGATCCGCTATTTTTTCCTTCGCGAGATGAATTTCGGCGCCGACGCGCGTTTCAGCGAAGAGGCCATCATCAACCGCATCAATTACGACCTCGCCAACGACCTGGGGAACCTCGTCAAGCGCTCTTTCGACATGGTGAAAAAATTCTTCGACGGGAAAATACCGGCCCTCGGGTCCGCCGAAACCGCCGGCCGCGACGCGATCACCGCGAAATTCGGCGAGGCCCTCGAGGCCTATACGGCCCACGTTGATTCTTTCCAGTTCAGCACGGGAATCGAAAAACTGTGGGAGTTCGTGCGCCTGCTCAACCGCTACATCGACGAGCGCAAGCCCTGGCAACTCGCGAAAGAAAAGAAATCGGCCGAGCTTTCATCCGTCATGCGGAACCTCCTCGAATCGATCGGGGGCGTTGCCGTAATCCTTTCGCCCGTGCTCAATCGCACGGCGCCGGTGATCCTCGCGGCGCTCGGTCTTCCCGAAAACACGGGACTCGAGGCCGTAACCTCGCTCAACGCCCTCGCTACGGGCACCGCACTCGGCGAGGTGGGTGTCCTTTTCCCGCGCATAGAGAAGGAAAAACCGACCGCGGAACAGCCGACAAAGGCCGCTGCGAAGCCCTCTGAGGCACCGCTTTCCGGTGACGGGCTCATCGATATAAGCGAATTCGCGAAAGTGGATATCCGCGTCGCGCGGGTACTCGAGGCCGTGCCCGTCGAGGGCTCGGACAAGCTGCTTGAGCTTCGGGTCGATTCCGGGTCGGACACGCGCATCATCATCGCCGGACTGGCGCTGCATTATAAGCCCGATTACCTGGTCGGGAAAAAAATCCTGCTCGTCGCCAACCTCAAGCCGGCGGTGCTCTTCAAGCGAACCTCGCACGGGATGCTGCTCGCCGCCAAAAAGGACAAAAAGGACAGGCCCGTCCTGATCGAGGTGAGCGACGACATCCCCGTCGGGGCGAAGCTGTCGTGAAAATCGGCATCATCTCCGACACCCACAACGACGTCGCCATGGTCAAAAAGGCCATAACAGTGTTCAAGGCGCGCGGCGTCGACCTGGTGGTGCACGCGGGCGATCTGACGTCCCCGAAGATCATGGAGCTCTTCAAGGACCTGCCCTGCCGGTTTGTGCTGGGCAACTGCGACCTCGACGCCGAAGCCATCAACGAAAAGGCGCGTGCTCTCGGGTTCGGTTGTGTCGAGGATTGCTGCGATTTCACGGCGGGCGGCAAGCGCATACTGCTCTTTCATGGAAACGACATTCCCTCGTTCCGAAAAGCGGTCTCGTCGGGTCTCTACGATTACATCATCAAGGGCCACACCCATATATTCGAGAACTACGTATCGAATAAAACGCGCATCATAAATCCCGGGTCGATTTATCGCGAGGACGAACGCACGGTGTCGGTGCTGGACACTGATTCCGACAGGGTGGAGAAGATAAAGATAGAGATCGACTGACGGGCGGCGGGCGCCTCGTTTCAGGAACGCCCCTTGCGCAGAATCTCGATGATCCGCTCGAAATCGTCCAGCGAATAATAGCTAATCTCTATGCGCCCCTTGCCGCCCGAATGACGTATCTCGACCTTGGTGCCGAGCAGGGAGACGAGCATCTCTTCCATCTTTCGGATATGCGCGGCATCTTTAGGTCCTGATTTTTTTGCGCCACCCCCCTTCTTCGTCGACCCCCCATCATCCCCGTCCGACTCGGCCAGTTTTTCGAGCATGCGCACCGAATAGCCCCTGTCGAGAGTTTCGTTGAAGAGCGCGTTCTGCCGTTCCGGGGGGAGCGCCAGAAGCACCTTGGCGTGGCCCACGCTGATCCTCCCCTCGGAAACGGCCCGCTGCATCTGCTCGGGCAGCGAGAGCAGACGCATGAGGTTGGCGACCGTGGCACGGTCCTTTCCCACGCGCTGCGCGACATCCTGCTGCTTAAGGCGGAAGCGGTTGATGAGCAGGCGGTAGGCCTTGGCCTCCTCGATGGGGTCGAGGTCCGTACGCTGGATGTTCTCGATGAGCGCGAGCGTGAGGTTCTCCTCCTCGTTCGCGCGGATGACGATGCTCCGGATTTTCTGCAGGCCCGCGAGCTTCGACGCGCGAAGACGGCGCTCGCCCGCCACCACGTAATAGCCCTCTCCCTCGCGTCGCACGACGATCGGCTGTATGAGCCCGACGCTTCTGATCGACTCGGCGAGGCCCTCGATCTCATCCTCGTTGAAGTGTGTCCGCGGCTGGTCCGGGTTGGGCCGGATCGCCCCGACATCGAGCTCGACGATCCGTTCCTTCGCCTCCGTTACCGCGAACTCCATCGAATCGACGGGCGTCGGCGAGCTCGAGATGATCGCGCCCAGCCCCTTGCCCAGCACCTTCTTAGCCATTGTTCAACACCTCTTCCGCCAGGGCCTCGTAGCGCTCGCTGCCGACGCAATGCCGGTCGTACATACCGATGGGCTTCCCGAACGAGGGGGCCTCGGAGAGGCGGACGTTCCGCGGTACGATGCTCTTGAATACCTTGTCCTTGAAAAACTCGCGCACGTCCGACACCACCTGCTGCGAGAGGTTGGTGCGCGAATCGTACATGGTGAGCACCACCCCCTCTATTTTCAGATTCCGGTTCAGGCTCTCCTGCACCATCGAAATAATCCTCAGAAGCTGGCTGAGCCCTTCGAGCGCGTAATACTCGCACTGGAGCGGGATCATCACCGAATCGGCGGCGATCAGGCTGTTGAGGGTGAGGACGCCGAGCGAGGGAGGGCAGTCGATGAAGATGAAATCGAAATCATCCTTTATCGGCGCCACCGCCTTTTTCAGAACGTACTCGCGGCCCTCCAGCTCCAGGAGGTCCATCTGGGCGCCGGAGAGATGGATATTGGAGGGGATGATGAAAAGGTTTTCGATGCCCGTTTTGTAAATCGCCTGCCGTATGTCCACCTCGCCGATCAGCACCTCGTAGAGGGTGTTGTCCGCCTCCTCGACGTTGATGCCGAGCCCGTATCCGGCGTTGGCCTGGGGATCGATGTCGATGATGAGCACCCTCCTGCCCTTTTCGGCCAGGAAAGCCGACAGGTTGATGGTGGTGGTGGTTTTACCGACGCCTCCCTTCTGGTTGGATACCGATATTATTCTTCCCATGCGGTGTTAATCCTGGATTTACCGTTTCGTCCACAGCGACGGCCGGGACGGTCGCCCGGAATAGGCGCTTCCCGCCAGAACGTGCGGCCTCACCTGAATTGATTTCTTCGCGAACGGCTGAACAGGTATAGAAAACCGCGCGGATAATGAATGCAACTCTTTTATCGCGCACGTCCCGAATATTTTCGAGGATTCATGAAGCGATTGATGAGCACGAGGGCGGTGAGCACCGAAATGAACAGAAAAACGAGAATCACCCTCCGGAAATAGGGGATCAGCCGCACACCGTGCTTTACGGAAAGCGCGAACGGGATATTCCGGCCGTTCCCGGCGGGATAGACGCGAACGTCGTACGGGCCCTCGCCGGCCGAGCGCACATCCAGCGAGAACGTCCTTTCCCATGTCTGGCGGGAGGCTATAAGCTCATCACCCGAATAAACGTCGACCTGGAAGAAAGCTCCCTCGCTGCCGAAAAAAATGGTGTTGCGGCCTCTTCTGAGCGGGACCACGTAGCGCCGGGAAGTTTCTCCGGGTAACAGCATATCGACAATCGAAACGCCGGGGGTCTGGTCCCACCGTCCCGCTTCCGCCTCCAGCGAGCCAAGGATGCGCCTGAACGCGACCCTCATCACGAGGAAACGCATGATCGGGTTTCCGATCTCGCCCGCGTAATAGCCGGTATAGTAGGCCTCGCCATGCTTGCGCCCGAGACGCGCTATCAACGGACCTTCCTTCTCGCCCCTGGGGGTATCGAACCTGCCGGCGGCAAGCACCTCCGCGTCGTCGATCGATTTCACCGCGACCCAGCCGGGAAAAGCCATAGTTACCGGAAACCGCGGTGCGGATACAAAGCTCAGAAGATCACCCGCGAGGCGCAGTTCGATCGGCCCGGCGCTCCCGATATAGGGAAAACCGTAAAAGAAACTGAAATCCCCGTATGATTCATGAAGGATGTCCCACGAGTAGCCCGAAAAATACGCGCCTCCCCCGCCATCGATAAAGGCGCGCAGCCTGCGGGCAAGCTCCTTTCTGTCCAGATCGTAATGACCTTCCCGGAGGGTGACCCCCTGGATGCTGGTGCCGCGGGAAAGGATGTTAATGCTCGTTTCCGGCGGAGGCTCCATGCCCGATGGGAAAAAGATCGCGTCGTGACGAAGGTAGATTTCCGGATCGTTCAGATCCGAATACTTTATCACGGAGTAGGGGATACGGCAGACCTGCAGCCATTTCTCCACGCTGTCATACCGGTTGGCGACCACCGCCACCCTCACCGGAGCGGCGACCGCGGCCGCGGGGACGGCAAGCAGCAGGACGGCGAAATAAACCAGGAAAGCCCTCACGAGCCTTTGCCCGCAAGATCCCGGATTTCGGCCACGAGCTCTTTCCGCCGGGAAAGCTCCGCCTGGATATTCTCGTTGAGACACTCGTAGGCGAGCTGGTATGAAAAGGCGGCGATGTGCTCGATCACACAGCCGGGGGAATCGGCGACAAGATAACGCCCGACCAGCGTCTTCGAAAGGGCCCGCGCGCTTTCGAAACCGCTTATGCGGCAGTCATGAAAGGGTAGCGGGGCCACGGCGTCGTCTCCCGAGGCCAGGATTTCCCGCTCGAGGGGCGAGCGGAGCGCATCCATGTCGGCCGCGGATCCCGTCGCCGCCCAGCGCTGGTGCATGTCGTAGACCGCCTGCATCCTTCCACCCATTTCGAAGAACAGGCGTCCGATGGCGCTTACGAAGCGCTCGACGTGCTGCATCGACGGCATCTTCCCCTGGAATATCCGCCGCACCTCTTCCCTCCCCAGCGCGAGCGTCGGGTTGTTCGTCTTGAAAAAATGCATTTCTCCGAGCACCTGAGAAAGCCCCGAAAGCTCGGCGGCAAACACCCCGGGAGCGAACACGGCACCTTCGAGTGAGTTCCTGGTCCGGTCTTCAAACCTGATAAGGGAACCGTCGATAACGGGAACGAAACAGTTGTTGAAATAGTTCACGCAGCCGTCGAGGAAGGAGAAAAAATCCTCCTCGTGGATATTTTCGAAATCGCGCTGTCGGCGATCCACCATCCTCCACTGCTCCTCGAAGGCCCGGAGCAGCAGATCACGCCCGTCTATTTTCAGATTCAGCAGGGCGTGCAATTCCTCGTAGGGCGCAAGCCGCAGCCTGAGCGACTCGATATGACGGCGCTTCCTCGACTCCGGGTCCTTCCCCGCCTTCTTCACCGCGTCGAGACTGTAGTCCCACTCCACGGCACTAACCACGGGGGGACGGATGTCGTAATAAGTGTCGAGGTCGCGGTAATCGATCTCGCGGCGGAACACGAGCGCTTCAACCAGCGCCAGAAGCAGCTGCGGGTACGACTGCAGCCCGTACTTCTGCCTGAGCTGCTGGGAAAGGGCCGAGTCGGAGCGCACGGCGCCCGGCAGAAACGACCGCAGCAGCATCATGTATTCGTATACCTGCTTTTCCCTTTCCAGATTGCGTTTTTCCTTCACGCGTCGCGTGGCTTCCGGCTCGTTCGTGCCGGCCTCTTCCTTGCGGAGATCGTCGGTCATCCGCAGCCTGTTCTCGAGCTGAAGGATTATCATCTCGCGCGTCTCGGCCGGGAGCTTGAGGAACGAGAAAAAGGGCACGACGAAATCCTTGAGCTCGTCCTCGAAGGCGCCGCGGTCCATCCATTTTATCGAATCGTACGAGTATTGGACCAGCGGTGTGGCGATCATCCAGTCCCTGAAACGCCGCAGGTAATTGAATACGATCGGTTCTTCGACGGCCGGATCCTCGAGCATGGACTGCATGAGCGTTGAAAGACGGGAGAGAATGAGTTCCTGCGCCGCAATGACGTGCCCCAGCACCGCGAGCAGCCTTTTTGAAGGGATCAAACGCTTGCGCAGGCCTATGCCGAGCCTGTTCGGCGCGTGGATCAGATAGCGTTTTCTGAACAGTTTCAGGCTTTTGTGCTTTCCATAGATGGCGTTGACGAAGACCCCTCCCGGTTCCGGGGCCGCGATCCTCCGCTGTTCGGCGACGTCCCCGGCCGGCGGCGTCCGCCTGACCTGCCGGTGGGGTTTGAGTTCCACCCTCTCGGAGCGCTGCTTCGGCGGGGCCTTGTCGGGGCACGACTGGATGAGGGAAATGATGGCGCTGTAGCGTTCCCAGGAGGCGATGTCGCTGTTATTGAGGAGTGAGCGAACCACGTCCATCTTCGCGGGAGGGATATCCTTGTCGAGGAGCATGGCCTTGGCCCTGCGCTCCAGCTTTTTTATTTCGTCGCTCTTCTGCGCCATGTATGCGGCCGTCCTCGTGCTACGCGCTGAATACGGCGTGAACGCTACGACAGAGTATGGTGTGATTTCTACGCGCGCCGGGAGGATATGTCAAGTGCGATATGGCGGGAGGGAAACGCGGGCGCATTGAACGCGCCCGCGGGGAAAACGCCCTAATACAGCTTCAGCACATAGTTCAGGGTGAGCATGACATAGTGATTTCTGGATGTCAGCCGGTAGCCCGACTCGGGTTTATATGTGGTATCGTATACGTACTGCGGTGAAAGCGACAGGGCCGGATTGAATTTTATATTGAATCCAGCATGGAGACGGTTTTCGGAAAAGCCGTTTCGCTCGTAGAAAGGCTCGCCTATCGGACCCAGGTTTTTCGTTCCGCCGTCTTCCTTCACACCGACGAAAACCTCATCACCTAACAGGAGCGAGAACATCGGCGTGAGCGCGTATTCAAGCATGAGCATCTGCCTGATAAGCAATGAGTAACCCTTTTTCTCATTTCCAGTATCGTATAGCGTGTTCTCGGCATACACTTTGTTATGAAATATCGTTCTGCTGGTGATCTTCAGCGCGTCAACGTTGAATTCGAAAATCGGCACCACTTCGATATTGTGCGAATAGGCCCGGGTATTTCCCGCCACCTTCGGCTTCTTGTCATTCCCGTCAATGATGAATCCCATATAATAATACCACAGCGGCAGTTTGAAGGTGAAGTTTTCAAACTTCTGGATATAGATGGGGCCCGCGAACAATTCCCACAGAAAAGTCTCCTTTGCACTTGAGCTGGGATCGGCGCCGCGGAAATACTCGAAGCGGTGCCCCGGCATGACCATGAACGCCCAGTTGGGTGAAAGCAGCATGGTGACGTTCACGTATTCCCAGGTCCTTCCGGTGTAGGGCTTCTCGGCCGCGTCCGCGCCGGCCGGGATGAGCGCGAACAGCATGAGCGCGGCAAGCAATACGATACAGGTTCTTCTACACATAGATGTCTCCTCACGGAAAAAATAAAATGGAAGGTCGAGCATTCTTCATCCGTGGATGTATGTCAACATTATTTTACTTATTTAAAGAAGATTTGACCCCGGCGCGCCCCCCGAGAGGTCAGGAGCCGATAAAGCGTATGATCTCCTCGGCGACATAGTCCTTTTCGTAATACAC
>Ga0116154_10002967_pt1 | contig 12383 bp, 19 predicted proteins | sample AD_UKC030_MetaG_FD_89898 | JGI IMG/M metagenome (GOLD analysis project Ga0116154, IMG submission 89898) | Active sludge microbial communities of municipal wastewater-treating anaerobic digesters from USA - AD_UKC030_MetaG | ecosystem: Engineered > Bioreactor > Anaerobic > Digestate | place: USA...
GCGCATTGAAATCGTATAAGTGGAAACGATTAAGGGGCATAGCATGAGAAAGCTAATTCTGGAACAGCAGGAAGACGGGAAGATATTGATAACCATATACGGCGGGGCCACGATTGAAGGGAGCTCATGAGCCGATTGTTGTTGCAAGAAAACCGTTATCAGAAAAAACCGTTGTTGAGAATGTTTTAAAGTGGGGAGTTGGCGGATTGAACATAGACATATCACGCATTAAATATCGTGGCGAAGTTGACCCAAGAACTTTTGGCGGTGAATGGAAAACAAACAAAGCCGCACAGAATGTTTATGAGGGTGGATACGCAGGGGAGAATCAAGAAGTATCTCCGCTTGGAAGATTTCCAGCCAACTTCATCCACGATGGCTCACAAGAGGTATTGGATTTATTTCCTGATAGTAACGGTTGTCAACCTCATAAAATAAACAGTAAAAATAATAAATACGCTGGCTGGGGAAGTATCACAAACAAAAACGGTGAAGTGGTTGGATATGATGGGAAAGGTTCAGCAGCCCGCTTTTTCTACTGTGCTAAGGCAAGCCGTTCAGAGCGTGATAAAGGATTGGAAAACTGCGAAGAAAAAGCAAAATGCGATATAGATAAAATGGGCGGTGCTAAATGCACAATGAAAACTGGTAGTGGAAATGACAGGAACGTTAAATATAAAAACTATCACCCTACGGTTAAGCCAATACTGTTAATGAAGTATTTAATATGTCTTGTTACTCCTAAGAATGGGCTGGTTTTAGACCCATTTTTAGGCTCTGGCTCGACGGGAATAGCGGCTAAATCGCTTGGTTATAGATTTGTTGGGATAGAGCAGAATAAAGAATATTTTGAGATAGCAAAAACAAGAATAGAAGGGGGTGGAAATGGAAAATGTTAAGTCTGGATTTCCAAAAGGCAGATGGAAGTGTAAGGCGTGTGGAGATACTAACGGAAGAATATTTACAGTCTGCCAATCATGCGAGATGAAACGTGACTTAGAAAACGCTGTTGCTTACGGAAAAACAATAGATACATTTATGGACAGTATTTTTTACCAAAAGGAGAAGCAGAAATGAAAAACTTTAATTATAAACTAAGCACCTATTATGTTGATGACATTTTACAGGAAATTTTTAGAGATGTAACGGTATGGAAAGGGACAAAGTATATCAGCCCTAACTTTGTTGTCAAAGCCACAAGAAAAAGATTCGGGGCAAAAATAAATCCAGACAATCTTTCTGAAGGTATATGCGAAATATGCTTAACACTTGGCAGGCCGAATTATGCGGAAAGAGAATTTATAAAACTGTGTAAAAAGGCTGGTGAAAAATTTCCTGTTAAAAAGATACAAGTCAAAAGAGGTGGAAAATGAAAGTAACAAAGGATAATTTTTATGAAAAAATGGACGACCTTTTCTGTTCAAATTGCGGAACCATAAGACCAGAATATTTCTTTGACCAAGATGAAACTCCATTGTGTGAATCATGCACCTTTGAAATTTTAAAAGACCAGTGCAACGAGTTGCGGGAGATAAATGATTTGGAAGATGAGAACGAAGATGATGTAGAGGTTGCAAACAAGCTATGGGAAGAACAGGAACATTATCACAATGATACTCAAAACAAAAGAAGCAAGTAAATACATTGGCGTATCAATCAACACGCTAAAAACTCTTGCCAATAATGAGCGAATAAAATCGTTCAAGACCACTGGCGGTCACAGGCGTTTTATGCAAGAGGACTTAGACCACTTCACTGGAAAAGTAACAGAGAAGCAAGATAAAGTCACCGTTGTTTATGCCAGATGTTCTACGGCAAAGCAAAAAGAAAATCTTGAACGCCAGAAAGACAGGCTGATGAAACACGCTGAATCACAGGGTTATAAATACATTGTGATTGATGAAATAGCCAGCGGGATAAATGAGAAACGGAAAGGCTTGCACAAGTTGTTGAACATGGCTTTTCAAGGAAAAATTGAGCGTGTCCTGATTGAATACAAAGACCGCATTGCTCGCTTTGGGTATGAGTATCTCTGGTCAATATTCCGCAATCTTGGGATTAAGGTTGAGATTATGGAAAACAGGGAAAAGAAATACGAAGAAGAACTGGCTGAGGACATCATGAAGATATTGACCTGTTATTCAGCCAGATATTACGGTGCAAGAGGCGGTAGAAAGAAGAAAATTGAGGTTGTCGAATCTAATGCAATATAAAAAGGAGCTCTCTCATTGAGCGCCAGACAGAGGCCGTCATAAGGTTTATCGCTCATTTCTTCGATCTGAACGATAAGCAGATATCTTTTAGGAAACCAAAGGAGAAAAAGAGCCATGAAGGAAAACTCGCTACAGAAGTTTGAAAAAGAAGCACCTACAGTCCTTGAGAGGATTAAGGCCATGGTAGTCAAGACGGCCGAAGAATATACCGCGGCATCTGAATTCAAGAAGATGCTTAAAGAGCGCCAGAAGGCCGTAAATGAAGCCTTCGATCCGATAATCAAGGACGCTCATGCCGCATGGAAGAAGGCCATCGCCCAGAGGGACACGTACCTTCAGCCATATGTTCAGGCAGAGAACGAGGTAAATGTCAGGATTAAGGCGTATCTGGCAGAGGAAGACCGAAAACAGCGCGAAGCAGAGGCCCGGGTGCAGGAAATGCAGAGGAAAGAGGCCGAGAAGCTCCAAAAGCGGGCAGAAAAGGCCGCGGAGAAGGGCCAGACCGAGAAAGCCGAGCAGTTGCAGGAACAGGCCCAACAGGTTCAAATGGTAACTCCCGTGGTTCAGTCGAACGTCCCCAAGGTTGAAGGCATGGTGAAACGCAAGATCTGGAAATTCAAGATCGTGGATAAGGGTCTTATCCCGCGCGAGTACATGATGCCGGATGAGGTCAAGATCGGCGCGGTAGTCAGGGCCATGAAGTCGGGTACGGATATACCCGGGATTCAGGCTTATGAAGATCTGGTAATATAAAAAGGAGAACGCCATGGTCAGGGCAAGTCAGAACAGAGCAATACTGCAATACCTCAAGACACACAAGGGGATCACAGCGCTACAGGCATTAAAACGGTTTGGTTGTTTCAGGCTGTCGGCACGTATTTGGGATCTGCGCCACGGCCGGTATGCAGACATTATGTTCCAGATCAAATCATGGACAATCACGATGAACGGGAAAAGGTTCGTCCAATACAGCTTATGCAAATAATAATTGTCGTACCGAAGTTACAGGAAAGCCTTAACAAACTGCTCCGTGGTGGGAATATGAAATATCGGTGGGCCAAATTCTATGAGGCTCAACAGGAGTTTGATACCGCTGTTAAACTGTACTATCTTGAGAATTATGGCCCATCGGTTCATTTTCGTGGGAAAAAAGTCAGGATACTTTATAAGCTATATTTCCCAACGAAAGTGAAACATGATTATTCCAACTACGGCCAGAAGATGCTCGATGACTCTCTTGTTAAGGCAGGTATTATCGACGATGATTCGAGCTATGTGATCCAGATGGAAACCTTGTGCATCAGGCACGACAAGGATAATCCCAGAACAGAAATCTATATCGAGGAAGCATTATGATTAGCGCGATCGTTCCGGCGCACAATGAGGAGAAGACAATATTAAGTACGGTGTCGAGATTGCAGGAATATTGCACTCAAGTCATTGTTGTCGACGATGGAAGCGAGGACGACACGTACTTTATGCTCGATGGATCTTCGGCTACGGTTATACGCAAGAACATCGCGCAGGGCAAAGGTGCCGCCATTAGAACGGGGTATAGGTTTGTGGACAAGTTCGCGGATTACGTGCTTTTGATAGACGCCGATCAGTTCAACCCCAAAGAAATCGAAACGTTCCTCAACGTGATGAAGCTCTATAACGCTGACGCCGTGATCGGTAGCAAGAAACATGAGTACAGTGTTGTGGACTATTCACCGCTTCGACGGGTTATGAGTGAATGTTACCGTTTCTTTATCTGGTGCCTATTCGGCCTTCCGCTACGCGATACCCAATGCGGATTCAAATTATTCAAGCGGGAAGCGTTGGATAAGGTTCTCTCGAAGGTTTTGACAAAACAGTTCGCGTTCGATCTTGAGCTTTTGGTATGTATGCGCGAGCAAAAATTTAGAGTCGTCGATTCCCCGGTGTTCGTGTACAAGGCCGAAAAGAGTTCAGTGAGGATGGGTCATATATTTCAAACATTGGTGGACACGCTCTCCGTGTTTTACCGAAAACAAAAAGGATGGTACAGATGAACAACCAAGGTTGTGTTGCTACGCCCACGAAAGTAACTGCGATTACCAAGTCATTCGAGAATTTAATACAGGTCATCGATGAATGTACTCTGTCTGTTCAAACTCTCGAAGGAAGGATAAACCCCATCCTGAAACTAATGCCTACCGCTCCCGGGGATACTGCAAAACGTCCTTCTACCGATGTCCAGATGGCTGATGCGCTCAACGATTTGTCGGATAGAATTGCACGTATCCGGAATCATGTGCAGGATCTTATACAAAGGGTTGAGTTATGATCGTCCGTCTGGATTGGAGCGATTATTCTCCGGAAAGGGTTCGGGAATTAAAATGTCAGGGATGTCTGGTCATGTTGGACGTTAATATATACGATATACCGAACACCATGAGCAACGCTCTTGAAAGTCTGCGCAAGGTCGGCGTTGATTGCGTTACAGTAATTCAAGACAACAAGAAGGTACTGATAAACCTATGAAAGTTTTATTCCACTTCCCAGATTGGGGCAACGTAGTCCAAAACCGGCAGTACCAGAAAAACGATAGCCGGATCTATCCTGTGCTTCTGGCCATGCAAGCCACGTACATGAAACAGAAGGGCAATATTGTCTATTGGGACGAGCCGTTGCACTTGAAATATGATCACATCATCATCGAATCAAAATTCGCTACGCACCATTTGGCCGAGCAGATCAAGAAAGAATACCCGCAAACCGAGATCCTTGGAGAATGTGTTGGTACCGGTGTTTCGCGTTTGAGCCCCCGGGAATTCCTTGATCTGCCGGCCCCGGATAGAATCCTCACCAAGTGGCAGAAATACAGCGAGAACGGGAATTACAAGTATCTTCCGGGAACGCACATGCAAGCGGCCAGAGATTGTTGGTACGGGAAATGTTCTTTCTGCTCTTGGGCCCAACTATATCCCCAGAAACTTTACTCTCGGCGTACTCCTGAATCCATGGTCGACGAGGTTATCCAGTGTTACAATCTGGGGATTCGGGAGATCTTCGATGATAGCGGTACTTTCCCTACAGGGGAATGGCTCATGCAATTCTGCAATCTTATGAAGCAGAGCGGGATGAACAAGCACATGAAGATCTCATGCAATATGAGATTTGGTGTTCTGAAATCCCACGATTTCGATATTATGAAAGAGGCCGGGTTCAGGATGATCCTCTGGGGCCTTGAGCAATATGATCAGTTCACTCTGGCCATGCTGAACAAGGGGATCTCGGTAACTATGATATGCGACGATCTTGTTAAAGCAAAACGTGCAGGATTAGAGAACCATGTTGCAGTCATGTACGGATATCCGTGGCTCATGCCTCTCAATGAACAGACGACATATCTGTTTGTCAAAGCAATGATGCTACAGGGAATCGTTGATTCTGTTCAAGCGACCATATTTCTCCCTTATCCGAATACTCCGGTTTATAAGTTTTTAAGGGATCGCCGTGAGATCAAGACGGATGATTGGCGTAAATACGACATGCAACAGTCCGTCGTTAAGGGGTGGTACGATCCTAAAGAGTTGATCAGGAAAACGTATCGCATAGCACTGCATCCAAAGTTTATTTTTCGCCAATTGATGAATATCAAATCTGCGGATGATGTCAGATTTTATATGCGCGCATTAAAAAAGATAAGGGCCAGACTATGAAGAAACTTACCGTTGTTATTCCCGTCTATAACGAAGATCCCAATAACGTGCAGGTAATGATAGACTACTTTGGATCTGTAGGGGTAGAAACGTTGATTGTTGATGACGGATCTACTGAACCGATAGACAACCCTGATTACAAGAGTGCTCGGGTTATCCGCAGGGCGCTTAATTCCGGATATGGATCTGCGATAAAATATGGAATATCACAGGCTACAGGCGACTACATTGCCATCATCGACGCTGATCTTCAATACGATCCTGACGAGTTGATGAGTATGTGGGAAATGGTAACGGACGAGGATATGATCATCGGACGGAGAATAACTCATCAGGGTGGATGGAAACGATTCCTTGGACGCATGTTCATCAAAACAGTCGCTTCATTGGTCGCCTTGAGGTATATACCAGATCTTAACTCCGGGGCCCGGATATTCAAGAAATCCATTGCCAAGAGTTATCAATCGCTTCTCTGTGATGAGTTCAGCTTTACCACGTCCATTACGATGTGCATGGTGCTCGAGCACTGCAAGGTTCGATGGCTCCCTATCGGATTTTATCCGCGGAATGGAGCCCGGAGCACTGTTAAAATGATTCGCCACGGTCTGATTACGCTGTTCCAGATCATATACATAACTATAGGCATCAGGACAAGGAGATTGCGCAAATGGCTTCGGAAATAAGACCGTTTATGGTCGAAGTTTTTGGAAAGTTGGGAGATAATCGAGTGGGTGTTGAAATAGGAACCCATCTTGGGTATAACGCTATTGCTACGGTTCTGGTGAACCGGCCAAAAATTCTGCATTGCATAGATCCATGGTCAAATTACGTTGATCCGGATTCGCTTGATGTAATAGGCGAGGCCCAATACTTAAGGGCTATGCACTTGATCAATGTCGTCCCGTTCGTAAGAGATCATATCCAAATATGGCGCATGGTATCAGAACACGCGGTAAAGAGTTTTGCAGATGAGAGCGTGGATTTCGTGTATATCGACGGAGATCACTCCTACCACTCAACGTTGCAGGATATTGATATATGGTTCCCCAAGGTAAAAAAGGGTGGAATAATTGGCGGCCATGATTTTGCTATACCGACGGTTCAGGCCGCGGTTACTGCTTATTCTCACGTTAAGAATATTAAATTTACACAGGTGCTTGAAGACTGGTGGTTTAACAAATGAAGATTTTACTCATAAATCCTCCGAGCAACAAGATGCTTATTGGCAACAACCCTTCTTTCGTCGATTCTGTTCGCGGCCATAACCCATGTCTGGGACTTGGGTATATTGCTTCCATGATATTGAATCAGACGAGCAACCACGTCAAGATCTACGACTGTCAGATCAACAATAAAATTACGCTTTCGCAGGAGCTTTCATATAACAATTATGATGTCGTTGGGATCACCATGACGACGTTCACACTCCTCGATGCTTTGGATGTTATCAAGATGGTGCGCCGGTATTCTCCCAGATCGTTTATTGTGGCCGGGGGCACTCATCCTACGATCTATCCGCAGGAAACTCTTGATCTCGGCGCTGACTGCGTTATACAGGGTGAAGGCGAAACGTCTTTTCTTCTTATGCTCCGTCAAGGGATCGCTAAATATAGGGGTCAGATTATAGGTTCGACTGCTGATCTCGTATCTTTAGACAGATATCCATTTCCTTTGCGGGTTGACATAGAGCAGTACAATTCCGTATTCTCCGATGGTATGGCAACAACGATGGTAACGTCAAGGGGGTGTCCTTACAACTGCGGGTTCTGCTATCGCCCGGTAGTAGGGAGAACGTTTAGAGCCCGTTCTCCTGCCAATGTTGTAAGAGAGTTTCAAGAGTGTTACTGTCGGGGAATACGGAATTTCTTAATCTATGACGACACGTTCACGGTAGACAAGAAACGTGTGCTCGATATTGCTAAACGAATTATCGATAGCGGCATGAAGATCAAGTTCGACATTCGGAGCCGGGTGAATTGCGTGGACAAAGAAATGTTGGTTGCGTTGAAGCGCGCCGGCCTTGTTCAGATCCATTTTGGGGTTGAGAGCGGCGTACAGCGAATACTCGATCGGATCAACAAGAAGATCACAATAGAGCAGATCGACAAAGCGTTTGCGCTGTGCCATAGGTTGAAGATCAGAACTCTCGGATACATTATGATCGGATGCCCGGATGAAACGAGCGAAGATATCAAGCAGACGGAGAAGTTTGTTCATCACCTCCGTCCAGATTTCCTTCACGCCACGATATTCACGCCGTTCCCGGCCACACCGTTATACGAGGAGTGGAAAGTAAAAACAAAAACTGATCCATGGTTGGAGTACGCCAAAAATCCCACTCCTGATTTTGTTACTCCTGTTTGGTGCGGGCATTGGGAACATAATCGAGAGTATTTGAAAAGCGCGCTCGAGGTTATCTACAAAAGGTTCTACCTGCGGCCGCAGTACATGGCTCGACGGATGTTCGATATCAGAAAATGGGGAAAGTATTTCAAAGCGGCCAAGAATCTGCTGAAATTGTGCGTTCTGATGACTTTGTTGTGTGGGTGCGCCACGGCGCAGATAAAGACATTTTCTGAATTCAAACCGTACAGCGAATATAAGGGCAGAGCAGATTATAAACCCAACACCAAAGTGGAGTTTAGCCATAAATAGGAGGGTAAAATGATATTGCACCACTTAAAGATTGAGCCTAATTATCTGAAAAATTTACTGGACGGTTCCAAGAAGGCAGAGATAAGGTTCAATGACAGGGATTATCAGGTGGGGGATATGATAGAATTTGTGGACTATAGCAAATTTGATCGACCCGAATCTGTATTCTTTACAATAACACATATTCATTCAGGGTTAGGATTGAAAGAAGGATACGTTGTCCTTTCTGTAATAAAATGTCATGGAGATAAACAATGACACGCCATATCGGAGCCTTCATTCTTAACACAGTGATTCCCGTGATCGATCGCCTTGAAAAGTTGCTCGAGAAACATCCGGACGCTCTGGACAAGATCGATATTCTGGTGCAGATGGAAATAGATAAGGTGAAAGTATACTGCATGACGATATGTCTTCTTACGGCTATGGTGTCGGCTGTAATCTTAACAGTGGCGGGAAAATGAATTGGTTCATTGTCGAAAAAGATTATCCGTGGCTACATAAAGAATTTCGATTCCATTGGATGAATAAAATATGGGATTGGATAATTATAAAGCTGAATCCTATTAAATGAAATTCTCATTCGTTTTTATAGAGGCTGAAAGTTATGCCATCATGCTATTGTCAAGTATCCTTAAACGTGGAGGGCACTATGTCGACGCGGTTTACGATCCACGGCTGTTCAATACTGACGAGATCTCCAATTCACGGCTTGCCAGATTCTTTGATGTTCGTGAAAAGAATATCCGCCACATCCAAAGGGTTAAGCCTGACTATGTGGGATTTTCGGTATATACCCAAGACTATCAATACTGTTTGGAATATGCGCGTCGAATCAAATCTGCTCTCCCTGATACCAAGATAATATTCGGCGGAATACATCCGACTCTCTGCCCGGATGAAGTTCTGGCCAATAATTGCGTCGATATGATCTGCGTCGGGGAGGGCGAAGAATCTATAATCGAGCTTGCCCGTGGAGTTTGGCCAATTTACAATATCTGGACGAAGAAAACTCGCACTGCCCTGCGGCCGCTGATATCAGATCTTGATAAACTTCCGCGTATGGATCGGGATCTACTCTATGATCTGCGGCCTGTTTTCAAAGATGGATACACGATATCCACTTCCCGCGGATGCCCTAATCAATGCACATTCTGCGCCTCGGTGGCCCTTGGCAATGCGGTTAAAGGTCTGGGCCGGTACGTCAGGCAGAGAAGTCCAGAGAACGTGATTGATGAACTTCAATGGGCAATCCTTCGATTCCATCCCAAGAATATATACTTCACCGACGATGTTATGGTTCTCAATATGAATTGGCTTCGTCATTTCGTTGAGCTTTACAAGATGTTCATAAAACTACCTTTTTATTGCACGGCTAATCCGGGGACGATATCGCTTGAAGCTATCCCGCTTCTCAAGGAGGCCGGGTGCCAAATGATCGGGTTTGGATTGCAATCATGCAATGAGAAGGTAAGGATGGATCTTCTACACAGGAGGGGTACCAATGAACGCATTGCTTCAGTGTCAAGAGAGTGTAAGAGAAATCGGATATACTTTAGTTACGATCATATCTTTGATCTGCCTGACGATAATTCTGATCCGAAAGAAGCAATAAAATTCTACAATGAAACCCGGCCTGATGTCATCAACACCTTTACGATGACGTACTTGCCGAGGATCGAGCTCAACCGGTATCTCGATAAGAAAACCGTCGCGGAGGTTAATAATGGAAAGATTCGAACGGGCATGTTTAATCGCAATAATGATTATTGTGTTAGTGTTTTTAGCATTTTACCTTTATTACCTCGGACGTGGATTGATTTTCTTTGTAGAAAAAATCTTGCCCGCTTTATACGCTTACCTTATCCGATAAGATTATTCTTAAAGGATCTCAAGCGGGCCATGATAGGGCGGTGGTCAGATATTTTATTCCCTATCCGACTATACTTGGTGAATATAAAAGAATGTTTGTACTGGCGATATTTTTCCTCATCTTCTGGTTCCCGGTAATTCGCAATCCGTTCTATTACGCGTATGGTGAAGCACTGGATTGCGATTTTCCTACGTTCCGCCTCTGCGGAGAATACTGGCGCAGGTTCAAGATCCCCGAAGATCCTTATTACTTCAAAGATCTTATCGGGGCCCGCGCCGGGACTCTTTACCCGGTTAATATTGTCATGTCGTGGATCTCGTCATTTTTTAATGTCAACGGCGCTTGGATTGTTTATGTCATCACCGGGCTTGCCCACTTCTTTGCCACAAGCGTACTTGCTTATTTCATGTTTGGCCAAGGGCCCTATGGGATCTTTGGAGCGTTGGCATGGGCCTACGGAGCGTACCATATCAAAACGACATTGTGGTACCTCGAAACGTTTACATGGATTACTGCGGCTATAACATTTGCTGAATTGCACATGCCTTTCTGGTCAGGGATAAGCCTTGGGATGTTGTTGCTCGCCGGACACCCGGTGATGGTAGTTTACTTTTCAATGCTATTTGTCCCGTATCTTATCATAAAACAGTTCATGCCAAGTCCGATCTATCTCGCATTGGGATTCTATCAATGGTGGCGGTATTTCAAATATTCCAAGATATCAGTGAGGAAATCTCAAGTGGCAGATGATACCGGAAACCTGCCATTTTGGGTTTACCTCTTGTCGATATTCCCAATAAGATACAGGGAATTTATCTCGAAGATTGGCCCGGAAGAATGGTCATTCTATGTCGGGCCCGTGGTATTTGCATTGGCATTGTTTGGCCGGGGGCATTGTTGGGCCCTAATCGCGATCGCGATTGTGCTTTCGACCGGGAGATTTAACTTTCTTAAACAGCGATTCGCGTACCGGTGGGGATACTTCGCTATGCTCGGGATCGTTGTGTTGGCTGTAGATGGATTAAGATCCTTGAATACTTCTCAATTAACGATTTGTGCGATTTCGGTAATTACCGCGATCTCCTTGCTCCACAACCAGTATTTGATCCGTCCGTACCCCTTCGCGCAGTTCACGGAACGCCCGTCCAAATATTTTCTTAACTCCTTTCTGAAATATTTGGAATTCCATGCGAAGGGGTATCGCGTTAACAATCTTCCCTACCCGGTTTACACCGGCCAGATCAACCATATCCAGACGCCGGGATACACGGGCGGAAATCACATCGCATCATTGGGGAGATTTTTGAATATACCAACTCACGGCACGGCTCCGTATAATTGGTTCGATCATTTGCCGGACGATTCCTCTCTTGATTATTATAAAATCAAATATCATGTGGGATCTCGGCCAAGTGATGATCCTAAATGGGAACAGGTTTATGGATATGACAACCTCTGGGTCAACAAGAATGTCTGAAAGCGGGATCAGAAGATTAGGTGTAGCATTACTGTACACGACATTAAGCTCGGCATTATTCGTAACAAGCGCGCGTACTCCGATTTATCATTCCGCGTGGTTTATTAAAAATCAGTACGAGAGCCTTGAATGTCTTGAATATATCGAGAATGGTGGATTGGGTAAGATCATACGTACATTTGGATTGCCTATGGATGAGGAATATTTAATCAATGAATTCAACCGTCGTCGCAACAAACCCCAAAGCAAAGGTAATAAGTGCCAGTATCGAACTCTATATTCTGTCGCGCCCTAAAACAGTGCGATTGGATAAATGGGGGTACGAACATTACCGATTATATAAATTGTCAGATCTTGCCCGGGAACTGGGAGTTTCTTGGAAAACTCTCTATCGGTGGAGGATCACCGGGAACATATCTCCGGTCTACGCTAAAGAACTTATCCGGAGAAAAATATTAAAGAGGGAGGATTTACCATGA
>Ga0116154_10002973_pt1 | contig 12366 bp, 11 predicted proteins | sample AD_UKC030_MetaG_FD_89898 | JGI IMG/M metagenome (GOLD analysis project Ga0116154, IMG submission 89898) | Active sludge microbial communities of municipal wastewater-treating anaerobic digesters from USA - AD_UKC030_MetaG | ecosystem: Engineered > Bioreactor > Anaerobic > Digestate | place: USA...
CGTGCTGGTAGATGGCCTCGAGGGTGAGGCGGCCGTGGGACATCTCGACGAGGGCCAGCGCCCTGTCGGGACGCGGTGCGTACCCCTTCAGCCAGTGGTAGACGGCGTGTTTCGTGACACGCAGGTTTGGGTCCTGGCCCAAGACGGCGACGATCCGGGGCACGCCGAAATCGGCCACCCAGCGGCCGAACTCGGTCTGCCAGCGGTCGGGATCGCGCTTGTACCTGCCGAGTTCAAGCGCCTCGCGGCGGAACATCGTCACTCCCGGGGCGAAACCTGGGCCCTGCCTAAAGCGCAGAGTGTCCTTCTCTTGGTTATGTACCCCGTGGGTGATTGATGTGTCGGGGCGGAACGGGGGTTTTGACCACGCAGGGGTGAAATGGTAAGATCAGGGTGATTTCAAGCCGGGGCTGATCTGATATTCTGACCAGCGAATCTCGACGACAGTGCCCGGGAATCGACCTGAATTCCGGTTGCGGCCGGGATCGACGCCGATAGTTTTCTGGCGGGCTGCCCACCTGATGCCGCCGTCGGCCAATTCGTGTTAGGCAAGTGTAGGTCCTGGTTTCGTGGTGCGCCGTAATCGCTGAGGAGCATCGTATTGACGCATGGAACGCTGTCGAGTTGGAGAAGGCCGGTTTTTCCAGTTCTGGCTTCTGTACTCTGTTTCGCCCTGGCTGGCTGCGGCTGTGATGAAGAGGACCCAACGATAGCCGTTGTGAATAACACGTCAGGAATCGTTGTGGCCTACGTAGAGATGAGCGATGGCACCTCACTGAATTTTGGCGAAGTGGAGGGTGGGGTGTCTACTGAAGGACGAGTAATCCCGACCGGTGTGACAGATCTGGCACTTACTTGGGGCGATATTCCAGTACCATACTACACCGATTTTCAGGCTGAGTACTGCTACGATTACGAAATACGATTTGAAGGCGATACCGCGCGTGTGGTGCCGATCGCGAGGTAAATTCTAGGACACCTTTCGAGAGGTAGGAAGTGTCCGTGCGCCGATAGATTGATGTAAAGGCTTCGCTGCGGATCTTGGTGCTGGACGACCGGCGCGTGGAATATGTACTCGGCCAGGTCTCGTGGGCGTTCTAGGGATTGGAGTTGCAGTGGCGCGGCAGCCTAACCAAAGCTTGCAGCAGACGAAGCCGCCTGTCACGGTCGGAGATTGCACACGCCCAACGGCATCCGGGCTCACTCCTGAAGCAAGGTGTCAGAATCACGAACCAGACGGAGGTTGCATGCGCTACGCACAGAAGCTCATCGGGGCAGCCATCGGATTGGGCGGCCTTGGCCTGGTGCTGATCGCCGCCGAGTTCCTGGCACTCCTCGACATAATGCAGGGGGTGGAGCCCGACCTCGCGCTCGAGTGGACAGTTGTCTGGGTTGCCGTACCTGTAAGCGCCCTCACCCAGACGCTGCTCCTCGTTGCAGTCAGACGCCTGAGAAGGCCATAGCGCAGCTAGTCGCACTACCCCGAAGAAACGCGCGTCATGGCCATGAAGTACATTGGCGGCGGCGGAAGGTGTTAGGCGGACAGTGATAACGGAGCAAGAGGGGGACTCTATGAGGCGATATCAAGGAAAGCGCGATAGGTGGGCAGTAATCATGTTGTCGGTAACAGTGACACTTTGTGTCGCATCCATTCCCGCGCTAATTGAATCGTCCGCCGGGGCGATTGTGAAATCAGCAGGTTTCTTGGTGATTGTCGGGGCGGGCGTGTTTGTCTTGTTGCTTCTAATCCGGACACATTACGATCTGGGCGACGGCCAACTGTGCGTGCGCCATGGGCTGCTGCGGTGGGTCATACCGGTGCAGGACATTCGCGCCGTATCGCGCATCCATAGCATTGCATCCAGTGCCGCCCTGTCGTGTGACCGAATCAGGTTGGAATACGGACGCGGTCGGGCATCCATTGAGATCGCGCCTGTTGATACGGTCGCATTCCTGAGTGATCTTCGGGCAATGTCGCCTGGGATTAGGGTGCAAGCACCTTGAGTCGGAGATAGTTGCCTAACCTCAGGTCGCAGCGGATGGTCGCGGCCGTCACGGTCGGTGCAACGCGCGGCCCGCGCGAACAGCGCCCACTGCTGAATCAGGTGTTAGTCAGAGGAGCCTCCGGTGCTTGAGGTAAGCGAGGTAGCTGCGAAGCAACACGGCGAGGTGGCTGCGCTCTATTGCCGTGTTGGCTACGGTGGCGGCATTGGGGCCAGCGACACCGTAATTGGGGGTCGCATGGGAGGGAAAATGGTCGCCGCAGTTCGTGTCGCCAGCGAGAACGGCCACTTGGTCCTGCGCGGAATGTATGTCGATGAGCGCTTTCGGCGACAGGGGATTGGAAGCGCTCTGCTCGCTTCCGTGGAGAGCCATTTAGGTTTGCGAGGGTGCTGGTGCATCCCATATTCTCACTTGCGCAAATTCTATGCGGCAATTGGCTTCGGAGACGATTTCGCAATGGAGGTGCCCGGGTTCCTTGTCAATCGACTGGAGAGCTACCTTGAAGCAGGACGCCCCGTGGTGCTGATGTGGCGGCCCGGAAGACCGCGTAGTTGTGGACGATCTGAATGATGCGCGAGCGCAGAAGAACCTCTATCGCCAACGAGCGCGTATTTGGATGGGCGGGCATGGTGCTTCTGTTCGCGATACTCCCGATCAAGCTCTTGCGCCTGGCGCCTCACGGAGAGAGCGGTGCGGTGGTCGGGGTTGCCCCCAGCATCCTAGGTCCGGCCGGGCTCCTGTTTTTGCTCTTGTCCAGCACGGGACGCATATCACGCTTGAGCCTGGGTCAAGTCACGCTTCTTGTGGCGGCAACGTCGGTGATGCTGGAGCTTGTCCAATTGCTTCCGCGCCCTGGCGTCCTAGCGCGGGTGCACTACACGTTTGACCCTGTCGACCTTGTCGCGTCGGTGATTAGTACCTCAACCGCATACGTCGTCGCGAGGCTGATCCTGCGAAAAGACCAGGGCACTTCATGAGCAGGGTGGACGCGATACCTGTTGGCGACATGAGGCCGGTGCGCGGACTTGAAAGCGCTGATGCCGATCTCTCCAGATCTTGCAGCAGACGAAGCCGCCTATCGTGGTCCGTGCTTGCGCACGGCACGTGCCGGCCGTCTTTGGTGCTGAATCTGGGTGCTAGCAAGCTGGGAAGTGCCCTATCGTGAAGTGCCCCATCAATGGCAACGAAGATCTGATCGCGAATACGAAGTTCGGCCGCCCACACGTACTGTTGCTGGGCGCTGGGGCGAGCCGCGCGGCGTTTCCGAACGGAGATAGGTGGGGTCGGCGGTTGCCTGTTATGAAGGACTTCGTCGACGTGCTTGAGTTGCGAGCCGAACTTCGACAGTTCGGAATTGCAAATGTCGATCGCAACTTCGAGCTACTATTTCAGGAAATTGCTGCACGCGACGACGGAGGTGCGCTGCGCAGTCACATTGAGAAGCGTGTCGTCAGCTACTTCACGAATCTGGAATTATCGCCAGGACCAACGCTTTACGACATCATGGTGCTCTCGCTGCGCGCTAAGGACATGATCGCAACATTCAACTGGGATCCGTTCTTGTGGGCCGCGGCCTGTCGTGTTTCTCGGTATGCACCCGTCCCGCGTGTGGCGTTCCTTCATGGAAATGTCGCCGTTGGATACTGTCAGCGAGACCCTATCAAGGGCCCAGTGGGCGCCACGTGCAGGAAGTGCGGGGGGACATTTGAGCAATCGCGCCTGCTTTTCCCTGTAGCAGACAAGGACTACACGAGTGACGAAGTGCTCCGGCACGAATGGATCGACATGCAGCGATCGATGAAAGCTGCGTACTTCTTCACCGTGTTTGGATACAGCGCGCCGACTGCCGACGTGGCGGCAATTGAATTACTGAGGTCGGCCTGGGGCAAAGCAGAGGAAAGAAATCTGGAGCAGACCGAGATCATTGACATTCAGGACGAATCGACGCTGCGGCAAACGTGGTCCTCATTTGTGCATACTCATCACTACGGCATCGTTGATAATTACAGACTCTCATACGCGGTCGACTACCCGCGCCGTTCGTGCGAAGCATTCTGGCAATCCGTAATGGAGTTGAAGCCATACGAACCTGTCGGAATGCCAGATTGCAGCCAACTGGAAGACCTCGTGGACTGGCTAAGTCCCTTCATAGCCGCGGAGCATTCTAATGAGGCAGGTATCGTCGAGCAATAGGATGTCGAGCGTTTTGCGTCGACATCAGTGGACTCGAAGCAGCAGAGGTTTAGAGCATGCCGTCCCCACATCCAGCGTTTCGTGAAGGGCGCGTCGTCGATGACAGAACATCCGGCTTCCCGATGTTCTTTCAGAAGAAACGGCAGCGGATAATAACCTCTAATCCGTTCGCCCTAATGGAACATCTCGTTACATCTGAACTGGCAAGCGCGAAGAGACCTGAGGCTCGGGCATACATTGAACAAGCTTCGGATTTCTATGATGCGGCATCAGCCCCACGCCTGGGGTCCAAGCCGATATTGTACTACTATTCCTTCCTGAACCTTGAAAAAGTTCTGCTGCTTCTCCGCAACGTAGCAATTCCATCTGCCGCCAGACACGGGATCTCTGACCCCCGCGCGAATATTCGTGAACGCTTTCGTCTTGAAGGACAGAACATCCTGATCCAGAACCGCGCGGGCGATCACTCGCAACTGTTCCCTGAGTTTCTAGCCGCACTGGGCGGCACGGTCTCCGGTGACCGGGCTATTTCGTTCCTCACGGTGGTCGCCCAAATACCATCTGTGCACCGCACCTACGCGCAGGTGGCCTCGTCAAAGAACCAGTTCATTCCTGTCAAACGCATCGAGCTCGTCTGCAAAGACTCACACGCCTGGTCACGGGTGATACTGGCTCCGCGTAACGACAAGGAGCGCGAGGCGATGAAGATATGGCAAGGAATGTCCTGCAGTGGCCCGGTCAAGCGAGTATCCTCCCCGAACAAGGGTGAAGTGTGGTTTGAGACGGACAGGAGGCGCGCTCGGGGGCAGGGCGTCGCGCCCACGTTCAAGACGCTCGCTGCGGAACTACGTGGAATTCAGTTGAGTTCCATCCTCACAGGAGAGGGGTATCGGCACTATCTCTGTATTGCTGACCAGGCGGTGTTCTTGCCGCCACTGGCGGCCGCCACGGCGGCAATGTTTTACTTGGGCTCAATTACGCGATACAAGCCAGCGGATTTCGACAAGATCAGGGCTGGCAAGTACGGATGGCTATGCGAGGAATTGCTCGCGACACTTCCATTGCAGATCGTCTACACTTTTGCCAGCGAAATGGCGGGTGTCGATGTAGTCAAGCCCATGGCCGTGGTTCGTGAATAGCCTGTAGCCGGTCTCTGCTGCAAAGGGCGCGGCGACAGGCCATCGCTGGACTTTCTGGGACAGCAGCTGCCCGGACAGCGCCGCTCACTTGCGACCAAGAAGAAACTTGCGAGTAGTTATGTACTCCATCGACTACGAAAAAGCTTGGGAACACATCCAGTTCATCGCAAATGAAGCGGTGCGATTCGCCAAAATGCCGGCAGAAGAGCTTCTCAAACATGAGCCGAAGCAAGATCTAATGCACATGTTGCCGGCGGTAACAGACAAGAAGTCGCCCACGATTATCGGAGCCGCAGCCGGCGCTAGAGTACTTGATTTCTGCGATCTCTATCATGAGTACAGCGAAAACCGAGATCATTACGACCGTGACGTGGTCGTCAAAGAAGTTAAGAAGATGCTCATTGAGGATATCTTGTTGGCTGGTCGGGATATTGAGGACGATGATCTGTCAGCAATTCTGGTGAAACTGACCGCGACGCTCGATCGCAAGAGCCTCGGCCTGACGCACCATATCCCGTGTGTGACAGTTCACGAAACGAATCCGCACTGGTTCGCGATTGGTCCGGTGCGCTTTACCGAGACCGCCCAGTTCCTCGCGGACAAGCAGCAAGCGATTCTTGAGTGGGAAAATGATCACATCGAGAAGACCAACGCAGCACGTTCACAGAGCGGGATGGAACTCCTCAAGACCGCCGCCGACGGAGGGGAGATTTCCCCGTACTTGCGCGCGAATAGTGAGTTCTTCTCGTCGTTTCCGTGGATAGCGTCCGTTTGGATTGATCCATGCCATTCTGGTGTTTCCCGAGAGCGCGCTATCAGTACCGTTCAATCGGCGATCGATCTTCTCTGTGTCGCTACACGGGGAGAACGAGGGCGACGAATGCGCATCGGGTACGGAGCGATGGAGCCGACTCAGAAGGCCTGGCTGAGCGAGACTCATGAAGGGAGGCTACTGTTCTCGCACAGTAGCAGCATGCGCGGCGTTGCGATGGGTGATGGTTGGGCTGAGGTGATCGGCCACAACTGGAAGTGGTTCTTCACAATTGGCGGCCATCTCCTTCATGCACTCACCACGGACAAGGCCCCTGCCCCAATCTGGAGGCGTTATCTAGAGGCTTTGCGCTGGTACGGCGAGGCCATCCGGGACGATCACCTTCCGAGCCAGATTGCAAAATACTCAGCGTGCATGGAAAGACTTGTGATCACGGGGAAAGGGAATAATGTCTCGCGCAAACTCGTGTTCCGGATGGCGTTGCTGTTGAAGGGAACTAACAGCAAGTATCCACAAGAAGAGCTTGAATCCGATTTGGTGAAGTTTTACGATTTGCGCTGCGAGATCATGCATGGCGATGATTTGCCGGATGCAAGGCGACTTGAGTGGGGCGGGACCTATGGAGACTACTTCTGCGCCAACGGCCTCATTGGAGCTATGGACCTATTTCACTGTCTAACGACCAAGAATCAGGCTACTGATGTCAGCCTTGGTGTTGCTTTTGACAGGTTGGGCAGGAAGAAGATGCCGTAACCACATGTCGCCGCGGACGGTGATTCTTAAAGTTCGTCCGGTGCATTCTTGGACCCTGCAAACGTCAGATTCTGCCGAACACCCACTCGATCTCCCGAATCGCCACGTGAGCTCGCCCCGCTCCGTAGGTCCGAATGACCACCCGCAGATGATTGTTGAGCCGAGCCAGGCCAGACTCGGTGACCTCAGTCGCCTCGAGATACGACCAAGACGTACCCGTCAGCCCGGCAGCGGTATGGACAAGCGTGCCGAGCTCGCCGTAAACGAGAACATCGTATTCGGTTCCCGGCTCAGGCGTGGTCGTCTTGCCCGAGTCGGTATAGCTCCACGTCCCGAGCCGATTCCGGTGTGACCAGGACACGGACAACTCACCAGTGATGGACGCCGGATAGCTCTCCCCGTTGAATCGCACGTCGGTCGGGCAGTAGACCTTCGCCGACCGCGCCGGCGTGGGGGCCACAACTTGCGACGTCGGGCACGACGAGAAGTTGTACTCACTCTGGTTGTTGAAAGGCTGGAGGCGTATGTCGTTGCTGACGTTGACGGTCGGCGGCACTGGCCCGCGAATGTTCACGACCTGGCTGCCGTAGGAGATGAACCACACGCGCGTGCCGGCGGGGAACGCCGTCGGCGCAGTGTCCAAGCAGCCGCGGGCGACGACCTGCAGTGAGATGCCACCCCCATCCTGGACCACGTTCTGGAACGCGATGAACTCCTCCAGCCCGTCATGGGCCAGCCAGGCGACGTTGACTCCGAGCGAGAAGTCGGGGCCGCTGACCGAAGCGACCAGGTCGGTATCCAGGCCGGAAGCCACGACAATCTCGCTGGTGAGCTCGTCGATCGCCGTGCTGAGAACCCCCGACGGCGTGAAGAACGGGACGTCGACAGGCGGTGCCCAACCACCCACACCATCGGCCGCATGGGCGCGGTATCCGAGGGAGATCCCAGTCGCTCCTCGGGCCGCGAGCGTGATGGCCAACTGCACGCCGGGCGTCAGGCTCCCGTAGGTCTTAGCCGCCTCATAGGGCGCGGCCAGGACGGCCTGATCGGTCAACGCGGGCGCGTCTCCGGAGGGGTCTTCCCACCCGGAAGCCGGCGGAGCCGAATAGCCCGTCCAGTCCACGGCAAAGATGTCCTCCATGGCCTCGATCTCGATCTTCCCTGAATCGAGCCGGCCGGTGCCGACGCGGACCGCCCGGCACACCATGCCGCCAATGCCAAGCGGGTCCCAGACGAGCTTGAACACCGCCCCGGGACGGAACGCCCAGGCTGAGCGATCAGCCTCGATCGTGATCGTGGCCAGCGGATAGGCGAGAGCGGCCAGCGCCCTCGCGGCCGCCTGCTGCGCCGTCGTGGGATTGGACAGCCCTCGCAACGTGATCTCCTGGAGCGAGACCTCGCCACCTTGGATCTCGATCGAGGCCAGGTCCTGGGCCTGAGCGGTCTTCTCGATGAATCCGGCGTCGCGGCTGACGTAGCCCACCCGCACGGTGTTCTTGAGGTCGCCCCAGGATGGCCGGGCGAACGACTTCACCGTGCACGAGTCCGCATCGAGCACCGGGATCGCCTCGGGGTCGTAGTCGTACCGGATCAAGTGGATCGTCAGGAGTCCAGTCGTGGGCTCGACGTACATGACGCCGTCGATGTGGCGCAGGATCTCAAGGACGAGGTCCTTCGCGGTCGTGGAGCGGTCTTGAAGCATGGAGAGTCCGAGACCCTCGGTGGCCAGGGTCTGACCGACCGCGCGGAACGCAGCCACGTCCAGGAATCCCACCGGCAGCCCGAGTCCGTTCCCCGAAGCCGGCGAAATCAGGATGTCGTAGATCATGGCCGCCGGATTGGCATCGCCGTCGATATTCTCGGCGCCGCCCGACAGCCCGAGGCCGTTCGGGCAGCGCCGGACCACGAACGAGACGGCCTTGATGTACGGGCTCGTCCCCAGATAGACATGCCGGAACACGGCGTAGCTGACGCGCCGCCAGGCGGGCAGGCTCTGGTTAATGCGATCCTCGAGGTAGGTGTCCACCGGCTGGGTGGCCGTCCCGTGGTAGACGTAGATGCTGCCTGCAACACCGCCTTCGGATTCCTCACCACCGAAGAAGTTCGGGGCGTTGATGTGGATCTGAGTCAGGTCCGGGAGGTGGGCGTAGTTCGCCGGGGGGGCGCGGTCATCGAAGCGGATCTTCAGGACTTCGTCGACCTCGCCACCGCACAGGACCAGCTGGGCGCCGAGGAAGTAGCGGTAACCGGTGGTGATTTCGTCGGAGGAAAACAGCCCCGTCTTGACCTCCTTCTTGATGGCCTGGACCTGCAGGTCGCCGTACCAGGTGACCATGGGGCCCGACAGCTTGCAGGTTCCCCAGACGACCGGAATGGAACGACCCTCGCCGATCGTGGGGAACTGGAAATCCCCGAGGCTGGATGGCGCCGGCGCGTCAAACTTCGGCTTGGGGCGCAGAACGTCGTAGAGGACCGTGCCCACGATATAGACCAGGGCCAGGAGCCAGAAGGCCATCAGTCGATCCTCCCCGAGAAGGGATTGCGGCCCGGCAGGCGAGACCATCCCAGGTGGTTTGTGAGATTGCCGAATTTGTCCCGGCAGGTGGCCTCGAGGTGGTCGCAGCCCCAGTGGGCCCTGACCTGGTCCAATGACGTCAGGCCCGGCATGGGCGACATCAGGGTGACGGTGTTGCCCTGGTGGCTGACGATGAAGCGGGTTTCGCCGGTGGTGGACTCGAGACGCCCTCCGCGGAACCACTGGTCGGGGCGCAGGGCAAACCCGTTGGAGACCACGGTCGCGCCCGTGACCGACGTGACCGAGACCAGGTCGCGGCAGGCGGCGGGGTCGGCGCCGCACGCCGACGAGTACAGCACGTGGTTGCAGGGGGTCTGCATGGCCAGGATTGGCACCGTGCGGGCCAGCATGGCCATCAGGCTGGCGCCGGTGAGAATGGCCTCGGACTCCTCGAACCGCGCGCGGACGACCTTGCCGCTGAAGATGGTCACCGCGAGCGACTCTTCGCCGCGGTGGGCCCGGTAGATCGTCACCCAGACGGGGGTGGACGGCAGGTCGCCGATGAACAGCGCGGGCACTGGGTTGGCGCGCGGCAGTGTCAGGTCGATGGTCTCGCCGGTGTCCTCCTGGGAGAAGTCGAGCTCGCTGCGCACGATGGCTTCCGGGGCGAAAACGCCAGCCGGCAGCGTGATCGCCCGATCCGCCGAGGTGTAGAACCACATGTTGCTGCCCTGGGTGAACCGGAACCCCTCGATGGGCTGGCCCAGATAGCGGCTCTTCTCTCTGGCGTCGTAGGTCACAGCGGCGCCTCCAGGGGGAGTTCACGGACCCGGATCGTGGCCTCAGCCACCTGAGGGCTCGGGTAGGAGACCTCGATGCGGTCTTCATCGAGGCGGCAGAACTTCAGGAACGACAGCACGGTCTGCGCGCGCGAGTAGTCGCGCTGGGCCACCGGGTCGAGCGTGAGGGTCTCGGTCAGGTAGTTGGCCGGATCGGTGGCCCCGGTGATCCGGCAGTATTCCATGGCGCCGTTGCCGAGCGACCAGAGCGCAAGGTGGCGTCGGGCTCCGGTCGTGCCCCACATCTGCTGCTTGTACCTGACCCACCTGACCGTCGCGCCGGACTGGTTCTGGGCGATGTCCTCGGCTAGGGCGAGGTCCCACTGGAAGCTGGGCAGCCAGAACGGGACCGCGCGCCCCTTGCGGGCATCGAGGAAGGCGCGCATGGCCGTGATCTCGTCGCGGCCGAGCGCGGTCCAGGTGAACGGACGCATTGCCGCGGGGGCTGGGGCCTGTTCGTCAGCGATGCGCCGGCCGGTCTTCGAGCTCAACAGCACGAACTTCCGCTTGAGGCGTTCCTCGAATGCCCCGACGCGGTTGTAGTTGAGTTCCAGGACGTCGTATCCGAGGTACGTCATGGCCGGAACCCGTCGATGTCGAAGGTGAGCGCGGTCGAACCGATCGCGAGCGCGTCCCAGGTGAACCCCTCGTCATCCGACAACCGGCCGACCACGATCGGCAGGACGATGGTCAGCCCCGCGGTCCAGGGCTGGATGAGGCCGAAGTCCAGGACCACGCGGTCCGGCAGCACGCTCTCAATCGTCTGGACCTCCCAGTGGTAGGGGTCGGTCCAGAGCAGGACCATGCCGCCGGGCTCGAACGGGATGTCGGAGGTGTCGCAGAGGATGTCGTGGTCGCCCGCGCTTGCGTCTTGCAGCAGCCTGGTCTGGAACTGCCAGCGGCCGACGCCGAACGCCCGGGCCTGGTTGCCGAAGATGATGGCGCCCGCCATCTGGGCGTCGCGCAGATCGTCCAGAAGTGTCGCGTAGCGGATCGTGCCCACAGGCACAGCGCGCAGCTGAATGCGCTGTTCCATGCCCCGGTAGGAGACGATGACGTCGGTCATGAACCCAAAGGTCTCGGTCACCGGCTGAGCCCAGTTCGGCGGGAACGGGAACGGGATCAGCCGGAACCCCAGCAGCCGGAGGTTGGTCCCCAGGCGGTCCTGCCCGGTGAACACCCACGTGACCAGGTTGTCGATCAGGGCGTCGCCGTCGCTCAGGACCTTGACTAAGTAGACCTGCGAACTCGATGCCGGGAACTGCGCCGGCTGGCCAAGGTGATCCACGATCGCGATTCCAGCAGGTCCGGCGACCGTGATCTCCTCGAGGCTCTGAGCGCGCTGGATGTTGGCGTTCCAGACCTCGACCTCGGCTTCCTGTTCGGAGACCACCGCTCCAAGGTCATGCCGGCGCGGGATCACGTGGATCCGGCCGAGAACCGCCATGCCGTGGACTGGGGCAATGCCTCCGCCCACCTCGAATGCAGCCGGCCGCGGGTCGGCCAGAGCCAGGCGGGGGCCCGCGTTCATCCCGACAACGTGCAGAGGGCGCGTGCTGATCGGGTCGATAGCGGCCGAGGTCAAGTTGATCGACAGCGCCGCCGCGGAGCCGAGGATCAAGGGGCCGGGGACCCGAACCGCGGTGGCCATCAGACGGCCTTCTTCACAGCGAAGAACGGGAACAGCATGAAGTTCTGGCCACCCAGCTGGTAGATGTCGCCGGCGCTGTAGCCGTGGCCGACAGCCTCGGTCCAGAACACGGTGGGCGGGTAGCCGATCGGGGCCCAGCGATTCTGCGGCTCAGCCTCCATGAAGCAGTGCAAGGGCAGCAGCAGCGCGCCTCCGAATGCGCTCTGAAGCGTGCGTTCACCAGGTCCGCTCGTCCCGCTGTTCCACAGGTACTGGTAGTTGACGTACTCGTCCTCTTCCATGCCGCCCAGGGCCTCGGTGCACTTGTTCAGAGCGTCGCGCATGCGGCGGCCGGTCCAGCCGAAGCCCTCGTCCTCGGGCTTGCAGTCGCCGATCCAGCGGCCAGAGAACGAAGCCGCATCGACGCGGACAAACGCGGTGCAATGGGTCAGACCGGTGCTGCCGGAGATCGTCGAGTAGTCCTTGTCCGTGTGGGACATCGGCGGGTAGGCGGTCAGGTC
>Ga0116154_10002979_pt1 | contig 12354 bp, 14 predicted proteins | sample AD_UKC030_MetaG_FD_89898 | JGI IMG/M metagenome (GOLD analysis project Ga0116154, IMG submission 89898) | Active sludge microbial communities of municipal wastewater-treating anaerobic digesters from USA - AD_UKC030_MetaG | ecosystem: Engineered > Bioreactor > Anaerobic > Digestate | place: USA...
AATTGCGGAAAGGCGCGCGGCTGACGTCGTCAAACAACAATTAAGAGGGGTTCCACTTGGTAATAAAACTGAAAACAAAAAAATCCGGGACTGTCGATATAAACGAAAAGCAGATAATCGATTTTCCCGAGGGAATTCTCGGATTCGACTATATCAAGAAATTCGTGCTCCTCGACACCGAAGACCCGGCGTCGCCGCTGAAGTGGATGCAGGCGATCGATGAGCCGGATCTGGCTTTTATCGTCATAAGGCCTGCGGATTTCATGGAACAGTACGAGCTCGTGATTTCCCAGAACGATCTTCGCGTGGTCAGGGCTTCCCGGCCGGACGAGCTGGTCGTTTTCTCAATAGTGACAATCCCATCCGATCCCGCCGAGATGACCGCGAACCTCCAGGGGCCGATAATAATTAATCCTTCGGAGAGAATCGGAAAACAGGCGATACTTCTGACCGATCGCTACGGGGTCAAGCACCGGATACTCGACGAGCTGAGAAGAAGCTCCGGGACAGAGGGATAGTCCGATGCTGGTACTGGCGAGGAAACTGAACGAAAGCATTATGATCGGAGACGATATCGAGGTGGTCGTCATCGATATCAAGGGAGACCAGGTAAAGCTGGGCATCAGGGCGCCCAAAAGCGTCACGGTCCACCGCATGGAAATATACCAGGACATCAAGCAGGAAAACATCGCCGCCACGAAATCCGAGTTTGATCCCGGCAAGCTCAGGGAGCTTTCAGACCTGTTCAAAAGCGAGCTGAGCGAGAAAAAAGAAAAGAAGAAGAAATCCGAATGACGAGGTCCGTAATTGCCGGTTGAATCTTTTTCCAATGGGGAAATTTTCTGCCTTATCATTTTCTTCACGGTTGTTCTCATCGCGAGGGAAATATTAACTTTCCGGAACAGGATTTTTTTCAAGTATCTCCTCACCCCGGTGGTCACCCTGTCGGTGATCCTGATCTCTTTCACTGCGATCCCGGATTCGAGCGAGCCCGTGTTTTCTTCTTTGATTTTCTGGGGACTGTTGCTGTCCCTGGTGGCTGACGTTCTACTGATGATAGTCGAGGTTCGGATGCTGCTTCACGGCCTCGTTTTTTTTCTTCTGGCGCACGTTCTGTATATATGCGCGTTCGCCACGAGGTATGAATTTTCGGCGACGCAACTGGTGTTTGTGCCGGTAATTGCTGCTCCAATGATTCTTTTTTTCATAAAGATAAGGGGAAAAGCCGGAAAGATGGCAACGCCAGTGCTCGTTTACATGTCGGTCATATCGACGATGGTTTTTCTGGCTGTCGCGGGAGCGTTTGACGGGAGCGCCGGTCTTCGTGGATATATCGGCGCGGCGGGCGCGGTTTTATTCCTTGTGTCGGACGCGATTCTCGCTTTCAACGAATTTTACCGGGAGATACCTCATTCGACGGTATGGGTCTGGGCGGTATACGCTCCGGCGCAGATGCTGCTCGCACTGTCCTGCAAATAACCGGCATCAAGGTATACATGGCTGATCCCGAACAGTCTGACCCTGCCCGGAGATAACGGGAAGCTCCTGTCTCCGGCGTATTTGTTTATACGCGGTGAAATGAAATCAAAACGCGAGTATATTTTCTTTCCGGGCTGTGAAACCGCGAAGCTGGATTTACCGTCAATGGTTATGAATATCCCGGAAGGTTCTCGTTTTTTCCTGCACAGGGAAAACAGGTCGAGGAATATCCTCTCCCTGCCGAGAATTTCGACGGTGATCGAATCAGAACCCGACCTCTTGACGCATGCATCTTCGCCGGCCCTGTAGATGTCGAGATCGTTGAACGGAACCATGAACCACGACCAGCCTCTCCTGAACGTGAACCAGCGGTAGGGCCATGAAAGATAATTCTCGGCCAGGGCGGGTTCTTTTATTTCTGCAGAGGTTTCATTATGATGCAATACCGGGAAGTTATCGAAACTTTTTGACCGGAGTTCGCCGATTTTATCAAGAAGAAACCCGATCGTTTCGAAGTCGATCCCTTCCCGTGTGTAACGCTTTTTATAGCGGTCGATGAAGGATTTCAGCTTGAGAAGGTCGTCTCTGCCGTCAAGGGCGTTCACCCCTGCATAGATGGATGACAGGATATCGGCGAGGTTGCTGGCCTTTCTGTATTTTTTTTCAAACTCGGGATACAGCTTCTCGATCTCGCGGATGGACAGGTCGAGATCTTTATGGATTTCGTCTATTTTCTCGAGGCCGGCGCTCCAGTAGTCCGCGTAGGGCCTGTAATCATCGGCGTTTTCCGGGATCTGTTCCATGTCATATAATTTAGGCCATCCGTGGAAAACAGTCAAATATAAAAAGCCGGGATATCGTTAAATGAAAACTCCAAATTTGCTTGACTGGGATTTCGAAATACAAATAGTTGGGAAGTTGCTCCGGCGTTTTTTACACACAGATCGGCGGCCAGATTATTCACCAGGGGGACGATTATGATAGGTAAAAGGATTCGGCTTCAGCGTATAATTAACAGGAACTCTCAAAAGACGATAATAGTTCCCATGGACCACGGCGTCACCGTCGGCCCGATACACGGGCTCATCGATTTCGCCGGGACCGTCGATAAAGTGGCTTCGGGAGGCGCAAACGCGATTCTCATGCACAAGGGCCTGGTCGAAAGCGGCCACAGGAACTCGGGGAAGGATATCGGCCTTATCGTACACCTTTCGGCGAGCACGGTGCTTTCCCCTGATTCCAATGCGAAGACCCTCGTGTGCGCGGTGGACGAAGCGATGATTCTCGGCGCTGACGCGGTATCGATTCACGTGAATATCGGCGCCAATACCGAATCCGAAATGCTGCACAACATGGGGCTCGTTTCAAGGGCCTGCCGGGACTGGGGCATGCCGCTTTTCGCCATGATGTATACCCGCGGGACCAAGATCAAAAACGAATATGACGCCAAGGTGGTCAAGCACGCGGCACGTGTCGGCGCAGAGCTCGGGGCAGATATCGTCAAGGTCAACTATACGGGATCACCGGAAAGCTTCCGGGAAGTAGTCGAGGGATGCCCGGTGCCGGTAGTCATTGCCGGAGGTGAAAAGATGGAAAGCGACGAGGAGCTGCTCGACATGGTCACCGGCGCCATCCAGGCCGGCGGTGCGGGCGTATCCATTGGAAGAAACGTCTTCCAGCATGACGATCCGGCTGATATTGTGTGCAAGATATCAAAAATCGTACACGGTGATCAAAGATGAAGAGGACCTGGCTCAACCTGACATCATGGAACAAGAGCCTTGTCACCGAGGCCATCGAATCAGGTGTAGACGCAATTATCGCCTCCGACGATCTTGTCGACAGAATCCGCGAGCTCGGGAGGATTACCGTGATTGCGCCCGAGAAGGGCGATCTTAAAATCCCCGGTGATGTACAGATAATCCGGATACGCTCAAAGGAGGACGAGAACATCGCGGCGCAGGCGCTGAAATCCGGGATGGTAGCTGTAAGGACCACTGACTGGAATATCATCCCGATCGAAAATCTTATCCCGATCGGCGGGGAGCGCCTCTTCGCATTCGCAGGCAACCTTGAGGAAGCCAGGCTTGCGGCCGGAATCATGGAGAAGGGTGTTGCAGGAATAGTGATCGAGACCGACGATCCGAATCAGATAAAGAGCATTGTTTCGTATGTGCGCGAGATCGACAGCGAGAAGCTCGAGATGACGACGCTCGAGATAACGCGGGTGGCGCAGATCGGAATCGGAGACAGGGTCTGCGTCGATACCTGCGCCAATATCGATCTCGCCGAGGGGCTTCTGGTAGGCAACTCGAGCCAGGGACTGTTTCTCGTTCATGCCGAAAACATCGAAAATCCGTATGTATCGCCAAGGCCCTTCAGGATAAATGCAGGCGCCGTGCATTCCTATGTGCGGATACCGGGAAACAAGACGCGTTATCTGGGAGAACTCTCCACAGGCGATCCGATACTGATAGTTGACAAATCCGGTAAGACCCTGCTCTCGTATGTGGGAAGATCAAAGATCGAAAAAAGGCCGCTTCTCGTCGTTTATGCAACTGATAATAAAGGTAGAGAGTACTCGGTCGTTCTGCAGAATGCCGAAACGATAAGGCTGACCGATCCTGACGGGAAGGCGGTAAGCGTCGTCAAGCTGAAAAAGGGCGACAGGGTCCTTGGATACTCCGAGGAAGGAGCCAGACATTTCGGCATGTCCGTGGACGAGACAATACGGGAAAAATAATCTTTTTTTTGTTTACTCCCGCGTGTATAATATTCTTAAGAAAAAATTTCTCTATTAATCGGTGAAACGGATTTTTTTGTAGACATGAAAATCATGTATGCTAATAAGGGTTGAGGGTAACCTCCATCCGTTTTATAACAAAACATATTATCTGATTATTATCAAACTGTATTTGCGGGAGTATTTCCCATCCCCCTGATAAACAAGCGGGAAAAGCAACAGTTAAGAAGGGAGACTTTATGCTGGAGATAATAATACACGGAAGGGGCGGTCAGGGCGCAGTAACAACGGCTGAGCTCATAGCAATCGCTTCAATCAACAAAGGTAAATGCGCCCAGGCTTTTCCGAGCTTCGGACCTGAGCGCCGCGGGGCGCCGGTTGTCGCGTTTTCGCGCATCGACGACAATAAAATCCATCTGCGATCGAAAGTATACGAGCCGAATGTCGTGCTCGTGCTCGATCCGAGCCTTTTGTCGATCATCGATCCGGCAAAGGGCCTCAAAGAGGGCGGCACCGTGCTCATAAATACCGGAAAGAGCCCTGATGAAATAAAGAAAATGTATAACCTGAAAACAAAAGTCGCGACAGTGGATGCGAACCATATAGCCATGTCCGAGTTCGGCAGGCCGATTGTCAATACCACGATGCTCGGCGCCCTGTTGAAGATTACCGGCATCCTTTCTTTCGACGACATCAAGGATCCGGTTATGGCCCGTTTCGGCTCAAAGCTGGGCGCCAAGAACATGAACGCACTTCAGCGGGCGTTCGACGACGTTAAGGTAGCGGGGTGATAACGTGACAAAGCCAATAGATCAGATCAAATGGACTGAACTTGTCGATGGCGCGATCGTCATCGAGAAAGGCAACGCCAGCGCGTATAAAACCGGATCATGGCGTTCATCGCGACCGATCGTGAATAAGAAAGAATGCATTAAATGCGCGGTTTGCTGGATATTCTGCCCGGAAGGCTGCATACATCAGGATGCAGAAGGCTATTATCTGCCCGATCTCGATTACTGCAAGGGATGCGGAATATGCGTGAAAGAGTGCACTGTCGGATGCATTACCATGATAGACGAGGAGGAATGATATGGCCACAGTGCGAAAAGGGATTGAAGTATCGATCGCTCTTGCCGAGGCTGTTGGTCAGGCCAATGTTGATGTTATTGCGGCCTATCCGATAACCCCGCAGACACATATAGTAGAACATCTTGCCGAAATGGTCGCCGACGGGCACCTGGACGCCGAATTTGTGCCGGTTGAAAGCGAACACTCCGCGATGAGCGTATGCTGCGGCTCGTCTGCCGTCGGCGCGAGGACGTTCACGAGCACGAGCTCGCAGGGTCTTGCTCTCATGGCCGAGATATTTTATATAGCGTCTTCTTTAAGGCTGCCGATAGTCATGGCGCTCGCGAACCGCTCGCTTTCAGGTCCGCTTTCAATCTGGAACGACCACACTGACACGATGATGGTGCGCGATTCGGGATGGGTGCAGGTCTTCGTGGAAAACGGACAGGAGGCGTATGATCACATGTTCTGGGCCTTCCGCGTGGCGGAGCACCCGGATGTGCTGTATCCTACAGCGGTCAACCTTGACGGATTCATCCTTACCCACATGATCGAGCCGATCATATTTGAGGACAATGAAACGATCAAAAAATATCTGCCCGACCTGAAGATGAAAAACGTACTGCATCCGGACAACCCGGTTTCAATGGGATGTTTCGCGATGCCGGAGATATACACTGAAACCCAGATGGCCCGTGAACAGGGGCTTGTCAAGTCGTATCCCCAGGCGGTGAAGGCGTGGGACGAATGGTACGAGCTGACCGGGCGCAGGTATCATCCGATTGAAACATATCGGGCCGATGACGCCGAATACTGCGTCGTCACCATGGGATCGTACGGCGAAGCAGCCATGGAAGTGGTTGATATGCTCAGGGAGAAGGGCGAAAAGGTCGGCGTGGTGAAAATAAGGCTGTGGCGACCTTTCCCGTTCGAGGATTTCTACAAGGCTATTGAGGGTAAAAAGCACCTGATCGTGCTCGACAGGGCGATTTCCTTCGGCGGTCCGGGCGGCCCGGTGGCTACCGAGATCAGGTCCGCTCTTTACAACAGAAAGAACGCGCCGGCGATAGTCAATTACGTTCTCGGTCTCGCAGGCCGCGACGTCACTCCAGGCGATTTCATCAAGATACTCCATGAGGGCAAAGAAAAAGCCCTCAAGGGGGATACGGCGGGATACACTCTGTACGGGGTAAGGGAGTAGAACTATGGGAATGGACAAATATAACGTTTTCGCAGCCGCCCTCGTCGAAAAGGCGGAATATTTCGCTCCGGGGCACCGCGCATGCCAGGGATGCGCCGAAGCGCTGGCGGTCAGGCTGGTCATGAAGGCCCTGGGCCGCGACACGATCGTGGCCATGTCGACGGGCTGCATGGAGATCGTCTCGTCTCCGTTGCCGACCACTTCGTGGAACGTGCCCTGGATCCATGTCGCGTTTGAGAACTCATCAGCGGTAATTTCCGGATGCGCCGTGGGCATGAAGGCCCTCATGCGCAAAGGTAGGGTCGAGAAGCGCGACATCAATTTCGTGGCCATGGGCGGCGACGGAGCCACGGCCGATATCGGAATGGGGCAGCTTTCCGGAATGATGGAGCGGGGCCACAAGGCGACCTATGTATGCTACGATAACGAGGCGTACATGAATACCGGCATCCAGAGGTCGAGTTCGACCCCCTGGGGCGCCAGCACGACCACCTCGCCGGCAGGCTCCGAGAGCATCGGCCAGAACACCAACAAGAAAAATATGCCGCAGATAGCGGTAGCCCATGACATTCCTTATGTGGCGACAGCCTGTTCCAGCTATCCTTTCGATCTCATGGAAAAGGTCAAAAAAGCGACAACCATCAACGGCGCCTCGTATATCCACGTTCTGAGCGTGTGCCCTACCGGGTGGCGCATCCCGTTCGACGAGAGTATAAAATACGGACGTCTTGCAGTCAACAGCGGAGTTTTCCCGCTTTATGAAGTCGTGAACGGGAAATATCGTATGACCCACAAACCTGAAAAGTTTCTTCCGATAACAGCCTACATGAAGGGGCAGGGGCGGTTCAGGCATTTGAAAGACACCGATATTGAACGCATTCAGCAGAAGGTGCTGGATGATTACAACAAGATCCTTAAGCGCTGCGAGGAATGATTATGTCAGAAGATGTGAAAAAAATCGATTCGATTATAGCCCGTTATGAAAAAAACGAGGAATCGCTCCTCGCGGTTTTGCAGGATTTACAGCGTGAATTCAATTACGTTCCGGAGGAGGGAATCGTTCGCCTTTCAAAGGCGATGGACGTTCCTCTGAGCAAGATATACGCCATGGGAACATTCTACAAGGCCCTTTCCCTCACTCCGCGAGGCAAGCATGTCATAAAGGTGTGCATGGGAACGGCATGCCATTTGAAAGGCGCAGGCCTCATGGTCGAAGCGATCGAGAGGGATTTGAAAATAAAGTGCGGCGAGACCACAAAGGATATGAAATTCACTCTTGAAACGGTCAACTGCGTCGGCGCATGCGCAATGGCGCCGGTTGTGGTCGTTGGAGATGACTATCATGGACATATCAGTCCGTCAAAAGTCACCGATACTATCAAAAAATACGGGCAATAAGGGGAGAATCCATGAGTCTGTTACGTTCATCACAGGATTTGATCAAATACAGGGAGAAACTGAGCGCCGAGGTCGTCAAAGACATCCCGAGCGTGCTGGTCTGCTTCGGTACCGGATGTTTTGCCAACGGATCGGGCGGTGTAGCTGAAAACTTCAAAGAAGAGATAAAAAAACGCGGCCTGAAGGTCAACGTGAATATCGGCATGAAAACGACCGGATGCCACGGGTATTGCGCCAATGGTCCGCTCGTCGTCATTAAGCCGAAGGACATTCTCTATTTAAAAGTCAAACCGGATGATGTCCCTGAAATCATCGAAAAATCGATTGTCGGAAACGAAACGATAGAGCGCCTTGTTTATAAGGACGTCAATACCAAGGAAAAGATAGCCGAATATCACGAGATCCCTTTCTACAAGCACCAGAAAAGGATTGCTCTCGAAAAAATCGGCCTGGTCGACCCGGCTTCAATAGAAGATTACATCATTTCCGGCGGATATGCGGCGCTGGCCAAGGCATTGACCATGAAGCCCGACGCTATCATCGCTGAAATCGATAAGTCGGGCCTGAGGGGGCGGGGCGGCGGCGGATTCCCCGCTGGCCGAAAATGGCGCTCATGCGTCGAGGCCCCGGGCGATGTGAGATATGTCATCTGCAACGGTGACGAGGGAGATCCGGGAGCTTTCATGGACCGTTCGGTGATGGAGGGCGACCCGCACACCGTAATCGAGGGGATGATTATCGGAGCGATAGCGATAGGGTCCCATAAGGGATACATCTATGTGAGGGATGAATACCCGCTGGCGGTTAAAAATCTGCAGAGGGCGATTGACGCGGCCCGGGCAAGCGGTCTCCTCGGGGAGAACATCCTTGGAAGCGGATTTTCATTCGATCTCAAGATAAGCCGCGGTGGAGGGGCATTTGTGTGCGGAGAATCCTCTGCGCTCATGCGCTCGGTAGGCGGCGATATAGGCGAGCCCCGGGCGAAATACATCAGGTCAGTCGAAAAAGGGCTCTATGACAAGCCGACAGTTCTGAACAACGTCGAGACATGGGCAAATGTTCCGGTTATCATTGAAAAGGGTGCGGATTGGTATGCTTCCCTCGGAACAAAGGGCTCAAAAGGCACCAAGGTGTTTTCCCTTGTCGGGAAGGTCAACAATACCGGACTCATCGAGGTCCCAATGGGGATAACGCTCCGAAGCCTGATTTTCGACATCGGCGGCGGTATTCTCAACAACAAGAAATTCAAGGCGGTTCAGACAGGCGGTCCCTCGGGCGGATGCATACCCGAGTCGCTGCTCGATATGCAGGTCGATTTCGACAGTCTCAGCGAAGCCGGGTCCATGATGGGGTCAGGCGGTATGATCGTAATGGATGAAGAATCCTGCATGGTCGATGTGGCCAAGTACTTCACCAATTTCCTTGTTGAGGAATCCTGCGGGAAATGCACCCCGTGCCGCGACGGTCTGCCTCAGATGCTCGAAATCCTTACCCGGATAACCGAGGGAAAAGGTAAAGAAGGCGATATCGAATTGCTGGAGGACATATGCGAAACCCTGTCATGGGGAGCGCTGTGCGGTCTGGGTTCTTCCGCGCCCAATCCGGTGCTTTCGACGCTCAAACATTTCAAGCATGAATACGAAGCCCATATCAAAGACAAAAAATGCCCGGCGGGCGTATGTAAGACGCTTATAACGTATCATATCGATAAGGACAAATGCACAGGCTGCACGCTCTGCGCCAAACGCTGTCCGCAAAAATGCATCAGCGGGGAGAAAAAGCAGCTGCATGTTATCGATGAATCTAAATGCATCAAATGCGGGATTTGCAAGGATGTATGCAAGTTTAACGCAGTGATGATAGATTAAAAAACTGTCTTATCAGGATAACGCACTATGAATACAGTAGAATTCATCATAAATGGGAAAAAAGTTTCGGCAGTAAGAGACGAGTGTATCATGAAGATCGCCAGGGAGAACGGCATCCATATCGACGGGCTTTGCTACAGCCCCGATCTGGAAACGGCCGGCGGTTCCTGCCGCCTATGTCTGGTCGAAGTCCATGAAAAGGGCAAAATGCGGGTCGTGACCTCGTGTAATTATCCCGTGCGCGCCAATATTGAGGTTAAAACCGATACACCGTTTATCAAGAAACTAAAGAGAAGTGTGATCGAGCTTCTGATGGCCAGGGCCCCTGAATCTGCAGCAATACGTGAAATCGCTGCACGCGAGGGTATAACCGAAACCCGGTTCAAGCATATAGATGCAAATCAGAAGATGAAGAATTGTATAGCCTGCGGATTGTGCGCACAGGTGTGCTCCGAAGTCGTCGGGGTGTCGGCCATATCGATGGTAAACCGCGGATTCGAAAAAACCTCGGGCACCCCGTTTAAAAAGATGAGTTCGGTCTGTATCGGATGCGGCGCCTGCGCATACATATGCCCGACCAATGCAATAGAAATGAAAGAGACAAAGAGCTCCCGAATAATCTGGGGAAGAGAATTCGCGATGCAGAAATGTTCGGAGTGCGGAGTCCACTATATTCCCATTGCACAGGTAACTTGGATAGTCGAGACCACCGGAAAAGAAAGGAAATTTTTTGACAAATGTCCTGATTGCAGATAAGCTGTATGACGACCTTTTTATAAGAGGTGCGAGGAGGATGTGTTTATGATGCAGAATAATACACGTGCGTTAGAATGGCTATCTAAAGCACTCGAAATGGAAGTGAAAGGAAAGGAGTATTATGAATCGGCGATTGAGAAAATCTGCAATGCCGCCTCAAAAAAGATGCTCGAAATGCTCCGCGACGATGAACTCATCCACATGAAACGCATCAGGGCAATATATGAAAAGCTCAAGAATGAAAATGTATTCACCGGGGAGTGGGGAAGCCTGAAAACCGAGAGTGAAGAAATGAAACAATTCTTCCTCGATCTCAAAAAAAAGCACGATACCTCGAAGGATTGCGCTCCCGCAGATATTGATGCTCTCAGAATAGCAGAAGATTTCGAAGACAAATCAGTCCGGTATTATAGCGAAAACCTTAAAGGCGCCCAGGAACAGGCTGAACGTCTGTTTCTCGAAGCGATGGTTCGGGAAGAAAAGGGACACCGCAAAGCCATCAAAGACATGATTTTTTATTTAACCGATCCTGACGGGTATTTCCGCGAAATGGAGCATGGCGGGCTCGATGGGGCGTGACAGATGCGGCGTGACCGCATTGCAACTGCATCATATCTCTCTTAACACTATTCATCGTATTATTATGGTCGCGGCCGACATTTTTTAGATAATACCCGCTTGTGCCGTGTAGACAAAAATTTTGAACCTGGTAAACCAGGTGGGTTCCCTCACGGATGGTCCGATCTTCTCGAAGAGCATGATCTTTGCACCCAGATATTGAGATCCCGATTTTTTAAGTTAGGCTCAAAAAATGGATGTCTAATCACGGGCACAGCAGGCATTCCAGCAAAAAAAAAGTTCATAAATTATTCAACACTTTTTTTAATTATTGACAATGACATTGTTTTACACTACTTTTTCAGGATTATTTCATTTAATAAAATATAATAATAATGAGGTCCGATATCCATGCTGACTAATTATTTCAAGGATTTTGAAAAAAATTTTATTAAAAAAAGCCTGAAGTCATCTAAAAGCACACATGAGAAATCGGCGACAAGGAAAACGGGTATTCAGAAAAATGCTTCCACACAGATTGATATTGATAAAATAAAAGGTAGTCTTTCCAGGATCATACCTGGAAAATTCGCGATCGACGCCGTTCGTCCGATAAGCGCAAGCGGCTTTTCTCCGGAAGGGGCGGATTTAATCATATATTTCGATTATTGCAAGGATATCCTGGAGCTTTTTAACGGGGCCGTTCCTCAGGAACTGGTTCACGGAACTATATCTATTATACAGAATCTGGACAAGAAAGGTCTATCCGAAGTATTAAACAGAGTGGCTGGAGTAAAAAAAATCAATTTTTTCGCATCGAATGAAGAAACATCTCAACCAGCAATCCCGGCATTCATAATTACCGGGGAATCGTCGATTCCTCTTCCAGAATTGAAAAATGACATGATAAACTATTATATGAGCAATAATATTGACTTTTCTCATGAAGTCGACGTGCTCATGGTTCTCAATAAAGGCCTTCTTATCAAAAACTGGCGTGAAAAAAGAAGTTTTATAGCCCTTGAAACGGGAAAAGATACCATGATGTGGTTTTATATCCTGCTCAACGAATATCTCGATATCGAAAAAAGCCGTGCTCTTGACATGAGGAAATATATCAAAAATGAAACAATATACCCGGAATATTGATATAAGAAATTTAATATTATCATTAAAGCATTAAAATATAATTGCACAAATAATTATTCTTGACATCTATAACTCATAAGGGATAATATTTTTAATAATTTTGTTTTCGTATTGAAACCGCCGGTAATGATCAA
>Ga0116154_10002988_pt1 | contig 12333 bp, 11 predicted proteins | sample AD_UKC030_MetaG_FD_89898 | JGI IMG/M metagenome (GOLD analysis project Ga0116154, IMG submission 89898) | Active sludge microbial communities of municipal wastewater-treating anaerobic digesters from USA - AD_UKC030_MetaG | ecosystem: Engineered > Bioreactor > Anaerobic > Digestate | place: USA...
ATGGCGACCTCGCCCGATATTCCCGAGGGATTGACTCTGAACTTCATCGCTTGTCTCCGCTTTATTTAATTTTTTCCCTCATGAACACCCCGATAAAGTATGGAACATTCATTGACCCGTCGCGCAGGCCGTAAAGGGACTCAAGCGTTTCGCGGTGCGCTTCCATGAAGTCACGGACCGCGCCGCGGTCAACCGGGCTGAATGAGGCGTAGTGCTCGACCAGCTTCCCGGAATCCGCCGTGAAGGATGAAGCGTCTCCTTTTATGAACTTGAATTCGTTGAGGGTCAGAAAAGTTTTCATGTCTGACTGGAGATACATGTCGTTGTGCAGCGGGAAAAGGGCCGCCATGAATTCGTCGTAGACGCCGTCAAGATCCTCGTCGCTGAGGACCTCGGCCGAAATGAAAAGGACGCCGTCGAACTGCAGCGAGCGCCTGAACTCGTCTATGACGGCGCCGGTCTCGACGAAATCGAAGTAATCGACCGACACGAGAAGGTCGGCCGCGTAGTAGTCGATCGGAAAGGATTCGAACGCCCCGACGATGAAATAGATTTTTTCCAGGGCCTTGTTGCCGCTGTTCGCCTGTTTGAAACGCTTAATACATTCAAAGGAATAATCCACCACGACGACCTGGGCATCGGACGCCTCGGCGAGCGCGAGCAGCAGGTCGCCCCGACCGACGCCGGCTTTCACGATAACCCCGGGATGATAGGTCCCGACAACGTCAAGAAGCCGCTCCCTGACATGAATAAAACGTTCGGACGGCTCGATAACAAGGTTCTTGCCGTATTCGAATTCGACGAAACCGGCGATGTCTTTCGTCCTTTCCATGAATCCCCCCTTATCATCGAGATCAGGCCGCGGGCCGCATTCATCGTCCCGGGCGGCTTTACGGACCGGCCGTTCAAATCCGACCCGCCCGAGAATCCTGCTATTTTTTTCATGACGAGTAATTATGCAAGACTTTTTTTGCCGGCCCCGGGCAGTGAAATAGTATTGACATTCCCGCATCAGGAATTAGATATATGTTTTCACCTCAAAGGATATCGCGGTAATAATGAATATTTTCGAAAAAGCAGTCAAAGGGATCGTAACCCCTGAAGTCGAGGAAATCGCCCGGATCGAGGGGATTCCGGTCGGGCAGATCATGGAACATTTCGCTTCGGGCGAGATCGTCATAATGAAGAACAGCGCCCGAAGCATCGCCCCCATGGCCGTCGGCAAGGGTCTCAGCACCAAGGTCAACGCCAACATCGGGACTTCGCCCGACCTGTTCGACCTTTCAACCGAGCTGAACAAGCTCCAGGCGGCGATCGACGCGGGAGCTGACGCGGTCATGGACCTTTCCACCGGCGGCGACACCGTCATGTTCAGGAAAGAGATTCTCGCCCGGTCCACCGTGCCGCTGGGGACCGTGCCCCTGTATGAGGTCGCGGTCGACATGATCGGCAGGAAGAAATCCCTGATGGACATGACGGCGGGTGATTTCATGCGCGTGATACGGCGCCAGGCCGAGGAAGGCGTCGACTTCATGACCATTCATTCAGGTGTCACCAGAGAATCGGTGAGGTCACTCCGGTCGCAGGACAGGATCATCGGCATCACGAGCAGGGGCGGCTCCATCATAGCCGAATGGATGCTGGTCAACAAAAAAGAGAATCCGCTTTACGAACACTACGACGAGATACTGGACATCCTGAGGGAGTTCAACGTGGTCATAAGCCTCGGCGACGGCCTGCGGCCCGGCGCGCTCCACGACGCGAGCGACAGGGGCCAGATACACGAGATGATAATGCTCGGCGACCTGGCCCGGCGGGCGAGGTCGAAGGGGGTCCAGGCCATCATCGAGGGGCCGGGACACGTTCCTCTGGACATGGTCGCGGACAACATGCGGCTGCAGAAATCCCTGTGCGACGGCGCGCCCTACTACGTGCTGGGCCCGCTGGTGACCGACGTGGCCCCGGGTTACGACCATATCAGCGGGGCTATCGGAGGCGCGATCGCCGCGATGAGCGGCGCGGATTTCCTCTGCTACGTGACCCCGGCCGAACACCTGCGCCTGCCCGACGCCGATGACGTATGGGAAGGGGTGATGGCGTCGAGAATCGCCGCCCACGCGGCCGATATCGTCAAGCTCGGCGCAAAGGCGAAAAAATGGGACAATGACATGTCGGCCGCGCGGAAAGAAAGGAACTGGGAAGCAATGTACCGTCTCGCGCTCGACGAGAAAAAGGCCCGCCGCTACCGGAGCCAGATGCCGTCGGGCAAGGACGACCAGTGCTCCATGTGCGGCGAATTCTGCGCGATAAAAAGGAAATATTAGGAGAAGACGATGGCACACGACACCGCCTATTATGATTCCTATAAAGAAGACCGCGACCTGGTGCTCGAGTACAACCAGGTGACGCTGGACAAGGCCACGGTTGTCAACGTGATGGGAATCGGCATAGACAACCTGACCAGGAACCAGGCAGTTGTCAAGGTCATGAAAATGATTGAGGAAGGCGGGACCCACCACATCATCACTCTCAACCCGTATAAAATTCAGCGGCTCAAGAGCAACGGCGACCTGAAAATCATATCGAGTAAAGCCGACATGCACATCGCCAGCGGCGCGGGCATACAATGGGCCGCGCGCATGCTGCGGACCCCGATCGCGGAAAGGGTCTCGGTCCTGAGCCTGATGATGGATCTGGTCCGCATCGCTGAGATAAAGGAATACTCGATATTCCTGGTCGGCGGCAGGCCGGAGGTGACCGAAAAGGCGTTTTCCAATATCCGCAAATCGTTCCCCAAAATAAGGATCGTCGGCAGGCATGGCGGCTATTTCAGCGAGGAAAGGGAAAAATCCGTGATCGAGGCCATGAGAAAATCCGAGGCCGACATCGTCTTCGTGGGACTCGGCTTTCCAAGGGAAGATAAATGGATCCATTCGATAAAAAACGAATTCAAGAACACGGTATTCATCGGTGTCGGCGGGAGCATAGACGTGCTTTCAGGCGATATCCGCAAGGCTCCCCCATTCTTCATGGAAAGAGGCCTCGACTGGTTCTACCGGATCATCACCCAGCCCTGGAGGGTCGGCCGGCTGCTGCGCGTAGGAATCTTCTTTCTCGGGGCCGTATTTAAAAGGATTACATCAAGGTAGCGAAGGCCTATTTTTCGTATCTGCCTTTTCTAGCGGCGGACGTGCGCGCGTTTTCAAGCTCTGCGCGGGTAATCTTCGCCCTTCCCAGCGTGAAATTGGCCGTACCCTCGCTGTTGCCGCAGGTACGACAGTGCATGAGCGCCGTGCCTTTGCCCCCCTGGTTCCATTCGGATATTTCAACATACCTGGAACCGCACCGCCTGCAGAATATCACCGAAACGTACTCAGCCATGTCAACCTGCCTGTTCTAACTTGATTGCTATTATCGAGATGTCTTCCCTTCTTTCGAGCCCCTCGGAATAGTCGGCCGCGAACGAGATCAGCGAATCCACTATGACATCGGTGTCGCCCCTCTTGTTTTCGAGCATTCCCATGATCTTTTTCAGGCCCATAAGCCTGCCCGCCTTGTTGCGCACGTTGAGGATGCCGTCGGTGAGAATGACCAGCAGGTCCCCGTTGCGCAGGCGCAGGGTTATCTTTTTGAGATCCTCTCCGGAGCTCTGAAGATTTTTCTGGCCGAACCTCAGATACCGGGAAACCCCGCCGCGCACAAGAATCGGGTATGCGATTCCTGCGTTGACGAACTGGAACGTCATCTCGTCGATGTCCAGCACGCCGTAAAACAGCGATATGGTTCTGTCGGATTTCATGTGCCTGGAGACGGCCCTGTTCAATATCCTGACCATGTCGCCGGGGCGCCTGCCCCTGACGCTGCTCATGGCGATAAGGGCCCCGTTCACGATCGCGGCCCTTAACCCGCCGGGAATGCCCTTTTCATGAAGGTCGCCGAGCGCGATGCCCGTATACCGGTCGTCCAGTTGAAAAATTTCATGGAACTCCCCGCCGACCTCACGCGCAGGCAGGGACCTCGCGGTGATTTTTACCGGGCCGATCTTTTCGCTGATATCGGGGATCAGGGATTCCTGGATCGATTTCGCCGAGGAGAGTTCGCTCTTGATGCGCTCCTCTTCGATGGCGTTGGAAAAAAATATCGCATTCTGGACCGCGAGCGCGGCCTGATCGGAAAAAACCAGAAACAGGGACCTGTCCGCCGAATCGAAACCCGCCTTGTTCAGGGGATTGATCGCCTGGATGACCCCGAGAAGCCGTCCCTTGTACAGCAGCGGTGCGCACAGTATCGACCTCGTGACGAATCCGGTGCTCTTGTCGAATTCGGGATCGAACCGCTCGTCCTTGTATACGTCGTTGACGATTACGGGCTTTCTCTTCTGCGCGACCCATCCGGCTATGCCCTGACCCATCGCCACCCGGTAGCGCTCGGTCAGCTTGTCGCCCGCCTCGCCCAGCGCGACCCTGAAGACAAGATCGTCCGTCTCCTCTTCATAAAGGAGCATGGTGCTCGTCTCGGTCTCCATTATTTCCTTGATGATCTCCATAATTATGTTCAGGAGCTTGCCCATGTCGAGCGTGGAGTTGATGATTGAATTGATGTCGACGAGCTTTGTCAGGTTATCGAGTTTTCGCTCGAGATTCTCAATGTCTGCCATTCACGCTGCCTTTCGTAAATCGGGTTAAACCCGTAAAAGAATGATGGAGATATAGTAGATTATCCTTAATTAGTCAATACATTACTGTTTTTTTTATCGTTAAGGGCCCGGTACGATTATAAAGAGCGGATTCATCCCTGCCGGCGCTCGTTGAAGTTACCCGAATGAGGCATTCCGGTTTCCATATTTTTCATTTAGTTTCCATTTATCAGTTGCAGTTTCCGGAATGTTTTTTGTAATTTATTCTATACGAGCAATCAGAATCAAATAACCTGAAGCAAATTCATTTTTTTTAAAATTGATAATCCGGTTTCCCATCACTCCTGACCGGTTTCCTGATAATGCACCGGTGAAACAGGGCGGGTAAAACCTGAAACCGGGATCGCTCGATCACCAGGAGGTTTTAACGATGAAAAAAATTCTTTCGATATGCGCGGCCGTTCCGGTTGCGTTAATCATATTCCTCGCGGCATCCCTTGCCGGATGCGACGGCATTACTGTCGGGGATTCCCAGGCGATTGCGACTGTAATCGACGCCCCGACCGGAGTGTCGGCAAGCGACGGGGCGGCGACCGACCGCGTTACGATCACCTGGAACCCGGTGGACGGCGCCGACTATTACCGGGTCTACCGCTGCGATACGGAAACCGGGGATTTCGGCGACACGCCCGTGGGAAGCGACTGGACCCATCTGACCGCAGCCTCCTATACCGACACGCTGCTTGATACCGGCGACCATTATTTCTACCGCGTCAAGGCGTTCACCGACGACGGTCTCGAAAGCGAGTTCAGCGCCGCCGACGAGGGGTACACGCGCGTGGGACCTCCGGCGCCGACCGGAGTCGACGCGACCAAAGGCGAAGGAGCCAGCATAACCGTGACCTGGGAAACCAACAGTGAAGCCGTAAGCTACAAAGTATGGCGCTGCGAAACCCCTGAAGGGGAATATACGGTGCTGGCCGATGCAGGCGACACCTCCACGTACATCGATGCCACTGCCGTTGCCTCGATATATTACTTTTACAGGATTACCGCAGTGAATGTGGCCGGCGAAAGCGATCCGAGCGAATACGCATACGGGTACCACGGAAGCCAGCCCGCGCCCGCCCCGCCGACAAACCTTGCGGCAACCGATAAAACCCATTCCGACAGGATCGTTCTCACCTGGGATGCGGGCATCGGCGCTTCCAGCTATACCATATACAGGGCCGCCTGGGGAAAAACCGGCACCGGTCCCTGGACGACCGGACCCGGATCATACACGCAGATAGCGACCGGTATCACGGTAAATACCTATACCGACAGTTCGTCGCTGAATCCGGGCCTGTATTACTATTACATCACCGCGACAAACACCACAGGCACGAGTCCTGCGAGCGAGGTTGAAACCGGATACAGGGCGATAACCGATGAGGAATTCATCGAACTGTACCGGGAGACCGAGGCCCGTCTCATGGAAAAAATCGAAGATGAATTCGGGAGCACTCCGATAGGAAGCGCCGATTTCCCTGGCGACATCGGCGGGGTGGTGAACTATTCGTCGACCTTCAGCGGATCGACCGGCAGGGTCAGCGTACCGTATGTCAACTACATCGAATACTACATCATCATCAACGGCACGACCTCGACCACCATCAACATCTGGAGCCTGCCGGGAAGCACCACCGGGACTCTGACCGTTACCGGCATCTACCCGGGGTCCATCGAGCTTCACCTCGAGGTAGATACCGGCGGCTCATGCGGCGGCTACTACTATGTGACCCAGCAGGGAGGCACAAGGTCGAAAGTAGACTGGACAGAATAAACACCTTCGGGGAAAGAAATGATATGTGGGGCTGACCGCCGTTTCCGGTCAGCCCCTTTTTTTCAGCAGCATGGTCCCTGAAATCCCGACGATTTCAATCCGCCTTCCTTTTTCCCTGCCCGCACACGCCCGTCTGACGCGCAATCGGGTTCAGCCACGGCAAGCGCAATTCTGAGATCGTCGACCAGAATCGCCGCTCCCTCGGGACCGAATATTTTCTGAAGAACAATTCCAATGCTCTCAAGAGCGCTGTTCATGATAACACCTCCGCTCAGAATGATCCTGATACGACAATGATTTTTGCGATCACGATTATTGATTAATACGATCGGGACCAGCAGGCCTGAAAAAATTTTTTTATTTTTTTGTCCGATCATCACGCATGGCGAAACCGCACCAAAGGCCGTCGGTACCCCATTTTCGCCATGCCTGACTAAAAAACATTTGACACTAAAAGCGCAAATATACAATTAATCAAACATGGTTTCCTTCTTGCTGTTTCCGGTTTCCGGATTCATAAATCAGAACATGAGAAACGGCACGCATCTTCGAAAAGACGAGGGGGCATGACACAGGTAAACCATAGATGGATATTTTCGTTTCCAAAAGCCTTATTCCGGTTTCCACTACTTATGTCGGGTTTCCGAAACAAGAGAGGAGACTTATGGATAATCCATTTGAATGTTCTTCACTGTTCCAATCAATGATATAAAAGGCAGAGACAGACTGGAGGTATCGTCAATCATGAAGAAATATCTGAAAAAATCGGCCCTGTATTTATTATTGGTCCTGTTCGCGGTCTCTATGCAGGGATGCGACAATACAGGCGAAACCGGCAGCGGCAGCGCCGACGGCCAGGGAAACCGGACAGTTCTCGATACACCGGAAAACCTCTCTGCGACCGACGGGACATACACCGACAGGATCGTCATCACCTGGGCCGCAGTGGCCAATGCAGCCGGCTACACCCTCTACCGCTCTGAAACCGCAGACGGGAACTACGCGATCGTCGCCGATGTCGATGCCGCGGCCAATCCTTCGTACGTCGACCTGAACACCGGAAAAAACACGCACTTTTACTATAAAACAAGGGCAAATTCCTCAAACAGCAATATCCAGGAAAGCAAGCTCAGCGCATACGATGACGGCTACGCGCGAAACGGCGCGGCAACGGTCGAAGACCTTACGGCAACGGACGGTATCCATGACGCGACAATCGGCCTGACATGGGCGCTGGTCGACGGCGCCACTTCATACCGGATATATCGCTCGGGCACCCTCGACGGCAATTACGAACAGATCGCAACCATCGATCCGCCGTCATCTGAAGACCCGGTTGATCCGGAAGACCCGGAGGACCCCGTTGACCCGACGGATCCATCGGCTACCAGCCTGTTCACCTCGGACATCGACCTGAGCGGCGGCATAACAGTGAAATACCTCTACACATACAGGATACGAATCAGGGTCGGCGCGGAGATAGACGAAACGGTCGAATTCAAGAACTTCTCGCTGTTGTACCTTTTCGGAAAAAAATTCGACCGCGAGGACGTCATCGAAAAAATCAACGATGCGGCCGGTTTCGAGCTGGCTTCGGCGTACGACAGCGGCGACGCACAGTACGTGAACCTGGCCTACGGCGGTGAGCCGATAATTCTGGTAAACGACACATCCAATGCGCCAATCGCCAAATTCCTGAAAACAGGCGTCGCCGAAGACCAGGTCGTGATCGTAAACGGCGACGGGGTCAGCGTCATCGGCGAAACCGATTATACCGACAACCCGTCTGACTACATTACCGGCGATACCGGCGGGGGAGACGACAACGGCGGCGATTCGGGCGACGACAGCGGCGACACTGAGCCCGCGTATTACTATGTGGATTCGGACGTAACAAGGGACATCTACTATTATTACAAGGTACAGGCGGTCGATGCGAGCGGTCCGGGCGACCTCAGCGATTTCGATTTCGGCTTCTGCGGCCTTGCCCCCGCGCCTGCCGCGCCGGTAAACGTGAGCGCGAGCGACGGAACGAGCCCTGACAGCATCACGATATCCTGGAACCCCGGAATAGGGGCCGAAACCTACACCGTATACCGCGCACGTTGGCAGAAATCCTCGATCGACGGCGGTTACGTGATCGAGCCCGGAACATTCACGCAGATAGCGACCGGACTAACCGGCGAAACGTACACCGACGAGTCGACCTCGGGCAACACGATCGAGCCCGGTCAGTATTATTACAGCGTGGTTTCCGAGGGCTCTACCGGAACGAGCGAGCGGAGCGCCTGTGATTCGGGATACAGGACGATCACCGATGAAGAATTCGTGGAAGTGTACCGCCAGACCGAAGACCGGCTCATGGAAAAAATCAAAGACGAGTTCGGCAGCACCCCCATAGGGTCCGCCACCTTCTACGGGGACATAGACGGAAACGTCGCCTACTCATCGACGTTCAGCGGCTCCACCGGAAAGGTCAGCGTGCCGTATTCGGATTACTGCGAATTCTACGCGGTCATCAACGGAACGACCTCGACCACGATCAACATCTGGAGCCTTCCGGGTTCGACGACCGGCACTATCACCTTTACCGGCATCTATCCCGGGACGATCGAGCTGCACCTTGAAGTCAACACCGGCGGGTCGTGCGGGGGATACTACATGGTAACCCGGCAGGGAGGCTCTCAATCACGGGTCGAATGGACCGAGTAAACAATGAAACTGAACGACCGGCGCAAGCCGGTCGTTTTCTATAGCGTCTACAATTTTTGCTTCCTGAGAATCTTTTCGGCCTCAGCGGTTTTGCCGGTGCGGCGGTACAGCTCGACCATGCGTTCGGCCATGCGCCGGTCGCGCGGGCCGGTTTCCCATGCCCGGTTCATGAATTTCATCGCATCCGCGAGGTTCCCCATCCTGTCGCTGCACAGCGAGCAGTAATACAGCACGTCGGCCCCGCCTTTCCCCATGTCCATGGACTCCCTGAGTTTTGCCAGCGCGGCGGCGTAGTTCTTTTTCTCGTAAAGGGACACGCCGTGGTAATAAACGGTTTCGGCGTTGCCCGTCTTTCTCCCTTTTAAAAGCGAATTGACTTCCCCGTAGTATTTTTCCCTGAAGAGGGCCTCGACGGATTCATCGACAAGCGCTCCCGGAAGTTTCACCCTGTCGGATACGCTCACGATCAAGGTCAGGCCCTTCTCGGTCTCCCCGGTCCTGAACAGGGCGATCCCCGACATAAGCACGGCCTCGGTGTTTTCAGGATAAAGAAGATTTATGACGCCGGCGTATTCCCTGAGCGCCTCCATGTCCTTTTTTTTCATCAGATCGCGGGCGTGCGCGATCATTTCCTTTTCCGATATTTTCCTGTAATCCACATAATAGGACCTGAGCCAGAAGGTGTAGACCTCGCGGCTGCGATAATATGAAAAAGCGACCGCAGCAGAAGCCATGATCAGGAAGAGGAGGAAAATCCTGCCTTTGACCGATTTTTTCTTTTTCTTCATCGCATGCACCCTTCCCGCGCCTTTAAGCGCCAAAGCCGTACGCCAGCCGGATCGTTCAGACGAAAACCAAGCCTTAAAACCACATTTATCCCATCATCGAACGGCCCGGTCAAGGATAAAACAGTAACAGGCGGCGGTGAGCTGCCGTAAATATTTCTTGAAATAATACCGCCCCTGCCATAGCATTACCCCCATCGGGGACTGAACCGGATGTCATTCCCTCCAACAAGAGAATTTATTTTTATTTATGGAAAAAATTTTATCCATTTCTCCTTTTCATTCGTATTAATACACAGGCACGGTAAATGAAAAAAATCATTACAATTACAACGGCATTAGTACTCATGGCTGCGGCGCAGGGAGCTTTTTCTCTCTCCGCAGACGATATCGCCGCTCAGTTCAAAAAAAAGATGTATTCGGTCGGAAAGCTCTCGGGCGTGATTTCCTATACCCTTCGTTCAGGCAGAACCTTCTCGGGGAATTTCATGTACATGTCGCCGGGAAACATACACATACGGTTCACCAATCCATCAGGGAAAATACTCGTGGCAAACACCAAAAAGCTCTGGCTCTATGATCCCCAGAGCAAGGTATGCGCCGTCCAGCAGCTCGACGAGGAAGCGGGCGTATCCGGGGGGATCGTTTCGTTCCTGAAGGATTATTCGGTCATTCTTGTGCCCGAATCCTCTGAAGGCTATACCCTGAAATTCAAAAACGACGAAAAGGAATACCCCGAGATCACCCTGGTCCTGGACTCCTCTTTTTTTATCAGAAAAGGCTCCCTGAAAAACAAGGAAGGAGAGGGTTTTTCGTTCACCCTCTCGGGCGTCAACTTTTCCCCTGACATGGTGAAAAGCGTTTTTGATTTCAACGTCCCGGCAAACACGCAGATAGTCAAGAATCCATTCAATATCAGGTAAGGGAAACGCCCATGAAACGAACAATCCTCGCACTCATAATCCTGGTTGCAACGGCGGCATCGCTGCCCATTCAGGCGCAGGACAACAAGGAGAAAAAGAGGGATCTCATTTTCACCTATATCGGCCCGGTGATGTCGGGTGGATTCAACCACCTGTACCAGAGCGACTGGTACGAAGACACCGACCGCCAGGAGCAGAGGAACTACACCGGAGGATTCATTTCAGGGGGATTCATCATCAGCATCTTTATGGAGCAATTCACCGGCGACTTCACCATGCAGTACATGCACAACTTCAACAAGCCCGGAGAGCTCTATCACCTGTTTTATTCCGTATCGGGTAAATGGCTCTGGAAAGTCTCAAAGCCTTTCAACATAACCATGGGCGCGGGACTTTATTTCGAAACGCCTCCCTCGAACGAGGAATACAACGGCGCGGCAGGCGGCCAGATACCGATCGGGGGAGTGTGGAACGCCACATCCGACACCAAGCTGATGTTCGACTTTTTCGTCAGGTACGGATTTTTCGGCCTGGGCGAATACTCGTCGAAGCTCTCCTACGGCATAAACGTGGCGTTCGTCTTTAAAGTTGGGCGCATATAAAAGCCCGTTCCGTGCCGCGATAACGCCATCCCTTTTAATCCTGATCCTCCAGACGGCGTCCATACTGTGCGCTGATTCGGTCCTGTTCGGCTCGACCGCGGAATTGCCGGTCCCGGCAGCCGCGTTTCTCGCGGGCGCGGCGGTTTCTATCGCGATGATCGTCAGGACAGGCGCCCGCAGCGGCGGCGCGATCGAACCGGTCAATGCGGCGCAGAGAGCGGCCGTGTTTCTCTGTATAACGCTGATAATCTGCGCCGCGCCCTTTATCGGGCGTGTCATGGCTGTTCACCCGGAAAAAGCCCCGGCAATCGACAAAGAAACCGCCATGCTGGTGACATCCAAAAAAGAGAAAAGATACGCCGATGAGCTCACCGTGGTTGTAAACAACAAACGGGATGGGGCCATCGGCCTGGTCGTGCATGATGGAAGCACTCCCGCCGGCGAAGGAGACGTCGTGACGGTGGGCTCGCGCGCCGTGACGATGGACCCGGCCCGGAAGGACATGAGCCCGTTCATGATCAGGCAGATCCGCCGCGGAGTCAGATTCATCATGTATACCGACCGGGAAGGTCTGAAGATACTGGAAAAGAACCACGCCGGAATCAGAAAAACGGCGCGGGAAAAAATATCCGATCTGTCAGAGTCTTTGTTCGCTGCGGAGACCGCGGCATTCGTCGAGGCCCTGCTCCTCGGCAACCAGATCCGGGTCTCGAAGAAAACCATTTCGGATTTCAGGCGGGCGGGCGTCCTGCATGTGCTGGCGGCCAGCGGCACCCACGTCGGCATCCTTACGTCGATCCCGCTGCTGCTGTTCGGGGCCCTGAGGCTGAACAAAAAGGCGATCCTCGTC
>Ga0116154_10003004_pt1 | contig 12299 bp, 12 predicted proteins | sample AD_UKC030_MetaG_FD_89898 | JGI IMG/M metagenome (GOLD analysis project Ga0116154, IMG submission 89898) | Active sludge microbial communities of municipal wastewater-treating anaerobic digesters from USA - AD_UKC030_MetaG | ecosystem: Engineered > Bioreactor > Anaerobic > Digestate | place: USA...
GAGCTTGCTTCCAACCTTTCCGGCGGTCAGCAGCAGCGCCTGTGCATCGCCCGCGCCCTGGCTACCGACCCCGAACTGCTGCTGTTCGACGAGCCGACCTCGGCGCTCGACCCGATCGCCACGGCGGCTATCGAGGAACTGGTACACGAACTGAAGAAGCGCGTGACCATCCTCATCGTCACCCACAACATGCAGCAGGCGGCGCGCGTCTCCGACTACACTGCCTACATGTTCCTCGGCGAGATGGTTGAATTCGGCAAGACCGACGAAATCTTCATCAAGCCGAAAGACAAGCGCACCGAAGACTACATTACCGGCCGCATGGGCTGATCAGGACGAGAACATGAACGATAGCCAACACCTTTCCAGCCAATTCGACGAAGACCTGTCCCGCTTGCGTACCGCCGTGCTGCAAATGGGCGGCCTGGTGGAAACCCAGGTTTCGTCGGCCATTGAAGCCTACGGCACCGGCGAAGTGACGAGCGTCAAGTACATCGTCGATACCGACCGCAAGGTCAACGACCTCGAACTCGCCATCGACGACGACTGCGCCCACCTGATCGCCAAGCGCCAGCCGGCCGCTTCCGACCTGCGCCTGGTCTTCGGGATCAGCAAGATCGTCACCGATCTCGAACGCGCCGGCGACGAGGCAAAGAAGATCGCCAAGGGCGTCCGGCGCATCTACGAAGCCGGCCAGATGCCATCGCAATACGGCATCGGCGTCCGCCACATCGCCGAAGCCGCGCTCGGCATGCTCCGCCAGGCGCTCGACGCCTTTGCCCGGCTCGATACCGAGTTGGCGGTCAGGGTCATCCAGGCCGATGCCAATGTCGATACCGAATTCAAGTCGATCATGCGCCAGCTGATCACGCACATGATGGAAGACCCGCGCACCATCACCACTTCGATCGACATCATCTGGATCGCCCGCGCCGTCGAGCGTATCGGCGATCATGCCAAGAACGTCGCCGAGCACGTCGTGTACATCGTCGAGGGGCGCGACATCCGGCATCCGCCCAAGGAGAACAAGGCGTGACACCGACGATTCTGGTCGTCGAAGACGAACCAGCCATCCAGGAACTTGTCGTCATCAACCTCAAGCACGCCGGGTTTCTCGTCGTGCGGGCGGGCAGCGCCGAAGAGGCCGAATCGGCGATCCGCGCCGCGTTGCCCGACCTCGTGCTGCTCGACTGGATGCTGCCCGGCCAGTCCGGCGTCGCGCTGGCCAAGAAGATCAGGGCCGACGAGCGCACCCGCGAGATGCCGATCATCATGCTCACCGCCCGGGTGCATGAGGAAGACAAGGTGCAGGGCCTGGAGGCCGGCGCCGACGATTACGTCACCAAGCCCTTTTCGCCGAAGGAACTGGTCGCCCGCGTGCGCGCCGTGCTGCGCCGGCGTGCCCCCCACCTGGCCGGTGAGGCGGTCGAGATCGGCAGTCTGGCGCTCAACCCGGCGACGCACCGGGTCATTGCCGCCGGTCAGCCGGTCGAGTTGGGGCCGACCGAGTTTCGCCTGCTGTTCTTCTTCATGACCCATGCCGAGCGCGTCTATACGCGCGCCCAGTTGCTCGACGAAGTCTGGGGCGACCACGTCTTCATCGAGGAGCGCACCGTCGATGTGCATATCCGCCGCCTGCGCTCGGCGCTGGAGCCGACGGGCCATCACGAGCGGATCGAGACAGTGCGCGGTACCGGCTATCGCTTCCGGGGAGCCTGAGCCGGGTGTCGGTACAAGTCGTTCGGGCACTGCTGGCGGCTTTTTTTACGGCGCTGATCGCCCTGCCGGTCGGCCATTTCGTTGCGGTATGGGCCGGGTGGACGCTGTTCTGCACCGGCCTCGGCCTGCAATTGGCTTTCCATTTTCGTAATTTCGCCCGTCTCGAACGCTGGTCGCGCAATCCGATCGTCGATCCCAGCCTTGAGGGCGAGGGCGCCTGGGATGGCGTCTTCGGTCGGCTCTACCAGCATGAGAAGGATTTGCGTGGCCAGATCGCCGCGCGCGATCAGGAAATCGCGCTGCTGATCGCCGCCGGCCAGGCGCTGACTGACGGTGTCGTCCTGCTCGATGCCGACAACCAGATTCTGTTTTGCAACACCACGGCCGAATCCCAGTTGGGGCTGGTCGTGCAGACCGATCGTGGCCAGCCGGTGGTCAACCTGGTGCGGCATCCGGAATTCGTCGACTATCTGCTGCTCGGGGATTTTTCGCGGCCGCTGACGCTGCGTTCCGAGCGCGGCGACGATCGGGTGCTCTCGATCTACGTCATTCCGTACGCCGGCAAGCGCCGCCTCATGCAGATCAAGGACGTTACCCAGAGCGACCGCCTGGATCGCATGCGCCGCGATTTCGTCGCCAACGTCTCGCACGAATTGCGCACACCCTTGACGGTGCTGGCCGGGTTTCTTGAAACCCTGCAGGAAATCGACGTCGACCGCGAGGAACGAACGCGTTATCTGGAACTGATGGCCGAGCAGTCGCGGCGCATGCAATCCATCGTCCAGGATCTGCTGACGCTGTCGTCGATCGAGTCGGCGCCGCCGCCGACCAACGACGTGGTCGACATGGCCAGTCTGATCGACAAGTTGCGGCGCGATGCCGAGGCACTGTCCGCCGGGCGTCACCAAATTATCGTCGAGGCTGACAGCAAGGCTGACCTGCGCGGTTCCGAGCCGGAGCTGGTCAGCGCTTTCGGCAATCTGGTGTCCAATGCCGTGCGCTATACCCCGCCGGGCGGCACGATACGCATCGTCTGGCACACCGATGCGCAGGGCGGCGAATTCGCGGTCGAGGATACCGGTATCGGCATCGACCCGAAGCATGTGCCCCGCCTGACCGAGCGCTTCTACCGGGTCGACCGTGGCCGTTCGCGCGATGCCGGGGGTACCGGCCTTGGCCTGGCCATCGTCAAACATACGCTGAACCGCCACCAGGCACAGCTCGACATCAAGAGCACGCCTGGCGTCGGCAGCCGTTTTTCCGCCCGCTTTTCCGCTCGTCGCGTCGTAGACGTCTGAGAGCCTGTCGGGCGAGCAACTGACCGGAGGGTCGGTTCAGCCCTGCGATTTTTCGAGCAATTCCAGCAACTTCAGGGCGCGCTCGCGGTTTTTTTCGCGGGCGGCAGCACGCTCGTCGGCATTGGCCGCTTCTGCCAACGACGCCTGGACTAGCGCTTCATGCGGTGTCAGCCCACCGCGGGCGGCCTCCAGCATGCGGTCGACCTTTGCGTCGAGACTTTCTTCCGAGGGGCTGTTCTCATTGGGGGTTGGTGAGTTCATTGTTATCTCCTGCAAAGAAAAGGCCCCGCGAATCTCGCGGGGCCTTTCATTTCTGTGAACCCGAGAGACTGTTACTTGCTCTTCTTGGTCGCGGCGGCGATGTTCGCCTGGGCGGCTTCGGTGAATTGCTTGGTGATCGCGCTCATGTTGCCGAACGCCGAGTTGGCGGCAGCGATGGCGCTCTGGACGGCAGCAACGGCACCTTCGGAACCAGCCGGGGCCGACTTGGCAGCCAGTTCAACCAGGCCAGCCATGGACTTCTGGAAGTCACCGAATTGAGCCTGAACCATCTTGGCCAGTTCCTGTTGCGTTTCGCTGGTGATTTCGTAGACCGAACGGGAGTAGGCGACAGCCTTCTCGACGGCCGGTTGTGCCAGAGCGGTCTGGGCGGCGACGGCGGCTTGCGGATCCTTGGCGCCCATCACCGACTTGACGCCGGAGGCGGCATCTTCCAGCGTGGAGCGGGCGGTATTCAGGTTCAGCGCGGCGATGCGCTCGGCGGTTGCCAGCGCGGTGTTGGCCACGGACAGAAGGGAATCAACGGTAGCCTTGTTGGCGGCGGCGAATTGCTCGGGGGTGATGGACATGGTGTGTCTCCAGGTAAGGTTTCAATGTGTTCGAGCTCAGTATAGCGCACTACTTTCAAAAATGGTGCACTGCAGCAAAATAAATATCGACAAGGCCTGCAGCCCATTTTTGCCCTTTTTTGACCGTCGACCGCAACTGGTGGTTCTGGGGGGGGCGTTCAGCTGCGAACCGGCCTGACCTTGCTTGCCGCCAGCTTGGCGCGGGCGCGTGCTTCGCCGGTATCGCCGGCGTTGGCGACGGCAACGCCCATGCGGCGTTTGGCGAACGACTCCGGCTTGCCGAACAGGCGCAGATCGGAGCGCGGTACGGCCAGCGCTTCTTCAAGGCCGCTGAAGGCGATGCCCGTTTCTTCCATGCCGCCATAAATGACGGCCGAAGCGCCGGGTTCGCGCAGCGCGGTGTCGACCGGCAGGCCGAGGATGGCGCGCGCGTGCAGTTCGAATTCCGAGAAGCGTTGCGAGCACAGCGTAACCAGCCCGGTATCGTGGGGGCGTGGGCTGACTTCCGAGAACCAGACCATGTCGCCCTTGACGAAAAGCTCGACGCCGAAGATGCCGCGCCCGCCCAGGTTGCCGGTGACGGCGGCGGCGATTTCCTGCGCCCGTTGCAGCGCGGCGGGCGTCATCGCCTGCGGCTGCCAGGATTCGACATAGTCGCCGGCGACCTGGATGTGCCCGATCGGCTCGCAAAAGTGAGTCGCCACTTCGCCGCTGGCGTCGCGAGCGCGCACGGTGAGCAGGGTGATCTCGTAGTCGAAGTCGATGAAGCCCTCAACGATGACGCGCCCCTGATTGACCCGGCCCCCGCTGGCCGCGTAGTCCCAGGCCCGCTGGACATCGTTCGGCCCGCGCAGCAACGACTGGCCCTTGCCGGAGGAGGACATGGTCGGTTTGACGATGCACGGATAGCCGATGCCGCTGCCGTTTTCACCCTCGATGGCGGCCTGCAATTCATCCAGCGAGTCGGCGAACTTGTAGGGCGAGGTCGGTAGCCCAAGCTCTTCGGCGGCCAGCCGGCGGATGCCTTCGCGGTTCATCGTCAGCCTGGCGGCGCGGGCGGTGGGGATGACTTCGGCCAGCCCTTCATTTTCAATCTCGACCAGCGTATCGGTGGCGATGGCCTCGATTTCCGGCACCACCAGATGCGGTCTTTCCAGTTCGATCAGCCGGCGCAGCGCGGCGCCGTCGGTCATCGAAATGACGTGGGCGCGGTGGGCGACCTGATGCCCGGGCGCGTTTTCGTAGCGGTCGACGGCGATGACTTCGACGCCCAGGCGCTGCAGCGCGATGATCACTTCCTTGCCGAGCTCGCCGGCACCGAGCAGCATGACGCGCAGCGCGGACGAGGAAAGCGGGGTGCCGATCTGCATGGTGTTCTCCGGTCGTTGTGCAGTTTGGAATCCGGCCGAATTTAGGCGTCGACCGCAGCCGAGTCAACGTTAGCGTTCGACCCACAAGGGGCATTCACCATCGCGGTGGCTCTGCGGCGAATTTCTGGGTTGAGCAGTCGTGCAGCGCGGTTTGTTTCGTGGAGAACGGCTGCTCGTTGTTGCCGCTCAACTCATCGGTTGAAAAACGAACGAAAGAGCCATTACCTGATCCAATCACTGGTTTTCCGGATGTTTGATTACCAATCATGTTGTGGAAGGTTTATGGGCGAACCGAATGTCCTGGCATCAAGGGTTTCAGGTGGGCAATCAGAGTGTCCCACGCATCAGCGTGTCCCACGTTTGACCGTTGGAGCAGTACTCACGGAAAAACAAATAGCGTTGAATTGCATTGACGCCAGTTGCCGGTTATCGGATGCATTGAAGATGCTGGCAGACAATGGACTGCAGGCCGTATTGGTCCTGGTTGCGGATCGGATGGTGGGGGTATTTTCTTTGCAGGATTTTGCTCATGCTGCTGCATTGAACGATGGAATGTCCGCCATGGCGCTAGCCGTGTCCGATGTTATGACGGCTTGCAGTTGCGCGGTTTCGCCAGATGATTCAGCGCAAACCTGCTTGCATCTGATGTATGAGCGCAATCTGCATTTCATTCCTGTGCTGCAGAATGACCACCCAATCGCTTTGCTATCAAAAGAAGACCTGCAGAGTGAAATAATCTCGAATTACGAGAAGATTTTCCGCGAATCAGCGTTGGATCAGCAGATTCTATTTCTGCGTGGAACTTACAGTTGCTAACTGGCGATTAGCAGTCGCGCCAGATGGGAATTGGTCTTCTGCAGTTCGGCCTGAGCCGACCTTGGGTTTGTGGCCAGAATCGGACCGCAATGCGTCGGTAACCTGCCGCTCAGGCAGAAATGCCCCTGAACGTTCGCCTCCTCTTAGGACGAACTGGTGCTCCCGCCCCTTTGCAGACCTTGTCGAGTAGAGGATGCGGATTCTCAACTTTACGCTTTAGGGGAAAAAAGAAAGAGCAAGCCTACATGAGGTGGCGGGTCCGTCACGAACCTTTTATTCTTCTGCAACCACATTAACCTTAGTGCTAGCAAATCTGCGATAGGGAAAAATCAAGGTTGCGTCGGCGATATCCACTTCCTGATCCTATTGGCGATGCGAAAAAAGGACTGCTCCATAAACTCAACAATCACAGATTCGTCGGTCAGCATTTTCTGGAACGTCAAAGGATTCTTCGATACGCTGGAACTCTCCGGAAAACTGTTCTTGGCAATGATTGCTCCATCGGAAACTCGTTGTAATGATGCAATAACCTCAGAACGCACCCACGGCAAGCAGCTCAACGATCCATCCAGTGTGAATAGCGTGTCATCCAGAGTGACCCTGATTTTTAGTTCAAGCAAGGTGTTCAATCCGCGACTATTCGCATAGCTTATGCGAGCCTCTTGGTTCAAGCTCGAAACCACTTCGACCAATAGCTCATTGGCTGGGGCGCCAGAAACAAACGCCTCTAAGACGTGTCTTTGCAAACGTGATGGCAGTTCAAGGCGCTTAAAAACCTTTTCAAAATGTTGTTCTGGATTTTCAATTGAGCTCAGCTCGCTATGACACATTGCCCCTTCCAAAGCCATATATGGAGTCGTAAGTACCGGTCCCCCGATATACCAAGCCATTGGATCTAAGAGACCACCCAGAAATCCCCAAGCTGCGCCAGCTAGCAGGCCACCTGTGGCGCCAACAACCCCAAAATTTACCTCTTCCAGTTCTGGATATACGATAAGACCAATCTTTCTTATGGATTGTTGTTCCGCTGGCGTGGGATCCACTTTTATTGGTGTGGCACATCCTCCAATAAGAATGCTGAGCATGAATAAGAGCATGCACCGAGCCACAGACATTTCTCTCTGTAGCCGACTACAGAGAGAAAAAAATAGGAATGTTGGTTTTTGAATTGTCATGGGCTTAAAAATACACCGGTGACAAAGCCTAGCAGCGCCTATCCTGACTGGGGTCTAACATATGGCATGCGATGCCGGATTTGCTGTTAAAGGTTCTAGGTTTCGATCACTGTAAATTCTAGCTGTATATAGGCAATTTGCTAGCTGCATGTAGCCTTGTAAAGCAACAATTCTTTGAGATGAACCGCCGCATTGTGGAAGAGAATTAGGCCGCAACCTCTGGCGGAGAGGGTGAGTAGAAGCCTCCGTCAGAAAGCTGCCGTTGGCCAAGCCCTAGAATTTTCAATGGCTGCAATGCGGTACGTAGGCCACTGAGTACATCCGGCCAGAAACGGCCATTAAGCATTGCTACCCATAGCAGACATTCGAGGCCATTTTTAGGTACCTCCAACGTAGGGTCGCTTACAGCCCCAGTAAAGGTGTATTCCTTGCTGGCTAGGTAATTTGGTGTGCATAATCACAGTGGAGAACATTGCATACTCAGGACCCGCGTACCCGCTTGATAACTGAACATTTCTCATGACAATAATGCGCTACTCTCCCAATGAACTGCTCGCGAAATATCAGGAAATTAGAGATTCCTGTACTACTGAGTCATTCATGCGCTCTCCACTTCATCAGAAAACGCAGGAGATGTGGTGCGCTGGCCATTTCTCCAGAGCTTATCAAACCGCAGTTGGAGAGTGCTGGGTTCACATATCTGAGAAGGATGAACAAACCCCAGAGGATTTTTGGCTTGAATTTGAAGATGCGCTTCATCCATTTCAAATTGCAATGGTCGTTGACCCCGTACGCCGAATGGGAGATGAATACAAGGGCGTGATTGACGACAAAAACGTTTCAGTACTGGAGGACTGGACTGCGGGAACAGAGAATGGGCCATCGTGGGTTGCTGAGAGAATTGCGGCAAAGGCGAAGAAATACGGCGAAAATTCCGCTAGGATAAACCTCCTGCTGTACCTTAATTTCACGGCCTATGAGCAGAACTATTGCCGGTTGAGAAATGAGGCAAATGCGCATTCAGCAAAATTTCGTTCTGTTTGGTTGCTTAATGGCAATGCGTTCTGCTGCATTAAGGAGCACGTGAGTCTTCCCGGGTTCCATCTTTGGCAGGAGGCAGCCGAGTCCCTTCGTGCAAAAAAAATCTAACAATTCTCGATGGGTGCAACTTCCAAGTCCCCGTCACCCTTTAGTTAAAAATACGGTTTCAGATATTTAAATAGCCAACATTTTATGACCATGCCAAAATCATTTTATCTTGTGTTTTTCCTATCAGTGAGCGGCCTTGCCCACGCGGAAAAATGGGTGGGTATATCGGTAACTGACCATGGCGAGAGTATGTACGCCGATACAGAATCGGTAATCCGCAATGGAGAACTTGCATCCATATCGGTGAAAGTTAATGGAGTTATCAATGCGCCACCAAGAATAACTTATGAGTTCGATTGCGTGAAAAAAACCATGGTTTCTTATAAAGGAACCATGGTGAGTGTTTATGAACCTCAGAAGGGAGCATTCAACGATGCAATGCCAAAACTTTACGAAATTGCCTGTAGGCAATCATGGAAGTTTTGGAGGTAGTCAGTTGACTATTTCGTTTTCAGCACTTTCAGAGCGCCACCTAGAGGTTACTGACGGTCGATTAGTACGATTAAGTTTCTCAAATTCATGATAGATGGACGGCCGTTATCGGAAAGGTGCCACAGCCGCTTTGGGTCGGGAGCACCTGTTCGCCAGACGGGTAAGCGGCCATTCAAGGCGATGAGAGGCTGAAGGGCGGCTTACTGCCCGATTGCCGCCTGATACTGAACGACTAGCCAACGGCCGCTTTGGCCGAATAGCTCGCGTACGTTGTCTGGCAGGGTCCGAGCTATAGCTGACGCTTGGAAAATCAATTGAGTACTACCCTGATAAAACCTGCTTCGCGAACCATACAACCGTCGACCCTCCTTATGGCACAGGCCCGTTGGGGCAGTTCGTACACCCAACGATTTGTGCAACCAAGCCGCCCGTCGAGGATCAAGGGCGCGCTGACCAGTGCTAGCGATGCTCTGCAGGCAGCGCCATCTGGTGCCACAAGAGCATGCCGCCGTGCAGGTTGGCGACCTCGACGAAGCCCGCCTCGCGCAGGATGACGGTCGCCTGTCCGGAACGCATGCCGGAGTGGCAGACGGCGATCACGGGCCGGTCGCGGGGGACTTCCTCGATCCGTCCCTTGAGTTCGCCGAGCGGGATCGAACGGGCACCGGCGATCTTGCCGAGTTGCCCGTCAATTTCCTCGGGCTGGCGTACGTCGAGGACGCAGAGCGCATCGAGGTGCTGCGCCACCCACTCGGGATCGATTTCGAGCAGGCCTGCATAACTTTTGCGGACTGGCCCCCAGTCGGCCGGCTGCGGCACCTTGCCGTCTTCGGGCTTGCCGCAGCGCAGGTTGGCTGGCACTGCGATGGCGATCTGTTTGGGGTGAGGCAGGCTCATGTTCTGCATGAACCCGACGAAATCTCGTTCGTCGGCTTGGCCGCCGATGCGTGGGTTATGCGCTTTTTCCTCACCGACCGTGGTCACGGTGCGGCCGCTGTAGTCGTGGCCAGGGTAGATCAGGCAATCGTCGGGCAGGCTGAATATCTGCTCGGTGATCGAGTGGAACAGGCGGCTGGCGTTGCCCTGCTGAAAATCGCACCGCCCGGCGGCCCGGATCAGCAGGCAGTCGCCGGTAAAGGCCAGGCGGTGGTCGTCGATAACGAAGGTCAGGCAGCCGTCGGTATGCCCTGGCGTGGCCCGGACTTCGAGGTAACGATTGCCGAAATCGACGCGGTCGCCGTGATCGAGCAACAGGTTGGCCTCCGGGACGGCGGCACCATAGCGCTTCGAGATACCGATCGGGCAGCCGGTGGCCTGCTGCATCAGCCAGCTGCCGGTCACGTGATCGGCATGGCAGTGGGTATCGAGCGAAGCGACCAGCGTCAGCCCGAGTTCCTGGATCAGCGCCCGGTCACGCAGGTGCTGTTCGAAAACGGTGTCGATGATGACGGCCTGGCGGCTGACCGTGTCGCCCAGCAGATAGGTGTAGGTAGACGACGCCGCGTCGAAAAGTTGGCGAAAAATCAGGTTGCCGTACATGGATGAATACCCTCCGGGAACGCGACGAGGCAATTGATGGGGCGAGACGCACGCGACAGTTCAAACATAGCTTGCATGCGGACCACATTTCAAGCATCCCGAGCGTTTTTCGGCATGGTGGTTCGGTCTGCGAATCAGTTGGGCTGTTCATCGGCAATGGGCTTGCCTTCAATCACGCCCGGGCGATTTGAAATTTGCCCGAATTTCGGTGTCGACCGCAACCGCCTGACCTGCGGCTGCTCGGAGAGTGCCCCGGGGCGCCGAGTCGGCGCAACCTGTCACGGCATTGTAATCGCGTTGTCACAGGGCTTTCACGGCTGCGGATTATCGTGCGCCCATGCCCAAGGTCAGATCCGTCTTCCTTTCCGACATCCACCTCGGCACGCGGGCGTGCCAGGCCGAACGTCTCGTTGACTTCCTGCGCGAACACCCGGCCGAGCAGACTTTCCTGATCGGCGACATCGTCGATTTCTGGGCGATGAGCCGCAGCATCTGCTGGACGCCGGCGCAGAACACTGTGGTCCAGAAGCTGCTGCGCCGGGCGCGTCACGGTGAGCGCGTGGTATTCATTCCCGGCAATCACGACGAGGCGCTGCGCAACTACTGCGGCATCGTCTTCGGCGACATCCAGGTGGTCGATGAGCTGGTACATGAAACCGCCGACGGCCGGCGTTTCCTGCTGATCCACGGCGACATCTTCGATCAGGTGACGCGTCACCATCGCTGGGTCGCGGTGCTCGGCGACCATGCTTACGACCTGCTGGTGCGGATGAACCACTGGCTGTCTTGGGTGCGGCGCAAGCTGGGGCTGTCCGGTTACTGGTCGCTGGCGGGCTTTGCCAAGCGCAAGGTCAAGACGGCGCTCAATTTCATCTTCGATTTCGAGGAATCGGCCGTCCATCATGCGCGCGAGCGCGGGCTCGATGGCGTCATCTGCGGCCACATCCATTGGGCGTCGATCCGCGAGATCGACGGCCTTTCCTATATCAACTGCGGCGACTGGGTCGATTCATGCACCGCCATCGTCGAGCATTTCGACGGCCGGCTGGAACTGGTGGCCTGGGGCGTGCGCAGTCTGGTGCCCGCCTTGTCGGCGCCGGTCGTGGAACATGCGGAGGCTTGAATGCGGGTACTGATGGTGTCGGATGTCTATTTTCCGCGAGTCAATGGCGTGTCGACCTCGATCGAAACCTTCCGCCAGACGCTGGTCGGGCAGGGCGTCGAGGTGCGCCTGGTCGTGCCGCGCTATGGCGACGAGGCGGACGAGGACGGCGTTGTCCGTGTGGTCGGGCGGCCGATTCCTGGTGACCGCGAGGATCGCCTGGTTGGCTGGCGGGCGATGCACCGCGCGGTGCTGGCCGCGGCGCAGGACTGCGACCTGATCCACATCCAGACGCCGTTCATTGCACACTACGCCGGCCTCAACGCGGCGCGTAAGCTGAACCTGCCGGTGGTGGCGACTTACCACACGCTGTTCGAGGAATACCTGCAGCACTACGCGCCCATTGTGCCGGCCAGTTGGCTGCGTGGGCAGGCGCGCGGCTTCTCGCGCCGCCAGTGCAATGCGCTCGATGCCGTCGTCGTGCCATCGACGGCGATGCGCCAGCGCCTGGAATCCTACGGCGTCACGACGCCGCTGCACGTGTTGCCGACCGGCATTCCGCTGGGCCGCTTCGCGCGCGGCAACGGCCCGGCTTTTCGCGCGCGCCACGGCATTGCGCTTGGGCGCCCGGTGGCGCTCTTCGTCGGGCGCGTGGCGCATGAGAAAAACATCGGCTTCCTGCTTGAAGCGCTGGTTCATGCCCGCCGGCTGCGTCCCGAGGTGCTGCTGGTGGTGGCCGGCGAAGGCCCGGCGATGGCCGACCTCAAGGCGCAGGTGCGGGCGCTCGGCCTGCTTGGCGCGGTGCACTTTATCGGCTATCTCGATCGCGACAGCGAATTGCCGGATTGCTA